>Ga0265323_10001128_pt1 | contig 13760 bp, 12 predicted proteins | sample 41225metaG_FD_193580 | JGI IMG/M metagenome (GOLD analysis project Ga0265323, IMG submission 193580) | Rhizosphere microbial communities from Carex aquatilis grown in University of Washington, Seatle, WA, United States - 4-12-25 metaG | ecosystem: Host-associated > Plants > Roots > Rhizosphere... | reverse complement strand
AGCCGACCAAGCTGAAGGCCGATTTCTTGGAGCGACGCCGAAAGGCCTAGCGCTGCCGAATCTCCGGCACGTCCGCCAGGCTGCTGGTTCGATCCAACGTGCATTAATCCCCGAAGAAATGTCCCCGTCGTTATAACAATTGTTTTTCCAAGGTACTGGACTTCAAGGGTGGTTTCGACGCCGAAGGCTACCCCGTCCTTGTGTAGAATCTTGGATGCCTGCCCCTGTTTAACGTCCAGATTTGGCTCCGATTCACAAACCCATTTCATCCGAAACTGGTAGGCCTTCTTGTCGCACTGCGCGCGCGGTGCCCAGACTGCCGGACCTTTCTTGGTGTTCAGCATCCGGAACTGCAATCCGGTCATGTCCGTATTCCTGCCCATCTCTCCACCCAAGGCATCAATCTCTCGTGCGAGATGCCCCTTGGCGAGTCCACCGATGGCCGGGTTGCACGACATCTGGCCGATGGAATCCGCGTTCATGGTCAGCAGCAAGGTTTGACAACCCATTCGAGCTGCCGCCAATGCCGCTTCAATTCCAGCGTGACCTGCCCCGACAACGATGACGTCGTATTGTTTCGGATAGACAAACATGAAAATCAAACCAACGCATATTTATTGCATAATATATTACTATTAAATGACTTGGATATATTTTTATCTTGGTTTGCGGACAGGTGTTCGCATATTTTGAAAATATGCTCAATGTCTTCTCCAGTTCCGATTCCACGGGCGATTTCCTCAACAGTAAACGGCTTGCTGGGTTGCTCGGAGAGGAAATCGAATATCTTGCACTGCGCCTCAATCACCTTGCCGGCGGCTTTCTTGCCAGCCTCAACCCCCGGCTGGTGGTAGGCATTAACGTTGATTAGCGAAGCGTAAAGCCCGACAGTTCGTTCAAACAGCGCGATCAGCATCCCAACAGAGTAGGGCGACACTTCCTTGACTGTAATGGTGATGGATTCCCGCTCTTTTTCGGCCAAAGCTTGGCGGGTTCCCAAATAAAACCCGTGAAGATAATCCCCAGATGTTACGTTTGGCTCAACTCTTAGGCTTTGTTTTTGTTCATCCTTCAAAACCTCAATAAAGGTGGCGAAGAAGTTGTTCAGTCCATCCCTGAGCTGCTGAACATACGAGTGTTGATCCGTCGCCCCTTTGTTTCCCAGCACGACGATTCCTTGGTTGACCACATTTCGGTTCAAATCACATTCCTTTCCAAGCGATTCCATCACGAGTTGCTGGAGATACTTTGAAAACAGCTCCAAACGATCTTTATAGGGCAAAACAACCATATTTTTTGCTCCTTTACCGTTACCCGACTCGTACCAAGCCAGCGAAAGCTGGGCCGCAGGGTTAACTTTAACGATATGTGTTCTTGTTGATTTATCACACTCACAAGCCCCTAAAAGCAAATTAGTTATGTCAATTCCTTGAATGGCGGCTGGTAATAGCCCCACTGCTGACAACTCGCTGGTTCGACCCCCGACCCAATCCCACATCGGAAACTGCGTTAACCATTTGTTCTTTATGGCGTGCTTATCAAGTTCGCTGCCGTGAGTGGTAATGGCAACGGCGTGTTGTCCAAAACAAAGGTTTGCGCGTTTGAAAGCGTTTTCCGCTACCAGCATTCCGTTGCGGGTTTCCTTGGTGCCACCAGACTTGGAAATGACGATGCAAAGCGTCCGGCTCAAATCAGTGCCAACGGATGCCAGCACCCTGTCCATGCCGTCGGGATCAGTATTGTCAAAGAAAAAAGGCTTGAGCTTGTCGGTCCGAGGATCACCCAAAGCGTGGGCGACGAATTGAGGGCCCAGTGCCGACCCGCCAATTCCAATTAAAAGGTAATTTTTGAACGGCCCGCCAGCACCACGAATTTTATCGGTGTGAATTTTAGATGCGAATTTCTTGATTCGGGTGACAGTATATTCAATTTCCTTGCGAATTTCCGGCGTCGGCGCCAGTGAAGGATTTCGCAGCCAATAATGCCCGACCATCCGGTTTTCATCCGGATTGGCGATGGCTCCGGCCTCAAGCTTGGCCATGTCGGCAAACGCCTTTTGGATTTTTGGCTCCATCCGGGCGAAGAATGCGTCATCCACATTCATCCGGCTCAAGTCCACCGCCAGGCCGAGTTCGGGAAACTCGGTGTAATACTTTTGAAAACGGGCCCACCACTGCAATTTTGTATTATTCATAAAATAATTCTCAAATCGTCTGGAATAAACCGGACAGCAAATCCTAGCAAGAAAAGAAAATCCGAAAAGACATTTGAATCTCAAAACGGCAGATGAGATGAATCACGAAATAACTGGCGCGGCAATGGCCGCAACCAAGCGTCTGGAAGCTTTAACGCAGAGAGGCAGAAGACGCCGAGGACCGCGGAGAAAATTAAACTTCGCGAAACTTTGCGTTCTCCGCGCCTCTGTGTTGGATAATTGGCGCAAGAAAAGAAGGCCGGCGACATGGATTTTACGAACTCCGATGGATCGCGAGCAGGTTCGCGCAAATTTCGGAGGGCTAAGTTCCACGAGGGCCGGCTTGAAATCGTCCTCGTCCACGTGCTCGTGCTCGAAAACCGCAAAGCGGGGCCGTCCATTTCCACAGAAAGGAACGAAGGGAACAACGCGGACTTGTTGTTAAATCGGATTCTCTGACTTTTCTCCATCAAACAAGTAAATTTTTAGTAGGGTAACACCCCATATCACTTCCACGGTTTCCCGCCTATTGTTAAAGGTGAGACAAAGGAAAACCTCCTTGTGAAAAAATTAACGCAAAAAAATTTATGAAACGGAAATTACAATTCATTGCCAGCACGTCCGCCGCGTCTCTTCTGGCGCTCTCGGCCCTGACCCAGGAAACATTTAATCCTCAAACGGCTGAAACCGCCTCCACTCGTCAAACCATGACCCAGGCACGCTCAGAACGGCTGAACGACGCGGCCAGGACCACCGACATCATTGGAATGACGGTTAATAATTATCAGAATGAAAAACTCGGCCAAGTGGAAGACCTCGCTGTGGATGTGGAGTCCGGACGGATCGTCCAGGTGATTCTTTCCATCGGCGGATTTCCCGGCATGGGCAATGCGCTCGTCGCGGTGCCGCCTGGGGCCTTGCATCACGATGCCGCTGATAACGTCCTTCATCTGAACGCCAGCAAAGCGAAACTCGGGGGGGCCCTCAAGTTTGACACCTCGAAGTGGGACGCAGACACGCAGTCCAATCGGGTGACTCAAGTCCATGGTTATTACGGCGAACAACCTTACTTCGTCGCCGATCGTGACGGATACCGGAATGTCAGCCCGGAAGGAACGTTCGCCTCAGCGTTGCCCCACAATTTGGATGGATCCATCAATACGGAGGGAGCGCGCACCATGGACAAAGCAGGCAATGTGGCCACAGCCGGCAATTTGGAGGCAACCAACAACTGGATTTCCACCTGCAATTCAGACGGAACCTGGACGTGGGAATATTACTCCAATGAGAGGCGGGCCAACAATGCCTGGTCTCGGCTGGGTTATGTGCAGAAGGCGAGCCGGCTCATGGGCACATCGGTGGAGAACCTGCAGGGCGAGCCGTTCGGCAAGGTGGAGAACTTGATGGTGGATCTGTCGGCGGGCCGCATCGTTGCGGTCATCATTTCGACCAGCGGTTTTCTCGATCTGGGGGATGCGTTGAGTGCCGTGCCGCCCACCGCCCTGCGATTCAACCCGCAACATGACATCCTTCAACTTGACGCCTCAAAGGAGATGCTGACCAGCGCTTCGCACTTCAAGGCCAGTCAATGGCCCGATTTCAGCCAGCCCGGTTATGCCGGCGGAGTTTATCACGCCTACAAGGTTGAGCCTTGGTTTAACCCCGCCGCGACGACTGTCGCTGATAACACCCGGCCCAATGTTCGTGATTACGATGGCAGCATGCTGGCCACGTTCGCTCAGGACAACCATCGGACCGACGTGAACACCGAGGCGCAGATTCGCAAAGAAATCATCGCGGACCGCAGAGTGTCCGTGAATGCCAAAAACGTGAAGATCACCGCCATAGATGGCCGGGTCATCTTGTGCGGGCCGGTCAACACCGCTGGGGAAAAACGTCTCATCGGTGAAATCGCGGATCGAATCGCGCACGCCGGGAATGTGGACAACCAACTGGACGTGATGTTCACCGTAAGCAGCCGCAACTAATCCGGCCCCGGTCAACGGAGCGCTGATTTCCCAATCGGCATCTGCGAGACGGAAAAAATCGCGAACCACGCAAACCACGCGAACGGTTTATGCAGCGCAACCGCCCGCGTCGCGCATTGCGGGACTTCGGTGGACAGGAAGAACGCAAAGCCGGGCCGTCCATTTTTACAGAAGGAAACGAAAGGAACAAAGATTGGTAACAGTCTGTCGCGCGACTTGGAATGAAGATGGAATAATCTTCTAATCTTCAACTACTTGCGCGGCTTGGTGAGTGACTAGGTTTGAATCGTCAACAAACCAAACAATAACATAACAATAAATATCATCATCATGGGACTCAACCTAACCTGAGAATCCGCGCCGGTGCAATGGGGTGTTCTACCCATTGTTCCGCGAGACTGGCTTAAAATCGTCCTCGTCCCCGTCCCTTGGAGCGGCGAAGTGTAACGAAGACGGCTCGTCCTCGAAAACCGCAGAGAAAAGAAACGCTTTGACGCGAAACACGCCAATTAGCGCGAATTCGTGAAATTAAAGAGTTTTTTTGTGGTTAAAATTGGGGCGTCATGGAGCTTGCCCTCCGAAATTTTTACTTCACCGGCAGGGTGATGCGCAGGGTCGTGCCGTGACCGGGGCGCGATAAAATCCGGATTTGTCCGTGATGCGTTTCGATGATGCGACCGACGATGGCCAGGCCCAGCCCGGTTCCTTTGGCCTTGGTCGTGCCCAAAACCGCGGTGAAGGCCCGGCGCTGAACTTCTTCACTCATGCCGCGGCCGGTGTCCTTGAATTCCATGGCAACGTGCGTTGCGCGCGGGTTGCTGCGCGGCAGATGAACTGCGCTGGACTTGATGGTGAGCGTGCCGCCGTCCGGCATGGCCTCGGCGGCGTTGAGAATCAAATTCAGGAACGCCTGTTCCAGTTGCGTCGCGTCGCCCATCACGACCGGCAAATCCGGCTGCAGCTGGCGGACCAGCCGGATGTTTTGATTCGCCAGCTTGTGACGCACCAGCAATCCCAGTTCGTCCACCAATTCATTCAAATTCACCGGCACCAGTCTGGGCTCGGTGGTGCGCGCAAACGCGAGGATTTGCTCGACGATTTTGTTCAGGTGCTCGATTTTCGCGTCAATGATCCGGGCGTCCTTCGCGCGCGGGTCGCTGTCGGGAAACTTCAAATCCAGCGAGTGATAGAGTAGCTTCATCACCGTGAGCGGATTGCGGATTTCGTGGGCGACCTCGGCGGCCAGCAGGCCGAGCACGGAAAGCTTTTCGTTCTGCCGCAATTGCTCCTCGACGTCCACGACGCGCTCGTACAACCGGGCCTTTTCAATCGCAATGGCCGACAACTCCGCCAGCGCACTCAAGATGCTGATTTCCTCGTTGGAAAAGTTGTACGGCTGGCCCATATAGACGCTCAACGTCCCAATCGCCTGGCCGGCAAAGATCAGCGGTACACTCAACAATGAAATCAACCCCTCCTGCCGCGCGACTTCGACGTGCTGATAACGGCTGGAGGTCTGGACGTTGGTGACCTGCATCGGTTTTTTGCGGCGCACGACCACGCCGAGCAGGCTGTCGTCCACGGGCAGCCGGGGTTTGTTGAGGTAGGCATCGCCCGCGCCGTGGCTGGCGCGCAAATCGAGCCAGCCGCGGCTTTCATCTAGCATCATCAGCGAACACACCCTGGCCTGCATGAGCAGACACGCTTCGCGCGTGATGACCTGCAGCGCCTCGTCCAAGTTCAACGTGGAATTAATCGTCCGGCTCACGCTCGCCAGCGATTCAAACAAATGAGCCTTGAGCCGCAACTGTTCGTATAGCCAGGTGTTTTGGATGACCCTGGCCGCCTGAATAGCCAGCTCCTGGAGCAGTTCCTGGTCTTCCGCCGTGAACGCGTCCGCGCGGTCCGAATCCACATTGAGCACGCCACGTGTTTCGCCGTTCACTTCCAGCGGCACGGCCAGTTCCGACCACACGCCGTGCCGCGCCATGACGTAACGCGGGTCTTGCGTCACATCGCCTGCGCGCGCGGGTTTGCCGGTGCGCGCGACCCAGCCGGTGATGCCCTCACCCACGCGCAGTTTGAGCCGTGTTGCCGCCGCCGGCAGGTTTTGCGACGCGTGGATTTCCAGAAAGCCCGATGTGGGATTGATCAAGACCACCGAGCCGCTCGACGCGTGCATCAGCCGCACCGCTTCACTTACGATCAATTGCAGCGCTTTCTGGGGTTCAAGCGTGGAATGAATGACATTGCTCACTTGATAGAGCAATTGCAGTCGCTCGTAACGCGACATCCGTCTGGAATGCTTGTCACTCACAATCAGAACACAAATTTATCGCACCCGCGCCGTTAGCACCAAGCCCATCGTCCCAAAAATCATATTGGGCAGCCAAGCCGCCAGCCATCCGGGCAGATGGCCGGCGGAACCCAGCGCGAGGCTCACCTGCTGGATTATAAAATAGGCGAAGCAAATGAAAATGCTGCCGGCCACACCGACGAAAAGATTCCGCCGCCCCGACGCCGCGCCAAACGGAATGGCGATGAGCACCACCACCAGACACGTCCAGGGCGCGGCCAAACGCCCGTGGAATTTCGTGAGCAGCCAGTTTGCATCCGCCCGCGGCAAACTCGGATTTAGCCGCAAATGATGAAAAATGACCTTGAGCGGAATATCCGCCCGGCGGGAATTGCGGAGGTTCTGATAGCTGCCGATTTTGATCTCGTCCTCAATTTCCGCCGGTTTTTCGTTGAATTCCGGCATCGTCAGCGTGTTGGTTTGAAATGATGGCAACAGCGGCGCGCTGGCGTCCGTCTGCGAATATCCCGATGCGTTGAAAAAAGTCCAAACCCCGGTGATTCGAATCGCGCGGTCGGCATACAATCGGTGACTCGAACCGTCGGGCAACGTCCAGTTCACCTGAGGCTTCAGCATTTCAGCGGTTTTTGCGCGATATTCGGCAATAAACCATGTGCGATGATCGCGCGCATTGGTGAAGCCGAAGTTGCGGAACTCGGCTTGTTTTCTCTCATCGCCCGGCTTTTGCACATAGCGGCTCTTGATGCGGTCCGCCCAATCCGCGCCGCGCGGCGCGCACCACTCGTTCAGCACGAATAAAACCGCGCTGGCCGCCAATCCCACGACCAGATAGGGCGCGCACACGCGCCACAAACTCATCCCAGCCGCGCGCATGGCGGTGATTTCGTTGTGGCGCGCGTGATTGGTCAGGGTGTAGAGCAATGCCAGCAATAACACCACCGGCAGGATCGTCACCAAAAATTCCGGCGTCATCGCCACGTAATACTCAATGATGTCCGACAGGCGCAGTTTTTCGTCCTGAAAATCCGACAGATTGTTAAAAGCATCGAAGGAAATCCAGAAAATCAGAAAACCGCCGAGGCAATACGCCAGCGGCGTAAGCAGTTCGCGGAACAGATATCGGTCGAGCAACCGCATTGTGGGGTCAGAGTAAGGGGGGCGAGTCGTAGGGAGCAAGTTTTGTCGTCAGCGCAAAACGGATCCACGGACGAGGTTCTAAACAGATCGCTGGTTTTTGCCGCGTCTGCGCGCATCGCGCCACGGCGCGGCAGCTCTCCGTTCCGGCTCGCCGAGCCGCAGCTCGCAGCGAAGCGGAAAGCGAAGGCTGGTGGGTTGGCAGGGACTCGAACCCTGGACCAATGCCTTAAAAGGGCACTGCTCTACCAACTGAGCTACCAACCCACCAAGGAGCCGAAGATTATCATGTTAAAACAGCCGTGCTGCCGCGCAAGGTTTTTTGCAGCGGTAATCCGGTTGATTTTTACAATTTGTCTTTTGTCAAACGCGGGTTAGATTCCCAGCATCAAAACGGCTACTTCCGTCAAATTCTGGGGCGTGCGCGGCTCGATTCCGACGCCGGGACCGACAACTGTGCGCTATGGCGGCAACACGTCGTGCGTCGAAGTGCGCGCCGGTGGAGAAATCATTCTCCTCGACGCGGGCACGGGGCTGCGTGCGCTGGGCCGTTCGCTGCTGGCGGAATTCAAGGATCAGCCGCTAAATCTGACCATGCTGTTGACGCACACGCATTGGGATCACATCCAAGGCTTGCCGTTTTTTGGCCCGATTTACAATTCACGTTGCCGGCTGCGGATTTTGGGCTGCGAAGGCACGCGCAAAGGACTGGTCAATGCCCTGACCGGCCAGATGGAAAGCACCTACTTTCCCGTGCCGTTCAACAAACTGCCGAGCAACATCGAAATTGAGGAACTCAAGAACTTCAACTTCAATATCGGCCCGGTATGTGTACGGGCGATGCGCGCCAATCATCCGGGCCTGTGCGTCGGCTACCGGTTGTTCTCGTCCGACCGCCTGATCGCCTTTTTCCCCGACACCGAGCCGCGCACGGGCGGCAAGGATCGGGAAATGATCGAATTCCTGCGCGACGTGGATTTGTTGATCCTCGATTCGCAATACGATTCCAAGGAATACCAGCAGCACGTCGGTTGGGGGCACGGTTGCGTGGACGATTCAGTCGCGCTCGCCCTGCAAGCCGGGGTTAAACAACTTTCCCTGTTCCACCACGACCCCGACCACGACGACAAACGGATTGCCGGCCTGGTCCGGCACGCGCGCCGGCTCGTGGCGAAACAGAAGGGGAAATTGAAAGTGGACGCCGCGCGCGAGGGGATGACGATCAATCTATCCGAAAAATCCGGGCGCTGACCTTGCAGTCTTTGCCGTTGCGGGATCGGCAGGGATTCAGTTTCAAAAGTATGCTGGGCGGAAGCTTAAATGCGAAACACGCTCATAACCATGAAACAGGTAAGACTGCACGACGAGGCGTCCATTTTCTGTTAGGCATCATTGCAGCTTATGAAAAAGTTCGCCACCATCGGACTCAGCGTGAGCTTGTTGATTATCGCCACTTTATTGGTTTGGCATCACACCAAACATCCCAGTGATGCAGCTATTCGTCGGGAGTTACCGGGGTCTTGGGTTCCACCTGGCGGCGGTAGCACTTGCATCATTGGTTCAGATGGGCATTTTGTCGCCCAGCTTACAGGTAAGCGTGTTGGCAGATTGGAAGGGACATGGCAGGTTCAGGATGGATTTATGATTTATACCTTCACAAACAGTAGTTTTACGAAATACGTGCCATACACTATTCGTGGTCGGATTTTACGCATGGATGGTCACGAGTTAGCTGTGCAGGAAGATGCGAAGACAGTTGAGGTCACACAAAAGGTCGAGCCATGATGCCTAATAAAAGAGGATAGGCTGCAAATTTCCTTCGTCCACATCGCATTCTTTCCGCCTTCGCTCCCGTCTTCACTGCGTTACACCGTGGCCAGCAGTCACGGCGCGACAGGCGGGTGAAATTATTTTGGTTTCTCGCCGTAGTTGATGGCCATTGCGCCGCCGAGGAGATTGATGACGCGCACATTCACCAGCTTCAATTTGCGCATTTTTCCCGCGACGGCCAGTTGCGCCGGATAATGTTTCAGCGATTCGAGAATGTAGGCGTAGGCATCCGCGTTGCCGCAAAACAGCCGGCCGATTATCGGCACGGAGCAGCGCAAATGACCGAAATAAATTGCGCGCCAAAGGGCGTTCGCCGGTTTGCCAAAATCAAGCACAACGAGCCGGGCTCCGAGCCGGGCCACGCGATGCATTTCATCCAAACCTCTTTCCCAGCTCGTCAAGTTCCGCAGACCGTAACCGACGGTGACAATATCAAATGATGCATCGGGGAATGGAATTTGCTGCGCGTCACCCTGAATAAAAATCGGATTTCGGGTCTCGGATTTCGGGTCTCGGATTTTGTTTCGGGCTTCGGCGATTTCAAGCATCGCCGGGCTGAAATCAACTCCGGCAACCTCCGCGCCGCGCCGTGCGAGCGCCAGCGCAAGGTCCCCGGTGCCACAGCACAAATCAAGCGCGCGATTGCCGGATTGAACGGCGGCGAGTTCGACAACGCGGCGTTTCCAGCGCCGGTGCAACCCGAAGCTTTGCAGGTCGTTGAGCAAATCGTAGCGCCGCGCGATGGCGGCGAAAAGGTCGTTGACCTTTGCCGCGCGCTGTTCCCCGGAGGTGTAGAAGGCGTTGCTCACGCCGTCAGTTTAGCATATTGGCAGGCGCAAAAGTCAAAGTGCATAAAATGACTTTGCGTCAGCGGAAGTGTCTGCTAGATTGGCACAAGATTGGCTGTTAGAAGAGGGTGAATTGTTGTTTAACCGTGGAATTATGAACGCCGAAACTTTGGCAGCGCCGAAAAAGAAAATCCTGGTGGTGGATGACAATGAGGTCATCCTCAAGACGGTTTCCTTGAAGCTGCAAGGCTGCGGTTATCAAATTATCACCGCGCTGGACGGCTCCGAAGCCGTTGCCGCCGCGCGCAAGGAAACCCCCGATTTGATTCTGCTGGACATCAATTTTCCGCCGGAAGTGGCCGGCGTGCCTTGGGACGGTTTTCGCATCATGGATTGGTTTCAGCGCCTGGATCCGGCGAAGAAAATTCCCATCATCATCATCACCGGCACGGAAGACGTGAAAATCAAGGAACGCGCCGCAAGTTGCGGCGCCGTGGCGTTTTTTCACAAGCCCATCAACCACGACGATTTGATCAAAGTGATTCGTGCGACATTGGGTGGTTCGGACAAGCCGGCCTGAAATCGGGCTTGTAAATCCGGCAAGTTCGCATAAACTGTCTTTTTTCTTCTGGAAGCGAGCGTAGCTCAGCCTGGTAGAGCATCACGTTGCCAACGTGAGTGTCGAGGGTTCGAATCCCTTCGCTCGCTCCAATTTCATTTTTGCGACCAGTGGCGCCAAACCGAGACAAACCCCGTCATTTACAAGTGTTTTATCGCTTTGCGTCCCTTCACGTGCTGCGACAGGTTGCGCCACGTTTTGACCGTCTGAGCCTGAAATCTGTGCGCGTATTTGTGTACACCCCCCAAGCCGAGGCAGACCCTTGATTGCCTCGTAAATCGGCAGCTGAGTTTCATCCGTGTAAACCTTCGCCGTAAGCTTGATATCACTATGACGCATCAGTTTCATGGCGAACCGTTGCGCGACCCCATTCCGTTGAAGAAACGTCGCCCAGGTATAACGCAACGCGTGGAAATCGGCGTAGCGGCCTAGCTCGTCACGATAGGCGATGCCATTCCGTTCTGCGTCCACCTTCAAACGTGATGCTCGCGGGATCCCATTTGGAAAAACCAAGTCCGACGAGGACCGGTCGGCGGGACGATATGCGCTTAGCGCCTCGACAATTTCAGGAACGAGACAAACAGACTCCCGTTTTTTGTTCTTCGCCGTTTCCGCCCTGACAATCATGTTAGGAACCGACACCTCCAGGTTGATATCGCCCCACATGAGTTGCCGTAATTCCTCCTGACGCAAGCCAGTGCGTGCTGCTGTAAAATAGATGATGCCGCGCGGTCCCGAACCTTGAATGAGCTTTCGCAATTCTTCATCCGTGAACGCACGACGCACCCGCTTCTTTTGGCCACGTTCGTCCACTTTGCGGACAAATTTTAACGGATTGGCTTTGATCCGCCCACCCCGTTCCATCCAGTTAAGGAATGAAATCATGCCTTGCAGATAATGATTCATTGTGCGCACCGCTGCTTTCTGTTGGTTGCGCCAGGTAATGAATGAATCTGGCGTGACATTGCCGGCCAAATTCCAACGGCATTCGTCCATGAGCCGGATGATTCGCGCCTTAAGCAACCGCGCACCGCGTCCACCGCGACCAGCACGTTCGCGCGTTAGCAAATCAGCTTCATAGTCATTCAGATGTTCTGTCAATGGACGCTGCGCCGCAGCACGGACCAGTTTGGGCTCGATGATCCCCTCCGCTTCACGCTCTTTTTCCTGAATGAATTCCCGCGCTTTTTTATTGGCCACTTGAAGGTCAGTTGCGCCAAGCGATTTCCAACGGTCAACCGGCATGTCGCCGATACGATAGCGCAGATAATAGCCGCGTGTCGTTTGCAACTCGCCGTTTTTGCGGAATGATCGTTTTTCAACTTGGAAAATCATGATTGCCTCCATTCATCAACATTTGCACCTCACTCAAACGAAAACGAATTCCACCAAGAATTTTCACGCGAGTCAGCTCTCCGGCATTGACCAGCCGATCTACCGTGCGCAATGAGCAATCGAGCGTCTCGGCCACTCGTTTTTTTTGCAACAGCTTTTCGCCCATCGCACCGTTTTCAGTGATAATATTCATGAGATTCAAGCGGTTAATCTTCAGGATCAATTTCCTTCTTATAGTGTTCCAATGCCGCTTTATTATCAGCGTCCATATCGCCCATGTAAGCCCGATACACATCGTTATTGTCTAGCGGAACACCGCGCTCATTGAACCATGCGGCAATTTCTCGAAATGAAAAACTTTTTTTGTCGCGCAAGATGTTAATCGTGTCGATGTAATCCCTGGCCGCAATCACGCGAGTCTCCTCCTCCGCAGCTTTTCTAAGAGCTGCAGGATCAGGGATGGGGATCGAAGATGCGTCAGTCCGCCCTTCTGGCTCCGACTTTTTTCCGCGTTTGGTTTTCATATCTAAGGAGCACTATACCGCTCGAATAAATCATGTCAATTAAAATAATCAAATAAATCGGATTGAACGATTTTTCACATTTTCCAATATGACTGGGCTGTGTTACGAAGTTAAATTCAAACATTGTAGCCTCGCTAGGTTCCCCGTTCACGTTCCCGTGTTTGTCATCTGTCTTGCTGAATTGAAGGCCAAGCCGGATGCCAAGCACGAGAACGCTCACCCCATTAATGACTGGTCGTGTCAAATTTGCAACCAGCACCGCGCCACCTCCCCCGCTCGCGGATCTGGTTTCAAATCCGACACCACCAGGACAAATCACGCGCGAATGGATGTCACTCATTGACGATCAACTGGGCCGCGTATTTCACTTGCCGGAAATTTGCTATCTCACGGGCTTGTTAATAGATGAATGATGCGTCACAGTTTGATCCACAAAGCTGGAACAGTCGCGTTTCTTTACCTGCTTCCTTCGCGCTTGGGTTTGGGCGAGCCTGTGACTTGCAGAACCGCTTAACGGTTCTCGCCCAAGTGCCTTGTGGTTGGCCGGGACAGCACTGGATGTGGGTGGCCCTTGTGTTGAGACGTTCGGATGAATATATGTGAGGACGCACCTGCAATTGCGCAAGGCCGTGAACTCCAAGAAGCTGATTCCGGCACCGATTTTTTGAAAACTTTTTGCCACTTGGCACGAAGTTGGCACGCTTTCTAAGAATGGTTTGTCAACTTACAACGCGCTGCACGGCAGCGCGAGAACGAAAGCGAGAAAGATGCAGCGAATATTCATGATGCGCGAGAAACGCCTAACGAACCAAGCTCACCCACAGCCGGTGGCGGCGGTGGTGGAGCGGAAAGGAAACCATGAAAGAATCCCAAAAGCCTGAGCGGAGTGCGTACCGGCTGTTGCGGTGCAGCGCTTTGTTAGGTGTCACGGTCGAAATCATAACTGTGCAACGATGCGTGGCAAATCCTCTGATGAAAGGTCGGAATTCCAACCGCACTCAGCGCTGCAAAAAATTCAAAGGTCTCGACGT
>Ga0265323_10001127_pt1 | contig 13785 bp, 10 predicted proteins | sample 41225metaG_FD_193580 | JGI IMG/M metagenome (GOLD analysis project Ga0265323, IMG submission 193580) | Rhizosphere microbial communities from Carex aquatilis grown in University of Washington, Seatle, WA, United States - 4-12-25 metaG | ecosystem: Host-associated > Plants > Roots > Rhizosphere... | reverse complement strand
AAGTTTTCGATCCGCTGGCCGGGCCTTCACCCTCCGGCTAAATCAGATTCGAACGAAAAAAGAATACAGCTTTACGGGGCTGCCCACCAGCCTCTCACTCGAACATTGGCCGGTTATCGCCGACGATCCACCCGGAGCGGCCGCTCGCGGCTGCAAGCGCGCGGGTCAGCACTGATCCGACTTTCCCGGAATCGGACGTGGCCCGCCTGTCCTGGCGTCACAGGGCACCCCACGGGCAGCGCGACTCAAGCGCAGTTGCAGAAGGGCAGCAACTCCTTCGTCTGCGCTTCTCCAAGTCTAAGGGCCCGTTCCGAAACAACCGTGCCAACCGCTCCCTCACGGTCGCGGCTCCGATGCGCGTTCAGTGCCGCGACCGTGAGGGAGCGGCAGTCTGCGAGTGGAATGGTTATTCCGTGGCAAGCCCTACGTGTGGCTGCTCGCCTGAAGCGCGGGGAGCGTCATTCGCCGGAAGGCGCGGTCGATCTCCTCGGGCGAGAGCTTTGGGTTGCGGTCGAGCCACCACGTCACGGTCGACATCAGCGCTCCGACGACGTATTGCGCGGCCATTTCCCGCCAGACCTCCGTGGGCGCTAGAGGCGTCGGCGAGTTGGCCTTTGCCCGCAGGAATTCGGCCAGGAGACGGCGCATCTGCCGGTCCACGACTACGCCGCTCTCGCGCCCGACGATAGCCCGGTACAGCATGCGATGGCCGTCGACGTGCTGGAAAAACGCGAGGCTGAACCCGAGCGGGTCGGCCGACTCCAGCTTGCCCCCGGTTGCCGCCTTCCATTCCCGCATTAGCTCATCGCGGAGTTGATCAAGCGCCCTCCGCAGCAAATCTTCCTTGCTGCGATAGTGCGTGTAGAACGTGGCGCGCCCGACGCCGGCACGGTCCAGAATGTGCTGGACGCTCAACGTCTCATAGCCCCGCTCGACAACCAACTCCACCAGGGCGTTCCGCAAGGCCTGCTCGGTTCTCCGCACTCGCTGGTCGGTCTTGTTCTGGGCCATCTGCGAAACCAGACAATCACCGCGTTCCTGTCCAGAAACGAACAACTGCGGCGGCGTTGTTCTTCCCCAAATGCAACTCCGAACACTATATTCAGCATCAGGAGGCGGCGCCGTCAAGCGGCATTTCGCCGCCGGGGAGAGCGCCATGAGCAAGCATCGAGAAACCAAACACAGTCACAGCCACATGTGGATGGTAGGAATCCTGGGAATCGCAGCGGGCGCGATTCTGATGATCTACGTCCCATCGCTCAAGGCCGTGTCGAGTGTGCTGCTGCTACTGGCGGCGTTTCACCTGGCCGGCGCGCTGGTATTGCTTGCCTCAATCTATGTCATGGCGGGCAGCAAGCTGGCGCGGCACCTGGCTCGACTGCGCGGGGAGAACGCCTCAGGCTTCGACTTTGGGTGGGCGCCCGCCTGGACGCACGGCCCATGGATCGCGGCGCTAATCCTGGCCGCGGCCGCAGTCGCTGTGCAGGTGGCCTGGCCGGACCATTGGCCGCTGGCCATGTTGCTGACGCTGTTCGCGGCTAGCTTCTTCGCCGGCGGGCTGGCGACCCGTTCGGCCGGACGCTACGAATCCGCGGTTCTTCCGCTGGTCCAGCTGCTGCCCGGCGGCGAGAGCGTCGTGCTCGACGCCGGTTGCGGCTCGGGCCGCACCAGTATTGCGCTCGGACGGGCGTTCCAACAAGGGCGCATCGTGGCGCTCGACCGCTTCGATTCGGACTATATCGAGGGCGGCGGCCGGCAGTTGCTCGAACGAAATCTGAGCCGGGCCGGCCTGGCCGGGCGGGTGAGTATTGAGCGCGGCGATCTGACCGCGCTGCCCTTTCCCGACTGCATCTTCGACGCCGCCGTCTGCGCTCACGCCGTCGATCATCTCGGGCCACTGAAGGAACAGGGGCTGCGCGAAATCCGGCGCGTACTGAAACCGGGCGGGCGCCTTCTGCTGGTCGTCTGGGTGCCCGGTTGGACCATGTTCTCCGTCGCCAACGTGCTCGCGTTCTCCCTGTCCTCGCAAAGTGCGTGGCGGAGGATGGCCGCGAGCGCGGGCTTCGAGGTGTGCGACGAGGGCCTGTTCAACGGCGCCTGGTTTGCCGTGTTGCAGAGGAGGGATGCCTGAATGAACGCCAGCTCGCAGCCGCTGCTGGTGGGCGCGGTGGCCGCGGTCGGCGTGCTGCACACCGTGGTGCCGGACCACTGGGTCCCGATCACGGTTCTTGCGCGGCAGCGGGGCTGGTCGAGGCCGGAGACCGCGCGCGCCGCGCTGCAAGCCGGGTCGGGTCACGTCCTATCGACCCTCGCCGTCGCGCTCCTGGTCTGGTTGGCCGGCGCGGCACTGGCCGCGCGCTTCGGCGCGGTGGTCGACACGGCATCCAGCCTCGCGTTGATCGGCTTCGGCCTGTGGTTCGCGTTCTCGTCCTGGCATGAACTACATCACGGTCACGCGCATCCGCCACGCCCCCACGCCGGGTATGAGGGACACTCGCCCGGCCGCCCGGCTGCGATGGCTTCCGGCACGGTCCACGAGCGCACGACCCGCACGGCGCTTTTGTTGATTCTCGGCTCGTCGCCGATGGTCGAGGGGATTCCGGCATTCTTCGCCGCGGCGCGGTACGGAGCCGGGTTGATCGTGGGGATGGCTGTTGTCTTTGCCGGGAGCACCATCGCGACGTATGTCCTGCTCTGTGTCTCGTCAAGCGCGGGGCTCCAGCGCGTCCGTTGGGGTGCGCTGGAACGGTACGGCGAAGTATTAAGCGGGGCGACGGTGGCCGTCGTGGGACTCGCAACATGGCTTTGGCCGCTCAAGTGATGCGTCCAGCGGAGATGGACTCTCTGTAGCACCGTCCAGGCCCGGTTGACTGCCGGACTCTGCCGCACTCGACCCGGCGGATGTGCAGGGTCAGAAGGCCGTGTGGCTGGTTTGAGGAGCCCGACGGGCTACGGACGATTCCACCGGCTTTCCCGGCTTCGGCCGCAACACCGTCACGGCAATGTCGATTCTCTCCGATGCGGTCCGGGGGCTGGCGCTGCCGGAGATCCGCCGCCATTGCCGGTCGCCGAAACCCGCGGTAAATTCCGGTGGCGCCACATAGCCTGTGGTTTCGGCTCAAAGCCCGAGCTTTTTCAGCAGTGCCTGAAAGCGGGGCTCGTTGCGCAAGGGGTCGAAGATGGGGTCGACGCCGATGTAGTTGGCGTCCGTCTCGTGGTGGGCGTAGGCGTTTTCCAGGCTGGTGAGGGCCGCAGCCTTGTCACCCAACCCGATCTGGATATACGATACACGCACCCAGCCATTCCCTTCATCCGAGTCTGGGACCACGGCCAGCATCTTGCTCAACAGCGCCGTGGCTTCCTCGCGTTGGCCGGCCAGGGCGAGAACGCTGCCCAGATTCCCGGTGGCGGCGTCGAGATCCTCTTTGGGCAACAGGCGATACTCCCGGATGGCCTCGGCATAGCGGCCCTTGGCCCGCAGGCAGTTGCCGATGACGATGTGCGCGAACCAGTAGCGCGGGTCCGTAGCCAGTACCTGGCGGCACCGCGCGATGGATTCGTCATACCGCCGCGCTACGTAGTAGACGGTAGCGCGGTCGTTGCTCACCACGTATGGCAGGGGATTGAGCCGGACCGAGGTGTCGAGCTGCCCCATGGCCTCGTCGAAACGGCCGCGGGAGAGCAAGGCGATGGCGAACCAGCCATGGCCCGGCGCGAAACTGGGGTTGAGGTCCATGACGCGGCGGAAGCTGCGCTCGGCGGAGGCCCAATCGTGGTCCTGGAGCCATTGGATTTCGGCCAAAGCCAGGTGGGCGTCGGGGTTGCGCGGATCCAGTTCGATGGTCCTGCCGGCTGCGCTCCGGGCCCTTGCCATACGACCATCGAACTCGCCGATGCGATGGAAAGCCATGTTCGCCGACAGGCTGGCCAAGGCGGCCCAGGCTTCGGTGTACCGTGGATCGCCGCGCACGGCTTGTTCCAGAAGTTCCACGGCCTGCACCCATCCTTCCGGGTGCAACTTGTCGGCGCGAAGGTAGCGCGCTCTCCAGAATAGATCGCGCACTTCCGGGGAAGCCAGGTGTGCCGGAGTAAACGCCGAGAGATCGGCGATTCCCAGACGCCTGGCGGCGCCAGTGGCGGCCAGGCGCGTCACCTCGGCCTCAGCCGCCAGTACGTTTTCGGCGTCGCGATCATAGGCTTCCGACCAGATGTGGTAGCGCGACCGCGTATCGATCAACTGCACCGTGAAACGAAGCGCGCCGCCTTCCTTGCGCACGCTGCCCTCCAGCAGGTTGGCCACGCCCAGCCGGTCGCCGATGTCGCGCACGTCGGCATTCTGCGCGCGGAACTGCCCGGCCGATGTGCGCGCCGTCACGCGAAGCTGGGGCAACCGGGACAACTCGGTGGTGAGGTCTTCGGTGAATGCCTGGCACAGGCGGTCCATCTCCGGGTCGCCCAGGTTCGCCATGGGCAGTACCGCAATCGATGGGTCCGTGCGGTGCACGGTTGCCCGGGCCAGCCACCAGGCAGTGGCCACCAGGAGAGCCAGCATTCCCACGGCGGCGGCCATGGTCTTTCGCGGCAGGCCGGGGTGCTGCGATGGGCCGGGCGGTGTTCCGGCAGGGCCGCCATCCGCCCGCCGGAACACTGGCAGGTAGGATCCCTTGGGCACCTCAATCACCACTTCGTCCAGGCAGCCGGAGGCGGCGTAGTAGTCCCGCAGCCGGTTGCGCAGGTGCAGCGCGCCCACCCGCACCACCGAATCGCCGCTGGAATCGAAGGAAGCGCCGCGGCTGAAGACCTTCATCGCCACGGTGACTTCCTTGATGGATTCGGCGCCGCTGAGGGCTTCTTCTACAAGGAAGGCGAGAAACTCGCGCAACCGGACGGCGCTAGCGAACTCCGGCGATGCCAGGATTCTCTGTAGTTCCCGGCGGACCAACTCGGCCGAGACCGGGCTATCACCAGCTTGGGGTGGTGGTGCTTGCGCCGCCTCTGATTTGCGCCAGGGCCACTGCATTTCGGACTTTCAGGTCAGTTTACCATGCCGATCCGGCGCGATCAAAAGTCCATACAAATCAGCGGGTTTAACGCGTTTCTAACGCCTTGTAGCTTGTCCCTGCGCGGTTCCATCCGCAGACTGTTGCGAGAGGTACAGAAAATGAGACTTTGGCTGACGAGATTCCTGGCTAGTGTCGCGGTGGCGCCCGCGCTGGCGATGGCAGCCCATCCTGCCTACAAGTGGCACACCTTTTTTGGGGGCGACCAAAACAGCGGAGCCAACCTGCCCGCCACTGCGGTGGACGCCGCAGGGAACCTCTATGTCACAGGGGCCACCCAGTACCCTTGGGACGCATCGGGAAACCCCACCTCTACCACCCCCTTGCCCGCTCATCAGGCGTACCTTTCGAAAATCAGTCCCACCGGCCAGTTGCTTTGGACCCAGTTCTTCTGGGGTGTCAATCCCGGCCGTCCCTGGCTGACGCAGGGCGATATCGTTCCCATCGCGATCACGCTCGACTCGGCGGGCGACATTTACATCGCCGGGGGTGGCGCCGTCGACCCTTACGGCTGTGGCTGCTCGTCCTTCGTAATAGAAATGGACTCCGGCGGCAGCAAGATCTGGGGTGCGAACTTCGGCGGTCCCGTGGTGTACGCGTCCACCAAAGTCCAGGGTATAACCTACAACCCAGCCGACGATTCCGTGTATATCACCGGCGGCAACAGCGGCGGGTGGTATGGCGGCGGTGGGACCGTGGTCACCAATCCGCCCGGGGGCGATACGATGTTCATCCTCCAGGTGCGGGGCGGGCCCGTTCCGGCAGTTGGCTGGCTGGGTTTTTACGCCGAGCCAGTGTACAGTGGCGGAGACGTTTACGGCCAGGCCATCACCGTCGATAGCTCCTCAAATCTGCTGGTTGCCGGAATCGATAACGACCATTTGGCGGTCTGGAAGGTTTCGAGCGCGGGGCAGCAGGCGTGGGAAAACACCTATGGCTTGGGCCATTCCTACGCCGTCGCGTCGGACGGCGCCAATGTGTACGTTACCGGCTTTTCACCCCAACCCTGGAATGGGCCGGCCACACAGCTCCCGTTGAATGCGTTCATCTATGGAATTGGCTATGCGCCCGACGCATTTGTCCTGAAGCTGGATGCCGGCGGGAACTACGCCTGGCACACCTTCTACCATGCGGTTGGACAGGCGACAGGAGAGGGTATCGCCATGGACGGCCCCAATACAGTGTATGTCGCCGGTAAGGGCGCCCTGGTGGGTTACAACGATGCGCCCCCTCAGAACAACGGACCCGGTCACTTCATCCTGCAATTGGACAACAACGGCGCATACCAATGGCACAGCAACTACGGGGTCGATCGCTGGGACGAAGCCAGCTCAGTCGCAGTGGATTCCCAGCACAACGTGTTCGTTTCCGGGTGGAGCGGCGGCGGGTGGAACGGCGACAACGACACGCTTCCGCTGAACCCATCGAATGGGGCCGCCAGCGAGGTTTTTGTGATGAAGTTCGCCACGCCGAAGGCCACGCCGGTCATTACCTGGTCCAACCCCGCCGATATCGTCTTCGGCACGGCGCTCGGCGCCACCCAACTGAACGCTACCGCCAACGTGCCCGGCACATTTGTCTACACTCCGGCGGCGGGTACGGTGCTCGCGGTGGGCAATGGCCAGACGCTTTCGGCAACCTTCACGCCCACCGATGCGGCCGACTACACGACGGCGCCGGGGAGCGTGCCAATCAATGTAAAGGCCCCGGCGCAGATCGTGGTGACCAAGACTCTGGCGCGGGCCGGTGGCCAGGTGGTGGTAAGTCTGACCCTCTCCAACCCAGGGGGCGTCGACGCTCTGAACGTTCAATTGACCGTCGGCAAGATCGGCAGCACACCCGGCACACCACTACCGCAATCCATCGGCACGGTGGCCGCGGGCCGGACTGTAGGGGCGACGCTGACGTTTCCCGGTACGGTTGGAGCGTCGGGCGCGGCAGCCGTGCTGACGGTGAGCGGCACCTATTCCGGAGGCTCGTTTAGCAGCGCGAGCCGCACTCAGCTTCCTTGATTCCAAATTCGAAAAGAGGTTCTCATGCGTCTTACATTCATCGGCTCCCTTCTGTTGGCGATCCTGTTAACGATCCCCGCGCACGCTGGCGTCATTACGGTGGACTTCACACTAGCGAGCCAATACGGCTCGGTGGGCGATACGTTGACTTTTGAGGGCACATTGCTCAACGCGGGCTCCGCGGCCTACATCAACGGCGCCGGCATCAGCATTGACAATCCGCCCTTCGATCCTTCCACATATGATCTGGAGGACTATTTCCTGGTCTATGCACCATTGACACAGATGGCGGATGGCGACTCCACGTCACCATTCGAATTCTTCACCCTCGCCATCCCGCCAGGGACCCCCGACGGCGTCTACCACGGTACGCTCGCCGTTCAGGGTGGAGCGATTCAGTTCGACTCCGACGATTTGCTGGGCAGCGCGCCTTTCACGGTTCAGGTTGGGCCCGCCGAGGCCGGCGGAGTGCCGGAACCCGGCTCCTGCCTGCTGCTGGGGACAGGGCTTGCGGGCTTGGGCCTGGTGCGCCGTCTGCGCGGGCGGAGAAAGTAGTTTCGGCCGCCGCGCCGCCCAGCGCCCGATCCAGGTCCGCGAAGAGTTCCGGAAAAACGCATGCCGCTTGCGGCCGGATCCCATGTGGCGCGGAGGGAACCCAAGAGGCCGGGTATCGATAGCAGCGGTGACCTGCGGGCACACCGCAAAGATCGAACAGAGACGCGGCAACGGTTCGCCGGCAAGATACGCGGCGGCCTTCTCGTTGAAACCGGCGGGCCCTGCTGGATGACGCTCCCGTCCGCCCTCCGATATCGGCAATTCGGTAAACTAAGCGAAGCCAATTGTAATTTGGCGAGGTTTAGTTTTTCCAGCCAGGCGGGGTTGTCGTGGACGTGGCGGGCGATCTCTTCCGGCGCATGCTGGTTAGCACGAAAACCGTCAGGCAGCGTGATGGTGCTTTCGGCTCACCGCTCCAGGTCAGGGGTTTCGCGCAGGGCGGCGACCCGTTGACGCGGGGATACCATGCTGCCGGCGTCTATTCAGATCGCGAGCTCCTCGATCAGCGCCCGGATATCCCGCTGCAGCCTCTGAAATGCCGGTAGAGCATCCAGGTGCGAGTAATCGTCGATGTAGTTGGGAATCCAGTGGACTCGCCGGTGGACAGGGAACCGCGAGCGCCGCCGGGCGTTCCGTCCGCTTGCCATTGTTAATGCGTCGTGAAGTGCTCTCTTCGGGTCGGCCAGATCCTCGATTCTCCGAATGCCGGGAAGATGCAGATCCTGGGTGCCGTTGGGATTGCTGGCCGCCCACCGGATGGCGGCTTCATCCGCCAGTAGCCAGGCTTCCGTCATGCGGACAGGAACCACTGGGACGTGACGGATCGTCTCGAGATGCAGAGCATTGGCGATTTCCGCGCGGCGCAAATCCGGGTCCTGCCCTTCGGCATCGCGGTGAACGAAGAGGACCTCACAAGGGTACAGATCGAGGACTGCCCGGAGTCGCGCCTCCGGATTCGGCTGACGCGGTATGCGGCTTAGGTCCGCCGGTTGCGGATACACCGGCGCCACGGCCAGTCGCTTCAGCGACCACGTAAGTATTGGCAGAAGGACGGCGTCCGAAGTGCCGTCCGCAACCAGCGTGTATCTCACTCGGCTATCTCGGAAAAGGGGATGCTGTACTGTTTAAGGTCTTCGCGATCGATGACCCGGCGAACGGAAGTACCGGCCGGCTCAGTTCGCTCCCTGGCGCTCCCGTCCCACCCAATTTCTCGAGCGCGAGACACCGGGTTCAAGTATTCCAGCAGCCGGCCCTTCGAGATAGGGTTCAGGTTTCCGGACTTTGCCCGCCAGGTGTCCGGTAAGCAACGCAGTTGCAGCGACCTGAACGCCACGCGATCCTGGATGACCTCCAAAGACTCCGCCATGACCAGGCTTTCGTCCGGGACTTGCATAACCACAGACGGGGAATGAGTGTTGATTATGACCTGACGAAGATGGTTTTCCGCGTCGGCGGATTGCGGTTCCTGGACGTCCGTCGTCAAGTCGCGCAGGAGCTGGATCATTGCCGGTATGCGCGCCGGGTGAATCCCGTTCTCCGGCTCTTCCATGCAGATAACCCCTCTGGAGTTGGGTTCGATAGCCAGAACCGTGAGAGCGAGAAACCGCAGGGTGCCGTCGGAGAGTGCACGGGCCGGATAGGCCGTCCCATCGCGGCCTTTTGCGTAGATGGTCAGGAGTTGGCGGTGCTCGTCGCGGTCGACATAGACGGATCGAACGTCGTCGATCAACTCAGAGAGCCGGTTCGCCACCTCGACGTATACTTCGGCGGATTCCAGGCCAGACTCGTGGGGTCCGTTCGCCAGATGGAACAGCGTGGCTGGCAGGTGAGCCCCATCGCTGGCCAATTCGGGAGGCGCCGTGAAGTTATCCGGTTCCCGCAAGGAGGAGGGCTCAAGTTGCAGCAGCCGCCACGACTGCATCTCGCGCTTCACCAGAGTCGCCGTGGGAGATTCGGCTGAGTTGGCCGCGGACAAGACGGTCCGAGGGAGGTTTGCCGCTAGAAGCTTCTGGGGCTTTCCGCTGCTGCCTCCGTCCTGATGCACGTTGATAACCCGGCCGGCCCCCGTGCCTTCGGTGGAAATGTAGTTCGGCGTTCGGCGCTTGTTTTTGACCACCCTGTTGCGCCATGCCCGCGAAGGGCCAAAAGGGAGGTGCTGAGCGGCCTCGCCCAGTGTAATGTGTTTCAGCTCCTCCTTCACAAGCTCCAGGGAGCCTAGGGCCCGAGCGCCTTCATCGCGCCTGTAGCGAACGCCCACGGTGTACTCAACGAACGTAGCCGTGGCCTTAGCCTGCTGGCCGAGATCATCCGTACCACTCTCAGGGATTATCATTTCAGCTTGGAAGGTCATCTCCTCGTCGAAATGGTCCCCGACATGATGGAAGAGACCTCTGATGTCACCTGTCTTCGCGCCCTGATCTCTCACCGAAAGAGCCGCATCGAGCAGAGGTCCGTCAGCCAGCGCGCTGAGGAACAAGATGGCGTCCAGCAGGTTCGACTTTCCAACCCCGTTCGCGCCGGCGATGCAGGTAAACGGCCCGAAGCAGATATCGACGCCGACGAGGTTTTTGAAGCCTGACACACGGAGTCTGGTCAGCATTATGACCTAAGCTTACACCGGCACAAGCATCAGGGCCACCTCGCTTGGAAGTGGATATCGCCGCACGGCGCGGAGGTGTGCCCCGCCGCAGGTTACGAGCCGGCCCCACATTTTTCCAGCCAGGCGGGGTTGTCGTGGACGTGGCGGGCGATCTCTTCGAGGATGGCGCCGAGGGTGATCTCGGGCTGCCAGGCGAACTCCTGGCGGACGCGGCGGGCGTCCATCACCAGCCAGGGGATGTCGAAGCGGCGCGGGGTATCATCGGCGGTGGGCGCGAAGGGGCCGAAACGGGAATCGCACCAGGCGGTCAGTTGCGCCAGCGACATGGAGTTTGCGATGCCGCCGCCGGCATTGAAAACGGCGCGGGCGGCGGGCGCGCCGCGGCGGATCTGCGCGGCCAGGAGCGCGGCCAGGTCGGCGGGGTGGAGGGCGTCGCGGACCTGCCAGCCGTGGCCTCCGAATCCGATGTAGCGCAGCGGGCGGCGGGCGGCGTGGGCGTGCAGCCAGTAGGAGAAAATCCCCTGTTCGGCGGTGCCGAACTGGCCGGCGCCGGCCAGCACGCCGCAACGGTTCACCCACACGGGAAGGCCGAAGGTGGCGCCGTATTCCAGCGCCAGCGTCTCCGATGCCAGCTTGGTGGCGCCGTAGAGCGAGATGGGCGCGGCGGTCGGGAAGTCTTCCGAGACGCCCTGCTCGCCGGCTCCGGCGGGGATGGGCTGCGACGGATCCACGGCAAACGCGGCGTCGCGCTGGCGCACGGGAATGGCGGCCAGGGCGGGGATGGAATACACGCGGCTGGTGCTGAGGAGGATGAAGCCCGAGCCCGAGCGGCGGGCGTACTCGAGCGTGTTGACGGTGCCCAGGAGGTTGTGTTCCAGCGTCTGGCGGGGGCTGGAGCGGCCGTCCACGCCCGCCAGCACGCTGGGATTGGCGGCGGCTTCGATCACCCAATCGACGCGCGGCAGCGGTTCCAGATCGCTGGGCTGGCGCACATCGCCGTGGAAGAAACGCACGCCGGAGCGGCGCAGGCGATCGAGGTTGGTTTCCGATCCGGGGCGCGAGAGGTTGTCGAGGCCGAAGACTTCCAGCCCCTCGATGCGTTCGCGGAGGGTGTGCGCCAGGCGCTCGCCGGTGAAGCCGCAAATGCCGGTGATGAGAAGTTTCATGGGAACGGGCTCACCTTGTTATCGCACAAGCGGGCGGCGGGCGGGCCGGGTCAATCCAACTCGAATCTGGATTCGTAGTGCTGCGCCAGGGCGGGCGCCTGCTGGCTCTTGCGCAGGAGACAGTTTCCCACGGCGAGCGCCTCCATGCCGGTGCCCATGAAGCAGTGGAAGGCGTCTTCGGGAGTGCCCACGATGGGCTCGCCGCGCACGTTGAAGCTGGTGTTGACGATCACCGGGCAGCCGGTGAGCTGGTGGAACCTGGAGAGCAGGGCGTGGTAGCGCGGGTTGGTTCCGGCGTGCACGGTCTGAATGCGGGCCGAGTAATCCACGTGGGTGACGGCGGGAATGCTGGAGCGGGGCACGTTGAGCTTGTCGATGCCGAAGAGCGCCTCCTGCTCCGGGGTCATGGGGATGCGGCGATCGGGGCGCACGCCGGCGGTGAGGAGCATGTAGGGGCTGTCGCCATCCAGTTCGAACCAGTCGGCAACATGCTCGCGCAGCACGGAGGGAGCGAAGGGGCGGAAGGACTCGCGGAACTTGACCTTCAGGTTGAGCAGCGATTGGGTTTTTGGGGAGCGCGCATCGGCGAGAATGGAGCGGGCGCCCAGAGCCCTGGGGCCGAACTCCATCCGGCCCTGAAACCAGCCCAGGGCCACGCCGGCGGTCAACTCCCCGACGCAGGCGGAGAGCAGCGCGTCATCGTCCAGGACCTGGAAGCGGGCGCCGGCGGCCTGGAGGCGGCTTTCGATATCGGCCTGGGAGAACTCCGGGCCGAGATAGGCGCCCTGCATGGAATCGCCGGTGCCGGAGAGCGAGCGCGGCTGGCCGGCGAATCCGTAATAAGCGGCGAGGGCAGCGCCCAGAGCGCCTCCCGCGTCGCCGGAGGCGGGCTGGATCCACAGGTTGCCGAACGCGCCGTCGCGCAGGATGCGGCCGTTGGCGACGCAGTTCAGGGCGACGCCGCCGGCCAGGCAGAGGTTGGGGATACCGGTTTCGGCGGCCAGCGAGCGGGTGATGCGGAGGACGATGTCCTCGAGGACCTGCTGCACGCTGGCGGCCATGTCCATGTGATGAGCGGTGAGCGGCTCATCGGGCCGGCGGGCGGGCGCGCCGAAGAGGCGGGCGAACCTTTCGTTCGTCATGGTGAGGCCGGCGCAGTAATCGAAGAAGTCCAGGTTGAGGCGGAAGGAGCCATCGGGCTTGACGTCCACCAGGTTGCGGTAGATTTCCCTGACGAAGCGGGGCGTGCCGTAGGGAGCCAGGCCCATCACCTTGTACTCGGCGGAGTTTACCTTGAAGCCGGTGTAGTAAGTGACGGCGGAATAGAGCAGCCCAAGCGAGTGCGGGAAGTGAATCTCGCGGGTGATGCGGAGATCGGAACCGCGGCCGATGCCGGCGCTGGTGGTGGCCCATTCGCCGACGCCGTCCATGGTGAGGACGACGGCCTCCTGGAACGGCGAGGGGTAGAAGGCGCTGGCGGCGTGGCTGACGTGATGTTCGGCAAAGAGCAGGCGGCGCGCCTCGAAGCGCGGGTCGAAGCGGCGCAGTTCGCGCGCCAGCAGGTCGCGCTGGAAGAGTTTCTCGCGGACCCACAGGGGCATGGCCATGCCGAAGGAGCGGACGCCGCGGGGAGCGAAGGCCAGGTAGGTTTCCAGCAGGCGCTCGAATTTCAGGAACGGCTTATCGTAGAACACCACGCGATCGACGGCGGAGAGCGGCGTGGCGGCCTGGCGGAGGCAGCTTTCGACGGCGTGGCGCGGGAAGCCGGAGTCGTGCTTCCTGCGGGTGAAGCGCTCCTCCTGCGCGGCCGCCACGATTTCGCCATCGCGGACGAGGGCCGCCGCACTATCGTGATAGAACGCCGAGATGCCCAGAATCTTCATGCGGGATAACTTCCGGAGCCGGAGGCGGGGCTCAGAAAATGGTATAGATGAACGGCGCGACGGCGGAGCTCTGGGTGAGCACCACGAGGGCGCCGAACAGGAGGGTCAGCACCACCAGGGGGATCAGCCAGAACTTTTTTCTGGAACCGAGAAATCGGAGCAACTCCAGGACTAGAGACATCGTGCGCGCACCGGCGACAGCGTCGATCGGACCACCGAAGCTCAATTCTACAACACGGCGCGGCGGGGGCGCCCGGCGGCACGGGCGGGGTGCGCGCCTCGCCGCCAAGCTTCGCCGACCGCGCGCCAAGCCGCTGCGCCGAGCCGCCGCGCCGGGCCGCCGCGTCGAGCCGCTGCGCCGAGCCGCTGCGCCGAGCCGCTGCGCGTCGCACGGCGCTGCTGCCCGCGCCGCCGCGTCGAGTCGCCGCGCTGAGCCGCCGCCGCCGTGTTGCCGCGCCGGGCCGCCGCGCCGGGCCGCCGCGCCGAGTCGCTGCGTCGTGCCGCCCGCGC
>Ga0265323_10001126_pt1 | contig 13794 bp, 10 predicted proteins | sample 41225metaG_FD_193580 | JGI IMG/M metagenome (GOLD analysis project Ga0265323, IMG submission 193580) | Rhizosphere microbial communities from Carex aquatilis grown in University of Washington, Seatle, WA, United States - 4-12-25 metaG | ecosystem: Host-associated > Plants > Roots > Rhizosphere... | reverse complement strand
CGCGTATCGCCGGCGAGCTGCGGCGGGAGGGCTGAGAGGTGAAGAGCGTGGCGGGGAGCACGGTGATTATCGGCTTGGGAAACCCGGTGCTGACCGACGACGCGGTGGGGCTGCGAATCGCCGGCGAGCTGCGGCGGCGGCTGCGAGGCCGCGGCGGCATCGCCATCGTGGAACTGTACTCGGGCGGCTTGTGGCTGATGGAAGCCATGAACGGGCACGATCGGGCGGTGGTGATCGATTCGATTGCACGGGGCGGCGCGGCGGGCACGGTCTACCGGCTCGGTTTGGGAGACCTGCCGCGGACCCGCACGGCCCACTCCTCGCACGACGCCAGTCTCCCGGACGCGCTCGAACTGGGCCGCGCGGCCGGATTGCGGCTGCCCGGCGAGGTTCGCTTCTGGGCCGTCGAAGCCGCCGATGTTGTCTCCTTCGGCGAGCGGCTGACTCCCGAGGTGGAACGCGCGGTGCCTCAGGTGGTGGAGAGCGTGTTGAGGGACCTGGACGAGTGCGGCCCCGTCCAGTCCGGAAGGGCAGGCCAATGAGGACGGGCGTCTATCTTTGCAACTGCGGGGGCAACATCAGCGAGCGGATCGATTTCAATCGGATCGAGGAGGCGTTGCTGCTCCAGCCCGGCGTGGCCTACGTCCAGCGGGTGGACTTTCTCTGCTCCCAGGACGGCAGGCAGTTTTTGGCAGCCGATTTGGGCGAGCAGCGGCCGGATCGCGTGGTGGTGGCGGCCTGCTCGCCGCGGGAGTACGAGCGCGCCTTCATGCAGGTGCTCGAGCGCGCCGGCATGAACCCGTATTTCCTGCAAATGGCCAATATTCGCGAGCAGGTGGTGTGGGTCACGCCGGACGTGGACCAGGCCACGGCCAAGGCCTGCGCGCAGATTCGCGGCGCGGTGGCGCGGGTTGGGCTGCACGAGCCGCTGTTCCTCAAGGAGCTGGATGCCTGCCGCGACGTGGTGGTGATCGGCGCCGGGCCGGCCGGCCTGAAGTGCGCGCTCACGCTGGCGGAGGCGGGCCGCAAGGTGGTGCTGGTGGAGAAGTCGCCGGTTCTGGGAGGGATGCCGGTCCGCTACGAAGACCTGTTCCCGAACATGGAGTGCGGCCCCTGCCTGCTGGAACCCCTGATGGCGGAAGTGCTCCACGGGCCGCACGCATCCAGGATCGAGCTTCTGACCCTGGCCGAGGTGTGCGGCCTAAAAGGGTATTACGGCAATTTCCAGGTGGCCATCCGGCAGACGCCGCGGCAGGTGGACGCCGAGCAGTGCATCGGCTGCGGCGAGTGCATCCCGCCCTGTCCGGTTTCCGTGCCCAACGAGTTCAATTTCGGGCTCGACAAGCGGAAGGCCATCGCTCTGCCCTTCCTGGGCGCGCTGCCCAACGTCCCGTTCCTGGACGCGCGGGCCTGCCTGAGGAGCCGTGGCGAGGAGTGCACGGCGTGCCGGGACGCCTGCCCCATCGACGGCGTGGTGCGCTTCGGCGAGACGGCGCAAACCATCGAGCGCACCGCCGGGGCCCTGATCGTGGCGGCCGGCTTCGGGCTCTACGATTGCCGCAACCTGCCCGAACTGGGCTATGGAACCGTGCCCGGCGTGTGCACCAGCCTGGAGTTCGAGCGCATTCTGGCTTCCAGCGGCCCCACCGGCGGAGAGTTGAAGCCGCCCGACGGCGAGCCGGCCCGGCGTGTGGCCATTGTCCATTGCGCCGGTAGCCTGGATGAGCGGCACCGGCCCTACTGCTCGGGCATCTGTTGCAACTACGCCTTCAAGTTCGACCACCTGATCGAGAAGAAGCTGCCCGGCACCAGGATCCACCACTTCTACCGGGAACTGGCGGTGGCCGGCAAAGAGGAGTTCGCCCTATACGACGAGGCGCGGAGGAATCATCATGCCACCTTCGTCCGCTATGTCGCAGGAGGCTTGCGGGTGAGCGGGCCGGAGGGCGGCCTGGCGGTCGAATACGAAGATTCGGCGGGCAGCCGCGGACGCATTGCGGCGGACGTGGTGGTGCTGTGCCCCCCCGTCACGGGCGCCGCCGACGCCGGGGATTTGAGCCGGCTTCTGGGAATACCGCTGGACCGCTTCGGCTTCTTCGCCGAGCTCCACGGGCGGATGGACTCGGCCCAGAGCGGGATCAAAGGGATTTACGTGGCGGGAGCCTGCCAGGCGCCCATGGACATCTCCAGGGCCGTGAGCCAGGCGATGGCGGCGGCGGGATATGTCCTGTCGGGCCTGGCGGACGGCAAGAAACTGGAGATTTCGCCGATTACGGCGGTGGTGAACGAGGCCCGGTGCTCGGGATGCCGCACCTGTGCCGGCGTGTGCCCGTATCAGGCCATAAGCTATCCGCCCGAAGGCCGTGTGGCCTCGGTGAACCCGCTGCTCTGCCACGGCTGCGGAACCTGCGTGGCGGCCTGCCCCTGCGCGGCTATCCGCGGGAATCACTTCACGGGCGAACAGATACTGGCTGAAATCGAGGCGGTGCTGGCATGACACAGACTGAGACTCAGACAATGCCGGACGCGGGGTCTCCGGCTGGACCCTTCGAGCCCCGGATCGTCGGGTTCCTGTGCAACTGGTGCTCCTATGCCGGCGCGGATAAGGCCGGCACGGCACAGATGAGTTATCCCCCGAACGTACGGATCGTCCGGGTGATGTGCAGCGGGCGCGTGGACGCCCAGTTCGTCATGCAGGCATTCCGCGATGGGGCCGATGGCGTGCTCCTTCTGGCGTGTCACGCCGGGGACTGCCATTACCAGGAGGGGAACTACCGCGCCACCGTGCGGCACCGCATGCTGCTGCGCGTGCTGGCGCAGTTCGGCATCGAGGAGGCGCGCTGCCGGTTCGATTACGTCTCGGCCGGGGAAGGCGAGAAATTCGTGCGGGTGGTGAGCGAAACCGTCGAGGCCGTGCGCGCGCTCGGGCCGCTGGCTCCTCATTTGGCCTGCGCCTCGGGCGGCACGCCGCGCCTCACCCAACCCAGCACGGTCGCTTCGCCGTAGCGCTCCACCAGGCGGGCGACGGCGGCCCGGGCTTCGGCGTAGGCGCGCCGGGCTTCGGCCGCATCGCCGGCCTGGCGCAGGGCGGAATCGGCGGGGAACTCGGCGGCGCCGGCCGTTCCGGCTGGCAAGGCCAGGCGCTCCGCCAGGCCTTCGCGAAACCAGACCGGCAGACCGGGCGCGGCCTGGGCTTCCATCAGCACATGGGCCAGTTCGTGGCGCAGCACGGTTTCCAGGGCGCCGCGCGCGCGCAAGACGCTGGCGGGCTGCAGGTGGACGCGCCGGCCCGCCGTTTGGGCGGCCACCCATCCCGGCTCTCCGGTGGCATTGCGGAAGGCTTCCACGGTGGGATAGATGCGAATCTCGATGCCTTGGGGAGCGGGCCACCCGGTCCGCCGTGCCAGTGCGGCGAGCAGGCGCTCGGCCAACGCCAGCACTTCCCCGTCGCGATCGGGCCGGGTCGAGAGGAGCGCCATCGCCTCGCCACCCAAACGCTGCCAGGCGAAGCCGCCGGCGGCGGAGCCCGCGGCCGTGCCGGGATAGTAAAAGGCCAGGATCTCGCGATAGGAGCGGCCTTCGGCGCCCATCTGGTCGGCGCCGCGCTGGCACAGCCCCACGCCGTGTCCCGAGCCGGACCCCTGGAACAGGAGCCGCCCGCCGGCACCATGCACTTCGTAGCGCGCGCTTGGGACGGTGTTCCATCCCAACTGGCGGCCCAGAGCGGCGTGAAAGGAACCGGCGGCGATGCGCACGGTCTCTCCGGCGCCGCCGAGCAGCAGGGTGCGCGCCCGCCCCGACGCGGTCCGCTCGACGATCTCCACGCGCTCGATGGCGTGGGGCGCGCGCAGGCCCGATGCGGCGAGCGCCGCAGCTATTCGCGCCGCTTCGCCGCTCCACTGCCACGGCCTCGCTCCGGCGCGCAGGCAGTACGGGTCGGCCTGGCTGCGCAGGTATGGCGCCCCCAGGGCGGGCCACACCTCCGCGGCGTCCTCGGTGCGGCCGCCGCAATCGCGGGAATAGGGCGTGAAGGCGGGCGCGCCCTCGAACCATATCAGCTCTCCGGCGGTTGCCGCGGCGGTGGCCAGGGTGGAGGGCGTGACGCCGTCCAGGAGGGCGCGCTGGCAGTGCGTGGTGTCGCAGAAATCGAAGCCCTCGGCCGAGTGGCGGCCCATCAGGCGCACGGCCCAGGTGCGGGCGGCCACCGCCAGGGCCTGGCGCGCGGCCTCCGACCGCAACACGCCGCCCTCGCCCGCCACCACCGCGGCGACGTAGCGTTCCAGCGGCACCTCCACCGTGGATTCGCCGCCCGGCGTGTGGACGCGCAGCTTCACGGCGCCCCCGGCGGCGGAGAGCCCGGCGGCAAAAAGCAGGACGGCGATGGCGAGCCTGGGAAGCATTCGGCTACTTCAGATCTTACCCGTTGAGATGCGTGCCCTGCGCGGCAGGCGGGGCCCTGGTATCCTGGGATTTATGCTCAGCGAGAAACTGCGTGAACACGGCGTGGTGGGCGCCGGCGGCGCCGGGTTTCCGACCTACGTGAAAGCGCAGTCTCAAGTGGAGTTCATGATCGCCAACGGCGCCGAGTGCGAGCCGCTGATCCACAAAGACGCCGAGCTGATGAAGCACTTTCCCGCGCCAATCCTGGACGGAATGACGCGCATGATGGAGAGCGTGGGCGCCAGGACCGGCAAGTTCGGCATCAAGACCAAGAACCAGGAAGCGCTCGAGAGCCTGAAACGCAGCCTGAAGAACGCGGCGATTGAGTTCACCATGCTGGGCGACTTCTACCCGTCCGGCGACGAATACGAACTGGTCTACACGGCCACCGGACGCCTGATCCCTCCGGCCGGAATCCCGCTGCAGGTCGGCTGCGTGGTGAACAACGTCGAGACGCTGTACAACGTGGAACTGGCCGCGCAGGGCCAGCCGGTGACGCGCAAATTCCTCTCGGTGTGCGGCGCCGTGGGCGAGCCGAAGTCGTTCTGGGCGCCCATCGGGACCCCGTTCCGCGACCTGCTGGCCATGGCCGGCGGCGCCGCGGTGGGCGATTTCGGAGTCTTCATCAGCGGCCTCATGATGGGCACGCTGACCTTCGACCTGGACGACGTGGTGACCAAGACCACCGGCGGCCTGATCGTGCTGCCGCGCGATCATTACCTGATGACGCGCAAGACGCGCTCGCAGGCGGAGATGAACCACATCGGCAAGTCGGCCTGCGATCAGTGCAGCTATTGCACGGAGTTCTGCCCGCGCTACCTGCTGGGCTACGAAGTGATGCCGCACAAGGTGATGCGCAGCCTGGGATTCACCGTCACCGGCAGCGACATCTGGAACCAGTGGAGCGAGCTGTGCTGCGCCTGCGGCCTGTGCACGCTGTACGCCTGCCCGGAGGATCTGTATCCCAAGGAGGCCTGCGACGACGGCAAGAAATCGCAGCGCGGGGCGGGCCTGAAGTTCATCCAGCAGAAGCCGGTGGAAGTACACCCCATGAAGGAGTACCGGCGCGTGCCGCTCTCGCAGCTTCGCAAACGGCTGCAGGTGGAAGAGTACGAGGGCTCGACGCCCTTCCACGATGCGGAATGCCGGCCCGCCGTGGTACGCATCAAGATGCGGCAGCATGCCGGCCAACCGGCCGTCCCGGTGGTGGAAGCCGGCAGGAAGGTGAAGCGGGGGCAGGTGGTGGGGCGCATCGAGGATGGCAAGCTGGGGGTCAACGTGCACGCCAGCGTGGATGGCAAAGTGCGCGCGGCGACACCGGAATTCGTGGAGATTGTGGCGTAAAGCGATGGCAAGAAACTCAATCGGTCTCATCGAGCTTACCAGTGTCGCCTCGGGCTTCCAGGTGTGCGACATCATGCTCAAGGCGGCGAACGTGGAGCTGGTCCTGTCGCGGTCCATCTGCTCGGGCAAGTACATGGTGATGGTGCGCGGCGAAGTGGGCGCGGTGGAAGCCGCGGTTTCGGCGGGCGTGGGCGGAGCCCGCTTCTCGGTCATCGATTCGTTCGTGATCCCCAACCTGCACGAGAGCGTGTTCCCGGCGCTCAGCGGCTCAACGAAAGTGGAGGCGCTGGGGGCGCTCGGGATACTGGAGTCGTTCTCGGTGGCCGCGCTGATCGAGGGCGCCGACGCCGCGGTGAAGGCCGCCAGCGTGGAACTCATCGAGATCCGCCTGGCCATGGCGCTGGGGGGCAAGGCCTTCGTGACGCTCACCGGGGATGTGGCCGCGGTCGAGGCCGCCATCGATGCCGGCGCGCAGATCGTGGGCCAGAAGGGGATGCTGGTGAACAAGGTGGTGATCCCGAGCCCGCGTCCCGAACTGCTCAACGAGATGATCTGAGGGCTGGCAGCCTGCGGCAAAGGCCTGTTTTTGTGCGCGCGCACAAAAACCAGGTTGCGCCACGGTTTGCTAGGGTTTCCCGGCCGCAGCCGCCTGCCGGCTCAATGCCGCCGCCGCCGCTTCGATGGCCGCACCGGCGTTCTCCAGCACCTTGCCTACGCGCACAATCTGCTCCCCGGCGCGCTCCCACTGTTTCTGCTCGATGCTCTCGCGCACGCCGGGCAGCGTCTTGACGCCGTAGCCGGTGTACAAGCCGGGAGCGTAGATCTGATGCCGGAACCAGGGGCGGCCAGGCAGACCATCGCTCAGCGTCAGGGCACGCTCGACGGCCATCAGGCGCCCGTCCGTCTCGCCCAGCGATGCGCCATCCAGCACGGCGGCATTCGCAAGCGCCCGGCTGTAGAGCGCGGCGGCGCGGTCCAGGGCGGCAAGACCGTTATCGAGCGGTGCGAAATTGAGAAACGGCGGCGCGGCTTCCTTCGCCGGCGCCAGCAGCGGCGAGCGCGGGTCGCTCACCGCGGCGAAGAGTCCTTCGTCGATCTGGCGGTTGCGCTCGATGGCGCTCTCGCGCCGGTCGCGCGCCAGCTTTTCCACCTCGCGCACATAGCGGCCCACGGTTGCGGCGAAGTTGTCGAAATCCAGCGGGAGCAGGTCCGCGTCCGCCAGGCGCATGACGGCGGTGCCGGCGGTCTGCGCCAGGGCGCGGCCGTAGACGAAATCGCTGTCCGAAAAATGCGTATACCAGTAGAAATCGTCGTAGATGGAGTGGTAGATGCCGCCACGGTCTTCGCCGCCGAATGAAAGGTCGAGCGAGGCGATTCCGAGATGGTCCAGGAAGGCGGAGTAATCGCTCCCGGAGCCCAGCGCGCCGAGGCGCAGGTCCGGGTTATGGCGCGGGTCTTCGCCGTCCGGGCCATCCCCGGGAGCGGCCGTCACGGCGGCGATGCGGAAGAAACGCCAGCGGTCCCACGCGGTGAGCTTCGTCTCGGGGTCCGGTATGTCTTTGGCCACGGAGTTGACGAACTTCTCGAGCGAGTGCGATCCGGAGGCCTGCAACTGGCCGCGCCCGTTGCCGTCGGAGTTGACGTACACGGCGGCATGCGCGGCGAGTTCGGCGGCGTGCGCTTCGGCCCATTCCGTCGATCCGAGCAGCCCGGGCTCCTCGCCGTCCCAGAAGCAGAGAATAATCGTCCGCTTCGGCTTCCATCCCTGGCGCAGCAGTGCGCCCAGCCCGCGCGCTTCCTCCAGCACGGCGCTGGTGCCGGAGACCGGATCCTCGGCGCCGTTGACCCAGGCGTCGTGGTGGTTGCCGCGGATGATCCACTCGCCGGGGCGTTCGGCGCCGGGGATGCGCGCCACCACGTCGTAGAGCGGCTTAAGGTCCCAGTTGGATTTCAGCTTGAGATGCACCTTCGCCGGCCCGGGACCCACGCGGTAGGTGATGGGCAGCCCGCCGCGCCAGGACGGCGGGACCGGGCGGCCGGCGAGCGCTTCCAGCAGCGGCTGCGCGTCGGCGTAGGAGATGGGCAGCACGGGGATCCTGGTGAGCGTGACGGCTTCGGCGAGCGGCAGCCGTTTGGCATCTTTGGTAGCGCCGATGCCGGGAGTGAGCGGATCGCCGGGATACACCACCATGTCCATGACGCTGCCGCGCTGCACGCCGGCGGCGGGACGCATGGGACCGGCGGGGAAGACCAGGCCGGGTGCGTAGCCGTCGTCACCGGGATCGGAATAGATCAGGCAGCCCACGGCGCCGTGCTCGGCGGCCACTTTCGGCTTGGTGCCGCGCCATGCGCCGCCGTAGCGGGCGATGACGATGGCGCCCGTCACGGAGACGCCCATGCGGTCGAGTTCCTCGTAATCGGCGGGCACGCCGTAGTTGACGTAGACCAGCGGGGCGGTCACGTCGCCATCGGCCGAGTAGGCGTTGTAGCTGGGAAGCTGCTCGGCGGTCTGCGCGGAAGTCGGGTCCACGGGGACGGGCGGCTCGGCCAGGGCGGCGGTGAAGCGGCGCGGCGCGACCAGTTCCAGGGCGCGCTCCTTCGGGGTAGGGAAGAGCACGTCGAAGCTTTCGATGGCGGCGTCCAGCCCGAACTCGCGGAGCCGGGCGAGCAGCCACTCGGCGTTGTCCTTGTCGTAGGGCGAGCCGACGTGGTGCGGATGGGCGGTCATGCGCTCCATGTAGGCGCGCAGGTTGGCGGGATCGGGGATGGCGCGGAACCTGGCCTCCCAGTCGCGCTCGGTGCGGGCGGAGTCGGCCGAGTAGCCAGCCAGCGGGGGCGCGCCGGCGGGGAAGCCCAGCGGCGGATAGAGGAAGAAGCACAGCGAACAGGCCAGCAGACGTTTCATGGGTGTGATCCATTCTATCGCGTGGCCGGACGCCCGCCGTAGAATATACTGTTACCTATGAATGACGCGCTGTTTCTCCATCGCATTCATTTCGCTTTCACCGTTACCTACCACTACATTTTTCCGCAGCTCACCATGGGGCTGGCTCCGCTCATCGTGATCCTAAAGACGCTGCACCTGCGGACGGGGAACCCGGCCTACAACCAGGCTGCCCGATTCTGGACCAAGGTGTTTGGGATTAACTTCCTGGCGGGTGTGGTCACGGGCATTCCCATGGAGTTTCAGTTCGGCACCAACTGGGCGCGGTTCTCGCAGCTCACCGGAGGCGTCATCGCGCTGCCGCTGGCCATGGAGGGCGTGTTTTCGTTCTTTCTGGAATCCGCGTTCCTCGGGTTGTTCCTGTTCGGCGAGAAGCGGCTCAGCCCGAAAGGCCACTGGTGGGCGGCGTTCATGGTGTTTGCCGGATCGTGGCTCTCCGGGTTCTTCATCGTAGCGGCGGACGGGTGGATGCAGCATCCCGTGGCCTACCAGCGGCTGGCGGATGGATCGTTCCAGTTGACCAGTTTCTGGGGCGTGCTGGGGAATCCCTGGACGCTCATACAATATGCCCACGTCATGAGCGGCGCGGTGATTACGGGCGCCTTCGCCATGGCCGCGGTGGGAGCTTTCTACCTGCTCTCGGAACGGCACCTCGAGGCCGGCCGCATCTTCGTGCGCACGGGCGTGATCGCGGGCATTGCCGCCAGCGTGTTTCAGATCTTTCCTTCGGGTGACGCGCACGGGAAGTACATGGCCGCGCATCAGCCCGCCACCACCGCCGCCATGGAGGCGCTGTTCCATTCGACGGCGGGCGCGCCCATGGTGATTCTGGGTCAACCCGATGTGGAGAAGAAGACCATCGACAATCCCATCGTGGTCAACAAGGCGCTCAGCTTCCTGATCTACGGCACGTTCAGCGCCGAAGTGAAGGGGCTGGACCAGTTTCCGCCGCAGGACTGGCCCACCAATATCCCGCTGTTGTACTTCTCCTATCACGTGATGGCGGGGCTGGGGACGATCTTCGTGGCCATCATGGCGGCCTCCGCGCTGCTGCTCTGGAAGGGCGCGCTGTTCCGCGCGCGCTGGCTGCTGTGGATTCTCATGCTGGCCTTCCCGTTCCCCTACATCGCCAACACCGCCGGCTGGCTGACGGCGGAACTGGGACGCCAGCCCTGGCTGGTCTACGGCCTGCTGCGCACCGAGCAGGGATTCAGCTCCAACGTTTCGGCGGGCAACACTCTCTTCACCCTGCTGGGGTTCATGGGGATGTACGCGTTGCTCACCATTTTTCTTCTGTTCCTGCTGACGCGCCAGATTCAGCGGGGACCGGACAGCGGCCCGCCGGAGCGCACGCCGGCAACCCTTTCGGGAGGCGAGGTATAGCGCCATGGGAACGATCTGGTTTTCGCTCGTCGCTCTGATGCTGGCCGGCTACGTAGTGCTGGACGGATTCGACCTGGGAGCCGGTGCGCTCCACCTGATTGCCGCGCGCACGGACGCCGAGCGGCGCACGGTGCTGGAATCCATCGGCCCGGTCTGGGACGGCAACGAAGTGTGGCTGCTGGCCGCCGGGGGCACGCTGTTCTACGCCTTCCCGCTGCTCTACAGCTCCAGCTTCAGCGGCTTCTACCTGGCCCTGAACATCGTGCTGTGGCTGCTGGTGTTTCGTGCCCTGGGCATCGAGTTCCGCATGCACCTGGCCGACCGCTTGTGGCGGGCCTTCTTCGATGGCGCCTTCTCGGTGGCCAGTATCCTGCTAATCGTCTTCTTCGGCGCCGCCCTGGGCAACGTGCTGCGAGGAGTTCCGCTGGGGCCCGACCACTACTTCTTCGTGCCGCTGTGGACGGATTTCCGCTGCGGTGCCAGCCCCGGCATCCTCGACTGGTACACCGTGCTGTGCGCGGTGCTGGCTCTGGTGGCGGTGGCCGTGCACGGAGCGCTGTACCTGATCCTGAAGACCGAAGGCGATCTGAACGCGCGCCTGCGCGGATGGGTGAACCGGTTGTGGCCTCTACTGGTGGCGCTTTCCGCTCTTGCGCTATGGGCCACGGTCTATGTGCGGCCGCAACTTCTGGACAACTACCGGAAGGCGCCGGTGGCGTGGATCGTTCCCGCACTGGTGGTGGCCGCCCTGGGGGGGATTCTCTACTTTACGCGCGCCGGGCGGGAGCGTGCCGCGTTCCTCTCCTCGTGCTGCTACATTGTGGCGACGCTTTCGGGAGCGGCTGTGGGGCTGTATCCGGCGCTGCTCCCGGCGTCGGCCGGCCCGGCGGACAGCATCACCATCGCCAACGCCGCCGCGGGCGACGCCTCGCTGTCCATCGGCCTGGTGTGGTGGGGCATTGGGATGGCCATCGCTCTCGGCTACTCGGTGGTGGTCTACACCATGTTCAAGGGGAAGGTGCGGCCGGGACCCGGCTACGAGTAGCCCGGCGGAAAAGTCTTCCCCGCGCTCGCGGTAACCGCCCTACTACCGTGACCGCTTGGTTTGGTGCTATCGCGATACCGCTCGCTAACGCTCGCGGCTCCGTTCGGAGCCCCGACCGTGAGGGAGGGGTTTCCCGGAATGGCACCGAATCACACGGTCGAAGACCTACGCCTTGCCCGGCTGATATCCCGGCCGGCAGCGGACGCGGAACTTCTTCCCCGGGTCGCTGGCAATCTCCACGCGGATGCGCCGGAATCCCTGGTTGGGATTGGCCGCCGGATAGTAAGTCACGGTGTAGGAGTTGCTCATATCCTCGCGGATATCCTCGAAGGCCTCCATCTGCTTCTGCCAGGTGCGGGCCCAATAGGCCTTGCCGCCGGTGTTCGCCGAAAGCCGGCGGAAGACGCCGCTCGAAATCGGGTCCTTGTTGACCTCCGCGGTGGAGATGACGTAGATGGGGATGCCTTCGTTCTCGGCCACCACGCGGACATCGTCGGGGGCCACCATGCTGGCGTTGTCCGGGCCGTTGGAGAAGACGATCACCACCTTCCGGCCGGGCACCTTGGCGGCGTCGCGCAGGGTCAGCAGCAGGGCGTTGTACAGCGCCGTATCGTCGCCGGCGACGGCGTTGCGCAGCCCGGAGATGGCTTCCCGATGCTCGCGGGTGAGCGAGGCGGCGCGCGACAGGTTGCGGCTGAAGGTGTACACGGCCACCGAATCGGCGGGGTCCAGCCCGCGCAGAAAATCGTCGATGGCGTCCTCGGCGTACACGAAGCTCTTGTACATGAAGTTGCTGGTGTCGAACAGCACGAAGACGTTGGTGCCCACGAACGCGTCGAGCCGGTTGGTGCCCGGCAGGGCGCCCGCGCTGGCTTCGTTCAAAGGCCGCGTGGCGCCGCCGGGTGAGATCTCGATGGGCGCGGCGACGCCCTCGGCGAAGGTCGAGACGCGCTGCAGAATGCCGTCCTCGTAGATGTGGAAATCGGAGGGCTTGAGACCGTTGATGTAGTGGTTCCTGCTGTCGGTCACCTGAAAGCTCAACACCACCATATCCACTTTCACCCGGAACACCGGGCGCTGGTCCTGGGCGCGCAGCAACAGGCCACCGGCCGCCGCTCCCATGAATCCTCGTCTGGAGAATGTCATTGTATTCACCCGTTAGAAAACCACTAGAGTCCGCCGGCACGCTCCCCGGCCGAGGCCCGGTACCGCTGGCGCTCACTGTCGCCGACCGCGCGCAGCGACTTCAGGACAGCCGGCCAATCCTCCAGGTGCGAGGCGAAGATCTGCTCCGCCAGCATCCGCGTCCACTCCGGGATCTTCGTGTTCAGCTCGGCCGGCGGCAGGTTCATCTCGTCCGCCAGCGCCGCCCAGTATAAGGTATTGGATTCCCAGCTCTCCGCCAGGATGCGGCTGGAGTAACCCATCAGCGCGGGGAACGTGCGCAGGTTGAGCAGCTCGGGCCGGTAGGAAGTGGCCAGGGTGGGCTTGGGCGTCCCGAAGGCGCGCGAAATGGCCGCATCGCTGGCTGCCAGGGGCTGGTCCTGGGCGATGCGGCGCATGTCTTCGAGCAGCGGAGACCCGCCGGCGGGTCTCCGCTGCGCCACTTCCCGCGCCAGCGAGAACAACTCCGACGGCGTCACCAGGTCCACGGCCGCCGCCACCTGCGCCGCTTCCAGCAGATGGCGCACCTCGGCGATGCGCGCCGGCGCCGCCATCTCCGCCAGCGCCGTCAGGACTTCGGATCGCAACGGCGCGTCCAGGGCCGACTCCGCCAGCAGCTCGCGCCCGTAGCGCACGTGCAGCCCCACCCAATGCACCTGGGCGGGCGTGACGTTCCACCACCGCGGAACCTTGGCGCCGAGCATCATCTGCGGTACCAGGTCGCCCCAGATCAGCGCCTGGGTGTGGACCGGAATCAGGAAGTTCTGCTCCGCCTCGGCCAGCGCATAAGGCAGCGTGCAGAGCGACCCGCCCAGCCGGCCGCCCCCGTTGGTGGGCCAGCCGGCGCTGTAGGGCTCGGTGGTCTGCCAGGTGTGCGGCTGGTTCTCGCCTCCCGTGAAATCGTGCTCCCGCACGAAAAGCGGATTGGTGTACAGGATCTGCGCGCCCGGCGGCGCATAGTAGGCGTAGCTGAAGGCCAGCAGCGTGTCGCGCATGGCCGGCGCCAGCAGCCCGGTCAGATCCTTGAGGCGCATAGCGTCGCCGCCGGTCTTCTCGATGGCGGCCTTGAGGTTTAACTTGCGTTCGGTTTCCAGGTGCCGGTCGGTCCAGTAGCCGAAGCCCATGGCGTTCTTCTCGATGCTGGTGAGGGGCGGCCGCGGGATCTGGAACTCGCTGGCGCGGGCGATCCGCTTGTTCAACTCCGCCGGCGCCAGTTTCCCTGTGCCCTCCATGTGGCCGGCCAGCTCCAGCAAGGTGTCCAGCGGGATGATCCGCTGCGCTTCCAGAATGCGCTCCATATCCAGCTTCGCCTGGTCGTGCGCATCGGCGCCGGCGGCACTGGCTCCGGTCAGTAGCTCCACCAGGCGATCTTGCGATGGCCCGGCCGCCGCTGGCGCCTCCAGCAGCAGATTCACTCCGGCGCGCGCGGCGGCGAAGCAGTCGCGGCTGTTCCTGACCGGCGCGAAAGCGGAGG
>Ga0265323_10001124_pt1 | contig 13805 bp, 11 predicted proteins | sample 41225metaG_FD_193580 | JGI IMG/M metagenome (GOLD analysis project Ga0265323, IMG submission 193580) | Rhizosphere microbial communities from Carex aquatilis grown in University of Washington, Seatle, WA, United States - 4-12-25 metaG | ecosystem: Host-associated > Plants > Roots > Rhizosphere... | reverse complement strand
GCTGGTGGCGACGATAAAAATCGTCGGGCACGGTCAGGCGGTCGGTCTTGAAGCTTTTTATCGTCGCCACCAGCGCCGGCGAGGCGTTGCGGGCGAACCATGACGCCGAACACCATTTATAGTTCTCGGCCAGCGGTACGACGCCGTGCAGCGCCGGGTTGTAATGCACGTAATGCAGCCGCGCCAGATACGATTTCTCAAACGTGATCCGGCTGTCCCAGAATTGAAACCACACTTTTCGTCCAGGCGTGTTGTCCCACAGGTTGATTTGCTTGGCGGTCTGCATGTGGAGTTTGCTGAGGAATTTTCTCAAAGTACCGGGATCGGGCGGCGAGACGGCCACGAAATGATAATGATTGGCCAGCACCGCCCAGGCGCGCAGTTCCCAGCCGAATTCGCCGGCGTGAGCGAACAGGGATTCGAGAAAGAAATCCAGCCGTTCAGACGTCTTCAGGTGCGGCAGCTTCTGATGTGTGCCGGCGGTGACCATGTAAAGACCCGGTTCAAACAGCCAATGTTTGGGTGCGTGCGGCCAGTTCATAAACTCACTTCATCTTTTGGAGCGCGCGGACATTTACATGTTTGGTTCGACGCGACACGTCGCGTCGAGGAAAGCGGTGTCGTGCCACCGCACTCCATGCCGCCTCCACCGAATTCTGTTCAGTCTCCGTCGGTAATCAGGAAGTTTTTGAACTGCCACGGATCGTCCCGGTCAATCTGCGGGTTGTTGTGCCCGTTGAACGCGTTGGTGTAGTGCTTCAGCGGCGTCCAGTCGGACGGCTGGGAAATCCATTTGCCCAGATACGGCATGGAAATTTTCAAGATGTACTCGTGCGGCAGGTCGTCCGGCACGCAGACGCCTTTGGCCGGGTTCTCAATCATCCACATGGAAGCGGCAATGACTGAGATGGCGACCTGCATGGTGGTGGCGTTCTGGTGCGGCACCAGCCGGCGCGATTCGCCGATGCTGAGATCGCTGCCCGTCCACCAGGCATTGTAGGCGTGGCCCATCAATAGCGCGCCAAGAATGTCGGAACCGCTGATGATTTCGTCGTTGAGGATGCGCTGTTTCTCCGGAAGTTTGTAATCGGCGCCGCGCAGCTCATTCAGCGACACGATGGCCACGTCGGCCGGGCAGTAGGCGTAATGCACCGTGGGCCGGTAGATGGCCTTGCCGTTTTTCCAGACGGTGAGCCGGTCGGAAATGGTGAACGCCTCGCCGTGGCGCACGACCATGCCGTGGATGCAGTAGTTGGGCACCCAGGACGAGACCCAGGTGTTGATGCCCATGCGGGCGAGGCAAATCTGGTTGCGCGGGCCTTCGGTGTGTTCGTAGGCCAGCGGCGGCAGCTCCTTTTCGTGCGTGCCCCAGCCCATCTCGGCGGTGGTCGTACCTTCCTCGCGGAAACCCTCGACGCTCCAGGTGTTGACGAATTCGTCCACCTGCTTCGGTTTATTGGTGATTTGGGTGTCGCGTTCGCTGCAATGAATCACCTTCACCCCGAGCGTCATCGCCAGGAGATTGAATTTTTGTTCCGCGATGAGCTGCCGGATTTCGGCGGCGGCCCGGCCCGCAATCTTCTTGTCCTTGATGGCGCGATTGCCGATGTCAATCAGGCCCTGCTTGGTGAAATGCGAGATGAGTCCGGGATTCGCGCCATGTTCGAGCACCGCCGTCGGGCCGGGTTTGCCCCATTTTGAAATCATGCGGCGGATGTTCATGTGTCGCCAGTAGAGGGTCATCTTCTGCGGCGGCGCGCCCTGGGCGTTTTCGTAGGGGTCCCACAATTCGACCGACGTGTTGATGTAAAGGATGCCGCGGTCATGGCACCATTGGAGGATTTCGCAACAGTCAATGTTCCAGGCCAGGTCAATCAGGAGGTCGCCGGCCGCCAGATATTTGCCCAGCAGCGTGCCCAGGTTGTCGCGCGTCACGCGCTTGCGGGCGAACTTCACGCCGCGCTTCAGCCACGGCGCCAGCACGCCGCGGCGGTCCTCGAAATCCATGACGGTGATGTTTGAGCATGGCGTCTTGAGATGTTTGGCCAGGATGGGGAGGGCGCATTGCGCCACGGCCCCGTAACCGACGAACAGAATTTTATTTTTGAATTCCAGCATGGCAAAAATATTTTAGCGCGGCACTTTGTCCGAATTTTTTTTCGGTTACAAGAATTTATTGAAAAAACGCACGACACCCTGGCGTTCGTAGCGGGGCGCAGCTTGACGCCCCCGCCATTTTTTCTCCCTCTTCCTCCAAAGGAGGAGAAGGCTGGGGTGAGGAGGCCGAAATTCAAATCCCCTCGCGGCCCCAGCCCCGTAAAGGGGCGTGGCCCCCACGGGGCTTTACTCCCTCGCCCCGCTCGGGCGGGGCGAGGGAGTCGGTGGCAGTGTCAAGTTGCGTCATTCGTAACGGAGGGCATCCCATAAGACCAGACCCTGTAATACAAAAACAGCGACTGTAACCGGGCAGGGCCAGGCTCCAGCGCCGGTCAGAAACCGGCAAAGCATGGGGCTGGCGCAACCCCGGCCCTCTGATAAAACAATCGCCGCTTGCGGCGGCGGGGGGAATGCCTAGATTAACCGTGTGGCTGCCGATGCCAAACTTTTGACGTTCAACCCGGCGCGCGAGATTTCAACCTCGCCGGTGCCCGGTCCCGCCGCAAGTCCGCCGCCGCCGGTTTTGCCGGCGGATTTGCCGTCGCCGTGCAATGCCATGTCATTGCTGGGCGTGGATTACATTCACCTGAAGACGGAGGACGGCGGCGACCTGTATCTCACGCGCTTCGGGCTGCCGTTCTGGAAAAGCCTGCTGCCGGAGAACTGGTATGCGCGCGAGTGGTTTGAAGCCAAGCGCGAGCGGCTGGAGGGCACGAGCACGGTCTATAAAGTGCCGACGCGCCCGGTGAACGGCAAGGTGTTGCATCTGGTCGTCAAATGGTCGCGCGTGGGAGAAATGGTCCCGTTCGACACCCTCACGGTCAACAAGTTCATCCAGGCGGAATTCAACAGTCCGTTCGAGGAATTTTCGCTGCTCATGGAGCTGCGCCGGGGCGAGGCCGGTCCGGCGGCCATTCGCATCCGCACCCAGCTCCCTCTGGCGATTTACGTGCCGAGCGAGCGGTTGCAGCTCTGGCAGACGGGACGGTCCGAGGACAAAATCCGCGCGAAGGTGACGCGGCATCCCGGCGTGGAAATTGACATCCTGCGACAGTACGTCGTGCTGTTTGGCTGGATCAAGGGCCTGGATGCGGTGGAAACGTCGGAAAAATTCGGGCTGGAAGGCCGGGCGCAGGCGGAATTTCTCGCCCGCGTCACCAGCTTGGTCACGCATGAGCTGTGGCAGAAGGGCTGCCGGGTGGTGGACATGAAACCGGCGCACATCATCCTGCGCCCGCAGCCGGACAAGACGTTGTTGCGCGACCACAACGACCAATTTGCCTACGCGCTGGTGGATTACGAACTGCTCGAACGGACGCCCGAACACGAGCAGGCCGTGCGGAGCGTCAACCGGCAGCTTTATCTCAAACACATGGCCCGCCGGTTCGACACCACCGCCGCCAATCCACTGCCGGCGCATCTCCGCGCGACGAACGTGCTGGGGGTGGATTACATTTTTGGCCGCGCCGAAAGCACGGGCGGATTGCTCTGGGTGGTGGGCAAGGACCCGGACTTGTTCAATTATTTTCTGCCGGAACGCTGGCGGCGCACGCCCAGGAAAAAATTGTCGTCGCGCAACCAGACGTTTTACACGCGCACCAAGGACAACATCCACCTGGTGTGGAAGATTTCGCGCATAGGCGACGCGCCGTGGTTGAAGAATCCCGAGGCCCACGAGGAGGAAGTGCGGAACTACGGCTTCAACAGTCCTTTCGAGGAATTTGCCTTTGCGCTCGAAATGGGCCGCCATGGCGTGCAGACGATTTATCCCCGCGCCATTTACATGACCGGCCGCCAGCGCGGCTCCGCCCGCCAGGTGGCCGATGAACGGCATTACGACGGGCTGGCGGATTTTCTCACGCCCGACGGCAAGCCGGTTGCGCGCAAGGATCGCGACTATATCACCATCTGGGGTTTTTGGAACGGCCCGGACGAGGTGCTGGCGGCTCAGGACGGAAAATTCTACCAGGCCATCAATGTCAAACGCGCCTTTGCCGGCAAGCTGATTTCCGAGCAAACGATGACCGAGTTGACACAGATGATGTCGCGCCGGCTGTCGGGGTGCGGTTTTGATGATCTCAACCTCCGGCCGCATCATCTGCTGATTTCCTTCGACCCGGCACAGAAGCTGGTGCTCGACGCCATGGGCAGACCTGAAGTGCGGCTTTGCAATTTTGAACTTATCCGCCGCCGACCCTGAACGGCGGTGAAGCGGCAGGCCGGAGACTTTGACGGAATCCCCCTGCCGCCTGCGCGCGAATGAATTCCCGACGGGGCTGCATTTGTTTCACGGGTCGCGAACCGGTTAAATGAGCCAGGTTGACGAAGACATTTGCAACCCCGAACCCGTTTATTTCGTTCGCCCGCACCAGGTGCAGGTATAGAGTCCCCGCGAATCCAGAACAAAAGTGGATTTGACCGAAAAGGAGCTGCAGCAACTACAGGTGGCCTTGTAAACCCCAAGTATGGGAGGAAGGCAAAAAACCTCCCGGTCGCAACAGGCACAAACAATCCGATCCTTCTTGATTAAGAAGTCCGCGGTATCTTTGATCGAGCACTTGCAGGCCAGATTTGTCAGGCTGCCATGTAACAGATTGGCCAGGCCACTGTCCACATGTTCTCGCGGCAACTGATTTGCCTGTCGGATGGCGGTATTGCCTACCATAAACTTCATGGAAACTACGACTTTACACCCACCGCTCTATAGTAATCACTGCCCTCAATCTGAAACAACTTCCAAACTGATCGTGTTACAATAGCGCTGCCAATGTTTTATTTCTCAGCGACCAGATTTTCTGGAAGCGTGAAATTCCGATTTTTTTCCAGGAGCAAAACCTTCTTCAAACCTTTTGCCCGTGGCTGATGCGCGCAGTGTAGAATTTCAAGACACTTTTGTCAATAAAACAATACACTTTGTGAATAACTTTCCTAAATTGTGAATAACCCGACCGGCTCCGGGGTGAAGTGTGGATAAACCGGGAGCCGGTGGATAACCCCGGACCAAGTGTGAGTATTTTCCACCCCAATGTGAACATCAAATGATTGTAAAAAATGCGGCATGCACTGATAAAGGAGAAGTGAAGTAAAAGTGTGCTTTGTTACGAACGAAATGAGTGTGGTTTAACGATCAACAAAGAACAGAAGGGAAAAACGATTGAGACAATTATGAAGACTATTCAAAAAACCTTTGGTATTATGGCGTGTGTTGGGATTCTCGCCGCGTCGACCACGTCAGTGCTTGCTCAGCCAGCAAATATAAACACGTTGGCAGGCCTTGCAGGTATTAACGGCACCGGTATACCCGGCGCCACTCTCAGCATTGACGATAAAACCTTTAGTGGTTTCACTTTTCAAGCCACTGGTTTGAGTTCTTTTAATCCCAGCGATATTACTGTCACTGCGACTGAAAGTGGTGGGGTTGATTTTCTTGCCTGGACAGGGAACATGTCCTTGACGTCTAGTAGTTTTAGCACTGCGGATCTTCTACTCAACTACACCGTGACCGCGAACCCTGGCTCAATCTTTATGATTGACCAAAGATATATAGGTAGTGTGCAAAATGGAAGTGTTCTGATAAATGAAACCGCTACATCTGCGGGTGCTCCTACCGCTCATAGTCAATTGTCAGTTAATGATACTTCTGACCCGAATACTTATCCCAGCGGGCCATTCGACGTCGGGGAAAACGACCTTCTCTCCATAGTTCCTGCTCAGAGCACGCTTTATGTAACCAAAGACATCAGCCTCGTTGTGATCGGAGGCTCTGTTGTTATCGATCAAGTTGAGCAGTCATTCCATCAAGTTCCAGAGCCGAGCGCCATGCTGCTCGGGAGTTTGGGTGGCGTACTGTTGCTTTTGAACTCGAGGCGCCGGGCCCAGCGCGATTAACGGCGGCCATCAGGCACACTTTTCGAAGATAAACCGTAGATGCGTGCATAACAATCAACACAGCAATTTGAATCAGGGCGGATGTTTATGGAAATGACGTTCAAAGCTGAAGTGGCGGACCACGGGGTCCGTCAGGTGATGGGGTTTGGTCAAAATGAAATTGACCCGACGCTTGTTTCCAGCCGTCAGAGGTTGTGTTGTGGTGAGGAGGTACGGCCGTTCTGGCTGGAAGACGGACGTTTCGGCGGTGTCTGCAGGAAGTGCGGCCAGACCTTCACGGACAACAGCCAGGTGCGTTATGGAGGGTCGCCTTGGATTGGGGTTGATCTGGACGGGACCTTGGCCCGCGACTTGGGCAGCGCGCGATGGGACGATATTGGCAGTCCGATTGAGCCGATGCTGATCCGCGTGCAGAAATGGATTGCCGAAGGACGCACCGTAAAAATTTTCACCGCCCGCGCCTCATCGCCCCGGCAGGTGGCGGCGATCAAAGAATGGCTGGCCAGTTGTGGATTGCCGGATTTGGAAGTGACCAATGTAAAAGACCTGCACATGATCGAATTGTGGGACGATCGCTGCGTGCAAGTAACGACCAACCTTGGGGAACCCGTCGGCAAAAAGGCGGGATTCAGGCAATCGAGACGGGTGAGGATGCCGGAAGAAGATCGGCAGGAAATATCCCTGGGATTGTTCAACCGCCTCAGAATTTTATTAGCTCTCTAGCCCATGATTAATTTGAACCCAAATCCATTTCTTGGCGCAGGAATCCGGCGTGCAACTAGGATTCAAGCAAAGCAGGACCCCCGCAAACAGGCAATCAGAGACAGCCGGGATTCAGAAAAAGCCCCCGCAAAAAACTAATCAGAAAAACAAAACTCGAATTAGAAAGGTATTCAAAAGGCCCCCGCAAAAAACCAGAAAAGAAAGTTAACCACAGCAACGAAGGCACAAAGGGAATATGAAAATGCAAAAATTGCAAGTGTCGATCATGGCGGTGGGTTTGGCTGGCGCGATGAGCGCGAGTGCCACAACCGTTCAATTTGTGAATGGTCCCAGTGGTGAACAGAGTTATGTTGTGGCCGTCCCCGAGCCCACGACGGCTGGCTGTTTTCTGCTGGGCTTGGGCGCCTTGATTTTTGTCCAGCGCTTTACCCAAAACCGGCGTTCCTGATCCAACGTAACTTTCAAAATGAAACAACATCCAATCGGAAACCGTTGAAAGTCAAACCCCGAAACAAGCAAAACCAGCCAACCCTTAAAAGCCAGCCATAAATCATGCGTTTTTTAATGTACACGATCAGTCCGCTGACACTTTTTTGGTGCGTCATTTACGCGCTGGCAATTTCTTTAATTTTCATCGCCGAAATCCTGGTGTGTGCCCAGGATTCGAAGCGGGCCCTCGCTAAAAACCAATCAGAAGCCATTGCGGGTTCGGGATCCTGATGCAAACCCAAGGGTGTTCAATCAAACCAAAATCATGAAAACGATAAAATCACCGCAAAACAAAAGGGGAGCCATGAGGCTCTGGAGAAAATCTCTCACCAGTCGGGTGCGGTTTTATCAAAACACGCTTATCGCGATTTTGTTGGCCGGTTCAATGGTTCAAAGCCGTGCGCAGGTTTACACACTCGGCAATAGCTATTGGAACGTGACGTTCAACTCGGCTGTCGCCAGTGGTTTGCCCAGTGGGCAGGTGCTGGGGGTGGTGGACATGTCCCAACAATCGCTTTATTACAGTTTGAGTGGCGGACCCCTGAGCGCGGCAACCAACTTCAGCTTGAGTCTCACCGAGAGCGGCATAAGCAATCCAAAGGTAACCACCACTTATACAAGCGCGGGCAACCTGAGTGTTGCGGCCGCCTATACGCTTAATGGCGCTGTATTAAGCGATACGCTCACGCTCAAAAATCTTTCCGCCAGCAGCCAAACCATCAGTTTGTTTCAATTCTCGGATTTTATATTGGGAGGTGCTCCGGGAGCCCAAATGGTTAATATGATTTCAAATAGCCCCACACAATACGGGGCCAAACAAACCGGAGGCGGAATCTCCCTTCAAAACCAGATTCAATTCATCGGAACACCTGGGGCAACGACCGAAATGCAGGCAAACGGAAGCGGGTCGCTGTTTGGTCCTTTCCTCGGGCCTCCCAATGCTCTTGACAACGTCACCTTGAGCGCTTCGGGAAACGCGGTGTTTGCCTATGAATGGGATGTGACGCTGGCGCCAAACACGTCATTTCAAATCAGCGAATCTTCAACGGTGCCGGAACCTTCGTCCATGGCGCTAATGGCGTCAGGAATGTTCGGTTTCGCCCTGCTTTGCCGGTGTCGGCAGGGTGGACAGCGTAATTGCCGCTCTTTTAAACAACTGGTTTAAGCAAATAAAAAAAACAATAAAATTAATAGGTGTAATTATGCGTATCCATCAATCAGGTGTTCTCTCCCGTAATTGTGTTGCGTGCCTTGGTGCAGGGCTGATCGTGTCCGGCATGCTCCTTTGGCCGGGCCGCGGCATCGCTCAAAATATCATCATGCAAGACCAGGGATCCACAGCGACTTTGAATCTTGGCGGCGGCACTGGCAATCTCGGGATGAACAGTTGGAGCGTGGGTGGGCAGAACCAGTTGAACCAGCAGTGGTTTTGGTATTCGATCAACGGAGCTGTTGCACAGAGCGTTAACACCTTGGGCATGTTGGGTATTCCGCAAACCGCTAATGGTCTCGACGGGATTAATGACGTTGCCGTAACGTATCAAAGCTCGCAACTACAGGCCAATATTGAATACGCCTTGTCGGGCAACGGTAATGGTTCTGGAAGTGCGGACATGCAGGAGTATATACAACTCAAGAATGTGGGCACGAGCACGTTCACCTTGAATTTTTTTCAGTATTCCGATTTCAACCTGTTGGGGGGGCAGAACGATACCGTTAATATTTTCGGCTCGCCTTATGATAGTGGCAATTCTTTTAGTGGTTGGAGTGGAGCTTCGCAGACGACTGGCAACGGCGGATCGGGCATTGCTGAAGTTGTTACTGCACCGAATGCAAACTTTGCCGAAGCAAATACCGTTGGCGGACCAAATTCAACACTGGCCAGGCTCGCCAACATGTCTAATTTTACGCTTAATAATAATACCAGCGCGGGGCCGGGCGATGTGACGTGGGCGTTCCAATGGACGGCAGTGCTTGCTCCAGATGATATGTTAGACATAACGAAGGATAAAGGTTTGTCCATTCAGGTGATTCCCGAGCCGGGGACAACCGCGCTGGCCGTGTTGGGAGGCCTTTGCCTGATGGGATGGACGGTCAGGCGGCGTCATTCGGCATCTTGATATCGGCCGTAGATCCCAACCAGTTGTAAATCATACGCGTGGCAATTTGTATCACAGCCCGCTTCTGTTTTTTGGTGTGCCATTACGTGTTGGCGCTTTTTCCCATTTACACCGCAGGAAGTTTGGCCTGCACCCCTGTAGCAAAACGGTCCCCCGCACAATCAATTAGAAGCAAACCCGAAGCTGAGAAGTAACAAATCAAGCAATCATCAAAACCGACGGCAAGACGTACGGATGAAAGTCACACCAAAAGATGCAACGGGTAACGACAACGCCGTTCATGCGGTGAACTCGGCGCCAATGAGTCTGGTTCCGTTTCCTACACTGTTATTCCCGAGCCGTCAACCGTGGCATTAATCACCTTGGGGGTTGGCGCGCTGAGGTTGGCGCTGCGACGCAAGTTGTCCTGAGGGAGAATCTGGCCGGTTGCAAATTGGCTTACCCAGGGCCGGTTGGTGACCGGCCTGTCGTTTTGTCAGCATCGGAAAGAATTCTGCCATAAGACCTTGCGTCTGATGGTAATAGCAGTACGTTCTGCTGGAACTGTTTGAGTTTATGCACGGCAGTTTTCAGTGTAAAATGTTTGGAATCGTTTGGGGGTGCTGCGCCTTGGTCTGCAAGCTACACGCTGGCGGCAGCGGACTGAACACGGTCGTCGTTGTCAACCAGGCCAGTTCCAACTCCTGCGAACTGGGCAATTATTACTGCCAGCAGCGCCAGGTGCCGCCGCAAAATGTTTTACCCATCAACTGGTCGGGCGGAAACGTGCAATGGACAACATCGGATTTTACCAATTCATTGGTCAATCCATTGCTTTCCATGCTTTCAAGCCGCGGCCTCACCAATCAGATTGATTACGTTGTCCTCTCGATGGATATTCCGTTCCAAACCAGCTATGGTTCCACCCTCAACAGCACCACTGCGGCCTTGTTTTACGGTCCAAGGCTGGGTGACGGGAGTGACCCCTTGGGGATCACCAACAGTTATGCGGCCAGCGAGGCGGTCTTCCGCCGGGCGCCTCCGGTCGGTACCCCCGGCTATTCCTTTCTGGCCACGATGATTACGGGTGATTCGCTTGCCCGGGCGGAGCAGTTGGTGGATCAGGGCGTTGCCAGCGACGGGACTTTTCCCCAACAACCGGTGGTCCTGGCAAAGAGTTCCGACCCTTTGCGCAACGTTCGTTACCCGTATTTCGACAACGCCATTTTCAACGTGAATATTTTGGGCGTCTCCTCGATTTTGCGCACCAACACCGATTGGGTTGCCTGGCCAAACATCTGTCTGGGATATCAAACTGGTTTGGCACAATTCAGTGTTCCGCAAGGCTTGTTCGTTCCCGGCGCTGCCGCGGACAGTCTGACGTCGTTCGGCGGCATCATTTTCGGGAGCAACAGCCAGACAAACCTGCTGGCCTTTATCAATGGCGGGGCCACGGGGAGCTACGGCACTGTGGCGGAGCCGGGCAGCGATGCGCAGAAGTTTCCCAATCCCCAAGTTTACTTTTATCAGGCCCGCGGCTTCAGTCTGGCCGAAAATTATTATCAAAGTGTCAATGTGCCGTATCTTGGGCTCACCGTCGCCGAGCCGCTGGCGGCGCCCTTTGCCCAGCCCGGTTCCGGACAATGGAGCACCAACCTTTTCGACGCCGTATTGAGCGGCACCACCAACCTTTCCTTAAGATTCCGTGCCGCAACCGGAAACCGGCCCTTGCAACAGGTTGATTTGTTTGTGGACGGTGTGTATTTCAGCACGCTGACCAACCTGCCTCCATGCCCCGGCAATCTGCTGGCCGTCACCCTGAATGGATACCCAATCACCTATACCGTCCCCACGAATTCAACTCTGAGCACGGCGGCGGCCGGGTTGGCCTCCTTGATCAATGCCGCAACCAACGCCACCCTGGTGAAGGCGCTGGTTCATGGCGACCGCATCGAGCTGCAATCCATCGCCACCAATCCCATGGCTGTCCCTTTCTACGTTGCCGACAGCACCCCGACGAACACCCCCGGCCTCTCATATAGCGTTAACAACCTGCCTGATTCTTTTCCACCACAGATGACGCCCGGTCGTCCTGATAAAAATGGAGCCTTCAAGATGCAGGTGGAAATTCCCAGCACCTTGGCGTACGTCATCCTAGCTTCAACCAATTTATTGGCCTGGCAACCCATTCTCACGAATGACGTGCCGGGACTGCTGAATTTTACCGATGATGACTCCACGAACTATCGCACGCGCTTTTATCGCATGACCTGGCCGGTGCCGGATCAGCCTCCCCAATTGTCCGCGCCGAAAATTGTCGGTCCGGGGATGTTCCAGATGCACGTGGACACCGCGCCCGGGCTGCCTTGGGTCGTTCAAGTCTCCACCAACCTGGTTTATTGGGTCTCCGTCTTCACCAATCAGAGCGGCGGGGCAATGGATTTTGTTGATGCTTACGCCACGAATTCGGGCCGGTTTTACCGGGCCTGCCTCGTGCCTCCGGCGTCACCCGGATTCGCGGTGCTGAACGTGGCGTCAAACCTCACGCTAATTCAGGTTGGCAATGCCGTGCGGCCTTACACGGTCGAGGTCTCGACCAATCAGGGCCAGTGGACGATGCTGGCAACCAATTTCGCCCTCGGCGAAATCCAAACGCCTACCGCCAGCGCCAGAGGCAGTGGTAACGTCCTTTCAACTTATTTGACCGCCAGCCAACCGATGTTCCAGGCTTCGCAAGCGCTCGGCTTGCAGGGGTATTCGGAGAGAAGCAATTCCATTCCAGCCAATTCCTGGATAATGTTCACTTTTACCAAGACCAACGGCCAGACGGTGGTCGTGGCCGTCACCAATCAGTCTGCTGGTAATTCCGCCGCGCTTGCCAGCCAAGAGTATGCCGCGATTAACGCAAGTCCCGCCTTGCAGGGCAGTGACGGGGTTGTGGCCGGGGATTATATTGTGAACAAATACGGCTCTTTCCTGTTCACCGCTTTCAATCTGTATGCCCGGAGTCCCGGTTGCCAGGCTGCTGCAGTACAAGTCATTCCCACGGTGTCGTCCATGCAGGTTCCCTCGTTCTCGACTCAGGGTGGCACCCTCACGCAAAACCTGTCCGACCTCCAGCCCCGAAACCATCTTTACGTCACGGCCGGCGCATCCAGCCTGGCCCTGACCTTCCCCCTGGAAACCACAACTCTGTGCGACGGCTTTCACAATTTAACTGCCGTTGCTTACGAAGGCAGTGACGTGCGAACGGAAACTCAGGTGACCGTGCCCATCCAAATCCAGAACAGTTCCTTGAGCGCGACCTTGACACTGCTCGACCTGACCAATCCAGCTCCCGTGCAAGGCACTTACCACATTCGAGTGGCCGCCAACACCAATACGGTAAGCCTGATCACTTTGTACAGCACCGGCGGCGCATTGGGCGCTGTCACAAATCAATCCACCGCGACTTTCCCGGTGGCTGGAACAAATTTGTGGGCCGGATGGCATCCCTTCTATGCCATGGTCAAGACTTCCGGCGGGCGCGCGTACCGCACGGGAACCCAATGGGTCCAACTGGTATCCACGCCATAACGGGTTCCAGCCGGTTGTTCGGGCAAAAAAGCGACGGATGATTTACCCGGCTCGAATTTCAGCCGGGCTTGCGTTGGGAAATGAAGTCCGCGCAGGGTGTGTGGAATTGTGCAGACGCGTCACGACCAATCACCCCACATCCAATGCTGGACGCGAAGGCGCGTCCAGCCACACCCGGGACGGGCTGCTCCCAACTTCGGGGTTCGAGTTAAAAACGTTCAGCTTTTTGTCCGGGCTGGTTTTGACGGGCGTGGTTCAGATTTGACAGCGCGCGGTTTGTGCGCAGAATGTACTGCCGGTCTCGGTTGCCAGCGTAGCTCAGTTGGTTAGAGCGTGGGACTCATAAGCCCGAGGTCACTGGTTCGATTCCAGTCGCTGGCACCAGCCCCGAAAGCTTTCGGGGCTGCCGCGTCGTAGCGCGCCAGCGCGAAGACAGGCTGCGGCTCGGCAACCCAGAATTGATTTTGGATTCGGCAAAATTCCGGAGTTGTGCGAAAAGGCCCGAAACTCGGAAAACATCCGTTGAAAACGGAATCTTCGCCGGTTTCCGAATTCGTGAACTCCCACGCGCGCAGCGTTTTTACGTTGGTCGCCACCTGCGCCATGCCGCCAGCAAGTCAAACGGGAACGGTTTTCGGCATTTTCGGCATTTTCGGCGCGCGCCATTAAAAGTTATTCACCGCTTGACGTTTTCCAGCCAAGCGGATTAACTGTGCGGCGTTAGGCAAATTCATGTTTGCGCAATTCAAAAGCCTGTTTTCCAATGACATTGGAATAGACTTGGGCACAGCCAACTCCCTCGTCTATGTGCGGGACCGCGGAATCGTCCTGCGCGAACCTTCGGTTGTAGCCATCCAGGCGGGCACGACCAAC
>Ga0265323_10001123_pt1 | contig 13807 bp, 7 predicted proteins | sample 41225metaG_FD_193580 | JGI IMG/M metagenome (GOLD analysis project Ga0265323, IMG submission 193580) | Rhizosphere microbial communities from Carex aquatilis grown in University of Washington, Seatle, WA, United States - 4-12-25 metaG | ecosystem: Host-associated > Plants > Roots > Rhizosphere >... | reverse complement strand
TGACCAACTCCACCGGCAAGACGCTGGACGGCGGTCCCATCACCGTCTACGATGGCGGCGCGTACGGCGGCGAGGCGCTCATGGAAACCCTCAAGGGCGGCGACAAGCGGCTCATCAGCTACGCCGTCGATCTGGGCACGCGCGTCACCACGGCGTTCGGCGGCAAGGAGGCCGTGACGCGCGAAATCCACGTCGCCAACGGCATTCTCACCACGCGTCTGGCCGCTGAGGAAACCCGGACCTATACCGCGCGCAACGTCGATCAGAAGGCCAAGACGCTGATGATCGAGCACCCGCTGCGCGAGGGCTACACCCTGCTCAACCAGAAGCCCACCGAGAAGACCGCCAGCGCCTACCGCTTCGAGATTTCGCTCGCCGCCGGCGCGGCGCGCGAGTTCGCCGTGAGCGAGGAGCGGGTCTACTACGAGAGCTACGGCGTTACCAGCCTGACGCCCGACGAGGTGCTGGTGTACGCCGGCAACCGCGTGCTGAGCGACGCCGGGCGCCGCCAGTTGCAGCAGATCGCGGATCAGAAACGACAGGTGGCGCAGAACGCCGCCGCGCTGGCCGACGCCGCCTTGGAGGTCACCTCGCTGACCAGCGACGAAACCCGCATCCGCCAGAACATCCAGAGCCTGGCCGCCGTCAGTGGCCAGCAGCAGCAGGTGCAGAACTACGCGCGCCAGTTGGACGACCACGAGCAGAAGCTCGCCGCCCTGCGCGACAGGCAGGCGGAGCTGAAGAAGCAGAAGACGGCTCTGGAAGCGGCGCTGGCCGGCATGATCGAAGCCCTGAAATTCTGAGGCGGAGGGCGGGCGGCCGCTACGCGCGCCGGCGCATCTCCGCGCGGGCCTCGTCGGTGGCGGTGCGGGCGCGTTCGGTGGCCCGCTTGTCATGCAGCTTTTTGCCGCGCGCCACGGCGATCTCGCACTTGATGCGGCCCTTCTTCAGGTAGATTTTGGTGGGGATGAGGGCCAGGCCTTTTTCGCGGGTCTGGCCCAGCAGCTTGTCGATTTCCTTGCGGTGCAGCAGCAGCTTGCGGTTGCGCACGGGCGGGTGGTTTTCGCGGTTGCCGTGGGAGTACTCGCCGATGTGGGCATTCACCAGCCAGGCCTCCTTGTTGAGGACCGCCGCGTAGGCCTCCTTGATCTGCATCTTGCCGTTTTGGCGCTCTTGACCTCGGTGCCGGTGAGCACCATACCGGCTTCGAAGCGCTCCAGCAGGAAGTACTCGTGGCCGGCGCGGCGGTTATCGCTGAGGATCTTGATGGTGGTGTCTTTGTCTGCCAAGGCGGATCAGCCGGAATTGGGGCTCAACCTAAGCATAGCGGACCGGGAGGGGCGGGCGCTGTGCGGGGCGGAGCGCGTGGGGCGGACCGGGAGGGGCGGGCACTGTGCGGGGCGGAGCGCGTGGGGCGGACCGGGAGGGGCGGGCGCTGTGCGGGGCGGAGCGCCAGGTCTGCTCGCGGCCCCGTGGCGAGCGCTGCGTGGGCCGGCATCCCGTGCCATCTGTATTTTGCCCTCCACGCCGGACGGGGGTCGCGCGTCAATGAGGTTAGATGCAGTCCGAGTACAAACCCGCGGCGGAGGCCCGTCAAAATTGAGGAACATGTCTCTTTTCATTCGTTTGGCTGCCGTTTCCATGGCCGCTGCGGTGCTCGGGGCGGGGCTTCCGCTGGAGGCCCGGACGGCAAAGGGCGACAAGTTCTACGCCGCCGGCAAGAGCCACGAGAACAAAAAAGAATGGGATGCGGCCCTGGAGAACTACCAGAAGGCGATCGGCGAAGACCCTGCCGATATCCTCTACCAGATGGGCTGCGACCGCGCCCGTTTCCAGGCCTCCCAGATGCACGTCGATGCGGGGCGCAAGATCCGCGCCTCGGGCCAGTTGGGCGAGGCGCTGCTGGAGTTCCAGAAAGCCTACGTCATCAACCCCGGTTCCATCACCGCCGGCCAGGAGATCGGCGAAACCAACCAGATGATCCTGCGCGAGCGTCAGAGGGTGGAGCAGACGGGCAGGCAAACCCCGCCCGAGGTGCGCGCCCTGACGCCCTACCAGGAAGCCCAGCGCCGGGATGGCGAGCGGATGGGCCGCCTGCTGGCGCTGCCGGAGCTCAAACCGGCCGAGAGCAACCCCGTCGATCTGCACGTCACCGCCAAGACCAAGAAGGTCTTCGAGACTATCGGCAAGATCGGGGGTATCAACGTTCTTTTCGACCCGGAGTATACCGAGCCGACCAATCAAATCACCGTCGACCTGCAGAAAGCCACCGTGGAAGAGGCCCTGGATTACGTGGGCGTCATCACCAAGTCGTACTGGAAGGCGCTGTCGGCCAACGCCATCTTCATCTGCAACGACAACCAGAACAAGCGGAAGGACTACGAGGACCTGGTCACCAAGGTCTTCTACCTGCAGAACGTGTTCCAGCCCACCGAACTCCAGGAAATCCAGCAGATCCTGCGCACCGGATGCGAAATCACGCGCGTGTTCCAGTACTCCGCCGGCTTCTCGCTGGTGGTGCGCGGCGAGGCCGACCGGGTGGAGTTGTGCTCGAAGCTGCTGCGCGATATCGACCGGCCCAAGAGCGAAATCCTGGTGGACGTTCTGGTCATGGACGCCACCACCACCTTTAGCCGCCAGATCACGGCAGCCATAGCTTCGGCCGGTTTGAACGTGCCGGCGACCTTCACGCCGCGCGCCGGCATTCAGGTGCAGCAGAACAGCTCCAACAGCACGTCGACCAGCAGCACCACCAGCAGCGGCACCGCTTCGGGCACGACTTCATCCGGCACCACCAGCGGGACCACGGGTAGCTCCAGCACCACCGGCACCATGGTTCCCCTGGCCAACCTGGGGCGCATTTCGAGCGCCGATTTCGCCACCACCCTTCCGGGCGCGCTCCTGCAGGCGGCATTGAGCGATTCCCGCAGCAAGGTGCTCCAGGCGCCGCAGATTCGCGCCGTGGACAACATCAAGAGCACCATGAATATCGGCGAGCGCGTGCCGGTGGCCACGGGCAGCTATCAGCCGGGCGTGAGCGGCGTGGGCGTCAGCTCACTGGTCAACACCCAGTTCAGCTACCAGGATGTGGGCGTCAATGTGGAGATGCTGGCGCGCGTGGTGGAGAACGACGAAATCTACATGCACCTGAAGATCGACGTTTCGCAGATCGACGGTTACCAGAGCCAGGGCGGCTCGGAGGGCGTCAGCGAACCGATTTTCGGCCAGCGCAAAATCGAGCAGGACCTGCGCGTCAAGGAAGGCGAAGTGGCGCTGATCGGCGGCGTCACCAAGCAGCAGGACGACCTGACGGTGACCGGCATCCCCGGCTTGATGAAGATTCCCTTCTTCGGCAAACTGTTCAGCGGCAGGAGCGCGGACCACTCCACCGACGAAATGATGATTGTGTTGATTCCGCACATCATCCGGCGGCCCCAGTACACCGAAGACAACCTGCGCACCATTGCCGTGGGCACGGCCAGCGCCATCAGCCTGCGCCATGCGCCCGCCAAGCCGATGGAGATCGTAGTGGATGGCCAGATTCCGGCCCGGGTGGACTCCGCTCCGGCGCCGCCCCTTCCCGGCGCGCCGCAGGGCATGGCCGCACCGGCCACCGCGCCGCCAGTCGCCGCGCCGGAGTTCCCCGGCCTGCCGCGCCCCCCCGCCGGACCGCCGGCTACCGCGCCGCCGCCCGGCGCCGACAGCGCCCCGCCGGCCGGCAAGACCGCGCGGATCCGTTTCAACCCCTTGCAGATGGAGACCGGCGTGGGTGGCGTAGCCACGGTCTCGGTAGTGCTGGAAGGCGCCAGCGACGTGGCGTCGGCACCCATGGCGATCCACTTCGATCCCGCCCGGCTGCGGCTCGACGATGCGACGGCCGGGGAGTTGCTGGCCTCCGACGGCCAGGTGCCCATGCTGAACAAGAGCATACGGAACGATGCGGGCACGGCGACGCTGTTGCTGAACCGTCCGCCCGGCCTGCCCGGCGTCAGCTCTCCGGCGGGCGTGCTGGTGAAGTTGAGCTTCCACGCTCTCTCGCCGGGCGCCGCCACCGTGGCGATTTCCAGCCTGGCGGTGCGCGACTCGCAGGGGCAGCCCATCTCGACCGGCAGCCCCGCCGATCTGACCATCAATATCCGGTAGACGCATGCGGCGCACCTCTCACCGGCGGAAGATGCAGCGGGGCTTGACCCTGGTGGAGCTGATCGTGGCCTTCACCATCATGCTCATCCTGGCCACCATGGCGGTGCCGCTGGCCCGCTCCAAGGTGCGCGCCGAGCGGGAGCGCGAGTTGCGCTACGCGCTGCGCTCCATGTACGCCGCCATCGACAAGTACAAGGATTACTGCGACCAGGGCTACTTCGGGATGGTCAAGGAAGGAACCAACTGCTACCCGGAGACGCTGGAGATCCTGGTGGAAGGGCAGAAGCTCAACGGGCCGGACGGCAAGAAGGTGCGCTTCCTGCGCAGGATCCCGATCGATCCGTTCACCCGGAACACCGACTGGGGGCTGCGCAGCGATGCCGACGATCCCAAGGCCACCAGTTGGGGCGGTCAGAACGTTTTCTCGGTCTACACCAAGACCACCGATAAGGCTCCCGATGGAACTCCCTATTCAGAGTGGTAGAACACGCGCGGCCCGCGGCTTCACCTTCGTCGAGATGATGGTGGTGATCAGCATCATGGTGATCCTGATCATGATGGCCATTCCGATCTACCAGAAGTCCATCCAGCGCGCCAAGGAGAGCGTGCTGAAGAACAACCTGTTCACCCTGGACACGGTCATCGACCAGTACACCTACGACAAGCAGAAGGCGCCGCAGACGCTGCAGGACCTGGTGACCGAGGGCTACCTGCGGGAAGTCCCCGTAGACCCCATCACCGGCTCGAACTCCACCTGGAAACTGATCATGGAAGATGCCACCCAGAGCGTGGACCAGTCCGAGCCCGGCATCTTCGACGTCAAGAGCGGTTCCAGCAAGGTCAGCCTGGACGGCAGGCCCTATTCGGAGTGGTAGGAAGCCCGGCCTTTCGGAAAATCGGCAACCCTGACGCGCGGGGCGCGTCCAAGAGTGTGAGCCTGGATGACAGGCCCCGTCTCGGAGTCGTGAGAACGCTTCTTCGCCGCCCAGGCGGGTTGACAGCCCGCCGCAGGTTAACAACCCGCCCCACACTTCCGGCAACTTGCCGCCGGCGGCGGGCGGCTTCACAATAGGATAGAGAGGTACCATGGCACAGCCTTCGCCTTGCGTGCGTTTTTTGCTGGCGTTTCTGGCCGCCGCCGCCCTGCTTGCCGCCCAGACCCAATGCTCCGTATCCAGTTCCCCGCGGCAGGTCCGCGCCGAGGGCGTCGCGGAGCGGGCGGGGGATATCTTCCTCAATTGCTCGTTTGGCAGCAGTCCGGCTACCCTGTCGGGGGCGCTGGCGATCTATCTGCCGGTGGCCGTCACCAATCCCGTGGATTCCAGCGGCGTGGCGCGCGACGCCGTGCTGCTGGCCGATTCGGGCGGCGGCTACGCTGCCACCGGGGTTTCCGGCGTAGTGGCGGGCTATGTCCTGTCCTTTTATGGAATCAACCTGCCCGTGCCCGCCGGCGGACGATTGAATCTGAAGATTTCGGGCATTCGCGTGAACGCCGCGCAGTTCTCCGGCGCCGCCGGGCAACCGGTTAACGCGTTCCTCTCCTTCAACCTGCCGCTGAGCCAGTCGCAGGTGACCGTGGCCTACCCGGTCGCGAGCCTGTACGCCACGCTGTACAACACCGGGATCGGCTGTTGGGGCTCGCCCCTGCCGGCTGCGATCAGCCTGACCAACCTGCTTTCCGAGGGCACCGCGCTGGCCTCCACCCGTTTCTCCGAGGCCCTGGCCGGCGCCTTTCAACCCCGCGGCGCGGGCGATGACAATGGCACCCGGCTGGCCGTACGGTACTCGGGTCTGCCGGCTGGCACCCAGCTATTCCTGCCCGATTTCGTGGCTGGAAGCGATGCCCTGGTGCCCACCTCCGGCGGCGACCTCGGCCTGCCGCCGGCCGTTGGCCAATACGTGCCCGGCAGCGGGACGCTGCTGCTGGCGCGCGTGAACCTGAGTGACAGTTCCGGGGCGGGCGGCGCGGCCATGCCCGTGCCCTCTGGACCCGGCGCGGTGCTGCTGGATTCGGCCAGCGCCGTCCCGGTCACGGGCGGAGCCGCCTTTGCAATCTATGAAGTGATGGACGGCAATCTCTCGGCTCTCGAAAGCGTCCAGTTCCCCACCTTCATCGGGGTCCCCTCCGCGTCGGCGCCCACGGTGGCGCTGGAGACGGTGTCCTATGCCCCCGTGTCTTCCTCCCCGCAGGCGGCCGTAACCGCTCCCGTGCCGCGCTTCGCCGCGATTCAGCCGGCTTCCGACTGCGGCGTCCTGAGCGATTGCCAGGCCGGTTACTACCCCAGGCTGGGCGTGCAAACCGTGGGCGACTTCCAGTTGAGCCTCACCGCCGGCGGCCCCACCCGACAGGTGCCCGGCCGGATTCTGATCGGCAACACCGGGAGCGGCATCCTGAACTGGGCGATCAGCGTTAACTATCAGCAGGGCTCCGGATGGCTGACGCTGGATACCTCGAGCGGCCAGAACAACTCCTCCGTAGCGTTGTGGGTGACGCCGCAGAATCTACCCGCCGGCATCTACAATGCCAACCTGGTGGTGAGCGGCGGAGGGCCGCTGTCGGTCCCGGTCACCATCCCGGTCACCGTAACCGCGCTGGCACAGCCGGCTACTCCGGCGCCCCCGCCGGCGCCCGCGGTGACCGTCACCAGCGTGGTGAACGCCGCCAGCCTGACGGTGATGCCGCTGGTGGCCGGCTCGCTGGGGACGGTGTTCGGCTCGAATCTGGCAGGCACGAACGTTGCGGTCACCTTCGATGCGACGCCCGCCACGCTGCTCTACGCGTCGGCAACGCAAATCAACCTGGTGGTGCCCGCGGGCCTGGACCCGTCCAAGACGGCAGCCTTGCTGGTGGTAACGGTGGACGGGGTGGCCAGCAACGCCCTGACGGTGGCGCTGGCGCCCGCCGCCCCCGCGATCTTCAACGGCGGCGCGCTCAATCAGGACTACAGCCCCAACGCTCCCGCTTCCCCCGCACCGGCCGCCAGCGTGCTGCAGATCTTTGCCACGGGGATTCCCTCGGGCGCGCCGGTATCGCTGCAGATCGGCGGAGAGAGCAATCTCCAGCCGTTGTACTCCGGACCCGCGCCGGGTCTGGCGGGCGTGCAGCAGATCGATGCCGCCCTCCCCGCCGGTCTGGCATCGGGGGCGCAGCCGCTGGCGCTCTGCGCTACGGTGGCTTCGCGGCAATTCTGCTCGAGCCCCTACACTGTGTATGTAAAGTAGAGCGGCCAGGGGGCACCGCAACCGTGCTATCTTGATTTTGCCGTGCCCCGACTGACCCGCCGCGAACTACTCATCCTGACTTCCGCCGCCGGAGCCGCCCGCCCCTGGCGCAGCGCCGGTCCGGCGCTCGACCGCGTCGCCATTGCGCGGCGCCATTCGCCCCGCCTGGGAGCCCCCGATTTCAACTCGCCGCTTTCGGTGGGCAACGGCGAGCTGGCCTTCACCGCCGATTTCACCGGCCTGCAGAGCTTCCCGGAACTCTACGACCATTCGACGCCGCTGTGCACCCAGTCGCAGTGGGGCTGGCATTCGCATCCCATCCCGGACGGCCTCAGCCCGGAACAACTGCGCCTGGAAATGTTCGACACCTACGGCCGCCAGGTGGGCTACAAAACCAGTTCGAAAGGCCAGGAGCCGCTGTTCGCCTGGCTGCGCGAGAATCCCCATCGATTGAACCTGGCGCGCATCGGCCTGACGCTGGACCACGCGCCCCTTTCGCCGGCCGGTTTTACGCCCATCGAACAGAAACTGGACCTGTCGACGGGCATTCTGGAAAGCCGCTTCCGGCTGGAGGGCCAGGCCGTCACGGTGCGCACGGCATGCCATCCGGAGCTGGACGCGCTGGCGGTGCGGGTGGAATCCGCGCTGTTGACCGGCGGGCGCCTGGCGGTGGCGATCGACTTCCCCTTCGCCTCCAGCGGGATGAGCGCCTCGGACTGGAGCGCGCCCCAGCGCCACCAGACCACCCTCTCCGGCGGGGGCGCCGGCGGCCTGCGCCTGCTGCGCCAACTGGACGCCGATGCCTATGCGGTTTCGCTGGCCTTTGGGGAGCCTGCGGCGGCGGCGTTCGACGGCAAGCACCGCGTCACGCTGGCCTCCAGCGGCATTGGTGTTACCGGCGCGATGGAGTTCACCTGCCATTTCTCGCCGCGGCCGGCGGCCGGATTGCCTCCCCGGCCGGACGCCGTGTTTGCGGCTTCCGCGGAGCACTGGGACCGCTTTTGGAGGGAGGGCGGGGCGATCGACCTCTCCGCCAGCAGCGACGCGCGCGCCCCGGAACTGGAGCGGCGCATCGTGCTGTCGCAGTATCTCACCGCCATCCAGTGCGCCGGCTCGCTGCCGCCGCAGGAAACCGGCCTCACCTGCAACAGTTGGTTCGGCAAATTCCATCTGGAAATGCACTGGTGGCACGCGGCGCATTTCCCCATGTGGGGCCGGGCTGGCCTGCTGGAGCGCAGCCTGGGGTGGTACGGGAGCATCCTGCCGATGGCGCGCGAGAAGGCCGCCAGGCAGGGCTACACCGGCGTCCGCTGGCCCAAGATGACTTCGCCCAGCGGCCAGGACAGCCCGTCCAACGTGGGTGAGCTGCTGATCTGGCAGCAGCCGCACCCCATCATGATGGCCGAAGCGTCTTACGGATCCCACCCCGGGCGCCCCACCCTGGAGCGCTACCGGGAGGTCGTAATGCAGACGGCGGAGTTCATGGCCAGCTTCGCGGTGGAGCGCAACGGCCGCTACGTGCTGGGGCCGCCGGTGATCCCCGCGCAGGAAAACCACCCGGCGCGCGAAACCTGGAACCCCACCTTCGAGCTGTCCTATTGGAAACACGCGCTGGGCATAGCCCAAACCTGGCGGGAACGCCTGGGGCTGGAGCGCGTGGCCCGGTGGGACGACGTGCGGGCGCGCCTGTCCGTGCCCACTATAAAGGATGGCGTCTACCTGGCGCACGAGAACTGTCCGCAGACCTTCACCGGCCGCAACCGCGACCACCCGTCCATGCTCTACGCCTTCGGCATGCTCCCCGGCCAGGCGATTGACCGCGACGCCATGCGCCGCACCCTGCGCAAAGTATTCGACGTGTGGAAATGGGAGGACACCTGGGGATGGGACTTCCCGGCGGTGGCCATGACCGCGGCGCGGCTGGGGGAGCCGGAGTTGGCGATCCAGGCGCTGTTCCACGAATCGCCCAAGAACACCTGGCGCGCCAGCGGTCACAACTGGCAGCGCGCCAACCTGCCGGTGTACCTGCCGGGCAACGGGGCCCTTCTGGCGGCGGCGGCCATGATGGCGGCCGGGTGGGAGGGCTCGCCGGCGACTCCCGCTCCCGGCTTTCCGAAAAAAGGATGGAGCGTCCGCTGGGAGGGAATCGGGAGGACGGTGTAGGCGGGCGGCGCCCTCAGGCCGAGCCGCCGCCGAACATCCAGCTGTCGTCGAAGTCGGCGGCGGAGGCCTCCTCTTCGGAGTGCGCCAGCAGGGCCGCGGCCAGCGCCGCGAGTTCCTGGCGGCGCCGGGTGCCGGTCTTCCGCAGCAGCCGGTGGACGTGCACTTTCACGCTGTCCTCGGAGGTGCCCATGGCCTCCGCGATCTGGCGGTTGCGCAGGCCGTCGGCCACCATGGCCAGCACCAGCCTCTCGCGGCGCGACAGAGGCGGCGCCTCCGGGGGCCGCGACTCGATCTCGTCCTGAAACCGGAACAGCCGCTCGCCGTTGCAAATCCGCACCAGCACGTCGGTGGCTTCATGCACCGGCAGGCGCGTGGAGACCACGCCGTCCAGGTTGTGTTCCATGGCGGCCCGTGCCAGTTCGGGCGTGACGGCGCCACGGCACAGCACGAAAAAAGACTTCGGGGCGCGCAGACGTGCCCGGTCCAGGTGCTCCCAGGGCAGTGGATTGTCGCCGTCCAGCAGGACCAGCCAGGTTTCCCCGTCCGGCATGGCATCGGCCAGGGCGGCGGGTTCCACCACCCACGGCTCGGCTTCCAGTCCGGCGCAGCGCAGAACTTCCCGCATGCTCGCCACCAGCAGGAGCCGATCGGTGGCGAACACCACGCGGTCGATAACGGGCTTCATCGCTTTCTGTTCCACATCGAGCGCCAGCCGCTAAGCCCTTGCCGGGAACACCGCGAACCGGCATTCCCGCGCCGGTATGAATCCGGGTGTCTCATTCTACTCGCAAAGCCATCGATACAAATGCGCTGTCAAACTGAAGTAAGAGAACGTTGATGGCGCAGGAAACCATGTAAACTAAGGATAGCATTTCGGGCAGGCGGGCCCAAGCCGGCATCCCCCTAACCGGGGGTTAAAGGAATGCTGCCTTTGGGCCGATATTACCAAGTGCAGGTGATCCGCCGAACCCTACTAGCGCTCTCGCTGGCCGCCCCGCTTTTGTGGGGACTCGATCCTCGTCTGGCCGTAACTCAGTTCGGCCACGACGTCTGGACCACCGCCGAAGGTCTGCCGCAGGACGCGATTCGCGCCATCGCGCAAACCAGCGACGGCTATCTCTGGTTTGCCACCACGGACGGGCTGGCCCGGTTCGACGGCGTCAGTTTCACCGTCTTCACCGCCACGAGCGGGGCGCCTTCCAGTTGGTTTACGGTGCTGGCGCCGGACCGCGAAGGGGGGCTGTGGGCCGCTTGCGGCAGCCCGTCGGGCATGGCTCGCTACCGCCACGGCAAGTTCGAGGAAGTCGCCATCGATTTCGGCATTCCCTCCCGCGTCTATCGCTCCCTGTTGGTGGATTCGCGCGGCACGCTGTGGGTGGGCGGCGACGGCGGTCTTTCGCGCCTTCAGAACGGGCATGTCACCCGCGTCTTCTCCGGGGCGAACGAAGCCAATGTGCATGCCATCATGGAAGACCCTTCGGGCGTGGTGTGGGTGGGGGCGAATAATGGCCTGCACCGGTTCGAGGGTGCCTCCGAGCGTGTCTACACCACCAGGGACGGACTGCCGGAGAACCTGGTATTTGGACTTGCGCGGGCGCCGGACGGCACCATTTGGGTGGGCACGCACCAGGGCAGTCTGGCCGGGTTGCGCAACGGCGTGTTCCACACATACACCGTGCGCGACGGGGTGCCGCCCGGCGGCATTCTGACGCTCCTGGCGGACCGGGACGGCTCGCTGTGGATCGGCACCGAAGGCGGCGGACTGGGCCGCTTTGCCGGCGGCAGGTTCAGTTCCTATCAGACCCGCGACGGCCTCTCCAACCAGGTGGTCCGCTGCCTGCTGGAAGATTCCGAAGGGAGCGTATGGCTGGGCACGGCCGGAGGTGGCATCAACCGCTTCAAGGAATACCGTGTGACCATGCGCACCATGCGCGAAGGGCTACCCAGCGACAGTGTCCGGTCGGTGCAGGAGGACCGCTGGGGAGATCTCTGGCTGGGCACTACCGCCGGAGTCGCCCGCATCCGGGCGTCGGGAGAAATCTCCGTCTATGGCGCCAGGGACGGCCTGGCGACCGATCTGGCGTGGCCCGTTCTGCGCGACCGGGCGGGCAACTTCTGGGCGGGTTGCGAAAGCGGCGTTCTGCAGCAGTTTCGCGGCGAACCCGGGGGCCAACCGCGCCGCAGTTGGAAACTGCACGGACCCATCGCTCTGCTTTTCGAGCAGCGGGATGGCTCGGTATGGGCCAGCTCCCGCGAAGAGCTCATGCGGTTTCAAGGCGATACGGTCACTCTCTTCGGTGCGGCCCAGGGTTTGGCCAAATTGCCCCTGAACGCCATGGCGGAGGGCCCGGGCGGCTCCGTCTGGGTGGGAAACGACGAGGGCGTCCAGCAGTTCCGCGACGGCCGCTTCCTGCCCCCGGTCGTACGGAACCCCAAAATCAAAAGGCACATCGTCCTGGGCATCCACATAGACTCCCAGGGGTATCTGTGGGCGGCCACCGGTGACGGACTGATGCGCCTGGCTGGCGGAAAGGTTACTGCCTTCCGGAAGGATCAGGGCCTGCCCGAGGGGAAGATGGGGCAGGTCCTGGAAGACGATGATGGCTATTTGTGGATTGCCAGCGGCGCCGGCCTGTTGCGGGTCTCCCGCGCCGAGTTGAACGCCATCGCCGAAGGGCGCAGGCCTGCCGCCTCCGGGCAGATCTTCAGCGTCGCCGATGGCATCCGCGGCGGCGGCGACTTTCCCTTTATGAGTGCGCCCCTGTCCTGGAAGACCGCCGGCGGCACGCTCTGCTTCGCCACCCGCGGAGGCGTGCTGGAAATCGATCCCCGGCGTCTCAAGAGCAACGCGCGCATTCCGCCGGTTCTGATCGAGAGCGTCACCGAAGAGCGCGGGGGCGCCTTGCACGATGGCGAAGCCATCCGCGCCGGCCGCAGTATCGAGTTCCATTACACCGCCCTGAGCTACCTGTTCCCCAACCGGGTGCGCTTCCGCTATCAGCTCGAGGGCTTCGACAGCGACTGGGTGGACGCCGGATCCCGGCGCACCGCTTACTACACCAATCTCCCGCCGGGATCGTTCCGCTTCCGCGTAGTCGCCTGCAACAATGACGGGGTCTGGAACCAGGCCGGCGCTTCGTTCGCCTTCACCGCCAACCCACGCTTTTATCAGACCTCCTGGTTCTTTGTTTTGTGCGCCCTGACGCTGGGCGCGGCCATGGCCGGCGTCTTCCGGCTGCGGGTGCGCGAACTGCGCCGCCGCCAGCAGAAGCTCGCCCTTCTGATCGAGGAGCGCACGTCCGAGTTGCGCCAGGAAATCGAGGTTCGCAAGGCCGCCGAGCAGGCCGCGGCCGCGGCTAGTCTCGCCAAGAGCCAGTTCCTGGCCAACATGAGCCACGAGATCCGCACCCCCATGAACGGCGTCCTGGGGATGACCGAACTCGCCCTGGATACCGAGCTCACCAGGGAGCAGCGCGATTGCATCGAAACCGCCCGCTCATCGGCCGATTCGCTGATCACCGTGATCAACGACATCCTGGATTTCTCGAAGATCGAGGCCGGCCGGATCGAACTCGACCCCATCGAATTCAACCTGCGGGACAGTCTGGACGAAGCCACCCGCTCGGTCGCGCTCCGGGCCCACGAGAAGTGCCTCGAACTGATCTGCGATGTCGCCGCGGATGTCCCGGAAATCATCGTGGGCGATCCGGCCCGGCTGCGGCAGATCGTCGTCAACCTCCTCGGCAACGCCATCAAGTTCACCGAACACGGCGAGGTGGCGCTCGGCGTCAGCGTAGAGGAACCCGGCCGGGACCAGGCCCTCCTGCATTTCACAGTGGCCGACACGGGTATCGGCATCCCCCCTGAAAAGCAGGCTGCCATCTTCGCCCCGTTCACCCAGGCCGACGCCTCCACCACCCGCCGCTTTGGCGGTACCGGGCTGGGCCTCACCATCTCCAGCCGCCTGGTGCAACTCATGGAAGGGCGCATCTGGGTGGACAGCCGGCCTGGCTGCGGCAGCCGCTTCCACTTTACGGTGCGGTGCGGCGTGGCCAGGTGCACCGCGGAGCGGCCGCTGCCGGAGAACGCATCCCGGCTGTCCGGCGTCCCCGTGCTGGTAGTGGACGATAATGCCACCAACCGCCGCGTCCTGGACGGGTTGCTCAAACGGTGGAACATGAAGCCCGCCAGCGTCACCAGCGCGGAGGAAGCGCTCGGGGCTATCCGGCAGGCGCACGCCCGGGGAACCCCATTCCCCATGGTGATCTCCGATGTGAAC
>Ga0265323_10001122_pt1 | contig 13825 bp, 20 predicted proteins | sample 41225metaG_FD_193580 | JGI IMG/M metagenome (GOLD analysis project Ga0265323, IMG submission 193580) | Rhizosphere microbial communities from Carex aquatilis grown in University of Washington, Seatle, WA, United States - 4-12-25 metaG | ecosystem: Host-associated > Plants > Roots > Rhizosphere... | reverse complement strand
CGCGAGGTCGGGCGGATTTGGCGGAAACGAAATGTCAGGTGCAAGAAACGAGGCGTCGAACACTGCAGGCGCAAGTGGTGTCGAGCCATTGACGTCAAGTGCAAGTGCTGTCTGTTCAAGAAGTATGTCTTCAAAAATGGTGTGCCAAATTGGATTATTTTTAGGATCATTTAGTTGTGTCGACAGAAGCGCAGCAAATGGGTCGGGTTTAAACCAAAACGCATTTTCAGTCGACAACGTAGTGACATTCGTGATTAGCGGTCCTGCAACAGGAGGCAAAGGAAATAACGAACTAAAGATTTTTGTTGAAGGCGTCCCACCGGCACCTTGGTCGTTGCCCGAAATTAAAAGTCCCAACGTCTCCAGCAAAAAGCGATCTTTTGCAGCTTTTGTAAGTTTTCCGTCTTGAATGAGGCCGATCCCGGTCAGGATTGGGCCATAGAGAGATGCCATTGTTATAATTTAATTCACAAAATGTAATTTTGACAAAAATGTGTTACAATTGTGTTCATGAGCAAATCAAAAGAGTTTTACTATCCTCTCGAAGATGACGCCGCTGAACAACTTGAACTTATTGTAGTTGAAAAAACTCCTGAACGTGATGTATCAATCAACGTCTTTGACATCACGTCAGTCGACACGTCGCTTCCGAAGCACAAGCAAAAGAAAAATTACCAAATCAATTAACAAGTTTTTTCACAAATTCATTTGCAAACCAACTTGCATCATTGATCATCAAGTCGTCTTCATTGAACGTTTTTAGGAACTTCAATAAATCGTTTACCTTTATTGGTTTACCCATCTTTTGAAGTTCTTTTGCGACAAGCTTTGTCTTTTGTTCGACAGGTGTATCAGTTCGCATCGAAGCCTGCTTTCCAGGCCCAATTGTGTCAGGCTTATCTACCTTTTTTGTCTTCTTCATGTCATGATAGTCTTGAGGATATTCTGTCGCAGGATATTCTGTTTTTGCGTATGCATCTACTTGTTCAAACGCCTCTCGAATAATTCGACGCAGTGATCTAATCGTTGTTTTCATTTTGATTTCTCACAGGTTGAAAGAGAAGCGAGTAGTTGTTCAAGTGTTGCCTTAATTTTTTGCAGCTCATCAGTATCTATTGACGGTGCACTTATTTCTAATTTTTGTTCAATCACAGGCGTTGCAGTTGCAGGTTCAATCGCCTTAGCGACGTCATCTATCACGTGCCCGCCCAATTCTAACGCTTTTAACAATGAAGTTTTGCTCATGAAACTCGCAGCAATCGTTGTAAGTTCTGGGGCGTCTGTTGATAACGCATTTAACGCCTTTGTAACACGTAATTGTGGAGCAAACTTCTTCAATAAAGCACCTACACACGTCAGCGTTCCCATCGTGTACGCAAGTGGATGTAGCATGAATTCAGAAATTATTGCTTGAATGAGTGTTGTCGTCATATTAATAATTAGTTTCATGACGATGAACTAAAACCATGACGTTGTTTAATTTCTTCATATGGAAGAAGTTAAATTGTCACGCGAAGAAGCGACTGATGAGAAGTTGACAGTCGCTGCAAAACACAAGTATAAATTATTACCCACAGGAAAACCTCATATTTCATTCTCAGAAGTTTCATGTTGGGTTAATTGTTCATATGCACACAAGCTCATACACGTGCAGCACGTTGACGTTCAGGTTCCAAGTCCATTTTTGGTTTTTGGAAGCGTTCAACACAAGTGCTGTGAAAATCTGTTGAAACACGGTGATCCAAAGATTGACATCGCAATCAAAAAATTAGAAGAAGCGTGGCACGAACATCCTGAGTTTGAACAAATATTTTCGTTGGTGAACGCAAAACGTGCATTGATTGAAGTGACACCTGAATTGAAGCCATTCTTGGATGAGCGATTTCCTGGATGGGAGTGGGTTAGTTCAGAAGAGTTATTATATGAAGCAGTTGAAGGAACAGAACACGCGTTCAAAGGCTTCATCGACATCGTCATTCGTATCAAACAAAAGAACGGGAAATACACGTATTACATTATGGATTTTAAAACTACAACGTTTGGATGGCGACGAGAAAAGCGTGACGATAAAGTTTTACAATCTCAATTGATTTACTACAAAAATTTTTATGCAAAGAAACACAACATAGATCTCAAAGACATAAGGGCAGGATTTTTGTTACTAAAACGCGGCGCCAAAGTTGGACAAAAAATCGAACTCGTATTAGTATCAATTGGTGACATAACTCGTGGAAGAGCGTTAAAAGTAATTAACAACATGCTTTCATCTGTATCAAAAGGCATTGCACTAAAAAACAAAAGTGAAACGTCTTGTAAATATTGCGTGTTTAAAAATACACCGCATTGTCCATAAACAGTAACACTAGTTTCCTACGATTTAAATCACTCAACGAGCGAAAGCTCGTTGAATAAATTTCTCTTGATAACGTCGCTCATCATTTAAGACGCTTATACACTCCCAAAATACGTCCTTTACGAGTATCACCACGACCGGAGACCTTGTATATAGTTTTTCCAATTTGGCGAGTGCCACCGTGCCATATGCCATCATCGACGTCTAATTCTCCCGATGCCAATTGTCTTTCAAAATCTTGACGTACTTTACGTTCATCATCGTCAATGCCTTCTTCATCAGAGCTTCCGGCATTTTCATCATCATCATCTGACCACCCAAGCTGGGCTGCTTGTGCCTTTGTGGACGTTGCTAATATGCCAACGTCGTGTAAATAATTTACCACAATTCTCAAAATATTACACTAAATCATCTTTTAAGTGCATCGAGAATGTGTTGAGGTGTCATGCGTTTGTTACGTGTGACAAGTCGTTCAAATGTGGTGTCTAATATGTACGTTTTTGTCCAATCATCGTTTGACCTCACTGAGCGTCCCACAGATTGCACGAGTGACCTCATCGTACACCATGCATACCATCGTGGAGATTTTCTCATTTTTGCTCGTATGACCTCGTCACCCAAGCATGGGAACGGAATTTTACAAATGATTTGAAACCTTCCCAAGTCACCCACGAGATTTAAACCTTCGCTCATGCCAGGTGACACAAGCACAGTCGGTTTCTTGCTGTTGACGTGTGTGTCAAGCATTGGTACTCGATCGGCTGCCGATGTTTGCACAAGCATGCGTGGTCCCAAGTTTGCTTTTGCGATTGCGCGAGCAATTGTGTAATTTGTTACGTGAATAATTCCCTTTTCATTGGGGTGACGTGCAATTATGTCTTTTACCTTTGCGACAATTTTTGGTATAGCTTCATCGACGTTGCCCAGTGTAACCTTTGCTGTGGGTTCATAGGAAATACCAAACGATTTAGAAGAGAATGGAGTGTTGATCGAGATAAACGCTGCGTCCTTTGGCAGGCCTGCTGATCGATAAAATATTTCTTTGTCAAGAATAGTTGCGCTCATCAATAACTTCTTTTCGCCAAGTGGATACAACATGTGTTGTGCGTGCCAACCCACTTGAGTGGGTTTTAGCTGAAAGTTGTCTTTTCCTCGTGAGACCAAGAAGAAACTTTGCTTTCCTCCTTTTTCTTGTACAAAGCGATTTACTTGACAAATGTGCTTGTCTAAGTCAGTGTAGTGTTTTACAAGTTCAAAAAGTTCGGGTGGCATGTTTTTGTTTGCTATCATTTCAACAATTTTAGCAAGCGTTGTGCCAATGAGCGAACACAACGTGGGAGCGTATATTTCTATCACCCACGTCATCAATTGTTCATTTGTTAGTTTCATTGATGGAAACGCTATTTGCAGTTCTTTTAACGTAAAATCACGCTCAAACGTAATTGTTGCCCATCGCGTTAGCTCGCTTTCGATGTTGTGTGCCTCGTCACACACAAGCAACCCACGCCGACGAAGACCTTTTGCATATGTTGTTTCGCTCAAAAAGTATGAGTAATTCGTCACCCCAAACAAGCCTCTCTTGAACGCAGACTTTTGTAAACTATACGGGCATAGACACTCATCGTTGCACATTGAAACGAGGTTTCCAAACTTACGTCGCAGTCGCATTGTTTCACCACAAGATTGACCTGGAATTTGGTGACATGAAAAATTTGATGATGATCTAATGTCCCTTACGAACATTGGAAAATCATGTGTGTATTGATCTTGCAACGTCTTTTGACACGTGAGAACATATGACTGTGTGTCTTTTTTAATCGCGTTAAATAATCGCGCAAGCGTCACAGCAATTGCACTTTTCCCAACGCCAGTTCCAAGTTCTGCGACAACAAATTCACGTTCGTTCACGATCATTTGTTCAACGATGAAATCTAGTGCGCGGGACTGATCATCCCGTGGTGTTTTCAGTGGAAAGAAATCACGCCAATCAGGATGATTTTGCATTGTGAAAGATTATATACGGATTTTCACAAAATTACACTATGTATTTTGCATCAAAGTATGATACAATGTGTTCATGAAGTTGATTTTTCTTGACATCGATGGCGTGTTAAACTCACACGGCAATCCTGAAATTGAGCATGACAAAGTTTTGCTCCTGAACGAAATTGTGAAAGAGACAGGAGCTGACGTTGTCATAACGTCAACGTGGCGAATTGGTCAATCGATTGACATGCTTCAGAAAACACTGAACGATTTAGGGTTTACGGGCATTGTCGTCGGTAAAACTGCAGAGTTGTGGTGTCGTGGTGAGGAGATTGACGATTACTTGTACCATCTATCTGATGTAAGATACATAGTAATAGATGATTTGTGGGTTGATGGACATGATTTTTGTCAAATAAAAACGAACACAAAACACGGGCTCACAAAGTATCATGTTGATTTAGCGATTATGATGTTGGGTGGAATGAAATAATTATTTTCATGAATATTCGACTTCTTCGTGAGCACATTCGTAAAATACTACGTCGAAGAGGAAATCTCGTCCACAAAAAGCGCGTTAGACATCGCAGAGACACCAAAAGACATGTCGTTGCTTGTGCAACGTCCAATGCACAATGTAATTGAGGGCGCAGTTGAAAAGATTTTAGATAAATCACTCAATTAACACTTTTGATGAAAAAATGCCATTCGCGCCGTCCGAGCCGCCTGCGATTCCGCCCATCGTCGTAACAATTGGCGTTGCTGTCACTTGACCACCTGCACCACCATTATTCAAATGTGTGCATAAAATTGCTTTCGATGCGTTCACCGACCCAAGTTTGATAACAGCATTTGTAGCAGGCGTAAAAACTATCTCGCCATTTGTCTTTATTAAAACGCTCGCACACTTGTCAGGATCAATCGGCGCGTCTATAATTCTACCTTGTTCGTCTCGTTGATCGTCTCCTGTGACAAGTATCACTAAATCATGGCGCGCTACAAGCCTTATCTTGTCTGATCTCATCACGCCTGCACCTTCGCCTTGTGAGCCATCTGACACATCACCGCCTGAGTGTGCAGATGTAGCCTTGTCTATCTGCAACTTCGTATCAATTTTTGTGCGTTGCCATCCTGCGATGCGAGTGCGGTCATTCTTGTAGTCAGGATCACCCTCACCAGGCGATAACTCACTCTTGCTCTTGCCAAGTTCATTGAAACCAAGAGAATTTTTGACTTTCGTTCCCGCTGTCGCGTCAGTCTGTCCACGACCAGCGACTAGATCGATCACGCCAACGCCTTCACCTGGCAAGTCTGTTTCGGGTAATTTTGGCACGTTGCCGACGTCAGGATCAGCATCGTACAGTGCAGACGTTGAAGTCCTATCAGTTCCCATCACGACAAGCGTGTTGTTTGAACCCTCAATGAACAGTTCGCCAGGTCTGCCTCTATAACGAGGCACAGGCTCTATCTGCAACAGCTTTGCTGCGTCTGCACCGGTGATCAAATTTTCATAAGACTTTTCGTCTCCCGGCAACGTCGCAGTCTGTCCCACAATGTATCGATTTCCATCACCGTCAATGCCAACAGCGCCATTTGGAAAATCATACGTGACAGTCGTGCCATTTGCGGTGTCAATCGTTCCTGGAACGTATGAAGGATCAAGCTGTCTATTACTATGCGTGTGGTTAACGTCGTCAACAAAGTTAGGCTCAGCAATCTTACTTATCCAATACCCAAGTTCGTTCACTTTTGCGTCTGGATTTTCAAAGAACGCCCAAACATGTTCACCAGGCTTCACAGGCAATGACAGGTGCGTAATCGCCGGGTACATGACGAGCACTTGCTCACTCGCTGCCGTAGAAATGTTCAACGTGCGACGTGCAATGATTGAATTCCTGGGCGCGACTGATGCATAACGTATGTTTGACACCTGCAACGTGTGTTCCCAATACGTTAGCTTTGTGTCGTCAATCATTTGTGGATCTGATATGACGTCAAGCACGACCATGCGTAAGAATATCGGAAAACCACCTGTTTGAACGTTGTCAAAGCGTTTGACATCGAGAACTTTCCCGTAGCTTCCCTCCGCTATATTTTTTATATACCCGTTTTGATCGTAGTTAGTTCGCATAATTATTTCTTACCTGAAATTTGTGAAAAAATCTCTTCAGGGCTACTACCACTATCTTCGTCTTCACGAAGCTGATTTATATGTTCAGCAAGTTTACCGAGTTGCTCGTTGCTTTTCTGCATTGTTGCGATAGCGGCATGAATTGCACGTGAATGGACTGCCCAGTCAGAACCACTATTTCCAGCAATTTCAACGAGAATTTGTAATGTACAATGAGCGTTTGCACGATCTATAACACAATTGTTGTAAATTTCCGTTAAAAGTGATTTTCGTTTGTTTGAAAGACCTTCAATGTCACCAAGAAGTGCCTTAAATTCTTCAGTCTTTTTTTCAAAATCAATTTCTGATGGTGGAATAAAATTCGACATATTAATAACTAATTCTCAGTAGTCGTTTTCATCCTCTTCCTTTTGTTCCACGTACAATCGCTTTATCACCGCAATCGCAGTGATGAGCTGTTTGTGTGACAAGTTCGTCAAATCTTTCATGTAGAGGCTCATTGCTGCCTTGCTCACGATGTCTATTTCGTTCTTGTTTTGAAACAACGTTATGATGCCGTTCAATGTTGACAGCTCATTTTCTGTGCTCACATTTTCACGTATTGCGTGTAACCTGTCTAAAATCTCCTGCGAAGCAAACTGATCTTCGAGCTGCACGTCCTGAGACTGCACCGAACACTTCTCCTCGAGAATGTGATAGTCTGACAACGTCAGCGACTCGGGATCGTCTATTGACAAAAACTTTTTTGTCGACTGTGACTTCTGCTTCGTGCGAATTATCAACCAATTCTTTGCACACACGTTGAAGTACGAAAATGCTGCACACCCTCGAGTTGGATCAAACTTGTTCAAAGTCTCGAAAAGAAAACACACGCAATCATTTTTTAGCGTCTCGTACGAGTCGTGTGCAGACGTAAACTTGTGTATGTTTATTAGGTTCTCAACGAGCTTCTCAAAAGCAGGAGCTATCTTTGTGACGTACGTCTTGTTTCGCACGTTGAAGTCATCCTCTGTCTGATACTCGACGACCGCAGCCTGCGTGTCTGCATTGAAGTACATTCGAGACTGACGTGCCTTTTCACGCTCTTCAGGAGTTCCGGTTGTGGGCTTGCGTCGTCTGCGTTGTACCATTATGTTTTAATTTTATAGCATCTTGAAGAAGTTGTAATGTTTACAGATAATTATGTTTGAGGTTTTATGAAAACGATCAAAGAAGCGTTAGAAGATTTTGATGAAGAATTTCGTGCTAATCCAATGTCTGTTGATAATCCGGATCATTGGGCATATTCTGGATCAAATCAACGTTTGCGACCAAGTGGTATGGGAGCAAAAGAAGTTGGCGATGAAGAAGATTTTGATGATGACATGTTACCTGACGCTTGTGAAGAATGTGGCGGAAACATCGTAGGCGCAGAATGTACATGTTGTGGCAAAGCTACACAAAAATATGACTTAGACGAAGCTTCTGACGAAAATCTTGATGAAGCAACCGGTGAAACTGAGGACGAGTGGTTTAAACAAAGCGACAAAGACGTCGACGACAAGCTCACTGCAAAAGGACTTCGCAAGGCAAAAGCAGGCACTTCAGGAAAATACGTTGACGTTGATGGGCAACGCGTTTGGGCAACATCTAACGATGATTTGGATGAAGCAGTGGGTGATAAAGAAGACGATTGGTTCTTGCAGAGCGATGAAGAAGTAGATGACAAACTTGCGTCAAGAGGCTTACGAAAAGCTGATGCAGGAACGCCTGGAAAATATCGAAACGTTGACGGTAAACGAGTTTGGTCGACTGAAGTCAACGAAGACGGGCCCGTTGGTTACGAAGGACACGAAGTCGAAAAAGAAGTAATTGAAGAAGATGATAACGTTCAAGAAACTTTCTCGTTCGATCGCTTCATGGATAACATTCTACTAACTGAAACACGCATGCCTCAGCTACAACCTGACAGTCCACAACGTGAACGACAGGCTCGACGTCAAGAACGACCTCTTGGAAGAACGTATTACACGAGGTAATTGTGTCGTATCACATTTCAAGTTTTGACGACATCAAAAACACGCTCAGGCCAGGTGACGTCGTCGCTTTTGGTGGAAAAGGTGTCGTGTCTGACGTCGTCAAACTTGCGTGTCACTCTCACGTCTCACATGTTGGGTGCGTGCTCTCATTAGATCCCGTTAAGATAATTGAGAGCACGTCGTTGAATGGCCTCGTCGGGGTGACAATAAATTCACTTGAACAACGTTTGAATTACGACGGTGAAGTGTGGTTGTTACCTTTGTCTGACGACGTGCATCGAAAGTTAAACAAAACATCGTTCTTCAACTTCATGTTCGATCAAAATAAGAAGCCGTATGACTTCTATGGCGCTGCGGCGAGTGCTTTGCACATTGAACGTGACAAGTTAGACATGTCAAAGTTCTTCTGTAGCGAGCTCGTCGTTGCAGGACTTGAAGCCGGTGGGTTGAACATAACAAACAGACCCGACTTTGTGCGACCGTGTGACCTGTGTGCGATGCACATATTTTCAGGTGAGTATTATCAACTTGTGGGTGAGCCACAAATCATTGATGAGTACATTGTTTCGTAAACGTCAAATAAGCGGTTCAATGTCTAAATCGTCATTTTCTTCAACAAGAACGGGTGCTGCAAGAAAGTGTTTTTGTAAACATTCCCAATGTTTTTCCGGAATGACATCATTGATAATTCTATAACCCTTTGGGCGCATTCGTTCTTTGATGCGTCCTCGACACTTTTCAATGCGTTCTTTTCGTTCTTCTTCTGTGACATGAACTTTCGAAAGCTCACTCAATAAAAATTCAGCGTCTTCACCTTCAAACACAGGTCCGGGCTCAATTGGCGTTGCCATTACGTAATAAATTCTCCAATCACCCACATTAGAAAAATTATGCCAAACATAACACATAATGTTATGTGTATCATTGTGACACATCATCGTCTGCTACGACGTTTGTAATATTTTTTGCAACAATTGCGACTGCGTCACGGGACCTAATCAATTCAGCACAAAGTGACCTAATCTCCGGACTATCATATAAAATTGGCGTGCTTGACACGTTTACGAGGTTTTTGTAACAACCGTCAAGCTCATCCAACGCAGTTTCAATTGTCTCAAGAGTAATTGATAACCTATCTTGTTGTTCTATACACTTTAGAAAAAGTTTTCGTGCAAGCAACGTGAAAATTGTCGAATACGAAATTGATATAAATAGCGCTGTTGATAGAACAATTAACACAACAAGTCTCCAATCGCAGCATCGTATGATTTAAAGATCTCATCAAGAGACAATTTTTCAACAATCTTAGGTTGAAGTTCACGTGCCCATTGAGTTGGAATTTCTGGACGCTCATGAAATTTTAATATTTTGCTCTTGAAATCGTGTTCAGAGGCTTCTGCCCACCTCGCAGTGGGTGTAAAAATATTGTTGTCTACGCGTTGGGGTGGAATTTGTTGCAACGTGTAGTCAATCTTTACGAACTTTCCCAAGTTCAAGAACTCAGTGTGAGCGCTCCAGTTTGTTGCAATGATTGGTAAACCTGACGCTGCTGCTTCACATGCAGGTAAATTCCATCCTTCGCCACGAGACAACGTCACCATCGCTTTTATCTGCGGGTGCCTGTACAACGCTGCAACTTCTTCATCACTCATGTCACCGTGAAGCAGCGTCACCTTTGGCTTTCCTGCCCTGCGAACTTGTCTTAGCAAGTCTTCCAACAGCTTCTTCGTGTTTGCTCGATCAATCTTGGTGTTCTTTCCGAGGTTAGTCTTGATAACCAAACCTACGTCGTCGTTACCCTTGAATGCCTCACAGAACCACTTGATCGTGTTGAAGATGTTCTTGCGATCAGTACGGGCGTCTGCTGCTGTGAGCTGTCCAAACAATAAAAAGTTGAAAGGCGTCTCAAAATCAGGCAACGTCGGGAGATCATTCTTTACACACGCACCGTTGTATGCCTCATTGACGACATGTAGTGGCACGTTTACTGTGCCTGAATTTGTCAACGATGCCGCGGCGTGTAAAGAAGGCACGACGATTGCGTTCATCTTGTTACACACTTCAACCCACTTAGGATTACACCTGTCACACTCAACCATTGCGGAGACGCCAATGTTTACGTTACCCATGTCTGTCGTGAACTCATTGGGCAACTTCACGTGAATTGCAACGTCAGCCTTTGTGGGTGGATTGCTACGACGCATGATCTCGCCGTTTAAACCATCACGATCGGTTTCGTTAAGTCTCCACATTGTTTGTCCCCATGGGGTCAAATGGAACTTTACATCAAGATTTTGTTTTGAAAGAAGCCACATCGCAATCTGGGACGCGTGAGTTGCGTAACCCGATGAAGTCATCATTGGGCCGGATAGAATTACTGTTTTCATACAATTCCTTCGTATAATGGATTTGGTGTTCTATCAATTAGAATATTGAGTTCATTTAACTTATCTTTCATCCATAATTCTGAATTTGGACATAATGAATGAAATAATTCCCACTTTTCACGAGATACCTTTTCACTTTTTCGATACCAAAATCCTTTTATTTCAACCCATGTATTTTTGTATACACCATCCTTAATATAAAGATCAACAAAATATTTGTGGCCATCAGGCATTAAATATGGGATTTGCCAGTCAAAATCAATTTTAAAAAAATTTAACCATTTTACAACCGCATATTCATATCCTGCTGTACAAATTAATTCATCATTAGTTTTCCAATGAAAAAGTTTACGTACATTTTTTTGTAAACTTTTATTTTTATTAAAAACTTCTTTACATTGCATTGGATTTTCAGTACCATAACGTTTAATACACGTTTGTTTTGCTTTATTTTTTATGATCGGTGATTGAAATACACATTCATATCCAAATTTTTTAATACATGTTTGTTTTCTTTTTATACTCGCAACGTCACTTGAAGCTTTAATTTTATTAATTCCAATTTGTTTTCCACGTTTTGGGTGTTGATGGCCATTTTGAATATGATCAAGACGTGAAGTCCACGATCCAAAATCTTTATCAATAAAAGTTGGTTTTGGATCACGAAATGTTTCATCAACAATTGTGACAGTATCACCATGTTTTTCAAAAATCTGCCGTTTTATTTCTTCTAACGTCGTTCTAAGACGATTTGTTTTTGGATTTCTTTCCTTACATGTATTAACAATTTTTGGTTGTTTTGATTTTTTAATTTTGGGAATTTTTTGTAATTTTATTTTTTTAGGTGTATTATGACCCGATATGTAATCACAAAATGATCCACATGCATACCAGGTCGTTGGAGCCAATAAACCACATCCACATTTACATAATCGTACAATATCACATAAAACATATTTTATATAATATTGTTGTATTGATATATTGTGAATTCTTCTAACGTGTTTTGTAAAATTACCATGTGGCCATTGGTAACATATATTACAAACACAACATGTAATACGTCCATTTTCATCACATAAAGATTTAAGTGATAAGCTCATAACACAATCGCCTCCCAACGCGTGTTATTTGGCAAACGTTTGTGTTTCCAATCATCAACAAGTTTTGTCAATGTCTCATCCCACGTTGTGATAAGACTATTCATACTATAATTTTTTCTTGCATGTAACATTGCTCGATGACCAAGTTCTTTTCTTTTTTCTTCACCCATTTCATACACTGTCATCAACGCTTTTGCAAACGTTTTATTTGAGCAATAATCTTCATTTATCCAAAAAATATTTTGTGTACCCTTTAGCGTTGTGATCTCAGGCGTGATTGCAACGCCATATTGTTCATTTGTGACGTCATCTTCAACCTGCTTTGTTAAACCACCCGTCTTTAAACATATCACAGGTTTACCTGCCATTTTTTGTTCCAATATTCCCAAACCAAATCCTTCTGCGTTTGATTTATTGATCCCAACGTCGCACGCATTGTAAAGTGCGTTCATCTGATCAAACCCAACGCGGCAGTTTGAAAACACAACGTTATCTTTTACGTCAAAGTGCTCAACAATCGCTTGTAAGTTTGGTCCTTCTTGATCAACAGGATCAGTATGCATCACCAACGTTGATTTTTTGTGTCCATACTTTTTCTCAAGTTTGTCAAGGAATATCTTGAAAGAACACACGATGTCTGCTGGATTTTTTCGATGCGCATTCCTGCTCACAAACAGTGGCATGAAGTGATCAATTCGGCCTGTGCCAAAAAATGTAAGCTTTGCATTTCGTGCATCTGCATCAGACATTGGAAAATACATTTCTTGCGGGACCGCATGAGGAGTGTAGTTTACATTTTGAAACCCCCACTCTTTCAAAAAACTATACGACACCCAATTAATGCAGTTCAATAAGTCACAGCTCTCATAAAGTGGTTTGTTGAAAGTGGGTGCAGGGTAATTGTCCCATAGATTGTTGTAAGCTATCGGACAAATTTGATGCACCTCGTCTTCATGAGCAAAGATGTGCATGAAGAAACGTGGGTCAGTGAACAGGAGCATGACATCAGGCTTTTCAGACACCAACACTTGACGAATTAGATTTGGATCACCAAATCCATTTATCGGTTTTATGATGAAGTCATCATTGACTACGATTGTTCGTTCATCCTCGTGTTTTAAAGCAGCGCCTAGGCAGCGAAATGTGTAGCGTCCAGTAGATACCAAACCATTTGCAAGAAGGCGCGCTTGAGTGCCGACGCCAGAACACGACAATTGGTGATCACTAATCATCAAAACTTTTATCTTTTGTGTCATACGTAGATATCAAGAAATTAATTCACCTCATATCTATTGTTTAGATGAAAATAACGATCAAACGACTTCGGCAAATAATTCGTGAGGGACTTGCAGGTTCACAACCCGAAGAAGACTATTCAAATGAAATCGTAGATGACAAATCTCTTGATGGTGAGAGCTTACTCGTCAATGATGAGACAAAGAAAAAGATGAGAAGTTACTTCAAATCAATGGGATTTGCAACGCATTGAGGTTGTCATGAAACATTTTCTATTTGTGTTACTGCTGCTTTCGTCGTGCACACCAACGATATCTTGGCACGACAAACAAATGGCAATCGCAACAACAATTAATGGCAAATCACTAAGTTGTTTTAATTCACAATGCTGCTTTCCATACAAACACCACAAAGACGTGAAAAATGTCCACGTCATGGTGTGTTCAGAACAATTACCCGACAAGGATGGGTTTCATCAGTTGAGTGTATCGACGAAAATGTATTTTCGTTAACGAAAGTTTTGTTATACAAGTTAAACAAGATTGATTAATCTTAAACAAGTGATCCTAACGTTTAAAGTCAAACATAAGTTGCAACTTGAACATTCTCTT
>Ga0265323_10001121_pt1 | contig 13829 bp, 12 predicted proteins | sample 41225metaG_FD_193580 | JGI IMG/M metagenome (GOLD analysis project Ga0265323, IMG submission 193580) | Rhizosphere microbial communities from Carex aquatilis grown in University of Washington, Seatle, WA, United States - 4-12-25 metaG | ecosystem: Host-associated > Plants > Roots > Rhizosphere... | reverse complement strand
TGCTCGTGGTTGAAAATGTGCTCGGGGCAGTAGCACTGGTTGCCGGCGCACTTGGAGCAGTAGCGGAAATCCAGCTGCGGATGGGTGAGATCCGTCTTGCCGCAGACGCGGCAGCGGTGGCGGGCCTCGCGCTCGTCCTGGCTGGCGGCGAAGACGCCCGCCTGGTGCGCCATGCGCCGGCGGCCGGCGCGAATCCGGTCGCGGATGTCGCCGGCGAAGAAGATGAGGAAATTGCCGGTGGCCGCGAGCACGAGCAGCCGCGCCGGCCACGGGCCGACGACCAGCACGAAGCCGTAGCCGAGCCATTGGAGCAGCGCCAGCCACTTGATCTTCACCGGCAGGATGAAGAAGATCAGCAGGGTGAAGTCGGGATTGAGATAGGCGAAGGCCAGGAAAACGCTGCCGGCCAGGAACAGGTTGGAGGCGTAAACCCCCGGGGTGATGAACGCCACGGCCACGGTGAGCAGCCAGCCGAGCCCGATGAAGGCGCTGTAGCGGAACTCGCCCCAGTAGTGTTCGAGCGCGCTGCCCATGAGGTAAAACATGTACCACGCGAACGCCAGGAACACGATGGCGAGCGTGTCGACGCTCAGACTGGGCGGAAAAAACAGGAAGGTCGCGAGCCGCCACACGTCGCCGGTCAGCACCGCCGCCGGCAGCAGGGCGATGCGCTCAAGGTTGAAGCCGGTCATCAGCGCCAGGCCCCAGCAGAGGACCTGCCCGATGACGAGGTAGAGCGACAGGTTGGGGATGGCGAACCGGCTGAGAGAGCGTTCGAGTTTCGAGAGGAGGGACATGACGACGGTGGGAGCGCGCCATCTACGAGGCAGGACGGGAAGTTCCGGCGGCAGGACGGACCCCGCGACGACTGATGGATTATGGCGCCCCTATTTCTCGGGGTTCACCGCGAGCAGGTCGAGCAGCTTCTGTTTCTGCGCCTGCAACTGTTCGGAGTCCACGGCGAGCAGGAGCAGACGGGCGTGGTCGAACTTCTTCTGCTTGATGAGGATGTTGGCGGCCTGCAGCCGGATGGTCTCCTTCTCGAGGCCAGGATCGGCGCGTTCCTCAAGCGCGCCCCAGATCTTGAGAGCCTCATCCCAGTCCGGTTCGGCAAGATCGTAGAACGACTCGGCATAACGGTAGGCAAAGGCGAAATTATCCGGCGCGAGTTCGGCCGCGTGCTTGAAAGCCTCCCGCATGGCCTTGTCGAGCTGGGCGCGGCTCCACTGGCCGCTCTTGAGAAAGTCGTCCCGTGCCTCGGCCAGGAGGGTGCCAAGCTGGTAGTGGTAGAGCGGTTCTTCGGGCGCGAGCTGGATGGCGGCGATGAAGTAGTTGGCGGCTTCGACCGGCTCGCCTTCCTCGGCGAGATAATTGCCGAGCTGGTTCTTCACGATCGGGAGGTTGGGATCGAGCTGGTTGGCCTTGAGGAGGATCACCGATGACTCCCGGCGCATGCCCACCTTGCCCAGCAGCAGTCCGTAGGTGACATAACCCGGCGCAAACGCCGGATGGGCGCGCAGGAAGTCGTCGTAATCGAAAATGAGGGTCTGGATGTCGCGCTTGATGTTGTCCTCGTCGGCATTTTCCTTGCCGAGGGCGGCGAGGAGGGCGTCCTGCCGCGCCACCAGCTCCTTGAGACGGATGGTGGCCTGTCCGATGGCGGCGGCATCGGTCGCGTCAGGGACGGCCGGCGCGACGGGAGTGGGGGCAACCGTGGCCGGGGCGGCCGGTTTGACCGGCACGGCGTCCGCCGCGCCCAGCCACGCCGCGCTGACGGGAAGGACACAGGACATCAACAGGAGGCGGAGGAAGGGCATGGGAGAATCGCGTGGAATAGCTGGGACACGCCGGCGGCGGTTTCGTTCTCGGTTTCTGGGCCCGTGGCCGTCAAACCTTGTAGACCTCGGCCACCTCCGCGAGATCGCAGACGACTTCCAGCATGTCGGCAAGCCGCGTCACCCGGGCCTCGTTGTCGAAGGCCCCCACCTCCGCGTAGCGCACCTCGCCATCCTTGATCGTGAGGTGGCCGCGGCCGCCGTTCGGGCGTTCGGCGAGCAGGCGGGCGCGGATTTCAGGCAGGAGCGCGGCCGCGGCATAGGCCGGGTCGTTGGACCGGACGATGAACGCCTGGTCAAAGGCGGGATCGCCGACACGGATGTCCTGCAGGCCGAGGGCGGTGGCGATGCGGGTGAGGAAATTTTCCGGGAAGAGTTCGAGGCTGAAACCGCCGGCGCCGCCCACGGCGGCCGCCACCGCGCTCCACGTGGTGCTGCTCTTGCCGGACCCGGTCGTGTAAGTGAAGAACCGGACCGTACGGTCGCGGTGCCGGCCCGCGACGGTGGGCGGAGGTTCGAAGCCGAGCTTCGGCTCCGAGCGCCGGAGTTCGAGACCGAGGCGGCGGGCGAGCCCGGCCAGCTGCTCGCGAGCCTGCCGTTGCTGCTTCAGGGCGCCGACGACTGCGACGCCCGCGAGGAGCAGGAAGAAGGCCACGAAAATGAGCGGGAGGAAGGTTTCGGGGCTCATGGCAGGGGAGGGACCGGGATGTTTTTCCACGAATGACCGCGCGCGACAAGGTTTTGTCGGCCGGGGGCCGGGATTTTTTGCGTGCCCTCGGGAGATTTCACCGGCAAACCGGAACCCGATGCCCGCAAAACCCTTCGTCTTCATCTGCGGTCCGGACGACTTCCTTGTGAACCGGATCGGCAAGGAGCGTTACGATACGCTCGCGGCGGACGTGACGGACGAGTTTTCCCGCGAGGTGCTGAACGGTTTCACCAACAACGTGGCCGAGGTCGAGGCAGCGGTGAACCGCCTGCGCGAGGCGGTGCAAACGATTTCGCTGTTCGGCGGCAAGCGCGTGGTGTGGCTCAAGGACGTGAACTTTCTCGCTGACACCGTGACCGGCCGCGCCGAGGGCACCCTCCGGCAGGTGGAGGAGTTGCAGTCCCTGCTGGGGGTCGTGAATCCGGATGAGGTCGCGGTGGTCGTCACCGCCGCGCCGGTGGATCGGCGGCGGTCGTTCATCAAGTGGTGCGAGGCGACGGCGGACTGCACGCTGGTGGGCGACGAGGGGCGGGAGGGCGGCGCCGCGCTGGAGCAGGTGGCGCTCGCCGAGGCGGAGGGGCAGGGCGTGACGATCGCCCCGGACGCGCTCGGCCTGCTGCTGGCCAAGGTGGGCGCCAACCCCCGGCTGCTTGTCGAGGAAGTGCGCAAACTCGCGGCTTACGCGGGCGAGGCGGGCACCATTGCCGGGGCGCATGTCGAGGAACTGACGCCCAACTTCGCCGAGGGCGATTTTTTCGAGGCGGCGGAGGCATTTTGCAGCGGCGACCTGAAATGGACGCTCGCCGCGCTGCACCGGCACTTCTTCGCGGGCGGCGATGCGCGGCCGGTCATCACCGCGCTGCAGAACCGCAACCGTCTCCTCCTGCAGCTCCGCGTGCTGATGGACACGGACGAACTGCAGCTGGGACCGCGCGGGCTGGACAAGGCGGGCTTCGAACTCGCCGCGGCGGCCTATGGACGGCATTTCGGCGGACTGGCGGAAAAGAGCCCGTTCAACGTCTTCACGCAGAACCTCTGGTATCTGGGCAAGCTTGCCGGCTCCGGCCGGCTGCCGCCGTTGCGCCGCCTGATCGACAACCAGCAGGAGTTCATCACCGCCTTTGCGGAGCTCGTCCGCCGGCCCGGCGAGCAGGAGGAGGTGTTGCGTGAGATGGCGGTGCGCTGCCTGGCCCCGGCGGAAGCGAGGCCGGCGGCGCCCAATCCAGGCTAACCGCGCTGCACGGTGATTTTGCAGTAGCTATCGCGTTCGGGTTTTGCTACGGCTCCCGGCTCCCTTTTCCCGCCTTGAAACCACCGTCGTCCAGCACGGCTGCACCCCTGCCTGCGAAAACGCCCGAATCCCCGGCGGAGGCGCCGGTCCTGCCGGCTGAGCCCGTGACGCCGGCGCCCATTGCCAACGTCCTCGCCGAGCGCTACGCGTCGCCGGCGATGCGGGATGTCTGGTCGGTGCCGGGCCGCATCCTGCTCGAGCGCGATTTCTGGATCGCGGTGATGAAGGCCCAGAAGGACCTCGGCGTGCCCATCCCGGCCGAGGCGATCAAGGATTACGAACGCGTCAAGGACGTCATCAACCTCGGCTCCATCCTGAAGCGTGAGCGCGTGACGCTGCACGACGTGAAGGCGCGCCTCGAGGAGTTTTCAGAGCTGGCGGGCCGGCAGTTCATCCACCTCGGGCTCACCAGCCGCGATCTCACGGAAAACGTCGAGCAGCTCCAGATCCACCGTTCGCTCGGGATCGTGCACTTCAAGACCGTGGCCGCGCTGCTGGCGCTCGCGCGCCAGGCCGAGACGCACCGCGACCTGATGATCACCGGCCGCACGCACAACGTGCCGGCGCAACCGACCACGCTCGGCAAGCGGCTCGCCATGTTCGGCCAGGAACTGCTCATCGCGCTGGAGCGGCTGGAAAACCTCATCGAGCGCTATCCCGTGCGCGGCCTGAAGGGCGCGGTCGGCACGCAGCTCGACCAGCTCACCCTGCTGGGCGGTCGCGCCGACCGGGTGGCCGAACTCGAGGGCCGCGTTCTCCGCCACCTCGGCTTCCGGGCGCCGCTGATCGCCGTCGGCCAGGTCTATCCACGCAGCCTTGATTTCGACGTGGTTTCGGCCCTGCACCAGGTGGGGGCGGCGGCGGCGAGCTTTGCACACACATTGCGGCTGATGGCGGGGCAGGGCCTGCTGGCCGAGGGTTTCAAGGAGGGCCAGGTCGGCTCGTCGGTGATGCCGCACAAGGTGAATGCCCGCAATTGCGAGCGCATCTGCGGCTTCCATGTGGTGCTGGGCGGCTACGTCACCATGACCGCGACGCTCAGCGGCCACCAGTGGAACGAGGGCGATGTGTCCTGCTCGGTGGTGCGCCGCGTGGCGCTGCCCGACGCATTTTTCGCCCTCGACGGCCTGCTCGAAACCTTCCTCACCGTCCTCAAGCAAATGGAGGTGTTTCCCGCCGCCATCGCCACCGAGAACGAACGCAATCTGCCGTTTCTCGCCACGACCACCATCCTCATGGAGGCGGTCAAACTGGGAGCGGGCCGCGAAATCGCGCACGCCGCCATCCAGGAGCACGCCCTCGCCGCCATCCGGGCGCTGCGTTCGGGCCGCACCAACGGCGAGACCGACCTGCTCGCCCGCCTGGCGGGGGACCGGCGCATCGGTCTGGGCAAGAAGCAACTTCAGGCCATCCTCGCCGAGAGCAATCGCTTTGTCGGCGCCGCACCGCACCAGGTGAACGCCTTCGTCGCCGAGGTGCAGCCGCTGGCCAAGCGGGTGAGGGGCGCGGCGGACTACATGCCCGGCCGGTTGCTGTAGCCAAACGCGGGAGCGTTCGGTGAATTTTACGGCGGAGCCCCAGGCTTGGGGCTGGGGACGGCCGATTCCTCAGGAACCGGCCGGGAGCTTCACCGCCGGCGGCTCCTTGACGCGCTTGGCAACCAGTTCCTCGGTGGCAAAATCGCCCACCTGGCGGGTGAGTTTCATCTCATCACCGGCAACCTTGCCCTTGTAGTCGATGCGGATCTCCTGTCCGTCGAAATTCAGCGGCTCCGAGAATGAGATGTCATCGCCGCTGACCTTCACGTCCTTGAGGTCAACCTCTCCTTTGGCCTGCTCCCGGTCGAACACCGCCTTGCCCGTGATCTTGTCTCCATCAACCTTGAATTCGTAGACGTATTTCTGGAGGCCGATCTGGGTGTCGAACTCGGCCTTCCATTTGCCCGCGACATCAGCCGCGGAGGCCAGACTTAGCAGGGTGGGGGCAAAGGCGGCCAGTATCATCAGCTTGCGATAAGTCATCATGGGATTTCCTGGGTTGGGTAATTGAGGGTGGCGCGTCTCAACGTGCACAATTCCTGCGGGGGTGGAAACAGATTTTTTGCGGCGGGCGGCCGGTGGAACCGGCGCACCGGCGCTGCGGCGAAAAAATTCCTTGGGAAATTTGATTTGCCACGCCTCGGGGCGAACCCTTTCGTTGCTCCTCTTCCCGTTATTTTGAACCCTTTCATCTCCCATGGCTGAACTCGTAGGAAACTGTCTTGTGGCCCAGTCGGGCGGTCCCACCGCCGTGATCAACGCCAGTGTGGCCGGCGTGGTCGCCGAGGCCCTCAACCATAACTGCATCGAGGAGGTCTACGGTGGTCTCAACGGCGTGCTGGGCATCCTCAATGAGGAGTTCATCGACCTCGCGGCCGAGTCGCAGCAGCAGATCCGCGCCCTCCGCTACACCCCGGGCGCCGCGCTGGGCACCTGCCGCTTCAAGCTCAAGAAGCAGCAGGACTTCGATCGCGTGATCGAGGTGTTCAAGGCGCACAACATCCGCTACTTTTTCTATTGCGGCGGCAACGACTCGCAGGACACCGCCGACAAGATCTCCAAGCTCGCCCAGGCGCAGGGCCATGAACTGCGCGTCATCGGCGTGCCCAAGACCGTCGACAACGATCTGCCCGTCACCGACCACTGCCCCGGCTACGGCAGCGTGATCAAGTACATCTGCACGACCGTGCGCGAACTGGCCTGCGACAACGAGGCCATGGGCCAGAGCGACCTCGTCTCGATCCTCGAGGTCATGGGCCGCAACGCCGGCTGGATCGCCGCGGGCGCCGCCCTCGCCAAGCGCCGCGACCACCCGCACGACCCGCCCCACCTGATTTACCTGCCCGAGACGCCGTTCAGCGCCGAGAAGTTCGTCGAGGACGTGCGCCGCGTGCTCAAGCGCGAGAAATACTGCCTGGTCGTTGTCGGCGAGGGCCTCGTTGACAAGGACGGCAACTACGTGGCCACCGACAGCGCCAGCACCGACGCGTTCGGTCATGCTCAGCTCGGCGGCGCCGGCGAATATTTGAAGGGCCTTGTCGAGCAGCAGGTCGGCGTCAAGGCGCGCACCGCCAAGCTCGGCATCGCGCAGCGCGCCGCCGCGCACTGCTCCTCGAAGACTGACAACGACGAGGCGTTCCTCGCCGGCCAGGCCGCGGTAAAGGCCGCGATTGCGGGCGAGACCGACAAGATGGTCGTGCTCGTGCGCGGCGACACCGACCATTACACCTGCGAGACCGGGCTCGCGCCGCTCAACGAGATCGCCAACGGCGTGAAGAAACTTCCGACCGAATGGATCAACGAGGATGGCGTGAGCATGAACTTCCAGTTTTTCCGCTACGCGCTGCCGCTCATCCAGGGCGAGGTGCCGGTGCCCTACGACAACGGGCTGCCCCTTTTCGCCCGCCTCGAAAAGCACCGCACCGAGAAGGCGCTCCCGCCGTACGAGGTCTGAGGATCATTCCCGCGGGCGCCGGGATTTCAGGGCCGGTCATGTGACCGGCCCTTTTGCTGCGCGCGTTCAGCGCGTCAGGTCGTACAGCGCGTAGCCCGCAAAGAGATTTGGCCGGAAACCGCAGGGCGTGTGCCAGTCGCCGCGCAGCAGCGCGCGGCGCGTGATGGTGATCCCCTTGGCGGTGCAAAAATCCTCGAAATCGGCGATGCTCACGGGATTGGCCGGGCGGCTCTCGAACCACTCGGTGGTGTAGACGGGATTCCGCGGCTTGCGGCCGCGGAAGAAGGCGTCGGCACGGTTCTTCCAGTAGCCATGGTTGACGAAGCCGACGGTGACTGCGCGGCCCGCGCGCAGGGCCTCGAGGATGACGGCGGCCGGATCGGCCAGCTCCTGCACAGTGCGCGAGCAGATGACGCGGTCGAAGAACCGGTCGGGAAACGCGCGCATGAACACCTCCATGTCGCCCTGGTAGGCGGTGACGCCGCGGCGCACGCAGCCGAGGATCTTGTGAAAATCCAGATCCACGCCCTGGCCGCGCACCTGCTTGGTCTGTTGCAGGTAATCGAGCAGCACGCCGCGGCCGCAGCCGAGGTCGAGCACGCGGCTGCCGGGCTCGACCCAGTCGCCGATGATCTGCATGTCGACGGTGCGTTTCTCGACGAGCTTGTTCATGACGGGCGGGGCGAGCCGAGGAAGCTGCGCACCAGGGAGTAAAGATCCTCGGACTCAAGCAGGAACGAGTCGTGGCCGAGGTTGGTGGCGAGCTCGGCGTAGCTGGCGTGTTTGCCGGCGCGCAGGAGCGCGAGCACGATCTCGCGGTTCTGCGCGGAGGGAAACAGCCAGTCGCTGGTGAAGGCCACGCTGAGCGTCTCGGCCTCGACGGCCGCGAACGCCTGCTCGAGCGAACCGTGGGCGGCGGTCAGGTCGAAGTGGTCGAGCGCCCGCGTGATGTAGAGGTAGGAGTTGGCGTCGAAACGGTTGATGAAGCTCTCGCCTTGGTGGCGCAGGTAGCTCTCGACCTCGAACTGCACGTCGAAGGTGTAGGCCGCCGGCGCATTCACGCCGGCTGGAGCGAGGCGCTTCGTCCGGCGCCGGCCGAACTTCTGGTCCATGCTCTCGTCGGACAGGTAGGTGATGTGCGCCATCATGCGGGCCACCGCCAGACCCACACGCGGGCCGCCGCCCTTGGGATAGTCGCCGTGGTTCCACTCCGGGTCCTGCATGATCGCCTGGCGGCCGACCTCGTTGAAAGCGATGGCCTGGGCGCTTTCCCGCGCGGTCGTGGCCAGGGGAATCAGGCGCCGCACAAAGGCCGGATACTCGATCCCCCACTGCAGCACCTGCATGCCGCCCATCGAACCGCCGATGACGCCGGCGAGCGAGGTCAGGCCGAGGTGGTCGCAGAGGAGTTTTTGCGCGTGCACCATGTCGCGGATGGTGACGAAGGGAAACGCGAGGCCGAACGGCCGGCCCGTGCGTGGGTCAGTCGACGAGGGCCCGCTGGAGCCCTGGCAGCCGCCGAGGACGTTGGCGCAGAGGACGAAAAAGTGATTCGTATCGATCGCCTTGCCGGGCCCGATGAAATTATTCCACCAGCCGGGCTTGGCATCGGTGAGGGCGTGGATGCCGGCGCAGTGGTGGTCGCCGCTGAGCGCATGGCAGATGATGACGGTGTTGTCGCGGGCGGCGTTGAGCCGGCCGTAGGTCTCGTACCGCAGGGTGAAGCCGGGCAGGACCTGGCCGCTCTCGAAGGTGAACGGCTGCGCGTGGACAAAGTCGTGCGGCTCGACGAGGCCGACCTCGCCGGGCTCGGCGGGCACGATGGGAATGTCCTCCTCCGCGTCGTTCATGGGTGCAATGGTGTTAACCACAGATGGCCGCGGATGAACACAGATTTTTGCGTCATGGCCGGCGGCGTATGCTCTTTGCGGAAAATCAGGGTTGGTGGGCATTCGTCGCCGGTGGAACCTGCCGTCCCGGCAGGTTCAAGCCCGCCAGAGACGGCAGGCTCCACCCAGCCAGGCGCCGGTCGGGGTCAGAAGGGGAGCGCGTTCTGACTCGTCAAAGCGTCGCGTGCGCCTGCTCGCTGAGCGCGTCGTCCATCTCCTCGTTCGAAAAAACGTTCTGCACGTCGTCGAGCTCCTCCAGCGCCTCCGACAATTTCACGAGCGAACGCGCCGCGTCGAGGCTGGTGACGGGGAGCGTCTGGGTGGGCACGTAGGCGATCTCGGCGGAGTCGGGCTTGATGCCCTTCTTTTCCAAGGCGCGGATGACGGCGTCGAAGACCTTGATGGCGCAGCGGATTTCGAAGCCGTGCTCGGTGGTGATGACGTCGTCGGCGCCGGCGTCGAGGGCGACCTCCACGAGCGCATCCTCGGAGGCCTTGTCCTTGGCGACGAGGAACTGGCCGAGGTGATGGAATTTGTAGAGCACGGCGCCCGCGCCGGCCAGGTTGCCGCCATAGCGGGTGAAGACGCTGCGCACCTCGGAGGCGGCGCGGTTCTTATTGTCCGTGGTCACCTGCACGACCAGGGCGACGCCGCCCGGGGCGTAGCCTTCGTAGGTCACTTCATCGTAGACCACGCCGGGCAGTTCGCCCGTGCCCTTCTTGATGGCGCGGTCGATGTTGTCGGCGGGCATGTTGGCCTCGCGCGCCTTCATGAGGATGGTGCGCAGGCGCGGGTTCATGCCGGAATCGCCACCGCCGGCCTTGGCGGTGATGGTGATCTCGCGCGCGAGGCGGCTGAAAATCTTGCCCCGGCGCGAATCGGTGACGGCCTTGGCGCGTTTGACTTTGGCCCATTTGCTATGACCAGACATGGGGAAAAGTGAGGATGAGAGTGTGCGTGATGACTGGCGGGCGCGAGGCCGGCGGGGAATCTGAGCAACGCTACTTTTTAAGCTTCTTCTTGGCGGGCGTCACGTTCTTCATGCCGCCCGGGCCGGCGGCCGGCGCGGGCTCGTCATCCTTCATGCGGTTGATGACCAACTGCTGGCCGATGGTAAAGAGGCCGTTGACGGTGGAGTAAAGCGCGAGCGCGCAGGAAAAACTGTAACAGAACAGGGTGAAAATGACCGGCATGAATTTCATCATCTTGGCCTGGGCGTTGTCGACGGTCGGCTGCGGGGTCAGGCGCATCTGGAAGAGCATCGTGGCGCCCATGAGCAGCGGCATGATGTTCAGGGGAAAGCCGAAGCCGGGAATCCGCCAGATGGTGTCGGGCGCGGAAAGGTCATGGGCCCAGAGGAAGCCCTGGAACCGCAGCTCGGCCGAACTCTGCAGCATGGAGAAGAAGCCGATGAAGAGCGGCATGGTGATGAGCATCGGCAGGCAGCCGCCCAGCGGGTTGATCTTGTGCTCCTTGAACAGCTCGAGGGTCGCCTGGTTCAGCTTCTGGGGATTGTCCTTGTATTTCTCGCGCAGGGCCTGGATCTCCGGCTGGAATTTCTGCATGCGCTTGGCGGAGCGCGAGGCCGCAAGGGTGAACGGCAGGCTGACGGTCTTGATGATGAGCGTCATCACGATGATCGCCAGGCCCCAGTTGAATACCCAGCGATGCGTCCAGTTCATGAGGGTGTTCATGAAGGGCGCGACATAACCGCCAAGGAAGATGCGGCTGAAGAGGTACCGGTCGTACTGCATAACCTTGTCCTCGTTGTGGGCGAACTGGGAGAGGCGGCGGTATTCCTTGGGGCCCGCGTAGAGGTTGCCCGCGAGCGTGACCGAGGAGCCGGGGGCCAGGGCCGGCAGCTCAAAGCGCTCCGCGCCGGTCAGTCCGATGTTCACCCGCGACGTGCCGGGGAAGGGTGGCAGGTCGATGCGCCGGACGATGACGGCCGCGCCGGGCTTGTCGCCAACGAAGATGCTGGCAAAAAACTGGTTTTTCACCGCGGCCCAGACAAACGTGCCGGATTTTTCGACGAAAGCCTTGGGGGTGGTGTCCCGGCCGAGCATGCGCCCGACGAAACCCGCGCCTTCCAGCTCGGAGCGATCGGTGAACTGGGTGCTGTTGCCGTCGTAACTCGCGATGTTGAGATACTGGCCGTAGTCGTTGGCATTGACGAGAGACGCGGTGCCGAGGCTGAGCGCGAACCGCGGCAGCGGCACGGTTTCCGTGGTGAAATTGCGAAACGTGGTTTCATGCCGGACGATGTAGGGGTCGCCGGTGGTGTCGCCCGCGGCATGGATCACATAGCGCCGGGTGACTTCGAGGCGGTTTTCAAGCACGGTGCGGTAGACCGCCTCGGTCGGTGTCGCCGACACCAGTTGATAAAGCGTCTTGCGGCCAAGGCTCTCGGGGGAGTCCTCCGTGAACGCCAGGAGGGGATCCGCATGGAGTTGGTTGAAGACATAGGGCCCGGGTTTATCCAGTTCGGCGGCATACTTCCTGAAGGCCACGTCGAGAATGGCACCGCCGAAGTCGGTGAGGTTCACCTCGACGAAGTCGTTGACGAGGGTGGTGAGCCGGGCGCTGGCATTGTCCTTGGCCACCGCGGCAAAGGCGGCGTCCGCCGGCATGGCCGGAGCGGGCTGGGTGACCGGAGTCACCGGTGCCGAGGCGTCGGCCGGCCGGCCGGCGGGCTGGCTGAGCTGCGGAGGGCGGGAGGAGGGCGGCGACAGGCGCGAGCCGAGGTAAAGGCTGGCAAAGGCCGCGATCAGCAGCAGGGCGCCAATGAGAGTGTTCTTTTTATCCATGCAAAAGTGAAAGTGAAAGTGAGAGTGAAGGTGAAGGGGAGCGGCGCGATATTTGCGTCCGCGGTCACGGACGTTTCAGGGCGGGCTGAAGCACCGCCCGACAGACCGGACGGCGCCGTGGTGAAAGCGGAACGGGGTCGAAGCCTCCGGGATGCAGGGGATGGCACTTGAGCAGGCGGCGCAGCGCGAGCCACAATCCCAGGAGGGCTCCGTGTTCCCGCACGGCCTGCGCGGCGTAGACGGAGCAAGTCGGATGAAAACGGCAGCCGCACGCCGGTCCGAACACCACCGGCAGCACCGGTGAAAACACGCGGCGGTAGAGCCAGATCAACCCGAGCAGGACACGCCCCGGGAGGGACGCGGCCAGCCCGAGCGCACACCAAAGGAGGGAAGGGATTCTGCCGGGGCCGCTCATGTTTTGATTCCCGTCAGGCGATGACAGGCTTCAATGAACTTCGATTCGACCTCGCAGAACGCAAGCCGGTTTAACGGGGGACGCGCCACGAGCAACAGATCGGTTCCCGGGGGGAGCAAGGTTTGATGGCGGCGAAAAACTTCGCGCAGGCGGCGCTTGGCGGCATTGCGGCGCACGGCCGGCCCGATGGCGGCGATCGAGGCCACCACGCCCACGCGCACCACGGTCGGAGCCGGAACCGGGCCGGCGGCATCGCGGCTGCGCCACCACAGGGTGAAGGCCCCGCCGTCGATGCGGCGGCCCTCTTCACGGAGGCGACGGAAGTCGTTTTGGCGCCGCAGATGCTGTTCAGTGCGCAAGTGCATCAGGGGAAGCGGAACCGGCGCTGATCGAAGCAGACTGGCCGCGGGCACGGAACAGAACGCCGCGACTGCGCTCAGACGACCGTCAGGCGCTTGCGACCTTTGCGGCGGCGGGAAGCGAGCACCTTGCGACCGCCTTTGGTGGACATGCGGGCGCGAAAACCGATGTGACGCGCGCGCTTTTTTCGATGGGGGCGGAATGTTGGGAGCATGAGATTGTTGAAAAAAGAGGGTCAAGGTGACCGGAGCCGCTCCGGGGTGTCAAGGACAGGGTTGGACGGTGTTTCGGAGTTTTCCCCGGCCCGGAAACCCGCCAACCTTGGCTGCATGTGCTACCGCTATGTGCTGCATCTGGAGGCGTTGCAGGCGCTGGCGGAATATCTGGCGGTCTCTCATCCGGTCGAGTGGCGGTCGCGCTACAATCTGGCCCCCGGCCAGCCTGTTCCGGTGGTCCGCCGGCAGGACGGCGCAACAACGCGGGAGATCGTCACCCTGCGCTGGGGGCTCGTGCCGTCCTGGGCCTGGGACGCCGACCCCGCCCGCGCGCCGGCCAACGCCCGCGCCGAGAGTCTGGCTGACCGTCCGACTTTTCGCGAAGCCTTCCGCCACCGCCGGTGCCTCGTTCCGGCGAGCGGCTTTTATGAATGGCAGGGCCGCGGCCGGCGGCGGCAACCCTGGCTGTTCCGGCCGCAGAACGGAATGCCGTTCTGTTTCGCCGGCCTGTGGGAGACCTGGCACGATCCCGTCGCGGACCGCGCGATTGAAACCTGCGCCATCATCACCACCGCACCCAACGAGTTGGTGCGCCCCATTCACGACCGCATGCCGGCCATTCTCGCGCCAGAGGACAGCCTGCGCTGGCTCAATCCCGATCTCGCGCAACCCGGCGATCTCGCTCCGCTGCTGCGTCCTTTTCCCGCCGGGGCGATGATGGCCACACCGGTCACCAGCCGGGTGAACAACATCCGGCACGATGATGCCGCCTGTCTTGAACCGGCGCCTTCCCTGGCAACGGGCGACGATCAGGCG
>Ga0265323_10001119_pt1 | contig 13844 bp, 10 predicted proteins | sample 41225metaG_FD_193580 | JGI IMG/M metagenome (GOLD analysis project Ga0265323, IMG submission 193580) | Rhizosphere microbial communities from Carex aquatilis grown in University of Washington, Seatle, WA, United States - 4-12-25 metaG | ecosystem: Host-associated > Plants > Roots > Rhizosphere... | reverse complement strand
AGCACCGGAACGGATCGCTCATCCGGCCAAACCGGGCTTCATCCTCAAACATCAGCCGCAACGGTTGGTGCGGGTGCCCAGCCGCCACCGCGTCCACTTTGGCCTGAAGTTTTTTTAAAAGCGGCACGGGCCGCCGGGGTGTCTTTGGGATGCTTGGGGCGCGGAGTGACCCGCCGCCACTGGTGCCGGGCCAGCAGGCGGCACACCGTCGAATCGGGCACCGCCCGCCCCAAGCGTTTCTCATAGTCCACTTTGATGCTGCGGGCCGTGACCAGTCTTCCCCGCCGGGCTTGCTCTTGCCAGCCAACCAGCACGGCCCGCTCTTGGGTCAGGGTCAGATTTTGATGACGGCGTCCGCCTTTGGGACGGCCCTGACCGGCGGCCAGTCCGCCGCGCAGGTATTCCGACCAGACGCGCCGCACATGGCTGACGCTCAAGCCCAACGCCTGCGCAATGGCTTCGGTGGACAGGTCTTGGCGGGCCCGCAGCCAGAGGCATTGGAGTCGTTGAAAGGCCGATTTGCCGGAAGCCGCCAGCATCGCGCGATGGATCGCGCCGACCTGCGCGGCGGGAATTTCAGTTCGGGGACGCATAATAACCCCAAACTTATATTAATAGCCTTTTGATTGCAAGTCAGTATGATTTGTCAACTACACCGAATCGGGGACGGCAATGTAGATTGAGAAGTTTCCAGTACCGTGATAATACTCTCCCTCTCCACGGGGGAGAGGGCCAAGGTGAGGGCGAGCGTAAACATCAACTCCACTGAAAACATCGAGAAACCTGATTTAAATTGCTACCGGTTTTCTGTAATGGTCATCGGGCGGTCTATCAGCACGTTTTCCACCTTCTGCCGGGTGCCGCTCGGCCAGTTGATTTCAACGCTGTCCACCTTGTCGGCGTTTCCCAGCCCGATGGTGACGGGCAGTTCGGATTGCGAGAGGTAGGCGTGCGTGGGCATGCCCTGCCGCCAGAGCGTCTGGCCGTTCACCCGCACCTTGATCCACGCGCCGATGGCGTCGCGGTTGCTTTTGGTGCCGACGAGTTTCAGCCGGATCCAGTGGTGATGCAAATTCTGGTCGTTGCGCAACAGCAGCGGCGGGCCGCCGATTTGTGTGAGCACCACGTCGAGGTCGCCGTCGCCGTCAATGTCGGCAAAGGCCGCGCCGCGCCCGACGATGGGCTGGAACACGTCGGTGCCGGCCTTGTCCGGCGGCACGCACGAAACCCGTGCCTTTGCTGTCGCCGCGGTTCCAGAACAATTGCGCGGGCTGGCGGTATTGCTGGTTGGCCTGGACGCGATTGATTTCGGGTTCGAGGTGGCCGTTGGCGGTGAGCACATCGAGCCGGCCGTCGAGGTCGTAATCGAAGAAAAAGAGGCCGAACTTCAACAGCTTCTGGCTGGCCGGGCCGACGCCAGCCTGCGTGGCTTCGTCGGCAAACAGGAGTGAATCGCGCTGGGCGACGTAGAGCGCGTTCATCTCGTTGGCGTAGTTGCCGATGGCGATGCCCAGCGTGTCGTCGTTGCGGAAGCGCGCGGAATCAATGCCCATCGCACCCCGGACCAAACCGTAGGCGTCGTAGGCCACGCCCGAACGTGCGCCGATTTCCTTGAACGTGCCGTCGTGCTGGTTGTGGAAGAGAAAATTCGGCACGGTGTCATTGGCCACCACCAAGTCAATCCAGCCGTCGTTGTCCACGTCCACCGGCGCCACCGCGAGCGATTTGGCCATCGGCAATCCGGTGGCGGGATCCTTGATCTGGACGCCGGCCTGAGCCGACACGTCGGTGAAGTGGCCGTTGCCGTCGTTGTGATACAGATACGGAAACGTGCCTGCGAAGTTGCGGGGCGGGCCGTAGGCGCGCCCGATGTTGGGCAGCACGTAGCTCTTCGCCCGGTCAATCTCCGGCGACCACTGCACGTAATTGCAGACAAACAGGTCGAGCTTGCCGTCGTTGTCGTAATCAATGAACGCCGCGCCGGTGCCCCAATCGTTCGTCGAACCGCCGACACCGGCTTCCTGGGTCACCTCGTGAAACTTGCCGTGGCCGTCGTTGTGGAAAAGATGATTTCCGCCGACGGCGGTGATGAAAACATCGGGCAGACCGTCGTTATCGTAATCCCCGATGGCGACGCCCATGCCGTAGCAACTGATGTCGAGACCCGAACCTTTGGTGACGTCGGTGAAATGGCCGTGTCCGTCGTTGTGATAGAGCGCCAGGGTCGTCGGCATTTTGCCTTCGGGAATGTGCCCGGGCCAGTAGGTTGAATTGATGAAGAGCAAATCCTGATGGCCGTCGTTGTCGTAATCGAAAAACGCCACACCGCCGCCCAGGGTTTCCGGCAGCAATTTATCGCCGTAAGCGCCGTTGTTGTGAACGAAGGTGATGCCGGCCTCCCGGGTGATGTCGGTGAATTTCGCCACGGGAATTTCGTCCGCCGCCGGGAGCGCGCATGCATTAGCGGCCAGAAAAATTGCTGCGAGTGACGCTCGAAAAGTGGTAGCGCAGACTGGAAGTCTGCTGTGTCGCGGATTGGTAATCCGCAGACCGCGTCCCGAGTCAACGCCCTGCCGACTGCCAGTCGGCGACTCGGCAGGTTGCCAACCTGCGCTACATAAGTCAGGAAAAGGGAGTGTTGCTCCGGACATCGTCGTCGGTGCCAGATGGCCTCCTTTGGCTTGTGCGAGAGAGGATTTGTTTGGCATTTTGAAATCGGTTATAGCTTTTACCAGCAACCGGAACATCAGGCAACATGACAATTAAAAACGCGCTGCAAAAACGCCGGGTCAAATGGCTGCTCTGGTTCGGCTTTTGGACGCTGATAGGGCTGTCCTTCGCGTTTCAATTTTACATTTCCAGCGCCAAGGCGGGGCTGGAGGTGACCTGGCGTCAGGCGGTCGGCTACGCGTTGGGGGACTGGTACGTGTTCGCATTGTTGTCCATCCCGGTGGTCTGGCTGGCGCGGCGGTTTGATTTTGAATCCGGCCACCGGCGGCGGAGTCTCGCGGTGCATCTGCCGGCCAGCCTGGCGTTTTCCCTCGCGTACATGGTTTTGCGGGCCGGTGTCGGGCGCCTGCAGAGCGAGGCGAGTTTCGCGGAAGCCTTCCTGCCGCTGCTGGTGAAGACGTGGCATTTCAACCTGCTCATTTACTGGGTCATTGTCGCGGTCACTTTCGCGTTCGACTATTACCGCAAGTACCGGGAGCGCGAACTCCGGGCGGTGGAACTGGAGAAGCGGCTGGCGGAGGCGAAATTGCAGATGCTCCAGATGCAGTTGAATCCGCATTTCCTTTTCAACAGCCTGCACTCGATCTCCGCGCTCGTGCATCAGGACGCGGAAGCGGCGGACCGGATGATTGTGCGCCTCAGCGATCTCCTGCGGGCGGCGCTGGAAAGTTCCGACACCCAGGAGGTGAGCCTGCGCGAGGAGTTGGGGATTCTCCAGCGCTATCTGGAAATCGAACAAATTCGGTTCGGCAGCCGGCTGACGGTGAAAATGAACATCGCGCCGGACACGCTCGACGCCCGGGTGCCGAATCTGATTTTGCAGCCGCTGGTGGAAAATGCGATCCGCCACGGCATCGAACCGCGCGCCAAACCGGGGTGCATTGAGTTGCGGTCGCAGCGCGAGGCCGGCGCGCTCACGTTGGAAGTTGGCGACAACGGCGCCGGGCTGCGGAAGGATGGCCCGGCCGAGGAAGGCGTCGGTCTGTCCAACACGCGGGCGCGATTGCAGGCGCTTTACGGCGAGGCCCACGGATTCGAATTGCGCGACGGGCCGGAAGGCGGGTTGCTGGTGCGGTTGAAAATTCCTTTTCGCAAGGTGAACTCCCCGTCATGAAAATCCGCACGTTCATCGTGGACGACGAATCGCTGGCGCGTGACCGGTTGCGTCAGTTGCTTCAAAACGAGCCGGAGATCGAAATCGTCGGCGAATACGCCAACGGGCGCGACGCCGTCGCCGCCATTCAGCAGACGCCGCCGGACCTCCTCTTTCTGGACATCCAGATGCCCGAACTCGACGGCTTCGGCGTACTCGCAGCCCTGGGCGCCGGACCCATGCCGGTGATTGTGTTTGTGACGGCGTTCGACCGGTTCGCGGTCAAGGCCTTTGAAGTCCACGCGGTGGATTACCTGCTGAAACCGTTCGACCGCGAACGATTTCAGAAGGCGTTGCGCCGCGCCATCGAACAGGTCAGGAACCGCGACGCCGCGATCCAGCTGCGGCAGTCAGCCGTGCTGGCCGAATTGCCGCCGTCCAAAATAACCGACCGGGTGGCGGTAAAATCGGGCGGGCACGTCGTGTGGGTGAAGCTGGAGGAAATTGACTGGATCGGGTCGGCGGACAATTACGCCGAGCTGCACGTGGGCGCGAAATCGCATCTGCTGCGTGAGACATTGGGCGCGCTCGAAACCCGGCTACCGCCTGAAAAATTCGTCCGCATCAGCCGCTCGGCCATCGTCAACGCGCCGCGCATCAAGGAACTGCACCGGCTGTTTTACGGCGGCTGCGAACTGGTGCTCCAGGACGGCACGCGTCTGACGCTGAGCCGGCGCTACCGCGACAAGCTGCAACAGCTCGGTGTAAAATAGTAACCAGACCCGTCCGCCGGCCTTTCGTCCCTGAATTCGCACCGTACGTCCCCAGCAGGTTGGCTTTTACAAAGCATAAACATAACTTGTCGCAGGCTAACCAAAAAAAGGCCGACTGAACTATGTCAACAAAACCAAGGAGCAGCATCTTCAACCGTCAAAACAAAACCGTCCTGACCGGCGGGGCCATGGTCCTGGCCATCACCGCCTCGGTGTGGGCGCAGGAAAAACCGTTCATGCAGGCGGGAACTTCCCAGCCGCCACTGTGGCCCCCCAAGACCGCCGAGCCCGCCGCCATCGGCACCAACGCCGTCGCCGCCGCGGATTCCAACCCGCTGGAGAAATTTTTCAACGGCGAGGTTCCCGACGCGATTGCCAAGGGGAAGTTCAACCTCAACGTGCGGCTGCGTTATGAACAGGTGGACGACAACAACGTTCCGGGCATCACCAAACTTTCCTATGCGCCCACGGTGCGGACGCGGTTTGGTTACACCACGGCGCCGCTCTACGGATTTCAAGGCATGCTCGAAGGAGTGAACGCCTCCGTGCTCGGACCGGAACACAATTACAATGCCGCCGGTTCGAATCACCAGGGTGCGCGTCCGCCGGTGGGCGACCCGCCGATGACCCGGCTCGACCAGGCCTGGCTGGGATACACCAGCACGAACTATGTCAATTTCTCGGCCAAAGTGGGCCAGCAGCAGATCAACCTCGACAACCAGCGGTTCATCGGTGACGCCGGCTGGCGCCAGAACATGCAAACCTATGAGGCCGTCGGCGCCCGGATCACCCCGGTCAAGGATCTCAATTTGTATTACAGCTACGTCTGGGACGTGAATCGCGTCTATGGCGATGTGTCCGGCCTGCCGGCAGCCAACGGGGACTTTGACTCGCGGTCGCACTTGATCAATGTGTCGTATGCGCCGTGTCCGTATGGCCGCCTGGTCGGTTACGCCTATCTGCTGGATTTGAGCAATTCCGCCCCCGGGGCCGCCAAGAATGCCAACTCCTGTGCGACGTATGGCGGTTATTTTGCCGGCGCCGCGCCCATCAACGACAAGCTGATGGTTGATTATCGCGCCGAATTCGCCTGGCAGGATCAATATGCCGACAATCCGCAGAGATACAGCGCCGACTATTACAATTTTGAACTCGGCGCCAATATCAAACCGGTGGCCATCGGCACCGGCTATGAAGTGCTGGGCAGCGGCGCCAACTCCGGAGCGGGCGGCGGACGGCTCGGCTTCAAAACCCCGCTGGCCAGCCTGCATCCATTCAATGGCTGGGCGGAGGTGTTTATCGCCCACCCGAACAACGGTTTGCAGGACATTTATGAATACGCGCAGGTGACTTTGCCCGAGCAAATCCCGGTTCGTTTCATCTATCACAAATACTATGCCGATTATGGCAGCGGCGATTACGGCCAGGAATTTGACGTGATGGTTTCCAAAAAATTCGGCAAGTATTGGAACGTCATGGTCGAATTCGCCGATTATCTCGGTGAAGATGCGGCTGTGCCTGCGGTCCCCGCCGCGAATGTGAGCGTCCAAAAGTTCTGGGCGGCGGTGGAATTCAACTTCTAATCCCATGCTGGTCGCCATCCATTTCCCATTTTCAGCGCGACTATGGTTCCTCCGGTCGCCGCGCCCTTCCCAAGGAGGGGCGCGCCTTCTCCTTGAAATGCCGCCGCGAAGCCAACAACCTGTTTCCGGCCTGATACGACCAGATCATGGGAAATACTGAAATAACACCCGCCGGCGGACCGGCGAGGAAGAAATACGTGCGCGCCATCGGCCCGCGCCTGCGCCTCCTGCTGTATTTCATCTTCGGTCTGGTCGCCATCCTGGCCTCCAACTCCGTTTATCTCAGTGCCATCAGTTTCCTGGAATGGCTCAAGAGCGACCCCAACACCACCTATCAAAACTGGTTTTACATGGTGATGTTCGGGACGCACCTCGGCCTTGGCCTGTTGATCGTCCTGCCCATCGTCATCTTCGGTATTTTTCACATCATCAATGCGCATGACCGCCCGAACCGCCGCGCCGTCAAGGTCGGCTACCTGCTTTTTTTCACCGCGCTGGCCGTCCTGGTCACCGGCCTGTTGCTGACGCGCATTGACATTTTCCATTTCAAGAACATCGGCCTGAAAGATCCCCGCCTGCGTTCCATCGCTTATTGGGCGCACGTCATCACCCCCATTCTGGGCATCTGGCTCTACATCCTGCACCGGCTCGCGGGGCCGCGCATCAAGTGGCGGGTTGGGTTGCGCTGGGGCGCGGCGGTGGGCATCCTGACCATCGGCATGGTGCTCCTGCATTCGGCGCATCCGCGGAAGAACCAGATCGGTTCGGTGGAAGGCAAAAAATATTTCAACCCCTCGCTCGCCCGGACGGCCTCGGGCAATTTCATCCCGGCGCGGACGCTGATGATGGACAGCTATTGCCTGAACTGCCACCAGGACGCCTATAACGACTGGTTTCACAGCGCGCACCACTTCAGTTCGTTCAACAACAAACCGTATCTGTTCAGCGTGCGCGAGACCCGGCAGGTCTCGCTCAAACGCGACGGCAACGTGAAGGCGGCGCGCTGGTGCGCCGGTTGCCATGACGTCGTGCCGTTCTTCAGCGGCGCGTTTGACAATCCCAATTACGACGACGTGCATGATCCCACCTCGCAGGCCGGCATCACCTGCACGGCATGCCATGCGATCACGCACATCAACAGCACCAAGGGCAACGCCGATTACACGATTGACGAGCCGATTCATTATCCGTTCGCCTACAGCACCAACCGCCTGCTACAGTACATCAACCAGCAGCTGGTCAAGGGCAAGCCGGAGTTTCACAAGAAGACCTTCCTGAAGCCGTTCATGCGCACGGCGGAGTATTGCTCCACCTGCCACAAGGTCAGCATTCCCGGCGACCTGAACCACTACAAGGATTTTCTCCGCGGCCAGAACCATTACGACACCTACCTGCTCAGCGGCGTTTCGGGGCACGGCGCCCGGAGCTTTTATTATCCGCCCAAGGCCGTGCAGAACTGCGCCGGCTGTCACATGCCGTTGCAGGCATCGGAGGATTTCGGCGCGAACTTTTTTAATCCGACGAATACCTCAACGCGTTACATCCACAATCACCAATTCCCGGGAGCCAACACCGGCATCCCGTACATCCGCGGCGACACCAACGACGTGAAAACAGAGGAGGTGTTCCTGAAAGGGTCGCTGCGGGTGGATATTTTTGGCATCAAAGATGGCGGCGCGATTGACGACACGCTGACCGCGCCGCTGCGACCCAGGATGCCGGCGCTCAAACGCGGCCACCGCTACCTGCTCGAAGTCGTTCTGCGCACCCTGAAGGTCGGCCATCCGTTCACCCAAGGCACGGTGGACTCGAATGAAGTCTGGGTGGACTCCAAAGTGAAGAGCGGCGACCAGATCATCGGCCGCAACGGCGGACTCGGACCTCACAACGAGGTGGACCCATGGTCGCATTTCATCAATGTCTATATGCTCGACCGCAATGGCAACCGCGTTGACCGCCGGAATCCGCAGGACATTTTCACCCCGCTCTACAATCACCAGATCCCGCCGGGCGCGGGCCAAACGGTGCATTACGAATTCGTCGTGCCGGAAGACCAAAACGGGCCGCTGACCGTCGAGGTGAAGCTGCAATATCGCAAGTTCGACACGCTCTACATGAATTACGTGTTCGACACCAACTACGTCCTCGGCGCGCCGTTCACCGTGACCAACAACCTGCCCATCGTCACCATCGCGGCGGACAAAATCACTTTTCCCGTCGAAGGTGCGGACGTGGCGGCGGCGCAATTGGCCGCCATCGCCGCGCAAACTTCCAACATCCCCGGGTGGCAGCGCTGGAACGATTACGGCATCGGCCTGCTGCTGGAGGGCAGCGTCGGAGCCGAAAAAGGCGAGTTGATTCAAGCCACGGAAGCCTTCGAACAGGTGGAGAAACTCAAACACACCGACGGCCCGGTGAATCTGGCGCGGGTTTATTTCAAGGAAGGCCGGTTGGACGACACCGTGACCGCGTTGCAACGCGCCGCCAAGTTCGATCCACCCGCTCCCCGGTGGACCATTGCCTGGTTCAACGGACTGGTGGACGAGCAAAACGGTTTTCTCGACAAGGCCATCGCCGAGTTCCGCAGCATCCTCGATGACCGTTATCCCGAACTCGACCAGCGCGGTTTCGACTTCAGCAAGGATTACGAGGTGATCAACGAACTCGGCCAGGCTTATTTCGAGCGCGCCCAAATGGAGCGTGGCCATCCGGAACGGCAGAAGGAACTCCTGAATTTGGCCGCCGGGGCGTTCCAGAAGACACTGGCGCTGGATTCGGAAAACGTGACGGCGCATTACACACTCTCCCTGATCTACTCGCAGCTTGGTGACGAGGCCAGGGCCGCCTATCACCGCCAGGAACATGAAAAATATCTTCCAGATTACAACGCCCAGGACCGCGCCATCAGCATCGCCCGCCGCGCCAATCCTGCCGCCAACCACGCCGCCCAGGCTACCGTCATTTATCCGTTGCAGCGGCCGGGCGCGCCGGAGTTGGGGAGGGAACTGGGGATTGGAGGCCTCCCATGAATCGATGCCGGCGGAACAGCATACAAAACTTTGCTTCACCTGCATCAAAGTTTTGTCATCTCATTGCGGAGCAGATACTTGAAAAAAACGCATTTTCGCTGTCGGCAGGGGAATCGTTGAAATTGGTTCATGGTCCCAATGAGCACCCAATATTTTGGGATTGGAGGCTTCCCATGAACCTTGTAGCCGCGGACGACAGTCCGCACACTTTGAAGCGGATAGTAATTCGCGCCGACTCACATCGGCGGCTACGGTTCAAGAGAGCAACGCGCCGTCCCTACCAGACAATTTTGCATGAATGACCAGCCCACCACTCCGCCCGGGGAACCCGAGGAACTCGCCCACGTTGACGACGCGATCATTGGCAAGGCCGTTCGCTGGTCGCTCGTTGTGTTGCTCATCATCGCCGTCTTGTTCGTAGGAGCGGTGCTTTTGCTCAAGCGCAAACCAGCGCCACCGCCGCCGCAGGTCACCCAATTTGCCGCCCCGGTGTCCCCCAAGCGGCCGCGAGCCGAAATACCGGTGGCGAAATTCACCGACATCACCAGGGAAGCCGGCATCACCTTCGTTCACAACAACGGCGCTTACGGCGAAAAGTTGCTGCCCGAAACCATGGGCGGCGGCGTGGCCTTCTTCGATTACGACAATGATGGCCACCAGGATTTGCTCTTTATCAACTCCTGCGACTGGCCCTGGCACCAGTCCACGAACAAACCGCCAACAACCATGGCGCTCTACCACAACGACGGGCACGGCCACTTTACCGATGTGACAGCGGGATCGGGCCTCGACGTGAGTTGTTATGGCATGGGCGTGGCCATCGGGGATTATGACAATGACGGACTGCCCGATGTTTTCATCACCGCCGTCGGCGGGAATCATCTGTTTCACAACGACGGGCAGGGCAAATTCCACGAAGTGACGCAGGAGGCGGGTGTGGGTGGTTCGACGAATGACTGGGGCACGTGCGCGGCGTTTTTTGATTACGACAATGACGGCAAGCTCGACCTCTTCGTTGGCAACTACATCAAGTGGTCGCGCGAAATTGACGCCGAGGTCGGCTACAAAATTGACGGCCGGACGCGCGCCTACGGCCAGCCCATGAATTTTCAGGGCGCGTTCGCGCATCTTTATCACAACGACGGCAACGGCCATTTCACCGACGTCTCGGCGCAAAGCGGTTTGCAGGTGAAAAACTCCGCGACCGGCGTGCCCGCTGCCAAGACCCTCGGCGGCGCGCCGGTGGACATTGACGGCGACGGCTGGATGGACCTCGTCGTGGCCAATGACACCGTGCCGAATCTCGTCTTCATGAACCAGCACGACGGCACGTTCCGGGAAATCGGCGCGCAATCCGGCGTGGCCTTTGACAGCTACGGCAACACCCGCGGCGCAATGGGCATTGACACCGCCTGCTACCGCAACGACGGCAAGCTCGGCATCGCCATCGGCAATTTCGCCAACGAGATGACCGCGCTTTACGTCCAGCAAAACTCGCCCACGAACTTTTCCGATGAAGCCATCACCGAAGGCATCGGCCCGGACAGCCGGCGGTATCTCAAATTTGGATTATTCTTCTTCGATTACGATCTGGACGGGCGGCTGGATCTGCTCACCGCCGACGGTCATCTAGAAAATGAAATCAGCAAAATCCAGGCGAGCCAGACCTACGCGCAACCGGCCCAGTTGTTCTGGAACGCCGCCGAACAGAGCGGCGAATGCTTTGTCGCTGTTCCGCCGGAAAAAGCCGGCGCTGACCTGTTCAAACCCATTGTCGGTCGCGGATCGGCCTTTGCCGACATTGACGGCGACGGCGATCTCGACGTGGTGCTCACGCAGGTCGGCGGCCCGCCGCTGCTGCTGCGCAACGATCAGAATCTGCATCACCACTGGATTCGCCTGAAACTCGTCGGCACCAAAAGCAACCGCGACGCCATTGGCGCGCGGATCAAGGTGCGCGTCGGCGGCCACACCTTGGAGCGGCAGGTGATGCCCACGCGGAGCTATCTTTCGCAATCCGAACTGCCCGTCACCATCGGCCTCGGCGATGCGGCCAAACCGGATGAAATTGAAATCCTCTGGCCCAGCGGTACCCGGCAGACTGTGGAAAACGTGCTGATAGACCGCCCGATGACCGTCACTGAAACCCGGTAGAGCGGCAGCCCGGCCCTGCCCGAACCAGATGTCATGCCAAGCTGCACATTCCAAGTTGGTGGTGAAAATTGATTTGTCACCGGGCCGCGATACGGTTTGAATGGTTGAAACGCAAACAAATTTTTAGAGACTCCGATTATGAACGAATACATTGAACGCGTGGTTGACCTGCTCGACCCTTCCCTCAATCAAATCCACAACCTCAGCCTCGCCGAGGCGCGCCAACGCGTGCTTTCCGGCAAGCCCGAGGCGGTGCGCAAGATTGACGGCTCGTTCGCGCTGCTCGCGCGCGAGGGCAAAACCGTCCGCATGGCGCGTTCGATGGACCGCCCGATGCGTTACTTCCTGGCCAAGCGCGCCGAAGGCCCGGCGTTGATCGTGGCCGACCGCATTGACTCCATTTTCAACCAGCTCAAGGCGGAGGGACTGCACGGGCAGTTTCATCCCAGCTACACGCGCATGGTGCCGGCGCATTACGTCGTCGAAATCCAGCTTCTCGGCTGTCCTGATCCCGACCCGACCTACACCCGCTATTTCACGCCGCAACGCAATGCGCTTTCGACCAATCTTGACGACATCGGCCGCCGTTACATCGGCGCGCTGGCAGATGAAATCGCCAAATGGTTGAAGCGGATGCCTTCGCATGAACCCATCGGCGTGGCGTTTTCCGGCGGCATTGACAGCGGGGCGGTTTTCCTCGTAACGTATCACGTCATGCGCCAGCTCGGCCTCAGTCCGGCCCGGCTCAAGGCGTTCACGCTGAATTTCGGCGACGGGCCGGACTTCCAGCAGGCCCGCGAATTTTTGGGGCGGCTCAACCTGGGCCTTTTTCTCGAATCCATCGAAGCCGATCTCGCGTCGCTGGACATCAACGAGACCTTGCGCGTGATCGAGGATTACAAGCCGCTGGATGTCGAGTGCGCCTCGATGGGACTGGCCTTGTGCCGCGGCATCCGCGCGCGTTATCCGCAGTGGAAATATCTGGTGGACGGCGACGGCGGGGACGAAAACATGAAGGATTATCCCATCGAGGAAAATCCGGAGCTGACCATCCGCAGCGTGGTGAACAACCTGATGCTCTACCAGGAAGGTTGGGGCGTGGGCCGCATCAAACATTCGCTCACCTACAGCGGCGGGTTGAGCCGCAGCTACCTGCGCACCTACGCGCCCGCCCGGCATTTCGGTTTTGCGGGCTTCAGTCCCTTCACGCGTCCGAACGTCATCGAGGTGGCCGAAGGCATCCCGTTCACGACGCTCAGCGACATGTCCGTGGAGAAACTCTACGCGCTCAAGGGCGAGATTGTTTCGCGCGGCGTCAAGGCCGTCACCGGGCTTGACCTGCCGGTGTTCGCCAAGCGCCGCTTCCAACACGGCGCGGTTCCCGTCGAGCGTCTCCGCCAGCGCACGTCCGGTGAGGAATCCGAATACCGGAAACAATTTCTGTCTCTTTACAGTTGAACCCCCGTGCGTGTGGGTTCGGTTTTTCCAGAGCAGAATCAGACGGCGTGGATTACAGCGCAGCGGCCGCCCCGGCCAGCGGCGCCGGATCCCTTCAAGCCGCACGGATTTTTTCTGGAGGAGGAACGGGCCGGATCCGGGCAGGTCGCAAGCTCCGCCACGATTCTGCTGACCAACAAGGAATGTCCGTGGCGCTGCCTGATGTGCGATTTGTGGAAGAATACGACAACGGAGACTATCCCGCCCGGCGCCATCCCGCGGCAGATTGATTATGCGCTGTCGAAACTCTGCTCCCGCCCGGAACAAATCAAACTCTACAACAGCGGCAGTTTTTTTGATCCCGCTGCCATACCGCCGGCGGATTACCCGACCATCGCCCGCGCGGTCGCGTTCGCAAAGCACGTCGTGGTTGAATCGCATCCGCGTCTGGTGGGGGGGAAAGTTTTTCGATTTCGCGATTTGCTTTCCGGTTCGCTGGAAGTGGCGATGGGGCTTGAGACCGTGCATCCGCAGGTGCTGCCCCGGTTGAACAAAAAATTCGAACTGGCGCATTTTTCGCAGGCCACCGGATTCCTGCGGGACAATGGAATTTCCGTGCGCGCGTTCGTCCTCGTAAAGCCGCCGTTTCTGAGCGAGGCGGAGGGATGGGAATGGGCGGTGAAATCGGCGGCGTTCGCGCTCTCCTGCGGCGCGACGGTGGTGTCACTCATCCCCACCCGACCCGGCAACGGCGCGCTGGAACGACTGATGGCAGCTGGTGAATTCTCGCCGCCTCGGCTTGCCACCCTGGAAAAGGCCCTGGAACTCGCCTTGGAAGTGCGCGGCGACGGAAGAATTTTCGCCGACACTTGGGACTTGGAGCAGTTCTCACGCTGCCCGGCGTGTTTCGAAAAGCGCCGGGAACGGATTCACGTCATGAATCTGTCACAACGAATCCCGCCGGCAATTGACTGTCCCGCTTGTGCGCTGAAGACAGGTTAACGATTCACGGTCAGCTTGCCGTCGGTGTCCACCGTGATTTCCT
>Ga0265323_10001118_pt1 | contig 13855 bp, 9 predicted proteins | sample 41225metaG_FD_193580 | JGI IMG/M metagenome (GOLD analysis project Ga0265323, IMG submission 193580) | Rhizosphere microbial communities from Carex aquatilis grown in University of Washington, Seatle, WA, United States - 4-12-25 metaG | ecosystem: Host-associated > Plants > Roots > Rhizosphere >... | reverse complement strand
TCGGTGTGGTGACCGGCACCATCCTGTCCTTCGAACTTGGGCTGCTGTGGCCGGTCTGGATGCAGGACTTCGGGAACGTGTTCGGGCTCGGGTTCACCCTCGAGGGGTTCTCCTTCTTCCTTGAGGCGATCTTCATCGGGATCTACGCCTACGGCTGGGACCGGCTGCCCGCCCGCGCGCACTTCCTCGCCGGGATCCCGGTCGCGGTCGCGGGCGTCGCCGGGTCGCTGTTCGTCATCGCGGTGAACGGGTGGATGAACCATCCCTCCGGGTTCACCCTGGTGGACGGGCGGGCGGCGGACGTGCGCCCGTGGTCGGCGCTGTTCGCTAACCCGATGTTCTGGAGCGAGTACGTGCACATGTACTTCGCCGCGTACATCGTGTGCGGTTTCCTGCTGGCCGGCGCGTACGCGTGGGCAATGCTGCGCGGCAGGCGCGGCCGGTACGAGCGGACGGCGCTCGGCATCAGCCTGGCCGCCGGCTCGGTGGCCGCGCCGCTGCAGGTGATCGTCGGTGACTGGGCGGCGCGGGACGTGGCCGCCGACCAGCCGGTCAAGCTCGCCGCGATGGAAGGGCTCGCCACGACGACGCGCGGCGCGGCCGAGCACCTGCTCGGCTGGTACAACGGGCACGCGGTCGTGTGGGGCGTCGAGATACCACGGCTGCTCTCGCTGCTCGCCTTCCATAACCCCGACGCCACGGTCAAGGGGCTGGACATCGTGCCGCTGGCCGACCAGCCGCCGGTCAACGTCGTGCGGATCTCCTTCCAGACCATGGTCGGCATCGGCACGCTGCTCGCGCTCCTCGGCCTGGTGTACCTGTACCTGCGGTTGCGGCGCCGTGGCCTGCCGCGCCCGCTGCTGTGGGCCGTGGTCGCCGCGGGGCCGCTGTCGGTGGTCGCGCTGATCGCCGGGTGGATCACCACCGAGGTCGGGCGGCAACCGTGGATCGTGTACGACGTCCAGCGGGTCTCGCAGGCGGTCACCGGGGCCAGCGACATCCCGGTCGGCTACGGCACCCTGTCGGCGGTGTACCTCGCGCTCGCGGGGATCGTGTTCCTCATCCTGCGGCGCCTCGCCCGGATCCCGCTGCCTCCTGAGGCCGCCGGGCCGCCGGAGCCGGCGGGTACTCAGGGGGTACGGAACGATGGCTTACGTTCCCGTCGCCTTCATCCTCGCCGGGATGGCGGCGTACACGGTGCTGGCCGGCGCCGACTTCGGCGCGGGGCTGTGGACGCTGCTCACTGTCTCGCCGCGCCTGACTGACGGGCCCGGCGGGCAACGGGTGCGGGACCAGGCCAGGCACGCGATGGGGCCGGTCTGGGAGGCCAACCACGTCTGGCTGATCTTCGTGCTCGTGGTGTGCTGGACGGCGTACCCGGTGGCGTTCGGCTCGATCGCCTCGACCCTCGCGGCGCCGCTGCTGATCGCCGCGATCGGGATCATCTTCCGCGGCGCGGCGTACGCGCTGCGCGGGGTCGCGGACACCTCGCGGGCCGCGGAGAACCTGCTTGGCCTCTCCTCAGTGCTCACCCCGTTCGCGCTCGGCACGGCGGTCGGGGCGATCGCCGTCGGCCGGGTCCCGGTGGGCAACGCGGCGGGCAACCAGCTGACCTCGTGGCTCTCCCCCGCGCCGGTGCTCGTCGGGGCCCTGGCGGTGGCGTTCTCCGGGTACCTGGCGGCGGTGTTCCTCGCCGCCGACTCGGTGCGCTACGGCCACGCCGCGCTTGCCGCCGCCTTCCGGCGGCGGGCCCTGCTGGCGGGCGCGCTGTCCGGCGCGCTCGCCCTGGCCGGGCTGCTCGTGATGCGCGGGTCCGGGCTCGACCTCACGACCGGGGCCGCGCTCGCGCTTGTCGGCGTGTCCGGTGCCGCCGGGCTCGCCACGCTCGCCTTGTGCTGGGCGTCCAGGTTCGGGCTCGCCCGGCTGACGGCGGCGCTCGCGGTGGCGGCGGTCGTCGTCGGCTGGGCGGCGGCGCAGGCGCCCCGGTTCCTGCCCGGCATGACCGTGACGCAGGCCGCCGCCGGGATGAGCACGCTGACCGCCCTGGTTATCGCGGTCTGCTGCGGGCTCGCCGTGCTGGTCCCGTCGCTCGCCCTGCTGTTCGCGCTGTTCCTGCGGGGGCGGCTTGACACCCCGGACTCGCCCGCGGCCGCAGCCGGTCCCGCCGCGCCCCCGGTTGAGGCGGCCGGGCTCATCCGTGGCCCGGCCGGGCGCCTCGGCGCGGCGCCGCTCGGGCTGGCGGCACTACTCGGGCTGGCGGCCGGGGCCGGGCTGCTGGTATTCGCCGACGCGCCGTGGGCCCCCGTGCTCGGCGTGGCCGGCCTCCTGCTGTGCGCGGTGGCCGTGTTCGCGCTGGCCGCGACGCCGCCCGACGACTGATCCCGCCCGCCGGATGAGTAACGGGCGTGACGGGCGGAGCACGGACTCGTTCGGGATGCTCATGATCCCGCTTCTCCGGGCAGGCCTTCCGTCACCGTGGTGAGCGGTTCGGGCACGAGCGGCAGGACGGTCTTGAAGTAGGACCGGGCCGCCGCCATGGTTCCGATGTCTCGGCCTGCCCGCTCGGACAGGTACCAGCGGTGCTCAAGAATCTCGTGGAAGATCTCCGGTGGCGCGAGCCTGCCGCGCAGCCCAGCCGGGATCTTCGCCACCACGGGATCGTAGATCTCCACGAGCCACCGGTGCGCCGCGACGGTCTCCGACACCGGCCTGCCGCTCTTCTGCTCCAGGTAGCCGCGGAAGCTGGCGATGTCGTTGAGCAGCCTGCGGGCCTGATGCTCTTCCGCGCTGATCCCTGTCTGCCTGAAGAGCTGTGCGCTGTGCTGTCCCGCCGCGGCAACCTTGGTCCGTATCCGCAGCTTGTTGCCGTCCGGCGTGCTGATCAGCTCAAGCTCGTCGGCGTCGAAGCCGAGGGCGTTGAGCCGGCGCAGCCGCTCGGCGATCCGGTAGCGCTGCTCCTGCGGGCGCAGCTTCTCCTCCCTGGTCAGCTCATCCCACAGCGCCTCGTACCGTCCGCTGAGCTCCTCGCCGAAGGAAAGCGGGTCGACCCCGGCCGGCAGCAGTCCGCCCGCCTCGAGGTCGAGCAGCTCACCGCCGGTCCGTTCCATGGCGAGTTCGATGTCCATCTGCCGCTGCCCGTCCGACAGGGCCGGGTGCTGCTCGCTGGTCTCCGTGTCGACCAGGTAGGCCGCGAGCGTGCCGGCGTCGTAGCGGAACAGCGTGTTCGACAGCGAGCAGTCACCCCAGAAGAACCCGGACAGGTGCAGCCGGACCAGGAGCTCCACCAGCGCGTCGAGCAGCCGGTCGGTCGGCTGCCCGATGCGCGGGCTGGAGAACAGCGCCCGGTACGTGGTCGAGTACTCGAGGAACCGGGTCACCAGGATCGCGTCCAGGTCCGGCCCGCGGTCGACGACGATGCCGACGACCTCGACCGCGGGCACGTTCACCTCGGCGAGCGCGCGGAGCAGCCGGTACTCGCGCCTGGCCAGCCGTTCGCTGATGGACTTCAGCGCGTAGAGCACGCCGTCGTCAGCGACGAAGCGGACCACGTGCCGCGACAGCCCCGCCTGGCGGATCTCGATGAGCCACTCGTCCTGCCATTCCTCGAGCGGCTCATCGAACGGCAAGGTCAGCAGGCCCGCCGCCTAGGCGGCGGGCGGACTGAATACGAACCTCACGAGACCACCGCCGCCTCCCGGCCGGCCTTTGCCCGGCTCGTCACTCGCGGATGGCCACCCCGGTGGCCTCGTCGAAGAACTTCATGTCTTCGATGCTTACCGCGAAGGTCAGCTTATCGCCGGGCTTGACCGGGGTCTTGGCGGCGACGCGGGCCACGCCTTCCCCGTGCTTGACCGCCGCCGCCTCGTCCTTGTCGACCGCTCCTTCGGCCAGGACCCGGTTGGCGTCGATGGTGAAGTGGACCACCTGCTCCGAGCCGAGCGCCTCGACCAGTTCCACCTCGCCGACCAGCTTCGGCCCGGTGCTGCCCGGGCTCTCGGCGGGCAGGTGCTCGGGCCGCAGTCCCACCACGAGCTTCTTGCCCTCGTAGCCGCGCAGCGCCGGGCGGGCGAGCAGGACCGATTCGGGCAGGTCGACCTCCTGCGAGCCGATCTTGACCGACCGCGCGCCCGCGCCGAGGTTCGCGTCGTACAGGTTCATGGACGGCGAGCCGATGAACGCGGCCACGAAGATGTTGTCCGGGTTGTCGTAGAGGTACTGCGGCGTGCCCACCTGCTGCAGCCTGCCGTCCCGCAGCACGGTGACCCGGTCGCCCATGGTCATGGCCTCGACCTGATCGTGCGTGACGTAAATGGTGGAGACGCCGATGCGCCGCTGGATCCGCTGCACCTCGGCGCGCATCTGCACGCGCAGCTTGGCGTCCAGGTTGCTCAATGGCTCGTCCATCAGGAACACCGACGGCTCGCGCACGATGGCCCGGCCCATCGCCACCCGCTGGCGCTGGCCGCCGGACAGCTGGCCCGGCTTGCGGTCGAGCCAGTCGGTGAGGCCGAGGATCTCGGCCGCGTCCTTGACCTTGGCGTTGAGCTCGTCCTTGGGCAGATGGCGCAGCTTCAGCGCGAAGCCGATGTTCTGCGCGACGGTCATGTGCGGATACAGCGCGTAGTTCTGGAAGACCATGGCGATGTCGCGCTGCTTGGGCGTCTCGTCGTTGGCCTCCTTCCCGCCGATGCGCAAGATGCCGCTCGTGATGTCCTCGAGCCCGGCGACCATCCGCAGCGCGGTGGTCTTCCCGCAGCCCGACGGGCCGACAAGCACCATGAACTCGCCGTCGGCGATGTCCAGGCTGAGGTCATGGACGGCGTGGAAGCCGTTCTCGTAGACCTTGTTGATCTTCTCCAGGCTTACCGGGGCCATGATGACTCCTCTTCAGGCTCAGGGCGCGGGGTGGGGGGCGAAAGTTCGGGACCGCAGGAACCGCTCATCCCTTCACCGCGCCCGAGGTCAGGCCGGAGATCACGAACTTGCGGAAGATGAACACCAGGATGCCGATGGGCACCACCGCCACCACGCTGGCGGCGAAGATGGTCCCGTACGGGACCTGGAAGTTCCCGCCGAACTCGGCGATGCCCACCGGGATGGTCCGGAAGTTGTTCGAGCTGTTGAACGTCAGCGCCATCAGGAACTCGGTCCAGCAGGCGGTGAAGCAGAAGATGCCCGCGGTGAACAGGCCGGGCAGCGCCTGCGGCAACACGATCGACCAGATGGTGCGCAGCGGGCTGGCACCGTCGATCCGGCCGGTCTCCTCCATCTCCTTGGGTATCCCGAGGAAGTAGTTCCGCAGGATCCAGATGGCGAACGGCAGGTTGAACGCCGTGTACGGCAGGATGAGGGCCTGGTAGCTGTTCAGCCAGCCCAGGTTGCGCATCAGCAGGTACAGCGGCGCGAGCACGGCGACGGCCGGGAAGACCGAGATCATCAGCAGGATCACCATCGTGGTGAACTTGCCCCGCATCGGCAGCCGGCCGAGTGCGTAGCCGGCCAGGGTGCCGAGGGCGAGCACCAGCGCGGTGGCGCAGATGGTGACGATCACCGAGTTCCTGAAGTAGATGCCGAAGTCGTACCCGACGAACGCGTTGCTGTAGTTGCCGCCGCTGAACGGGGTCGGGCCGAGCGAGGGCGGGCTACTACCGATCGAGTTCGGGTTCTTGAAGCTGGTCGCGATCAGCCAGTAAAGCGGCACGATGATGAACAGCGCGGTGACCAGCGTGGAGATGGAGACGCCGTTGACGTACCGGTGCCAGCCGGTGCGCTTGCGATTACGCATGTCAGCTGCCTTCCTGTCCGACCTGAGCACGGAAAACCCGGAGCGTGGCCAGGCAGCCGAGCAGCACGAGCAGCGCGGTGCTTGTCGCCACGGCGGCGCCGGGCCCGAACGACAGGTTCTTGAACAGCGCGTTGTAGGCCAGGATGGCCAGCGACTGGGTCGCGGTGCCCGGGCCGCCGCCCGTCATCACGTAGGGCAGGTCGAACAGGCCGAAGGCCTGCAGCACCCGGAACATGACCGCGAGCGCGATCGTCGGGCGCAGTAGCGGCAGGGTGACGTGCCAGAACGTGTACCAGCCGGACGCGCCGTCCATCTCGGCCGCCTCGTAGACGTCGCTCGGTAGCATGACCAGGCCGGCCAGCACGATGATGGCCACGAACGGCGTGGTCTTCCAGATGTCGGCGATCATCAGGCCGATGATGGCGGGGGTCGGGGTGCCGAGGATGACCGGGCTGCCGAGGCCGAGGCCGTTCAGTATGTAGTCGGCGACGCCGTAGGTGCCGTTGTAGATGTAGGCCCAGAGCTCGGCGTTGATGACGGTGATCATCGACCAGGGAATGAGCAGCAGCGCCATCATCCAGCCGCGGCCCGCCGCCAGGCGCTCGAGCACCAGCGCGATGCAGGTCCCGATGATCAGCTCGACCACCACGGTGATCAGCGTGTAGTAGAGCGTGAAGTACAGCGCGTCGCGCCACAGCGAGGCGTGGATCAGCAGGTTGTAGTTGCTGAAGGTGAAGCCGTCGAGGCTGAAGCCGTTTCCGGTCACCGTCACGTTGTTGAAGCTCATGACGACCGAGTACACGATCGGGAAGATCGTGACCGCGGCGATGACGAGCAGCGCGGGCGCGGTGAAGGCCCAGCCCATCCGGGCCAGCCGCTGCCGGTTCACATCGGGGCGGCCGACCAGTTTAGGCTCGGCCACCATCTGTTCAGGAGTACTTGAGAGGGCGGTCATGGGGTCACTTCCTCGTGGCCGGGGCAAGGAGCAGGGGGGCGGCCGGGGCCGGGAAGCGGGCTGCTTCCCGGCCCCGGACGCAACGGCTAACGGGCTACAAGCCGCCGCTTGACGTGCTACTGAGCGCGGTGCTCGCGGCCGATTGCATGGCCGCGGCCGCCGCGGAGGGCGAGGTCGACCCGGCCAGGGCACCGTTCACGTTCTGGTAGATCGCGGTGGACAGCGCCGGGTACTGTGCCGTGCCCGCGGGCCGCGGGGTCAGCCTGGTCGTCGGCACGACGGCGAACACCGGGTTCGACGCCTTGACCGCGGCCGAGTTCCGCACCGAGGTCACGGTGGAGATGAACCCGTACCGCTCCGAGAGGATGTCCTGGGCGGCGGGGCTGGACAGCCACTGGATGAACGTCAGGTCCACCCCGACGTTCTTGCTGTGCGGGTTGATGTACATGTTCCAGCCGCCGATGTTGGAGTAACCGGGCTGCGACTCGCCGGCGAAGGTCGGCAGCGGAGCCACGCCGACCTGGCTGGCCGTGAGCTTGCCGCCGCTGGACGCGGTGGTGGCGGCGCTGTAGGCGTAGTCCCAGTTGCGCAGGAACGCGGCGTTACCACCGCCGAAGGTGTTCATGGCCTGCGCCTCCTGGAACGTCGTTACCGCGGCCGGGCTGGCGCCCGAGGTAATGAGGCTGCGCATGAACGTGATGGCCTTGATGGACGCGGCCGAGTTCAACGTGGCCGAGGTGTAGGCGCTGTTGGTCGGGCTACCGCCCGCGTCGGTCAGGTACTCCATGTAGTTGCAGGTGAGGCCCTCGTAGGAGTCGCCTTGCCAGACGAACCCGTACTTGACCTTGCCGCTGTGGACCAGCGTCACGGCGTCGGACTCAAGCTGCTCCCAGGTCGTCGGCACGGACAGGCCCGCCGCGGCGAGCAGGTCCTTGCGGTAGTACAGGAAGCCCTGGTCCTCGAACAGCGGCGAGCCGTAGACCTGGCCCTTGTAAGTGGCGCCCTGTACCAGGCCGGGCGCGAACCTGCTCCAGTAGCTCGCGGGCAGGACGGTCGACAGCGGCAGGGCGAGCTGGTGCGCGCCGAACTGGGCCGGCCAGATCACGTCGCCCATGAACACGTCAGGCGTCGACGAGCCGCCGGAGATCTCGGTGGCGAGCGTGGCCCGGTTGGTGTCGGTGTCGGTTGGCGCGGAAACCAGCGTGACCTTGATGTTCGGGTACTGCTTCTCGAACGCGTTGATCAGCACCGTGCGGGCGTCGTTCGCGCCCGTGCCGGTCAGCGGGCTGGCCGACCAGACGATGCTGCCCGAGGTGGCCGTAGCGGCGGTGGCCGGCGCGGACGCACTGCCGCCGCCGCTGCTGCTGCCGCTGCTACTGCACGCGGACACGGCAAGCACCGCTGCGCCCGCGACAGCCGCGAGCGCGAGTCCCCCTCTCCGCTGGAGTCCCTTACCTGGCGCACTTCTTCGTGACATTTCTGCTCCTCCTGGAGTTGCTCGCCCCCGTGGGCGCTCGATGATGCCGCTGACCCCCCGGTTGGAGGCGGTGCCGCCGGCCTGCGGCGGGCAAGCGTTCGAACCCGGCTCAGGGGCAGGTGAAACACCAGCCCGGCGGCGGCCTATCGTGCCTGTGGAATTGAATTGAATAACGGCAGCCTGACCTGCGGACGCCGCACGCCAAGGGGCCGTGGCGCCCACCGGGACCGCCTATTGATATGCCGTCGCAAAAGCGCGATGGTGGAAGGCGAACCGCTTGCAGGGTCGGGTGTAAGCGTCGCCGATATTGGCCCACGACCACCTCCCCCGGGGCTTGGTAACGTTACCTAATTGGGGTGACCGTACGACTACACTGTCGATAGGTCAAGCGGTCGCGGTCAAATTGATATTGATATGCCGCCTAAACGCGCGGGACACTTACGATCTGCGATGAGGTGCCTTCGCTTGGATAACGATCCCAATCTCGGCCCACAATGTGGCACTCACCCGACAATGCGAGATGTCGCGGCGCTCGCCGGCGTTGGCGTCATGACGGTGTCCCGGGTGGTCAACGGCAGGGGCGGCGTGGGGCCGGAGCGGGCGGCACGGGTGTGGCACGCCATCGAGCAGCTGGACTACCGGCACAACGTCACGGCGCGCAACCTGCGGCTGACTGGGCAGCTCACGGCCACCATCGGCGTCTTGCTCGAGGACGTGGCGAACCCGCCCTCGGCTGAGCTGCTTCGCGCCATCGAGAAGGTGGTGAGCGAGCGCAACTGCCTGCTACTTTGCGCCAGTTCTGACGGCAGCGCGGAGCGGGAGAGGGCCCTGCTCGCCGCGTTCTGCACGCGGCGGGTCGACGGGCTGATCATCGACCCGTGCGCGCTCGACCACCGCTACCTGCTGCCGGAGGTGCGCCGCGGCATCCAGGTGGTGTTCACCGGCCGTCCGGCCCCCACGGTGGCGGCCGACACGGTGCTCAGCGATAACGTCGGCGGCGCCCGCAGCGCGGTGGCCCATCTGATGGCTCACGGGCACACGAGGATCGGGTTCCTCGGAGACCTGAGCCACGCTTCCACGGCCGCGGAACGCTACCGCGGCTACCAGGCCGCGCTCAGGGACGGCGGCATCCAGGAAGACGGGTCTCTCATCAGGCGCGATGTCCGTACGGCGCAGTCCGCCCAGCGGGCCGTCGGCGAGCTGCTCGGGTCCTCGCGCGCTCCTACGGCCATGTTCACGGCGCAGTACCTGCTGACGCTCGGGACGCGGGCCGCGCTCGCCGCCATGGGCCGGGAGTGGGAGGTGGCGCACGTCGGCTTCGACGACATCTCGTTCGCCAGCATCGTCAAGCCCGGCATCAGCGTCGTCACGCAAGACCCGGTCGCCATGGGTACCATCGCCGCGCAGCTGCTGCTGCAGCGCATTCGCGACCCCGGGGGGACCCCGCAGACGATCAAGATCCCGGTCAGCCTGATCGCCCGCGGCTCCGGCGAGCTGCCGCCTCCCGGCGCGGGCAAGGCGCGTGCCCGGCGCCCCGCCCCGGCGGCCCGGCCGTCCATGGCCCGGTAGCCGCCCGCTTGCCGCCGCGCCCCGGCAAGACGGCGCCGGACCGTAAAGAATTCGCGGGCGCGCCCCGTTGCATAAGCGCGAGCTTCGGCATGCCCTGAATCGGTTAATGGCTCGCCGTGCGCCTGGACAGGGGCCTGCTGACGGGCCCCATGAATGGCGGCGGCGCAATTGCATGAGGCCGCACGCGAGTCTTCCGCAACCTCGGTATCGTTTTTAGGTATATGTACCTAAATTTGGATGGCGCAAAACGGTATATTATGGACATATTCGTTCCAAGGGGATGCCGCGCGTACCGGAAACGGCCGCAACTTCCATGCAAATTCATGAAAGTGAGCGCAAGGCTAATGCGCGCCGGGCTTACTTCGCCCCTGCGAATAATGCGCGGTAGGATGCGCCGTTGCCGTACGCGGCCGCACACGGTCGCCCGTGATTATGGAATGCGGGTTTACCAACCGCGGTGCCTTCGATCAAGCGGTCGCAGCCGGCGCGTGAGCTTGAGGCGGCCGGCCCGCGGCGCCGTCGCCCCGGAGCCGCGGGCCAGGGCCAAGTCCGGCCCGGTGGCGCTGCTCATCATCTTGTCTTTGACCTTCGGACCGCGGGCGGCTTGCGGTGTGCGAGGGTGATGCCATGAGCGAAGTGCCGCAGGTGCGGGACATACCGGTGGGGATCGGGGAGACCGGGCACCGCCGGGAGTCGGATTCGATGGGGGTCATCCACGTCCCGGCCGACCGGTACTGGGGGGCGCAGACGCAACGCTCGCTGCTGCACTTCGGCGACATCGGTGACGACCCGCTGCCGCTTGCCGTGTGCCACGCGCTCGGCCACGTCAAGAAGGCGGCGGCGCTCGCCAACGGCGCGGCGGGCCGGCTCGAGGAGTGGCGGGCCGCGCTCATCGCGCAGGTCTGCGATGAGGTGATCGACGGTGAGCTTGACGGCCACTTCCCGCTGCGGGTCTGGCAGACCGGGTCGGGAACGCAGTCGAACATGAACGTCAACGAGGTGATCGCCAACCGGGCCAGCCAGCTCACGGGCCGGGCCATCGGGTCCAAGTCGCCGGTGCACCCGAACGATCACGTGAACATGGGGCAGTCGTCCAACGACACCTTCCCCACCGCGACGCACATCGCGGCCGTGCAGGCCGTCATGGGGTCGGTGATCCCCGCCGTCGCGGCGCTGCGCGACGCGCTCGGCGAGAAGGCCGTGGCGTGGCGGGACGTAGTGAAGATCGGGCGGACCCACCTGGAGGACGCGGTGCCGCTCACCGTCGGGCAGGAGTGGTCGGGCTACGCCAGGCAGCTGACGCAGGCGCTCGCCGGCCTTGAGCACGCCTGCGCGGGCCTGTACGAGCTGGCCGCCGGCGGCACCGCGGTGGGCACCGGGCTCAACGCGCCGCCCGGGTTCGCCGCCGAGGTGGCGATGAGGATCGCGGCGTCGACCGGGTACCCCTTCGTGACCGCGCCGAACAAGTTCGCCGCGCTCGGGGGCGCCGACGCGGTGGCGGCGGCCTCGGCGGGGCTGCGCGGGCTCGCGATCCCGCTTGCGAAGATCGCCAACGACATCCGCTGGCTCGCCTCAGGCCCGCGGGCCGGGCTTGGCGAGCTGGTGCTCCCGGCCAACGAGCCCGGGTCGTCGATCATGCCTGGCAAGGTGAACCCGACCCAGTGCGAGGCCATGCTGATGGTGTGCGCGCAGGTGCTCGGCAACGACGCCACCATCGCGTTCGCCGCGTCGCAGGGGAACCTGGAGCTGAACACCATGCGGCCGGTGATCATCGCGAACTTCCTGCGCTCGGCGTCGCTGCTCGCCGGGGCGAGCCGGGCGTTCCGCCTGTTCTGCGTCGAGGGCGCGACGCTGAACGAGGCCCGCATCGCCGAGCACGTCTCCCGCTCGCTGATGCTCGTCACCGCGCTCTCCCCCGTCATCGGGTACGACAAGGCCGCCGAGATCGCGCACAAGGCCGACCACGACGGCTCCACGCTGCGCGAGGCGGCACTGGCGCTCGGCTACATCTCGGCCCAGGACTTCGACCGGGTGACCGACCCGGCGTCCATGGTTGGCGACGACGGGATCGGGGAGCTATGACGGGAATTGCGATGGCCGCGCGGCGGGGTCAGTGACGGCGGCGGGACCGGTCAAGGAGAGGCACATGGCGGCGGACGAGTACGACGTGATCGTGATCGGGGCCGGGCCGACCGGCGAGAACATCGCCGGCCGGGCGGCGCGCGGCGGGCTGACCACGGTGGTCGTCGAGTCCGAGCTGGTCGGCGGCGAGTGCTCGTACTGGGCCTGCATGCCGAGCAAGGCGCTGCTCCGGCCGGCCGCCGCGGTCGCGGAGGCCGGCGCGGTGCGCGGCGTTTCCGGGGCGCGGCTAGACGTCGCCGAGGTGCTCAAGCGGCGGGACTCCTTCGCCCATGACTGGAAGGACGACGGGCAGGTCGCCTGGCTCGATGGCGAGAAGATCGCCCTCGTCCGCGGGCACGGGCGGCTGGCCGGGACGCGCCTGGTGTCGGTCGGCGACGTCACGCTGCGGGCGCGGCACGCGGTCGCCATCGCGACCGGGACGGGTGCGCTTGTGCCGTCCACCCTGGCCGGGGTGCGGCCATGGACAAGCAGGGAGGCGACGAGCGCGCAGGCGGTGCCCGCCCGGCTCGCCGTCGTCGGCGGCGGCGTGGTGGGCTGCGAGATGGCCGCGGCCTGGTCGGCGCTCGGGTCGCGGGTGACGTTGCTGTCGCGCGGCGGGCTGCTCGACCGGCTGCCCGCCTTCGCCGGGGCACTCGTGGCGGCCGGGCTGCGCGACGCGGGCGTTGACGTGCGCACCGGCGTGAACGTGACCACCGCGGTCCGGCCAGGCGGACACGGGACGGCCGGGCCGGTGACGCTGACGCTGGACGACGGGACGTTCATCGAGGCGGACGAGGTCCTCGCCGCGGTCGGGCGCACTCCCAAGACCGCCGACATCGGCCTGGAGACGGTTGGCCTTAAGCCAGGATCGTGGCTGCCGGTCGACGACACCCTGCGGGTCGCCGCCGTGGACGGCGGCTGGCTGTACGCGGCCGGGGACGTGAATCACCTCGCGTTGCTCACGCACATGGGGAAGTACCAGGCCAGGGTCTGCGGTGACGCGATCGCCGCGCGCGCCGACGGCCGCGAGCCGTTGGTCCGCGACCTGGCCTCGCGGCAATGGGTGCCCCAGGTCGTCTTTACGCTGCCCGAGGTCGCCGCCGTGGGGCTCACCGCCGAGCAGGCCCGCGACGCCGGGTGCCGCGTCCGCGTGGTGGACTACGAGATCGGCGACGTGGCGGGCGCACGGCTGTTCGCCGACGGCTACCAGGGGCACGCCCAGCTCGTGGTGGACGAGGACCGCCAGGTCGTCGTCGGCCTGACCCTCGCCGGGCCAGGCGTCGGCGAGATGATCCACGCGGCCACCGTCGCCGTGGCCGGCGAGGTCCCGCTGAGCCGCCTGTGGCATGCCGTCCCGTCCTACCCCACGATGAGCGAGCTCTGGCTGCGGCTGCTCGAGGAATACGGCCTCTAAGCCGGTCGCTCTGCGCATTCGTTAGATCACGGAAAAAAATGTCGTTCTGGGGTGTAACAATCGCGGGGCGGGTAGCGTTTCGATAGCAGGGCTTACCCCGCTCGGAGCCCCCGGATGCCCCCCCGTCCGGGGGCTCCGCTTAACCGGGTTCCGGCGCGCGGACCCCGGAGGGCGGAGCCCGTTATCCGTTTGTCGGCCGCGGTCCGCCATCAACCGCGGCCGATGAACGGCATCGTGGTCGCCGTTATCGTCAAGAACTGCACATTGGCGTCCAGCGGCAGGCCCGCCATGAACACCACCGCATCCGCCGCGTGCTGCGGGTCGAACGTCGGCTCCGGCCGGACGGACCCGTCCGCTTGCGGCGCTCCCGCCGCGATCCACTGGGTCATCTCCGTGTTCGCGTTACCGATGTCGATCTGACCGCAGGCGATGTTGTACGGGCGGCCGTCGAGCGAGATCGACTTGGTCAGCCCGGTGATGGCGTGCTTGGTCACCGTGTAGCCGAGAGACCGCGGCCAGGGCGCGTGCGCGGAG
>Ga0265323_10001114_pt1 | contig 13883 bp, 8 predicted proteins | sample 41225metaG_FD_193580 | JGI IMG/M metagenome (GOLD analysis project Ga0265323, IMG submission 193580) | Rhizosphere microbial communities from Carex aquatilis grown in University of Washington, Seatle, WA, United States - 4-12-25 metaG | ecosystem: Host-associated > Plants > Roots > Rhizosphere >... | reverse complement strand
GCTGGTGGAGTCGCTGACGCAGCGCGCGCCGGTTTGGGACCGCGGCGGCGCGCGCGATCCCGCCGTACCGGAGGCGCTGGCGGCGCCATTCCGCGAGATCGCCCGCCGCGCCCTGCGTTCGGACCCGCGATTGCGTTGCTCCCTGAAGGATTTTTCGCTCGGCCTGCAGCCTGGCCGGGTCGAGGCGGAAGCCCATCCACGCACGGCGGTGCCGGCGGCGGCGGCCAAACCGGCGGCTGCGTCCGCCTCTCGCCCGGTGGCCCGGAAGCGGCAGTATGTGCTGCCGCTGGCGGGAGCTATCCTGGCGGGAGTTCTGGCGGCGGGAGCGATTCTGGCGGGGCTGCGGTGGGCGGGTTCGCGCCGTCCCGCCGAGTCCCAACCCGCGGTGGCGCCGGCGCCAGTTGCGGCAACGGTGAAACCGGAGACGGTGCCCGCCGTCGCCAGGAAACCGGCTGCGCCCGCGCCCACACCGGCGCGACCCGCGCCCACACCGGCTGCGCCCGCGCCCACACCGGCTGCGCCCGCGCGCACACCGGCTGCGCCCGCGCGCACACCGGCTGCGCCCGCGCGCACACCGGCTGCGCCCGCGCCCACACCGGCTCCGCCCACGCCCCGCGCCGCACCCCCCGCCAGCGGCCCGGCCTCGGGAGACGTGGTGGAGCGATTCGTGCCGCACGCGGAGTACCTCGAGACCATTCACGGTGCCGTAAGCGTGAGGGTGAGGGTCAAGCTGGATTCGTCGGGCGCGGTGGTGGCTGCGGAACTCGACTCGCGTCCGTCGAGCCCGTATTTCGAAAGGCTGTCGGTGGAGGCGGCGCGGCGCTGGAAATTCAAGCCGCCGGGCGGCGCCGGCAGTACGCGGCTGGTGCGGTTCGAGTATCACCGGGACGGCTGCGTGGCCTCAGCGGAGTAAGCGCAGCCGTAACGCCCGATTGTGTTACACTCCACTGCGAATATGCCCCGTTGTGAGCGGTGTTCGGCTGAAGTGGCGGCGATGCAGCGGTTCTGCGGGAACTGCGGAGCCGCGGCGGTTCCGTCATCGGAAGCGGGAACGGTGGCGATGCCGCGCCCGGCGGGGGCGCAGGCGGCCTCTTCCTCCAGCGCGCCCGAGGAGGGCCGCTTTCCGCCGGGGACGGTCCTCGCCCAGCGCTACCGCATTCTGATCAGGCTCGGCCAGGGCGGCATGGGCGAGGTCTACAAGGCTACCGATCTGCTGCTGGGGCAGGTGGTGGCGCTGAAGTTCCTGCCGGAGAAGCTGGCCGGCGACCCGGTGGCCATCGAACGCTTCCGCAGCGAGGTCCGGCTGGCGCGCCAGGTGTCCCATCCCAACGTATGCCGCGTCTACGATATGGGCGAGGCCGAGGGGCAACTATTCCTCAGCATGGAATACGTGGACGGCGAGGACCTGGAGAGCCTGCTGCGGCGGATCGGGCGGCTGCCGCCGGACAAGGCCGCCGAAATCGCGCGGCAGCTCTCGGCGGGTCTCGGGGCCGCGCATGAACAGGGCGTGCTGCACCGCGACCTCAAGCCGGGCAACATCATGATCGACGGGCGCGGCCAGGCCCGCATCACGGATTTCGGGCTGGCGGGCATCGCCGGGATGGTGCACCCGGCGGAGATCCGCAGCGGCACGCCGGCCTACATGGCGCCCGAGCAACTGGAAGGCCAGGAGGTGACCGCGCGGAGCGACATCTACGCGCTGGGGCTGGTGCTGTTCGAGGTATTCTCCGGCAAGCGGCCGTTCGAAGCGCCCGGCGTGGCCGAGACGCTGCGCAAGCAGAAGGAAGCGCCTCCCAGCCTGACCCGGCTTGCCCGGGACGTGGACCCGGCGGTGGAGCGGGCCATCGCGCGTTGCCTGGACCCGGACCCGCGCAAGCGCCCCAGTTCGGCGCTGTCGGTGGCGGCGGCGCTGCCAGGCGGCGACCCGCTGGCGGCGGCGCTGGCAGCCGGCGAGACGCCCTCACCCGGCATGCTGGCCGCGGCCGGGCCGGCCCAGGGCATGAGCATTGCATGGGCGGTGGTGTGCGTGGGAATGCTGGTGGTGGGGCTGGCGGAGATGTTTTATTGGCACAGCAAGGTCAGCGTTCCGGAGAAAATCCCCACCATTGAAGCGCCCGACGAGCTGGCCGGGCGGGCGCGCGAGTACATCCGCGCGTTCGGGTACTTCGGCCCGGCGAAAGACAGAGCCATGGGGTGGACCTACAACCGCCAGCTTCTCAACCGGCTCTGGCGGGAACCAGGGGCCGGGGACTGGGCCAGCGCCTTGAGGACCTTGCGGCCCCCGGCGGTGGCATTCTGGTACCGCCAGTCTCCGTGGGGTTTGCACCCCCTCGCCGGCCCTCAGGTTACGCGCGCCGATCCGTGGTTCTCCCCTTCATCGATTGAGGTGGTGCTCGACCCGCAGGGGCGGCTGGTGGAGTTCCACGCCGCCGCGCCGGAAGTGACAGCGTACGAGCCGGCCGCGCCGCCGGACTGGAGCCAGGCGTTCGCCGCCGCCGGGCTCGACGCGGCCAAACTCACTCCCGCCGAGCCGCGGTTCACTCCGCGCAGCGCCTGCGACCTGCGCCAGGCGTGGACCGGGGTCTATCCCATGCCGCCCGCTACCCCAGTCCGGGTGGAGGCGGCGGCGTACGAAGGGAGGGTATCGTCGTTCCGCGTGGTGGCGCCGCATTACGGTTCCGGGGAACTGGACGCGGGGGACACGGGATTATCGCTGGCCTACGGTAGCGCGGAAGCGGTGCTGGCGTACGCCGTAGTGATGCCCCTGTGGGCGGCGGTGATGGCGTGGCGCAACACGTCGCGCGGCAAGGCGGACTGGAGGGGCGCGCTCCGCCTGGGCCTTTTCAGTTTCACCGTGGAAGTGGCGCGGGGATTGCTTGTGACCCATCACGTGGCTGCCATTGAGGGGCTGGTGCTGTGGAAAGTTCTGGAACAGGGGATTGGAGTGTTCCTCATCCTCGCGTTGCTGTACCTGGGATTCGAACCGTACGTGCGGCGCCGGATGCCACACTCGCTGGTTTCCTGGAGCCGGATACTGGAAGGACGCTGGCGGGATGCCCGCGCCGGCGCCGACGTTTTGATCGGGCTGGCGGCCTTCGCGCCCATCGCCGCCGTCTCTTTGGCGATCGCCGTGGCTGGCGGACAACTGCGGCCGGTCGAGGCGCCACTGGCTGCGAGCGGCCCAATGTGGTCCGCTATGGCGCTTTTGGGCCTTCTGGTGGCCGTCTGGGGCGGCCTGAGTTTTCTGTTGCTGTTTGCGGTGCTGCGGTTTGCGCTGAGGCGGACATGGCTGGCGGCCGCGGCGCTGACGATTCTGCTGTCTCTGGCCTATGGCGGCACTCCGCTTGCCTTGTCCTTCTGGTTCAGCGCCGCGTTCTTCGGCGTGTTCACGCTCCTGCTGGCGCGTTTTGGGCTGGTTGCCGCGATGTCCCTGATCCTGGTGTATGAGCTGGCGAGGGCCGCGCCTTTCACCGCCGACCTTTCGCGCTGGTACGCGTGGCAGGGAATCTCGGTGGTGGCGATCCTGTTGATCCTGGCGGCGCATGCCTTCCGGACGAATCTGGGCGGGCGGCCGTTGTGGCGTGACGAGGAAGACGCCGCCCCGGCACCCGGGCACTGAAAGACTTCCTTCCCTGGCGGCATTACCCAGTCGAAGGAGCCAGAATGAAACGCCGATGCTTCCCCATGGCCGCCTGCGGCCTGCTGTCTTTGGCGGCCCTGTGCCTGTCGCAAACGCAGTACCCTCCGTACCCGCCGCACCCGGTCGTGCCTCCTCCCCATGACCTGCCCAGGCCGGAGCGTCCGGTGGACCCCATGGAGCCGGTTCCCTTCCGGCCCTGGAACAGCCGCATCGGCGGGTGGAAGGTGGCCATCCCCGGCGGCCGGCCGCTGGCCACTCCGGCCATCGCCGAAGGCAAGCTGTTCCTGGGCGGCGGCTTCGGCAGTCACGAGTTCTACGCTTTGGATGCGCGCACGGGCCGCCACGCCTGGACCTACCGGACGGCCGATGACGGCCCCACCGCGGCGGTGGTGGAGGGCGGCCTGATCGCCTTCAATACCGAGAGCTGCGAACTGGAGATCCTCTCGACCGGCGGCCGGCCGCTGTGGAAGAAGTGGCTGGGCGATCCGCTCATGAGTATGCCCGCCATAGCCGATGGCCGCGTCTACATGGCCTTTCCCGATTCGCGCGGCCGCGGTACGTACTATCTGGCGGCTTTCGACCTGCGCTCGGGCGGCGAGATCTGGCGCGCCGCGCTTCCCGGCGAGATCATCACCGCGCCGGTGATCGAGCGGGACCACATCTACGTGGCGACCGTGGGCGGCGCGATGGTGGCTCTCAATCGCCGCGACGGCTCGCGGATTTGGGAAGAGTCGCGCAATGCCACTTCGGCGCCGGCCATCTGGAAGGACCAGGCGTTCTTCAGCCGCCGCGAAGCCACCCAGGCGCCGCAGGGCAGCGCAGTGGCCACGCAGCAGAACGAGGTGCTGGCCTACAAGGCCGCGGCGGAGCCCAACGGCCCGGTGAAGGACGTGGCCGGCACGAAGCAGAAGGCCGATTACCTGGACTACGCCAAGCGCGCCCCCAGCGCCGCCGAAGCGCGCAGCCAGTCCCTGGACGCCACGGTGGGATTCGCCGGGGCCGGCAAGGGCTCGGCGGACATGGCGCCGGCAACGGCCAACCTGGGCCAGGCGAGCGTGCACGGCATCTGGGCGTACCAGGGCTCAAAGCCGTTCGTGGTGAATGGCCGCGTGTACAGCTCGATGGGCGACACGGCGCAATGCGTGGACGCCGCCAGCGGCCGCCCGCTGTGGAGCCGCAACCTGCGCGACGCGCGCCGCCCCGGATCGACGGACGACATCCTGACGCCTCCCGCGGTGGTGAACGGTAAGCTTTTCGTCGGCACGCGCTGGGGCTTCGTTTACGCGCTGAACGCCGAAACCGGCGAGGTGATCTGGCAGGTGGACATCGGCGAGCCGGTTAGCTTCCAGCCGGCGGTGGCCGGGGGCCGCGTCTACGTGGGCACCGACCGCGGCAGCGTATTCTCGCTGGAGACCGGCGACCCGCGCGACGACGGCTGGACCATGTGGGGCGGCAACGCCCGCCACAACGGGTTCTAGGCGGCAGGCTTGCGCAGCAGGCTCTGCAACTCCAGCACCTGCAGTTGCACCTGCTTGGTTTCCTTCAGCAGATCCACGCGGGCGCTGTTGATGAAGAGCTTGAGCAGTTCCACGGAGGCGGATATCAGCATGAAGCAGGCGAAGCTTCCGATGAGCGCGATCTTCCCCGCGCCTCCGGGCTTGTCCACCAACTTCCCGCACAGCACGAAGAAGACCGTGCCGAGCCCCACCACCCACAACCAGATTGCTCCCGCGTACCACTTCTGTTGCCGCAGCCCCTTTTCGTTCTTCTCCAGCAGCGCTGTCACTTCCTGGCGGTACCCGGCCAGGTTCTCGGGTTGGGGAAGGCGCGACAACAGACCATCGCGCAGGTTTTCACTTTTCGGTTCCATAGCCACCTCGTGATAGGAGTTCTTTCATCGCCTTTTTGGCGTGGTGAATGCGGGATTTCACGGTGCCTTCCGGGCAGCCGATAACGGCGGCCACTTCGGCCAGCGAGAAATCCTCAATGAAATGCAGGACCAGGACCTCGCGATGGCGGAGATCCAACTGGTCCAGCGCCTGGTGAATGGCCGCCGCATCCTCGGCCGGGAAACCGATCTCGGAGGTTTCCTCGAAACCCTCCGCATGGGCCTCCTCGGCGCGCCCCCGCGATGAGTCGCTGCGGATGCGGTCCACCGACACGCCGTAGGCGATGCGATACAACCATGGCCGAAGAGACCCTGGGTCCTTCAGCTTCCGTATGCCGCTGAAGGCGCGGATCCACACTTCCTGGAGGGCATCGAGGGCCCTTTCCCGATTGCCGAGCAACTTGGACGCGTAGTAGAGCAGGGGCCGCTCCATGACGCGGACCAGGTCTTCGAAGCCGTCCGGATCGCCGGACTGGCAGCGGAGCGCCAGCCACTCATCCTGAACTCGATTCCCGGTATCCATTCACCTATACTGTCGGGCCAAACGCGCCCGCGGTTCAAATCGAGGCGATCCGGCCCGCCGCCGCGGCGCGGCAAGCTATGATAGTGAATCCTCCCTGGATTCAACGGGGAAACTCCCGGCAGGAGATTTCTCACGGATATGACGACGGAAGACTTTCAACTTCGGCGGCAGCGCCTGCTGGCCGCGCAAGAGGCTCTCATCGAGCGGCCCAACGAGCCGTTGCCCGATTCCAACGGCTGGTTTCAACGCTACCGGGACCCGGTGCTGACCGCGGCCCACGCGCCGGTCTTCTGGCGCTACGATCTGAACCCGGCCACGAACCCGTTCCTGATGGAGCGCCTCGGCGTCAACGCCGTGTTCAACGTGGGCGCGATGGAGTGGCAAGGCGGCGTGGTGCTGATGGCGCGCGTCGAGGGCGTGGACCGCAAGTCGTTCTTCGCCGTCGCCGAGAGCGCTAATGGCATCGACGGGTTCCGCTTCTGGGATCGCCCGGTGGTGATGCCGTGCGGCGACGACCCGGAGACCAACGTCTACGACATGCGGCTGACGGCCCACGAAGACGGGTGGATTTACGGTTTGTTCTGCGCCGAGCGGAAGGACCCCGCCGCGCCTCCGGGCGACCTGTCATCGGCGGTGGCCCAGTGCGGCATTGCGTGCACCCGCGATTTGAAGACGTGGGAGCGGCTCGACGACCTGCGCACCGGGTCGGCGCAGCAGCGGAATTGCGTCCTCCACCCGGAGTTCGTGGAAGGGCAGTACGCGTTCTACACGCGGCCGCAGGACAGCTTCATCGAGGCGGGCCGCGGCGGCGGCATCGGATGGGGCCTGGCGCCGGATATTGCACACGCGGTCATCGCCGGGGAAGAAACCATCATGGACCGGCGCGAGTATCACACCATCAACGAAGTCAAGAACGGGCTCGGCCCGGCGCCGCTCAAGACCGGGCAGGGGTGGCTGCACCTGGCCCATGGCGTGCGCAATACCGCGGCGGGGTTGCGGTACGTGCTGTATTGTTTCCTCTCCGACCTGGCGGCTCCCGACAAGGTGATTGCCAAACCGGGCGGCTATTTCCTGGCGCCGGAAGGCGAGGAGCGCGTGGGCGACGTCTCCAATGTGGCGTTCTCCAGTGGCTGGGTGCGCCGCGGCGAGGAGGTGCTGATCTACTACGGCGCCTCCGACACGCGCACGTATGTCGCTTCGACCACGGTCGGCCGGCTCCTCGATTACGTTCTGAACACGCCGCCGGACGCGTTGTACAGCGCCGCCTGCGTGCGGCAGCGGATCGCCCTGATCGACAAGAACCTGGGCATGGCGAAGGTGTAGCCATGACGGAAGCGACTAAGCGTGACTGGGCCGCGCGGTTTGAGAAAGAGTTACGGGAGAATATACTGCCGTTCTGGATGGACCGCGCGGTGGATCGCGAAGGCGGCGGTTTCTTCGGCAAGATAGACTGCGACGGGGGCATCGCGCGCCAGGCGCCGCGGGCTTCGGTGGTCAACAGCCGGATTCTGTGGACCTTCTCGGCCGCGTGCCGGTTGCTGGGGGACTCGTATCGCGCGCCCGCCGACTGGGCGTACGAGTATGTCGCCAGTAAGTTCTGGGACGCGGAGTATGGCGGCGTGTATTGGCTGCTGGATCACAAGGGCAACCCGCTATCGGATCGCAAGCAGATCTACGCACAGGCCTTTGCGGCTTACGCCATGGCGGAATACTATCGCGCCACCGGGAAACCGGAAAGCCTGGAGTTCGCCCAGCGGCTCAGCGGGCTGATCGAACGGCATAGCCACGACGCGGCCGGGTTGGGCTACATCGAGGCTCGCGGCCGCGATTGGGGCGCGCTTGAGGACATGCGCCTCAGCGAGAAGGATCTGAACAGTCCCAAATCCATGAACACGCACCTGCATGTGATGGAGGCCTACACAAATCTGTTGCGTGTGTGGCCGGATCCCGAATTGCAGGCCAGGCAGAGAGAGTTGCTCGAAGTGTTCATGGGCCGCATCGTGGATAACTCCACCGGGCACTTCAAGCTGTTCTTCGATAACCAGTGGAGCTCTCTCAACGATCACGTTTCCTTCGGGCACGATATCGAGGGCAGTTGGCTGATTCTGGAAGCGGCCGAAGTGCTGGGCGACAGGGCGCTCGCCGATCGCGCGCGCCAGTTGGCCGTCACGATGGCCCAGACCGTGTATCGGGAGGGTCTGGACAAAGACGGCAGCCTGTTCTACGAGGCGGATTCCACTGGCGCCCTGATCGATCCGAACAAGCACTGGTGGGCGCAGGCGGAGGCGGTCGTGGGCTTCTACAACGCCTGGCAGGTGTCGGGCGACGAGCGCTTCCGGCGCCAGGCGTATCGCATCTGGGAGTACATCGAAGAGAAGATCGTGGACCGGGTGCACGGCGAGTGGCACGCGAAGCTTACACCGGGAGGCCGGCCTTATCTGGAATCGGAGGATTCGGACGCCTGCCTGGCGGGACCCTGGAAATGCCCCTATCACAACAGCCGGGTCTGTTATGAAATGATGGAGCGGCTCAAAGCGTAAGGAGACGAGAGCATCCTATGAAATACGGCTATTTCGACGATCAGAATCGCGAGTATGTGATCACGCGGCCGGATACGCCGCTGCCTTGGATTAACTATCTGGGATGCCAGGGGTACTTCGGCATCATCTCGAATACCGCGGGCGGGTATTCCTTCTACCGCGATGCGCGTCTGCGCCGCATTACCAGGGGCCGCTATAACAATGTTCCGCTCGATATGGGCGGCCGCTACATCTACCTGCGCGACAACGAGGATGGCGCCTACTGGTCGCCGTCCTGGCTGCCCACCTGCCGCGATCTGGAGCAATATACGTGCCGTCATGGCATGGGTTACTCCACGATCGGCTCGAAGTACCACGGCATCGCCGCCAGCACGCGCTACTTCGTCCCGCTCGACGAGAACCTGGAGATCTGGCAGCTCACGCTGACCAACGAGCGGCTGACGCCGGTTTCGCTTTCGATCTTCTCGTCGGTCGAGTTCTGCCTCTGGGACGCCCAGGACGATTCCACCAATTTTCAGCGCAACTTCAGCATTGGCCAGGTGGAGATCGCCGACGAAGTCATCTACCACAAGACCGAGTACCGCGAGCGGCGCGACCATTTCGCCTGGTTCGCCTGCTCGGATCCGGTGGCTGGCTTCGACACGCAGCGCGAGAGTTTCCTCGGCCCGTGGAGAGGCTGGGACCGGCCGGCGGCGGTGGAGCGCGGCGAGTCGTTCAACTCCGAGGCCCACGGCTGGGCGCCGATCGCCTCGCAGCATGTGCGGCTGGTGCTCCAGCCGGGCGAAACACATCAGGTGGTTTTCGTTCTGGGGTATCACGAGAACCCCAAGGACCTGAAGTTCGATCCGCCGGACTCCCAGACCATCGACAAGCGCACGGTGAAACCGGTGATCGCGCGGTATCGCGACAAGGCCAACGTGGACGGCGCATTCGATAAGTTGCGGGCTTACTGGGACGGGCTGCTGGGAGTCTGCCAGGTGGAGACGCCCGACATCCACACGGACCGGATGGTAAACGTCTGGAATGCCTATCAGTGCATGGCGACGTTTAACATGTCGCGCTCGGCGTCCTTCTTCGAATCGGGCATTGGCCGCGGGCTGGGTTTCCGCGATTCCAACCAGGACTTACTGGGCTTCGTGCAGATGGTTCCGGAGCGCGCCCGCGAGCGCATACTGGATCTGGCCGCGACCCAATTACCCGACGGCGGCGCCTATCACCAGTACCAGCCGCTCACCAAGAAGGGCAACAACGACGTGGGGAGTAACTTCAACGACGATCCGCACTGGCTGATCGTGGGTGTCTCCGCGTACCTGAAGGAAACCGGCGACTGGAGCATTCTGGACGAGCCGGTCGCATTCGATAACCAGCCCGGTTCCGAGCAGCCGCTCTACGAGCATCTGCGGCGCAGCTTCCGTTACACGCTGGCCCGGCTGGGGCCGCACGGCCTGCCCCTGATCGGCCGCGCGGATTGGAACGACTGCCTGAACCTGAACTGCTTCTCGGACACGCCGGGCCAGTCGTTCCAGACCACCACGAACAAGGAAGGCAAGGTGGCCGAGTCGGTCTTCATCGCCGCGTTGTTCGTGCTGGCGGGCAGGGAACTGGCCGCGATTGCCAGGCGGCGCGGCCTGGACGAAGAAGCGGCCAGGTGCCTGGATGAGGCGGCGCGCATGGAAGAGACCGTGCGCCGGCACGGCTGGGATGGCGAGTGGTTCCTGCGCGCTTACGACGACTTCGGCGGGAAGATCGGCTCGAAGGAGTGCAAGGAAGGCCAGATCTTCATCGAGACGCAGGGGTTCTGCGGCCTGGCCGGGATTGGCCTGGCGGACGGCACGGCGCGCAAAGCCCTGGATTCGGTGCGCAAGCACCTGGCCACGCCGCACGGCATCGTGCTGCAACAGCCGGCTTACTCGCGCTATTACATCCAGTTGGGCGAGATCTCCTCTTATCCTCCGGGTTACAAGGAGAATGCGGGGATCTTCTGCCACAACAACCCGTGGGTGATGATCGCCGAAGCCATGGCGGGCGATGGCGACAACGCGCACGATTATTACTCGCGGATCAACCCTTCGGCGCGCGAGGGCATCAGCGACGTACACCGGTGCGAGCCGTATGTCTATTCGCAGATGATCGCCGGCCGCGACGCTCCCACGCACGGCGAAGCCAAGAACTCCTGGCTGACCGGCACGGCATCGTGGAATTACTACGCCATTACGCAGTGGATCCTCGGCATACGGCCGGAGTACGACGGACTGCGCATCGCGCCGGTGCTGCCGGAGCGGTGGCAGGGATTCGAGGCGGTGCGCCGGTTCCGCGGCGTCGCCTACCACATCGCCGTGCGCCGCCAGGGCGCTGGAAACGCCGTGAGCCTGCTGGTGGACGGCAAAGCGGTGGATGGCAACGTGGTGCCGCTGGCGCCGGCGGGGCGGGCGGATGTGAAGGTGGAAGTAACGCTGGGCTGAGGGCTGTGTTCTGTGGGGCGGGCGGACAACCAGCCCCACAGAACCCCTAACCTACTCCGCGGCCGGAGTCTTTTCGGTGTACATCTTAGTCAGGTGATCGTACCAGGTGAACTTCAAGATAGCCGAAGTTGCCAGGACAACGGCCAGGGCGATCCCCGCGATATCGTAGCGGCGGATCACCACATAGACCGGCAGGGCAACCAGGCTGGTCTGCCAGGCGATCCCGACCACCACGTTGAACATGTCGCGCGCGAAATCGGGATTGGGCTGGAAGCTGGGATCTTCCGCCTGCACCTTGGCCAGGATGGGGCCCCAGAAGCCCCATGGCCGCACGCGCCGGTAGAAGGCCTTCAGTACCTCGTCGTCCTCGGGCTTGGTGAACAACGTTCCCAGCAGGCACCCGACGGTCGAAATCCCGAGGATCTTCGGGAATGCGTTCAGGATCACAATGTCGGAGGCCAGAGCATAAGGGATCGCCGCCGCGATTCCCGCCACCATACCCCAGAAATAGCCGTAACCGTTGAATCGCCACCAATACCACTTCAAAACGTTGGCCGCCGTGTAACCGCCCCACAAAGCCGCAACGATCCATTTGATTACGTGGTCGATGGAACCTACGAACCAGCCGAATGTGATCCCGAGAGCGACCACCGAGAAGGAGGCCACATAGCTCAACCGGACGCAGGTGCGCTCGCTGGCCTGCGGATTGATGAACTTCCGGTAGATGTCGTTGACAAGGTAAGGCGGCGCGGAGTTCACCGTGGCGGCGAAGTTAGACATGAATGCGGCCAGCAGGCCGGCCACCAGAATGCCCAGGAGTCCGACGGGAACGAAATGGCTGAGCGCATCGGGCAGCACCATCTCGAAATCCATGGCGGCGCCCATGCTGCGGATCTTGTCGCTATAGAAGGCCAGGGCCAGAATGGTGAGCCCGGCAATCATGAAGTAGCGCGGCACATTCAGCACAACATTCACCACGGCGCTCATCATGGAGGCCTCGCGCGGGTTCTTCGTGGAGAGGATGCGCTGCATGTCGTAGTTCGGAGCCGGGCCGGCGAAGCTGAGCAGAACCCCTTTGAATACCATCATCATGAAGAAATAGCCGAAGATCGTGTAGCCGTCCTCGCTGATCTTCGCATTCACCGCTTTGATGAGTCCGCTCCAGTCCATGTTGAGATGCCAGCCAAACCAGATCTGATCCCACCCGGCCGGCACGGCGCGGCGCAGGGCTTCCGGAGACACCCGCGCGATGGCGATGATGCCGATGGCGATCGAGGCGACCGACAGCAGGCAGAACTGGAGCACCTCCGTGATCACCACGCTGAACATGCCGCCCTTGACAACGTAAAACGTAGTGATGGCCATCAGGATCAGCGCATACTGGTTGGCCGAGAGGTGCCAGGGAAGGAAATCGGTGGCGAACTTACCGATGCCCTTGAACCCGTAGGTGAGAAAACCGATCACGCTGACCAGCGCGAAGATGACCACGATCAGGTGCGACAGCCGCGCGCCGCGGCCCTTGCCGAAGCGCGTGGTGATCCACTCCGCGCCGGTCGTTACGCCGGAGCGGCGCAGCCAGGCCGAGAGGAAGACCATCAGAAAGATCTGGTTGAAGACCGGCCATAGCCACGGGATCCACACGCTCTTCAGGCCGTAAATGAAAAGTAAGTAGACCAGCCACATCGTCCCCGCGATATCGAACATGCCGCTTGCGTTGGAGACGCCCAGCACATACCACGGCAGAATATTGCCCCCCAGAAAGTAGGCCTTGGTATCTCTGGAGGCTCTATGCGAAACCCAGTAGCCCACGCCGACCGATGTCAACAGGAAAGCAACGATGATGATAATGTCCGCGAGTTGTAAATGCACCGATACCTCGATTTCCCGGCCTGAGCCGGTCGATCACGGGGCGCGCTCCGCGCCGCGCGTGAAGCCAAATCATACCAGAACTCCCGCTCCGGATGAAACGCCCCCTTGCCACAGGCGCCCGTGCGCTATCCTGTGAAGTTCCCCTATGAAACGAACAGCGGTAGTTTTCGGCGCGGCCGGACAATTGGGAGTCGAACTGGTTCGCGAGTTGCGCGCCCGGCAGTATGCCGTGGCTGCCTGGGACCGCGGCCACGTGGACATCACCAACCCAGAGGCGGTGGAGAATGCCCTGACCCGGTCCGACCCGGCCGTGGTCTTCAACGCCGCGGCCTATAATCACGTGGATGTGGCCGAAAAGGAGCCCCAGGCGGCCTACCTGGTGAATGCCCTGGCGGTGCGCAACCTGGCCATGGCCTGCCGCCAGACCGACGCCCGGCTGGTCCACTTCTCCACCGACCACGTTTTCGACGGCACCGCCCGCCACCCCTACGCCGAGGATGATCCCACCCGTCCGCTCAGCGCCTACGGCGTCTCCAAACTGGCCGGCGAGATGTACGCGCAGGCCTACCTGGAAAGCGCCCTGATCGTGCGCACCTCGGGAGTTTTCGGGCTGGGCGCGCTGGCGACGGCGCGCGGCAACTTCGTCGAGCTGATGCTGCGCCTGGCTGCCTCCGGGCACCCCATCCGCGTGGTGGAAGACCACGTGGCATCGCCCACCTTCGCGCCGCTGCTGGCCGCACGCACGCTCGACCTGGTGGAGCGCGGCCAGTCCGGCGTGTTCCACATCGGCGGCGGATTTCCGATCTCGTGGTTTCAGTTCGCCCGCGCCATATTCGAACTCGCCGGCATTGCCGGAGCGCCGCTGGTGGCCACGAACGAGCGCGAGTACCGCACTCCGGCCCGCCGCCCCAAATATTCGGCGCTATCCAATGCCAAGATGGAGCGCCTCGGTCTGGAGCCG
>Ga0265323_10001113_pt1 | contig 13896 bp, 9 predicted proteins | sample 41225metaG_FD_193580 | JGI IMG/M metagenome (GOLD analysis project Ga0265323, IMG submission 193580) | Rhizosphere microbial communities from Carex aquatilis grown in University of Washington, Seatle, WA, United States - 4-12-25 metaG | ecosystem: Host-associated > Plants > Roots > Rhizosphere >... | reverse complement strand
CGCTTCTCCAGCTCTCGCAAGAATTTGATGGCAGTCGTCCTCGGAGGGACTTCCCGAATGACCGTACCGAGGAATTCTACCTTACTCCGCGCAGCTATGGTTGTTGATCCTGATCAGAGAATCTTATTGCCAGCGCACCATTCAGTTGCAGAGAGAAACTTAATACTGGACTTCATTTTCATCCGTTGATCCTTGGCTGGAATTGTCCAGTGCAAAGAGACTCATTGATGCTGGTAGTTCGGATAACATAGCACGGGTGGATCAGTTGGGGCTGAAGTAAGTGCCTCGATCCCTATCGAATAAGAAGAAAAAGGATGAGTAGTGGGTTGGAGTAAGGGGTTAGAAAATGTTGACTGAAAAAAGAGTTTGAGATTTCTCTTTTCCTGGGACTACACCTAGACTTCTTCGCCAGATATCTCGCGATCTTAGACAGGCAGATCACTTCACCGTTCGGCACATACAGAAAGAGAGTTATATCCTGCCACCTGCCGCTATCAGGGGTTTATCGCCTGCATCGTAACATATTTCTCAACCATTACATAAATGTAGAGGAAATGGACTTCTTAAGGTCGCTTTACTGAACCGGGTTTTCTTTTCAGACTATCAGAAAGAAAGAGCTAAACAGACTAATTAGCCTTCGTGCGCCTTACACATTCAAAGCCGGAGCCCAAAGCAAGCAAGAAGAGCGGAACAAGTGCTATCAAATTTCAAGCGTTAAGCAATACACCCAATTTTCCATTCAAGTGAAAGGAAAAGAAAACTACTTGAGAAAGGTTACTACTTCCTAAAGCACATAGACCGAATTAGACCTACTTATGAAGAAAAAGAAAGATAAAAGAAATAGTCATCTACGGGAAGCGTCAAGGTCAACCCTTGCCTTGGGATAAGTTTAATCAGGTAGGTAGATCAGCAAAGAAAATAAAAAGTAGGGCGGTTCCTTCTTCAATCAGAATGATAATTATTCTATATTTCCATGACCAGCACTATACGCAACGAAAGAAACTCCCAGGCTTCCTACCTGCTACCTATTTATCACTCACAATAGCTTCGACCTTGCTTATACTTGAATTTATCTTGCCTTCTTACTTATTTGCATTCGAGATGCTTATCCTATCCTAGTTCTATTAGATAGAAATTAACGTGGAATCCTTTCGGACTGCCTTATCAATACCTTCTAAAAGATAGAAAGGAAAAGAGGACTGGCAGAGGGTATAACTATGAGGCTTGCGCCCCGACGAAACTAGTGAGTCGGCACGAGATCTCTTTATTTATTAACACAAAGAATATCTTCGAAAGGAAGAGCTGATAGTTTTCTTTGACATGCAGAGTACTTTTTATCTATTTTGTAAACTTGACTCAGTTTCAAGTGAGGACCTCATCTTAGAATGGTAAGAAAAGGAAATGACTCACCACCTATTAAAGAGAAATGTGGTATGAGATGTGATATATTTTATGGAAAGAGTATATGAGAGAATGCTTTATTGAATGGAGATCTGCTAAGTAGATGAAGGGGGAGATCATGGAAAGGTCACTAAGTGATCTAAGCTCTTCGGAATGGTTGGAGAGAGCCCCGTTCTACTACACCAAATCGAAAAATAGAAAAGAGGGGGAGCAGCAAGTTGAGTCTTTTGGATCATGTTGCTTAGGTGCTTCTTTCTCTTCCAACCCCCCTTCTATCTCTTCCATAAGGTTTGGGAGGAGGGTGCGTGCTACAGATTGAGTTGGAAATGCTACTTTTGCTTCTCATTTCTCGAAAGCATTGATTAGAATTTTCCTGAGGGCAGCCAAGGTCAATGAGAAAGAGAAACCCGACAACGTACAAGTAAGCTAATGTTTGGAAGGATCAAATCTACAATATCGTAAGTAACAAACCTCACGTTCTTCCTCATCTGTACGCTATTCGTCAACTTCTCCTATTCCAAGAAATCGAGTCATATCTGCTATCCCAGGTACCTATATCTAGTATAAAATTCCGACTACTTTCGTTCCCTAGTGTACCCCCTCCCTAAGCAAAGACTATGGCAAGTAAGGGCCCAGTTTCCTTTCCTCAAATCCATGGATGGCGTAATTCTTCTCTATTAAAATCCATCAACTTATAGATACTTTGGTTAGACTTATTACTTAACCTGACCTCCTTGCTCTAGTGCTCTTACCTATCGTACAACTGCTCCTCATAGATATTCCGTACAATAAGCCCCAACTTACCTAACTTCCTTTCTTTCTTCACTTCTGCATTAGATAAGAGTTTTGTGAGAAGAAAGTAGAGTTATCCTTTGATACCTATCCGTAGAAGAGTTAGATTCAGGGGTAGCTTTCCCATAACAATAGAAAGAATCAAAGCAAATATACACTATCACTATATAGTAAACATCAGCCTACCTATGAAAAGTGAGATGATAGCTTAGTGCCAATAATAGATTAGAAACGAGTACCTCTCGACCAAGCCCAGGTAATTCATGCCCTATCCTTAGAACTACTTGACTTAGTGACGTTAGACTTTCCCAACTGTTAATACCAATCCGGCAGCAATAACTACTACTAATGCATATTCATATCCCGAAGTCATCATATCTAGTAGACTTAGCAGACTGTGACCTAGCCAGCCTATTTGTGGACAACAGACCAGTACTATCCATCAATGCAAAGACCTTATACCTATATTTCGTGGAAGAACTCCTCCTCATATGATGCTTATCGAAGCAGGGCAATAAGACCAACTGCCCTAGTGAGAAGAAAGCAAATACATATAAGCATAAACGAATACCTAGCCGAGCCCTATACTTACCTGCTTGTACGGTCAATGCCCTAGTAGACATCAACTTGTGAATAAACTCATGCCTTATCTGCTGCTTTACCCGACCCAGGTGACCTCCTTGCCGATAAGAAGAAGACCCAATGCCGTGCCAAAGTTGAGCATTGTAGGGTTTTCTACCAAAAGGCAACCATCAGTCAAGCTGGCGGTAAAGCAAGGCGAAATAGAAGTTATGGCAGAAAGAGAAGCTTCTTTCCGGAAGTGAAGACGTTATGATGGAAGTCCTGCTCAGTTCAGTACAGCTTGTCAGTAAGAGCTGCCACCCATAGCTTAGAGTAGAGCTCTATTCCATAGCTTAGAGCTCTATTGGCCATGAATCGATTGAAGTAGTGCCATGGTCAATATGCCATAGACTGATCTTATCCAGTAAGATGAGATAGATCCTCAGTCCATCCTAAAAAAGTATCTTCCATATCGATAAAGAGGTTGCATCTAGGTAGAGAGAAAGAGTTATTCTCACAGACAGGAAAAGAGAAAGGAGGTGGAAGAAAGTGTAATCGTTTTATCTCATAAGTTTAGCTAGCTTAATCCGAGTACACAATCTTCGACGCATAGGCACGACATTGATTGTTTCAGCTGTAAACTTCTCTCTGAAATGGGAATCCACTCGCAAAAGCGGGACGATGACATGGAAAAAAGAGCCTGACCACTCAACTATCGAAGAAAGCAAATTGCTAATTACACGTCTTACGAAACCTCTCTGCCTTACGGAGTTGCCCGAAAAAATGCCAGTGTAATGACAAGCTACATATATATAAGAATATTATAAGTTGAAGAGAAATACTACTTCCCAGAAGAGCAAGTGTAATGAAAAAACTACAGTGAAAGGAAAAAGGAAATGAAAAGCGAGTATTCTTTTTCTCTTTAAACTCTTTTTTCTACGAAAGTGCTTTTTCTTATCTGACAATTAGACTCACTGCTGCTGAACACTCTGGTACGGGAGGAAGTTATAGCGCAAAAGACTGAAGGCAAGCATCGTCATCCTTATTTGCATAGGCATTATTCATACTGTCAAATGCAAAAGGTACCCGAGGTGCCCAAAGAAGCAAAGCTTAAAATTTCTACACCTCAGCAGAAAAGAAAAGAGTCTCCATTACCTCAATTACAGCACGAAGTAGATATAAGGCTTATTGCTAGGAAAGCCCGGTATCTTACTACATGCATAGTTGGCAGAGACTTAGGGGTAGGGTCACACCTCATACACTGGAAAAAGCAAATAGAGAGACCTGAACAAGCTGACAACCACTCCAAACCTGAAGAGCAAGCGAGTGTAACTACAGAAGTGTGCAGTCTAACCTGAATAGAAAAAAAACTACAGTTGCGTCGAAAAGCAAGTTACATGAAAAGCTAGGAAAACTATAGAAAGAAAAAGTACAGCTATAACAACTGCTTTTGTGCAAGTGAAAGAGCAGTGTTCAGTTTAACAAAACTAGCTCGAACAATTGTCGATAATAACTACAGCTCTTTTGTGCCCAGTGTCGTATTCTTTATTTCTGTTGTTCTGAAAAGAAAGTGAAACTCCTCGTTATCTTCTTTCTTTGTGTAATATCTTTATACTCTCTTTCTTTTGTTTAATTGTGTGCAGTAGTTGGTGTGAAAAAAGGGTTTCTTCTTTTCTCCTAATCTGGGGCGGATAAAGCGCGGTTGGTAGTGGGCGGTAATGCCAATCGCAATTTTAAAGCAAAGAGTCTTACTCTTGATCAATTGAAGGGATCATGCTACAAGGTTTATTTCGTGTATTTTATTTACATCGTGTATTGTATGGGTCTGCAGGTGGGTAGTCCGAAAAGAGGTTCATTCCGGCTTACTGTGTAAATTAGTTTCTTACAAAGCAATGGTTCTATAGGAAAATCCTCCTTTCAAGAAGAGCTAATAAGGTATCATACCGGAATGGAATCATTGTGTGTAAACCAGTAAGTCTATTGGTGTCTGCTTGCAAAGCTCTCTATCGAGCATGTTGAATGGCAACTTTTCCAGCATTTATTAGCATATAGAATTAACATCTTTTGTTCGTTGTCTTCTTTATTCTTTCTATTCTGAATAGCTTATCTATTACTCACAGGGTGTACAGATAAGTTTCTGTTATAAGTGGCTGTTTTCTCCAGCAACTGGGTAAACCGCTGGTATCTATCTATACCAATATTTGTTGATAGCAGTATCTAGTTCATCAATCTCTTGGGTACTCTCTAGTACAGTCAAATACCTAACATATTTTCTATATAAGTCAATGATAATACCAACATGCTTATTATAAGTCTTCTTCTGTGCAGAATTGCAGTCAGTAGGAATAATATCATTGAAGACATTAAGCAATTCCTGTTTACCGAGTATTGTTAAGGACAACTTCCTGCTTAGCGCCCTTCTTTCTTTTCTCAAAGACATTGCGTTAAGTATAAAGAAGCATCTCCTTTCTATTCATCAGATTAAAATACTTCTTACTGTATCTTATTACATTGTCATAAATCAGCCGGTTAATGAGGTAAAGAGGGTCTCTTAGCGAAAAAAAGGCATTTCTATAGTATTTGGGCATAGTGCTTGCGTGTAATGCATTGGTAAAAAAGTTATAGTGCACAGTGTAGATAGGAACACCACTAGCATTACATTGACCAATAACATGGCATGCAATAGTAGCGTCTATCTGGTGAATGAAAGACGCAAAGGTAGCGCGTCTGCTTTTCATACGGTCCCTCGTAGTAGTAGGCAAAGATAGTGATACTTGATGTTTTTTATTTCTCTTTCTATCATAGACCCAAACACGTACCCCTTGACCATGTATTCCTGAATAGTGGTAAGGAATCCACCCGCATCTTTTGTGTTGCAGCAAACCAACCAATCTCGTTGACTAGATTCATAAGAACATTAATTTCTGGGAATCGCTTATCCCTTGTAAAAGACTTCAGCGATTTGCTTCGCCTCATTCTTCTTTCTATCTAGAAGAATAGAAGAAAGACGACTTTGTATGTCGGCAGAAGCACTACGTATGCTGAGTTTTTTCATAGACAAGAGGCATATAAATCTTCTTGACTAGCTTACGAGTAAGCTTAGCGCATACCGGCCAGTGTTTGATTTGATAATGAAGCTCTCAATTCATCTTTGATTTCTTCCATAAGCGAGTTGTAGAGATCTTTTATTTCTAATGTCTCTTCTGGTTCTTTTAGACTTCTTCTCTTTTTATCAACTAATAAATGGGTTCTTCTAGCCAGACTTTCATGGAACAGAAAGTTTGACATTATTTGATACGCTGACGATGAAGCATCCATTGAAATAGGTATCCCCATATAAGCTTCTTTTTTATTAATAAAAAAAAATAATATTACTTATGAATTGAAATGGATTCTTAGCACCAGATGAGTACTTAATGAAGTTCAAGACACGAGTTTTATAAAAAACACTACCTGACTGACAAGTATGTATGTATTGTATTATGACATAATGCTTCAGCCTCCTGGATAGATGAGAAAGTCTTATAATGAAAACCAGCTGAGGCATGTAACATTCGTTTAATTCTGATAATTTTGATTTCAGCGGGCAAAGATTCATCCCTCATTAGTTCATTCAATGCTATTGTACACTTTATGATCCTTTAAACATAATCAGGCTACGAGTCAAATCTCGATCGTGGAAGTTCAAGAATCCACTCCTTTATATCCTACCCGTCAATGAAGGGAAGAATAAGGAGTCCTCCTCATAGGCACTAGCTAGATCAATAACTAATTGCTCATAACGAGCTTGTTGAATCCGTCTATCCAGAATATCCACTAATTGTGAAAACTTCTACCTTTTATTATGTTCTTTTGTTAATTCAACTCTGAGAAGATCATCCACCACATGAGGAAGCAAATTGCCTAGGTACGATGGCATTCATCCAGAAAAACAATGGGTTTGTTAACAACTCTTTCCCGCTCTACTTTGCTCCCTGGCTCGTAACGTTAGTAGTTACTCGCTGGACAACGAACACATGTAACTCTTGCACTTGATCAATTTCCCTTGGAGTAAGATCTTTTAGGTGCTTTTCTTCTAATTAATCTTTTCCCTCGGAAATCTACAAAGTGGCAATCCTGCCATAAAAAGATAAGGGGGAGCTGAATGAGATTCATTCTTGCATTCCTCTTTCACTCTACTTTCTTTCTCTCACTCGATCCCCACTACTTGACTTGCTAAGCTAGCAGACTGAGCTTTAGCTTGGAAGGAAGACATCTATTATTGGACGGAACTGCTTGAGCGACTCGACTCAAGTAAGACTGGCGCCTTGCCCCATCCAAAAGAGTGAAAAAAGCAGCTTTGAAGTCAGTTTTTAGGCGAAAGGAAGAAAAACACAATGATTCCGGAGGAAAGAATAAAGTTAATAGGTTGAGAGAGGCATTCACTGCTTTCCTTCTATCTAGGGGTATTTCCGGTTAGCCTATCTATAGGTACGGTTAGCCTAATTAGCCAAGCACTGGTCCACGGATAAGCGAGAAGGGCAAGTAGTAGTTCAGAGAAAAGAAGGTTCAGCCCCTAGTTAAATCCTGCTCTCAGATTTGCTCGGACCTATCGAATAATCATTCACTCACCAGCTATATAGTTATTCTTCGAAAAGGCTCCTTAGCCAGCTTATTAAAAGTAGTTCAATTACCTCTTGGCAATTTCATTTCATATGGACATGTTGAAGGAAGTTCTATTGATGGATGCATACTAATATTCTCGATATGCCAGAGGGTAAAGTCCCATAGATAGGAGATCGGGCACAAGCTCAAGTCTCATAGCAGATTCTAGCACAAGCAAGTCTTAAACACTTCCAGCATCGGGCGAGAGATAAGATAAGTAAGCATACCCCTGTAGTGCTTCTATTAGAGTAGGTGGGTAGCCTCAATTCACTAGACATTTTTCTATTCAACCTTGGTACCTTACTCGCCTAGGTTTTTATCCAGGGTTAAAGCAAGAATTCCACTTTCGGCCCAAGAGCACTCTTATTCCTTCCTATCCGAGCTCCCTCGCTGTGCTTGAAATAGGCGAAGAGACTTAGCTGGCTTATTTGCTTACCCGACCTGACTGCTTACAGACCATCCACATAGGCGAGAAAGTAAAGTAAAATAGTTTAGCCTCGAAGAATAGGTTGTTTTCGGAGAAAGCATTTCCATCATCAAGTCCCTGAGTAGCTTCTTTCCTTTGAAGATAGATCCTTTTTTTACTGAAAATAAAATAGTTTACAGAACAGACTAGTTTTCCAAAAGAGTGGAAACTCCGGCAGGCGCACCGCCGACGAGTTTAACAGACAGAAAGCTTGAAAGAAAGTATCGACGTAGGGGAAAGAACTGTAGCTGGGCAAGCAAGCTAGGGGCAGCAGTAAAAGACAGTCAGTGGGAAGGAAAAAAGACTAGTCTGGGAACTACTCTTACTGAAAGGAGGAAGGATAGTATGGGGAAATACTCGACTGAAGAAAGAAGCTCTCGGCAAAAAGTGGAATCACTAAACGGAAGAAGGTAAAGAGACTCAGAAGACATCCAGGCAGGTAAACTTGTAGAAAGAAGCGGCTAGACTTGCACTTTGATTACCCACTAGTTTGATCAACATCCATCCTGGTGAGAGTAAAGGGACTAAAGGGCGGCTGGCTTGAATATAACCTTTCCTTACGCTTTCTTTTTCACAATAAATAGTACCTAACAAGAAGTGCCTGGGTAGGTCAAAGAGAATAGTCCACCTAAAAGAGAAAAACAGAAAGCACTTACTCATCTTTTAATCTCACAGCCGGAGGTAAATCAAACTGACAAAAGAAGCATAGGATTTAAATAAAATAAGCATAGGGAGGTAGATCATTCGGAAACTAGCCTACCGCCGCTTTGAAATAAACTAGCTCTTTAGTAGAGTAGTCAAGGAGATGGGCTAAAGCAAATCCAAACTATACTCTACTGTATAGACGTATATATAATATAAGTCTAAGTAGGTAAACTTCTGCCGCTTTGCCTTTATTCCTTCCAGTCAATACTGATTGACGAGGGGAAATAGTTGATTATTCAGGGAGTGCGCGCTATAAACTGAAAGAGTAGGTTGGACACCTTCCTTTTATCACTCAATTCTTCCTCCAGATAAAAATCTCTCCTCAACTCCATCTTTTACGGCTGCATACCGCAGCCTCGCTGGCCAAAGTTCCGCTCGCTCGTTCCACTTCCGTTACACTCGCTGGGGCAAGGACCTATCCGGACGAGCCCTTCGAACTTCACTATAGCAAGCAATATTTCGTCTGATCAAATTGTTTATTTGAATGCTGGCGCTGCTAGAGATATTACTTATGATTTGGGTTGCTGCTGTTCAGAGGCAGTCATCCTTTTATTATCAGGTTGATAAGATAGCATTTCAATAGTATAAAAAAATGTTTTGTTGAGGCTGAACCAGTGAAGGAGAAAGCTATACAACATCTTTTTTTTTTATTTTTTCGCTTTCTTTCAGAACCTTCCCGCTGCGTGCCTATTAACTATTAAATAAAGACAATTCTTCCTTTATATTCATTCTCCTATTGTACAAGTTCTATTTCAAGTTGTACAAAATAAAGAAAAGAATACGAAAGCAAAACATAAAGATTATGATATGGCATCAGTATATTATTCCTTGTTCTTTTTCCATAACTAACTTCTTCTCTCTCTAACACAGGTATCAAGACCCTTAAAAAAAGACCCACGCTTCCTGGTCGAGGCACTATCACGCTACAAGGGATTCCTCTACCTAATAAAAAGCAATCAAGAGAAATAAATAAAATCGTTTAGTGTACCAACCTATGATATCGACATAATGTGGCACTCACATCAGCTCTGTCCTGTTTCTTACTGCAACGACAGGCTCTTCTTGCAATGCTTCTACAACATGACGGCACCGATTTTGAAAGATCCATAGGGAAGCAACTGTATGACGGTTTTATTAAGACGAAAAAACAATTTGAGGATACGGGTTGAGGTACTGGAGAGCAGGAGCCATGTACAGGGGATCAGAACCAACTCCTTTGACAACGGTACCAGTTGCCTTAACCTGCACTGGTAAAATAAGGGATTTGAGTCCTTGCTTCTTTTTACAGTTATCGCTTGTCTAATCAAAAGCATATGAACCTTCATCAATAAGCTCAGTAGGGGCGTGGTAACCCCAGTTCAGATCCGCTCGCTAATGGAGTGCGAATGAAGACATGCTATCTGCCTGAGTGGACCCAGCAGTTACGAAAAGATTTGCATTTTACGTACGCATTATCACTGCGTATGCTTTCTATCTAGCTTAATACTATTATTTAGTAAATAAGTAAATAAGAACACAAAGAAGGAGAAACCCTTTCATGAGGAGCCCAAGCAAGTGATCTAATAGGAGCAGAGTCAGCTGTGAAGACAAGCAATGGCCTCAATTAAAATGTAAAAAACAGATGGAATTTGTGCTATAGCAACATAGACCTTGTACATTGTACCAGAAAAATGGTAAAGTCTTGCCTAGATACTATTCTCCGTCTTATTATGATTTCATTGAAAATAGTAAATTAGGTTAATATACCAAAACCGTTAATATACCAAAACCTCGGTATACTCATCTTCGTCATTTGATGAGTCGCAGTGAAGTAAGAGAATGAGAAGTAATAGAACTCACTCTTTGACTGACCTCTGTGCTGACTCGGATCCAGTATCTTTTTTTCGGAGCCTCATTCGACGTATTCCAACAATCTAATGCTTTTATACTAACGAATTGCTTGAAATCCTTACTGGAAGCTCTTGTCAGGAATTAACACAAGCCCATAGAGTAGTCTGGGATAAGCATGCCAACTCACTTATCGAAGCTTACCAGAATTTTACTAAAGATCAACGTGGCGTTGGTGTCAAAGTATTATCAACCAGTAGCGACTTGTTTCAAACTTCTCGTTCGCTTCAGCCGGACATTGGAAATAGCCTTACCAAACTTTGCCTTATCATCCGGCTCAAGCCATTTTTGATCGAAGACAAGCTAGGAAGAGTACAAGTGTAGAGGCACAGGAAATTCATATCTGTGTTATAGCTATATGCATGGGCAATTTCACTTCATCCTTTGAAAACTGATTAGAATGCCTGCTGCAATTGCAGCCTACACAAGTAGGTTTTCTTTCGGTCCATAAGGTTCATCTATAAGGGACCGGCCTCGTAAGGCTTTTGAGTTCTCTCTACTGGGTGGCTAAGTCTTAGATCACTCTTCACTAGATGATTTGGAACCAAGAATCAAAACATTTCTGTTTTCACTGTTGAGAAGATAAAATGTGAGTAAGTAGATCGTACTATACTATATACTTTACTAGATACTCTAATATGCCAAATTCAAAGTGATACAAAAATATACCAATTTGAAAGTGAGTGCCCCGAAATCTCGTGTTCTTCCTTTTATACCAGCTACAGTCAGTATGGATGTTTCCCACTTGATTGAGTGCGAACAGTTGGGATGGATGGTACTTATTGACCCAAGGAGAGGGGTTTTCAACAACCCAGTGAACGAGCGTAAGAAGAAATTGATAGACCCAGAGAAGAAGGTTTTTATGGAAACCAGAGTTGCAGTTAGCAAGGGATGCATGCGCAGACTTTACTTTAGCCGGCAGAATCAGGGATGTTTTTAGAAAGACTCTTCCTTCTTTGAAGATGTAGTACCTGCAGAGTTCCACCCCCTTCCTTAACTGCGAAAGGAATGACTCGTAACTAGTCTTTGTTTTTTGACTCAGCGAGCGTAAAGAGCGAGCCGTCATCTAGAAGTGCCGGATTTGAGTAAGTTTTTTCACTAGCTCAAGTAATAAAGCTTGACAGACGAAGTATGCTATTTTATTGGACCAGTGAGATTTTCATAGAAGTGCGTGTGCGCCAGATCGAGTGATTTCACAAACTACAAAACAAGTATTTCGGGCAGACAGACTTGACACTACTTTGAAGCGGAAGACTGACTTGATTGAGTGCGAAGGCATGCATTGGATTCCCCAGACGCGGAGTTTTACAGATTGAGTAAGGCAGACCCAGACTGGTAAACACCGAAATTGCTTATCCAACTGTTGGTGTAGCTAGTTCGCCAAAAGGTCAGAGTTGAACGTACCCCAGAAATAAACTCTCCATCTCTTCCCATCAGAGCGGAGAAGATGTAGGCAGTACACGAGAAAACCTATTCCACAGGGAGCTTAGCTCCAGCCAAGCCGTAGCAGATAGTGGGAGGGATAAAGCTTGATTTCGTCAAGAGAAAAACGCGATACTTGCAAGAGAATAAGCTTTGGCTTCAGACTTTGAATATGGGAATGGAAGATGAAAACTTTCCCGGATGGGCATCCCTTTTTCTTTTTAGTTACGTTCCAAGGCGGTCTATTCCTATTCGAGGCAATAAAGATAAGTAGATGTCTTTCTATGGGGAAGGCTAAGAAGAGTGACTTTGCTTACGCTATTGTAAGTTCACCCCCAGCTCTTTCCCTATTAAGTCGAGTGCTTCTGTACCTGCTTCTTCTTTGGATGGGTATTTAGAAGGAGTGTAATTGTCAATCATAAGCTGAGCACATCCTTGTTGTCAACCAGGCTTGCTTTCGACCTTTAAATAAGAGAATTGCTTTTCTTGTTTGTGTAAAAAAAAGTAAATAAATGAGTCAAAAAAGCGGTGAGGAGTTTAATAAGGCTGTGTATAAGGCTAAGGAGGGAGGATACCTACCTTTTGAGAGCTTGAAGTTTTCATAAACCTCTTCCTACCAGGTGTGTATAATTTCTCCTAGGTGTCCCCACCAGAATGTCCACTGTTACCAGAGCCTCGGTACCTCTACCAGAATCTTCACCATTACCATCACCGGTATCACCTCCATCTTTACCAGACTCAGTATCACCATCACTATTACCAGACGGGGTATCACCATCACCATTATCATCATTGTTTCCACCATCATCAGCATTGTCCTCAGAAACGGGAATATACTTTTATAAGTAAGAATCCTTACAACCTCAAGAATGCTACTCTCAGCACCATAAAGTTCAAGAGCACCGGGAATTAGCTGAGCAGCTTTCAAGGTGCCTACTAGCAGTTTGTTTATGCATTCTCAATTTCAGTTGCCAGTTGTAATATCTAGTCCACGTTTCATCTGTCTAAATTATCCATTTGGGGTCGTTCGGAAAAAGGAAATTATCTTCAGGTTTGAGATGAGGAGCATAGCTTTAACCTATGCTGCTTGCATGTAGCGTAGAGATAAAATTGATCCCGAGGCCTAATTAATGTATGTATTGGGTCTGTTGGAACTTGGAAGCCAACGGACTAAAGATAAATTGGAGTCTTTCGATTGCATTAGTGGTGTCTTAAAAGCGGTTCCGTGAGAGGTTTGTAGTGCCATATGAGAAGGATATACCGGAGCTTGGTGAAGCCTATGCTCCTGCCTGTGCTGGGAAGCTGCCAACTTGAGAATTGCTTGTGTTTGGAGAAGAATTTCGTGTATAAATCTGCACTTGCAAAAACCACACATATGGAGGCAACTGTATTTCCTGGAATTGTTTCTTTCGATTCACTGTGCAGCTGATACTGGCTTCTCTCTTTTGACATTTTAGTTCTTTTTTCAAACGTTATCTATCTAGTCATTTAGTACTTTGTAGTTCTCTATTGGTAACAAACATCTTAGTTAGGGTTTGGTATTAATATATTTGACCAGAATCATTTCTGATTGACCGGATCAGCCAAAATTTAAGTGTTGGATATGGGTCTTCTGCCCTTGCTTGTTAGGAAGTTTCACGACCAGAAATGAGATGAGCTCCGCGAAGAAGAAAGAACCTTCTTTCCGATAGGGAGAATTGACCTAGATGCATTTTCTTTCTCGGTAGCGTCGATCCATCCAGCCTTCTCGGACACTTTCTACGAAACCTGGTTCATTTTCCAGATTAACCTTTTTGGACATAGATGAATCGTGGTCAAATCTCACTGAAATGTCCTTCCATGGCATGTCCCAATGCTTACTTGTGCTTGCGCAGAATCTGTCTTCCTTATAGATATAGATATTGAAGTGGGGGGCTCTCGTCTCACTTCGCGGGTCTTCTCGGAAGAAGAGTTATCTCCATTTTGTTCTGTGGAAAGAGAATGAGAATTAAAAAAAAAAATGTGGCTTTCATCTACTC
>Ga0265323_10001109_pt1 | contig 13909 bp, 14 predicted proteins | sample 41225metaG_FD_193580 | JGI IMG/M metagenome (GOLD analysis project Ga0265323, IMG submission 193580) | Rhizosphere microbial communities from Carex aquatilis grown in University of Washington, Seatle, WA, United States - 4-12-25 metaG | ecosystem: Host-associated > Plants > Roots > Rhizosphere... | reverse complement strand
TGATACAGTTGTCTTATGGATAAAGACTGGCAGAACGGCAGCAGGCCTTTCTTGTCATCGCGGATCTCGTTCAGGAGAGCGATGGGGTCCCGCCGGCCGATCTTAAGGTTCACGATAAAATAGCGGCACCATCTTTTCCCCAGCCATTTCCGCAGCAGGTCCACGATCATCTCCGGTTTCTCGAGGACATCGCAGAGCAGCCAATCGACCGGAACCGGCCCTTCCGGCTGGTATTTAAGCGCATCCGCCTTGAGATGCATCAGCTTGGAATGTGATCTCACCGGTTCCCGAAGAAGACCATTATCAACGGCGATCACAGTGGCTCCGCGTTTGAGGGCGCTCAGGCTCCAACCTCCCGGGGCGGCCCCCAAGTCTACAACGACCTCGCCCTGCTTGGGAGCGCGCGCAAAGAGGTGAAAAGCCTCTTCCAGCTTAAGATATGAACGCGACGGGGCCTGGGGATCCATCTTCATGCGCTGCTGCCCTTGGGACATGGCCTGAAAGGAAACCAAAGCTTTGTTGAAATCCGTGACGAACACAAAGAACCCTTCGCTGAACTCCGGACCCCGCGGAATGCCGTCCTTGGCCAATTTGGAAACGCGGGACATTTTCTTGCGAAAGGCCTCGAGCCAGCGCTCCTTAAGTGTGTCGGCATAACGGCAGAGCTTATCATCGCCGAACGCGAAAAAACGGTACCCCCACGGCTCAAGGCTCGGTTTCTGCCCCAGATGTGCGACAAAAAGATCCGTGAGCACCCGCACGAAACTGTTAACAGATGCGCTCTGGCCATTTTGAGGGGCCAACATGATGTCGCAGGCAAAACAAAGTCCGCCGTGCCGCTGAAGCACGGCCGGGTCACCACCTTCTGCCAGAACCCAACCTTTGCCGTCGGACTGCGGCTTAAAACCGTAAGATAGGATCTCACGGGCGAGTACTTTTTCATAACCTTCTTTACTGGTCAACAGGATTTTCACAAACAAACAGCTCCGGAAATATGATGATTGCGCATTCAAAAAGCTTTCCAGATTATAACAGATGTTTTAATCACCTGACGCGTATCGACACCTGCGCGCGACGCGCTGACTGCGATATGCCCCAGAGAAACATGGAACAAGGCACAATCCGGGGGCAGACGAAAAGCAAGGTGAGTATACCCGGCAGGTGACGACTTCCATGAAACTTGTAACAGAAAGCCCTTTGACCAGCAGGTCAAAGGGCTTTCTGATATAAAAAAGGGTCAACCGCGAGACAATTTTGCAATTATCTATTGGCAATCAATACCACTGCTTACTAGCTGCTCTTACGAACAAAAACCTTCGTGCCAACATTACTTCTTTTCAGGTTCGCCCGTGGCTTCAGCCTTAGTGTCGCCAGCGGCCTCGGTAGTGGGTGGGGCCTTAAGGACTCTCACACCAGCGGATTCATTCGTGCCCGCCTTCAGTTTGATCCTGACCCGGTCACCGACTTTAAGCTGGGAAGCCGCCTTGGCGCTGATCTTCACGGTCCTCGACGCCCCGCTCTTCTCTTCCTTCACAACGATTGTGTTGGCTGCGGTATCGAGAGAAACAACCTCAGCAACGATCCTATCATACTTCTCCGTTGCCTTTTTGCTGTCCGCTTTCGCCGCAAAACTCGGCATTGAGATGCCCACCACGAATAACACCGTTAAAATAATCCCTAGAATCTTTTTCACGAGATACTCCTTTCTTAAGCTTTTAATATTTGGTTTATATTAGCATCAAATCGATAATATGCACTTAATTAGCATAAAAACTGGCAAAAACCAGCAATTACTTCCGTTCGCATCCGTAGCTTTATCGTTCCTCCCGAATAAAGGCCAAGTCCCCTCTCCTTACGGCGATGTCGTTTCGATGCCGGCCGTTACGTTCTCATCCTTCAAATTATCAAGGTTGGTGTGCTTCGTCTCTTTGGAACACAAAAGGGCAATGAAGGTCAACGCCCCAAGCACCGAAAGGTAGATCCCGACAGAACCGACCCCATGATTCCTGGCCAGCCAGACCGCGGCGAACGGGGTCAGGGCCGCACCGAGGATCGAGGAGACATTGTAGGAAATACCGGAACCGGTGTAGCGCACGTTGGTCGGAAAGAGCTCCGGAAGGACCGCCGACATGGGACCGAACGACAATCCCATCAGCGTCATGCCGATGCACAAAAACAAAAGCATGAGCCCCATGTTCGCTTGCGCTCCTGTCCCCATGGTCCCGGGAGCAAGGAAGAAATTGAAGGAAAGACCAAAAAGGATAATGGCGCCGGTCACGACCAAAAGGACGCTCCGTCGGCCGAACCGGTCCGCCAGCCAACCGGAAACCGGGATCATCCCGGCAAAGAAGAGTACGGAAAGAAGTTGCAGGACCAGAAAACTGCGATAGCCGATCCCCAGAAAACCCAGTTCCGTCTTACCGATGGCGTAGGAAAGGATCCAGGTGGTCATCAGATAAAACACCCCGTAAGTGGCCAGCATAATAAAGGTGCCCAAGATGAGCTCCTTCAGATGTTTTCTAAAGACAACCGCCAGGGGCTGCTCGACTTTCTCCCCGCGCGCCATGGCCCTGGCAAAAACTGGCGTCTCCTTAAGCCTGAGCCGCACGTACAGCCCTACCGCCACGAGGAGAAAAGAGGCCAAAAACGGGATCCGCCATCCCCAGACGAGAAAGTCGCTCTGGAGCTGTGCCTGGGTAGAATTGTAATTGAACAGGCTGGTGAGGAAGAGAAAAAAACCGTTGGCCAGGATGAACCCGAATGGCGCGCCCAGCTGGGGCCACATCGCGGCCCAGGCCCTTTTCCCTTCCCTTGCGGTCTCGGTCACCAGGACGGCCGCTCCCGACCACTCACCGCCAAGACCCAATCCCTGGCAGAAACGCAGGATTGTGAGCAACGCGGGCGCCAGAAGACCGATCTGGCTGACCGTAGGGAGCAGCCCGATCAGGAAGGTCGCGATCCCCATGGTGAAGAGGGACCCCACCAAGGTGGCCTTGCGCCCGATCCGATCCCCAAAATGCCCGAAGAGAATGGAGCCGACCGGACGCGCCACAAAGGCAACTCCGAAGGTGGCCATGGATGCCAGAAGGGCCGCCCCAGCATCAATTTTCGGAAAGAAAAGGAGCGGAAAGACCGAAACCGCGGCCGTGGCGTAGATGTAAAAATCATAGAACTCGATGGTTGTGCCGACCATACTGGCAAAAATGATGCGCTTGTGCGGCACTCCAGGCCCGCCATCGGACCCAGCGTCCCCCGGGACAACGTGTGACAAAAATCCCTCCTCACTAAGCTTTATAAATTTCTAGCGGAAAGAATGCGTCACCACCCAAAAGCCCTTCCGCCGACGAAAGAGCTACACAAAATACATTACACTGATTGCATCCATAATATCACATAAAATTTTAAGCGCAAACCAGCGGTAAGTTCGCATCCTCTGCAGGAGACAAAGAAAAACCCCTCGCAACTCGTGAAGCCACAGGGGTCTATAGAAGGGCCGGCTGATGAACGAGTCTAGAACTTTTCTTGCCTTCGTCTCACTGACGAACAGCCATACTTACATTGAACAAGTAAAGACCTGCGCGACACAACTTTCCAGGCGCTCTCATTAACTTCCGATCTTAATCAAGAAAAAAGAGCCGAAAGGCGATCTTGTTTTATAGGGTGTTGCGCCATTCTTTCCTTGATTTCTAAAGCCACATTCTTCCACTGCTCGTAGTAACATTGATTTGCAATAGGACAACGGGAACAATCACCACATTTCGGAAGAATAAAATGTTTAAAAACATCTTCTGAATTACTGAGGCCATCGATAAACACTTTGGATTGCTCATCATCAAAAAGAACACCCAAAGCTTCTTTTATAACTTTATCAGAGGCCCCCTCTGATTTCAATTTAAGAAACAGCGCAACACCGTTATAGTATCCCCGATTTTTTAAAGTGCCCCCCACTTCTTTCATATAAAGATTCAAATGCTTTAAGGCTTTTTTATAATCTTTGGAGCGATAGAACATAAAGGTAAGGAGATAGGCCAGGTGGTTAAATACATGGGCGCCGGAAGATGCGTCCGCATGAATGTTTATCAGTCTAATAAAAGAATTGTTTCGAGTAAGTTCGTAGCATGGGCCTGGGATATCCAACAAAGGTTCTAACAAACTTGCGCATTTGTAAATGTTCTTCCGAGAACAATCTTTGAGGTTCAATAAGCATTTCAATATGAATTGTCTTTCAGTTAACAGAACAGCTATCAGCTCTTTTCTTAGCTTTTGTATTTCCGATATTCCGGGGATATAAATTCTGTACGCTGGAAATCCCAAAAATGAATGGTCTCTTATATATAATTTAAAGCCGAATGTCTTAATTATTCTTAGCAGAAACTCCAAGGAGTCGTAATGGCTCTTAAATTCGCTTTGAAATGCATCCCGGAATTTTGACTCACCGTCTGGCAAAAAGATGCGATTAGGCAATTCGCCGGTATGATACCTAAACATGGCATCACATTCTTGCAACTTTTGGTCCTCAATAGATGGGAAATGTTTATTTTCAAATTGTCTGGCAGAAAAATCCAGTTTCAGCCACCGGGTGTCTATATCTTTTTTTAAATCGCCAGCACCCACTCCTTGGAAAGCTTCGGTAATGCAGCGCTGTAAAGCAACTTCAGCCATGGGATCTGAACCAAAAGCATAGGTATATCGATCATACTTTTCATTAACAATGATCAATGCCAAGACCGGAAAAACACCACCTAAAGTGCAATCTTTAATAATCACATGGTATTTTTGATCAATAATCTTTTGAAGCATCTCATAGTGCGCAGATTCTTTAAACGCATGCACAGGTACGGTCGGAAAACTGACTTCATCATCATATATTTTCTTCCCAGCAAATCTTTCAAATATCTCACAGATCCCTTGGCATATCGCCTCTTCGGGCGTATTACCAGCGCAAAGTCCATTAGAACTCGTAGCCCAATTTACCAATATAGGCAAATGCTCAACACTCTTATCAAAAACGTTGTAGTAAGGGAAACAATCAATCTTGGTGTTCTTTCCAACAATATCGCAGATGTTTTCTACGGATTCATGCAATATGTTTTCCATTACCGGTTTACATCGTTGTGTTAATCGGCCTGCCGCAACGGAAACTTTATCTGGAGAAAAGACAAGCGGGCTCGGCATCAAGCCCATGGATTCATTAACTAACACTCCGGCTTGCAATCTTTCCATATATTCTGCATAAGCTCCGGCTAACGCATACCTCTTAGAAACTCCTTTCCCATTCGAGCCAACCTTAATAACAGCATCCTTGATCCTGGCGGAATACACACCTACGACGCCAACGGACCAGTGTTTTTCTAAAAGAAACAATCCTAACCCTGACAAGATATCTCTGACTTTCTTAATAGTTTCCTCAGGCAGACTGTCTTTGTGAATTTGATATTTTCTTTCTAAGTTCTCAGTTGGCATTGCTTTATCACTCCGTTCTAAAATATAACCATACATATAGCCAGGCACATCCGGACGATTATAATGCCACCAGTGCATTCTTGCGAACATTTGTTCACATGCTCTTAATTTGCCTCCACATGTCTTTGGGAAAATGAAAACGCCCGAACCGTTTAGTCTGAATGGAAAACGATTCGGGTGTTTTCATTTAAAAGAAGAAAAAAAGGGTTGCTGGCGGGAAGCGGTTCGGACCTCTTTGATAGCCTTAACCAACCCTTTACAGACTTAATAGCCTGAGCAAATCATTCATTACCTGGTTTATTATCCACAAGTCTCAATATACTATTTTTTCCAAGAGAAGCGCTCGTGTATTGGATTGTCACGGGATCACCTTCTTTAATATCCAACAACCCTGCATCATGAGTATTCCGAACTATTCTTGCATGATCTGAAACAGAAAACGCCATCTCCCCCGTGTCTGTTTGTACATTAATAATGTTACCTACCGTGTCAATTTTGGTTATCGTCCCAGAAATGGTTCTCATTTGCTGATTTTCAACTCTTTCTTGACAATATGCTCCACTAGGCGCAAGAACTGCTGTTAATAAAATATAAGTAATTACTTTATGTTTAAACATATTCTCTCCTTTTTCGGTCCTTATAGGCAATAACCATTATGTTAGCTTTCCGATGTGCCGATATAATACTGGGGACGGAACCAAAATAGATCAATTGGGCCTTGGTGTAAACAGATGGTCAGCAGTTAATTCTTTTCTTCGACGATTATCTTGCTTACGTCGGGCGTGTGCGTATCGAGCATCCCTTTTTTCAAGTCTTCTTTGGTTTTCTCAGCCAGTAAGCCATACTTCTTCTGGATCCTCGCCAAATCCTCATCTGTGAGCTTTTCAATGTCCATCATTTCGTTATGAGCGCCTTTGGTAGCGCGAATGATTTCATCGAGCTTGAGCTGGATCGCAATGGTATGGCGATTTTGACTATTTTGAATGATAAAAAGCATGACAATAGAAATGACTGCGGCCAAAGTGCTGATGATGAGCTGCCAGGTATTGTTGAAATGAAGCGGTAGTCCGAATAGGCCCCAGACTAAAATGATAAGAAATGCTAAAATGCACGCGAACGGTTGCGCGGCTTTGTTGGAAAGCCATTTTGCGACCATTGAGAAATATTCCATAAATTATTATTTTGTGGTTTTGATTACTTGGGGGAGGCGACTTCTCCTCCCAAAAATCATTTTTTGTGCTTAAAGTACTCGACTTGCCTTAATCTTTTCTGCGCCTCTTCCTTGGTCTTATACGGGCCTCCCAGATTTCTTCCTTTTTCCGAGTGTACCGCATAACCTTTGGCAGTCTTGACAATCATATCCGCTCCTTATTTTTCCGCTTGTTCATACATTAAAAATTTTATTGTGCTTTCTTGGGAGCTTTATATCCTTTTTCTCGAGCCTCGGATAACCCGATGGCGATGGCCTGTTTTCTGCTCTTGACAGTCTTTTCACTGATCCCGCTTTTTAATTTGCCAAGTTTATATTTGTGCATGACTTTTTCGATAGTTTTCTGTGATTTCGGACTGTATTTTGTCATAAGACATCCAGTTAAAAGCTTTCCAATATGTCACTGGCCGAGATTGTCCGCCGCGAAGCCCGCTCGGATCGCCCTCCGAATGCTATCGAGGGCCGACGAATCCGGCGGCCCTGATCAAGGCGATCTTCATTGCTTCCCCCTCAGAAGGGATACGACCGCGGTTCGATCTGGAAGCTGATCCACTTCAGCTCGGTCATCTCCGCGATAATCGCCTCGCCGTTGTAACGCCCCATCCCGCTTTCTTTCATGCCCCCGAAGGGTACGTGCGGTTCGTCGTTGATGCTCTGGTCGTTCACATGGATCATTCCCGTTTCGACCTGCGAGGCGACAAGGTAAGCGCGGCGCAGGTCGCGGCTGTGCACGCTGCCGCTGAGCCCGTAGGGCGTACCGTTCGCCAGTCGCACAGCCTCCTCATCCGTATCGAAGGAAATGATCGGCGCGACCGGTCCGAAAACCTCGTGGGAAGAGGCCGCGTGTTCGTTTTTGGCATCCCGGAGCACCGTGGGCTCGATGACGTTCCCGTGTGCCTTGCCTCCTGTGGTGATCTTTGCGCCCTGCTCCACGGACTTCTGGATGAAGCCCATGATCTTGTCGCGCTGCCGCTCGTTGATCACTGGGCCGATGATCGTATCCTCCTCGCGCGGGTCACCCCACTTGAGGCTCTTCGCACGCGCGGTGAACCGGGACACGTACTTCTCGTACAGGCTGCGGTGCACCAGGTGGCGGTTGATGCGCATGCAGATCTGGCCCTGATGTATGAACGAGCCGAAGATCCCCCCGTCGATCGCGCGCTCGAGATCAGCGTCCTCCAGAACGATGTGCACGTTGTTTCCGCCCAGTTCCATGGCGGGACGTGCGAGGACGGAAGCCGCCCTGCTCGCGACCCGCTTGCCCACTTCCGTGCTGCCCGTGAAGGCGACGACACACGTCTTGGGATGGCCCGCTATGCGGTCGCCGATCTCGTCGCCCCCTCCAGGGAGGACGCTCAAGAGCCCCTTGGGCAAGCTCGTGTGCTCGAAGATCTTGGCGATGAGCAGGCCGCCGCAAATGGGCGTATCGCTGGATGGCTTCAATATCACCGCGTTCCCCAGCGCCAGGGCCGGAGCCACAGCACGCATGCTGAGGTGAAGCGGTACATTCCAGGGCGAGATGACACTCACGATACCTGTGGGCACGCGCTGGACGAGGTTTTCCTTCCCCGGAATGACACTCGTCATACTCTGGCCGAATGCCCGAAATGGAAAGCTCGCAGCCTCGCGCATCATGGGTAGTGCGATCTGGTGCACGTGAAAACGCGCGAAGGTGGCGCTGCTTCCCGACTCGATGGCCAGGAGGCGGAAGATCTCCTCGGCGTTCGCCTCGATGTAGGAGATCGCCTCCTGGATGGGCTGCGCAAGCTCCTGAGGCGTACGGTGAAGATGCTTGCGTTGCGCCGATCCTGCGATCTCGAAGGCGCGGTCCACATCCTCGTTCGTTGCCGAGGGCACCTCCGTGATGATCTTATTATCGTAGGGGTTCCTGTCCTGCATGACTCGACGCGAGCCGCCACGAACCCACTTACCCCCGATAAACAGAGAATTCCAGTCAAACTTCCGCAGAGAGGTCGTGGAAATCTTGGCTTTCGTTATAGAAATCTTTTTATTGGACTTCATACCGCACCTCTCATGGGATCAGTTCACGATCTCTTGTGCTTGATAAAAGTGTCGTTCTGGTATTCTTCGAAAGCGATCTTCAGTTCTTGCTGGGTATTCATAACGATAGGGCCATACCAGGCGACCGGCTCTTCGATCGGTTTTCCGGATATCAAAAGAAACCGTAGAGGCTTTTCTTTTGTTGTCACCAAGACCTGATCTCCGTCAAGAAAGATAACCAGGCTTGCGGAGCCTACCAAGCACTCTCTTTGAAAATCAAAGTAATTGACCCCCTCAACTTCGTAGGCGTATGAATCTTTTCCCTTATCGAAATAACCTTCTCCTTCGATGACGTAAGCAAAAACGGTATGTCCTGTTTTGACCGGATGACTGAACGAAACATTTTCCGGCATCGCGACATCAAGATATTCGGGGTCGATCACGATGTCTTTTACCGGCCCCTCAACGGCGTTTACTTTACCGCAGATGATCTTTACCTTGACCCCGTTATCCAGGGCTACCTCGGGTATCGTCGCTTTCCCTACGTCACGATAGCGGGGATCCATCATTTTATTGACTGCCGGGAGATTGGCCCAGAGCTGAAAGCCGCCCATGACGCCCTTTTTGTTCCCTTTGGGCATTTCCTGATGAATGATCCCGCTTCCCGCGGTCATCCACTGCACATCGCCGGGACCAATCGTTCCTTTATGCCCCATGCTGTCACCATGTTCGGCATACCCGTCCAGCATATAAGTAATTGTTTCTATACCGCGATGCGGGTGCCAGGGAAACCCGGGAAGATAATGGGCCGGATCACTGGAACGGAAATCATCAAAAAGAAGGAATGGGTCCAGCTGCGGCACCAGATCGAACCCGAAGGCTCTTTTCAAATGCACGCCAGCGCCTTCGATGGTAGGCTTGCTCTTCAAGACTTTCTTTATTTGTCTGATCTTCGTCATAACGTCGCCCTTTCTCAAGTCAGCGGAGCATCGGTATAAGCGATGTTCGCCTCTTCCGATTTCCTGGCCGGCAAAGGCTTGCCGCTACGGACATCTTCGACCCATTGAGGGTTAAGAAGAATCGATTTGGCGGAAAGGACCAGGTCCGCATCGCGAAGAGCTTCTTCCGCCGAGGAGCGGTCATGGACCTTGCCGCAGATCAAAATTGGTAGAGTTGTTACTTCACGAGTGATCTGAGCCATGTTCTGGTCCGAGCCGAATGCCTTCTGTTTATAGTCGTAAGTGGAAACGGAAATAGCGTCAATGGGTTCCTTGGAGAAAAGACGGATGACCTCCTGGTATTCCGTTTTGGTAAAAAGCTCAACATCCATGTCCACAACGCCCCAATTCGATATCCGTACCAGAAATAACCGGTCCTGCGGAACGACTTCTCGAACTGCCTGAACGACCTCGTGCACAAAACGGAACCGTTTCTCGACCGAACCTCCGTATGCGTCCTGACGCTGATTCGAATAATTGGAAAGGAACTCGTTCAGGAGATAACCGTGGGCACAGTGCACCTCGACGCCATCAAAACCCGCGGCGACCGCCCCGCGCGCTGTTTCCACAAATCCCAAGAGCACATGCTGCATATCAAAAAGACTGATCTCATCCGGAACCGGATAAGGCGCTTTGCTCGAAGGGTTGTGCTGGCGCGGGGTCAACGGGCTGGGCGCAATGACACGGTTAGCCGGATTCACTTCCGTTGTCGCTACGCGGCCACAATGGAACATTTGCATGATCGCAACAGCGCCTTCTTTCTTGATCGCTTGAACGACCGGCTTCCAGGCGTCTATCTGGCGCTGGGTGGTCAGGCGCGATTGCCGGGGATAGCCCTGGGCGCTTTCATAGTCGGTCACGATCGCCTCGGTATAAACGACCGCAGCGCCATTTTTTGCGCGCAGGACCAGAAAATCCAGGACGTCCTGACGCGGGATCCCATCTTGGGAAGAAGACGTGCGGGTCATGGGCGCTACACCCAAACGATTTTTAAAAGTAATGTTCTTGATACGAAATGCTGAAAACAAGCCATCGTTCTTCATATCGCCGCTCCTTATACTTTCTGATACCTCACTGACCAAGATTATCCGCCGCGAACTCCCAATTGATCAATTTTTCAAGAACAGCATCAACATAGTCCATGCGGCGATTCTGATAATCGAGATAATAAGCGTGCTCCCATATATCGATATTCAATAACGGCTTCATCCCCTTGGTAAGAGGTACATCGGCATTACTGGTCTTAACTACCTTGAGCTTGGTGCCATCTAAGACCAGCCAAGCCCAACCGCTGCCAAACTGGCTCGTTGCAGCAGTCGCCAGCTCTTTCTTGCATGCATCCACAGTGTCGAAAGAGGCCTCGATCTTCTTCTTCAAGACCGCTGGCGGCTCTCCGCCACCCTTTGGCTTCAAACTACTCCAATAAAACGAGTGGTTCCATGATTGCGCGGCGTTATTAAAGATGGCAGTACTGGTGGCTTTGCCGGCTGTCTTGGCGATAATTTTCTCCAATGACAGATTCGCAAACTTCGTTCCTGCTACCAACTTATTCAGATTATCAACGTATGCCTTGTGATGCTTACCGTAGTGAAAACTCAATGTACGTGCAGATATTACGGGATCAAGCGCGTTTGCCGCATAGGGTAAGGGCGGAAGAATATGTTCAGATGCCTTTGCGTTAATTTTATTACTCATGTTTATTCTCCCTATAGGTTAATTTCTTCCATCTTCACTTGTCGAGTAATGTAGACAGCTCCGCTATATGCTGCTGCTCTCCGATGATCACATGACGGATCTCATGCTCTAAAGTTTCAAAGATATACGGGAGCTTCTCTTTATTCTCAATGACTTTCCTGTAAATGTTCTTATAAAGATCGATCGCTTCTTTCTCTCCGGTCAGATTGATCTTCAGGATTTCCTTCTTTTCTTGAGCTTTATGCGTCTTGGCGATCCCCATCGACGGTTCTCCATCGAGATAATTCCCGATCAGATCGCGGAACTTGTCTTCATGTTTTGCCTCATCCGACGCGATCTCTTTCAGCCGCGCAATGATCGGTTCAGCGTCGATCCCTTTGATCAATTCCGCATGAGCAAGGTATTGGATCCTCGCCGCGTGCTCCAGCTCCAAAGCCTGGTTCAACATGACAATTAATTCAGTCTTGATCTTTTCCATGGTGTTCTCCTTTGTTTGTATTTAGTTTGTATTTAGTTTTTATCCCTTTAAAAAGGCCAGCAAATCGGCGTTAAGTTGTTCCTTATGCGTGTCGGTAAGACCGTGGGGCGCGCCTTTGTATACCTTCAGAGTAGAGTTCTTGACGAGTTTCGCGGAGGCCAGGCCCGAAGCGCCGATAGGCACGATCTGGTCGTCGTCACCGTGAATGATAAGCGTCGGCACGTCGAACTTCTTAAGGTCTTCGGTAAAGTCCGTCTCGGAGAACGCCTTGATGCAGTCGAGAGTGTTCTTGTGCCCGGCTCGCATCCCTTGCAGCCAAAACCAGTCGATCATCCCCTGTGAAATCTTTGCACCCGGACGGTTGAAGCCATAGAAAGGACCGCTGGCGAGATCCTTGTAGAACTTTGAGCGGTCGGCAATTGAGCTGGCGCGAATGCCATAGAACACATCGATTGGCAAACCGCCGGGATTGGCGGCTGTTTTCAGCATCAACGGCGGGACAGCCGAAACCAGCACGGCTTTGACCAGACGTTTCGTGCCGTGGCGGCCGATGTAACGAGCGACTTCACCGCCGCCGGCAGAGAAGCCGATCAGCACGGCGTTCTTCAGGTCCAACGTGTCTATCAGGTTTTCGAGATCGTCGGCGTAGGTATTCATTTCGTTGCCGTTCCAGGTCTGGCTGGACCGACCATGACCGCGACGATCATGGGCAATGCAACGATAACCCTTAGACGCCAGTAAAAGCATTTGAGCCTCCCAACTGTCCGAACTCAGTGGCCAGCCATGGCTGAATACAACGGGTGGCCCCGAGCCCCAGTCTTTATAGTAGATTTGTGTGCCGTCTTTGGTAGTGATCGTGCTCATATTATGGTCTCCTTTAGCAGGCAGGAACTATTGCATACATAATGAAATTTATAAGGATCTTGATTAACCTTTCTTTCGGCTATCCAGGCTCAATGGTCCGCTTCCAAATTGGGAAATCAAAAGTGCCGCTCCCAGTAAAGCAAAATTCTTCATGAACATGGCCTGTTGCATTTGTGCCGTTATCGGATCCTTTGCCGCCCAGAAGTTATGCATCATGATGGTGACCGGCACCAGAAACAACACCAAAAGACATGCTCCCCATCTGGCTTTATATCCCAAAGCTATACTAAGACCTCCCAACAGAGCCATCACTCCTGACAGGGGAACCGCGATCGAAGCCAACGGCACTCCTTGTGCAAGCGCATAATTAATCGTCTTCTCGGAAAAATGACTAAAACTGCTCATAATGAATATCAATGAATAAAATATTCTCCCGACTAAAACGACATAATTCATATCATAATCTCCTTTTGAATTTAAGAACCTAAAGCACTTGCCGAACCTTATCCTTGATAACGGTCTTTATGATATTCCAACGGTCTTTCTCTCCGCGTAACATAGATTTGGCAAACTGCCAAGCCTGCTCGGAATTGATATGGCCGGGCATGGGCGCTTCATAAGGATCGATCAGGGAATCAATGACCGCTGGTCCGGGGACATCAAGCGCCTGGCGTATAATCGTCTCAGCTTGTGCAGGGTCATCGAGAGTAAAACCCGCCACTCCGCAGGATCGCGCGAACATCGCGAAATCAATCGGATGAAGCTCCACCCCGTATTCGGGATTGCCTTCGAAAACGATCTGCTCCCACTTGATCATACCCAAAGAATTATTCTTAAAAATAATGACTTTAACCGGAAGTTTATATTTGGCTATGGTGGCCAGTTCACACATGAGCATGGAAAAACCTCCGTCCCCGCACAGACAGATGACCTGGCGTCCCGGATTGGCCATAGCTGCACCAACGGCATAAGGCAAACCATTGGCCATGCTGGCCAGCGTTCCCGAAGCTGAGAATTGCATGTCCCCGCGGATCAGAATATGGCGTGCGGCCCAAGTGGTTACTGTTCCTGTATCCGAACATATAATGCAATTGTTGTCTATAAGAGAACTGAGCTGAAAAGCCACTACCTGCGGTTTAAGCGGCTTATCCTGACGAGTACCTTCTGCATGCAAAAGGCCAGTCCACTGTTTCATCCGCT
>Ga0265323_10001107_pt1 | contig 13923 bp, 18 predicted proteins | sample 41225metaG_FD_193580 | JGI IMG/M metagenome (GOLD analysis project Ga0265323, IMG submission 193580) | Rhizosphere microbial communities from Carex aquatilis grown in University of Washington, Seatle, WA, United States - 4-12-25 metaG | ecosystem: Host-associated > Plants > Roots > Rhizosphere... | reverse complement strand
CGAGGGAAGAGTGTTTTGTGTTCCTGGCCCTGGCGGTCAGGACAAGGCGATCGTTTAGCGTCACGTTGTCCCGTGTTCAGTGGCGAGTGCCTGACCCCCGCATTCCTTGGCACCAGCGATCACCCCGGATAAAATTCGATTGCACGACAGGGCCTTGTGAAGTATCCTGCCTTTGAACACCAGCCGGGGAGGTCGTCCATGTCCAGAATACTGAGGCTCGTTCTTGTACTCCTGATCGCGTTCTGGTCCGCGAACGCCGGGGCCGCAAGCGTAGCGGCACCGCGCTGCGGGATCCAGTCCTGCCACGGGCTTAATGTCACCTGCGGGCCGAACCAGCCCCAGGCGTGCACGGCCCTGTACCGGATCGGTGACTTCTGCCGGGAGTTCCTGCACTGCGCCTTTGTCGAAGGGGAGTGCCGGCTCATCACGGATGAGCGTTTCCAGCCCTGCAAGGACTGTGTTGAGGAATGTACCCAAAAAGCGCAGGGTCCCGCGGTCCTGGGCTGTGAGGGGGCCTGCCGGAAGGAACTTGAGTACAAGTTCGGCCCGGGGCCGGGCACGGCCGCGGACAGCCGCCAGGAACTTTTCGGCGCAATAAAATAATGGCCGGCATCTTTTTTGGTTTACGCGCTCACCCTGACGAAAATACCGACGGGCTGTGGCGTTATCCAGGTCAGGCGGTGGCTGAAAAATAAGTGTTGTACCGCTCCCTTTTAGTGCTATACTCCAAATAGAGAAAGGCCCCGGAGAAAGAAGATGGGGCTAGTTGAAGACCCCCGGATGACTTGAATACCTCCGGCGGTTTTTATTTTTCCAAGGATCCTTGGAAAAATATCCTAAGGCCACCAGGCGGCCTGCCCTTAGACCAATCGCTTGTATCGGGCTGGCTTTAAAAAAAGTCTTGTGCAATGGACAGGCAGAGAGGTATGCTATCCCCATGGATCCTGAGAGAAGATTGACAGTGCTGGGTGGCGAAATTTATGACGGGGCTTACGCCAAGTGCCCGGAGTTCGGAATGAGCGTTTACGGCGGCTCATTTGACAAGGCCAAGGGGCTCTTGATGGAAAGCGTGCGGACGGCCGCCTATGAGATCGTGGAGAGGAATGAGCACGGCCTCAGTGTTGATGATGACTTGCTGCCTTTTGCAAAGTTGATCACTCAAGAAGCTGATTTTAAGCAGTACTTTCTGGAAAAGCGCGTATAAATTAATTTTTGATGCGACATTACAAGGCGGCCCTAAACGGCCGCCTTTTTTATGATTGCCCGCATTTGTTTTTGAAGGATTCTTTAAAAAAACACTCCCGAAGGCCCATGGCGACCTACAGGAGCCGGGCCAAGGGAGCTGCGCAGCCTTAGATTGAGCCGGAGCTGAATAGCAGAAGACGAGCTGGAATTGTAGACGAGCCGGGCCTGTTTCTTGTGACGAGTGGCGAATCCCCATCGGCAATTGCCGATGGGCCAATATTTTTCCTGCACAAGATGGGCGGTCCGGGGCTATAATGTTTCCCGTTTGAGGGTGGCTCTCGGAAGCGGAACACAACCGGGTTCAGGCGGGCTTTTTACAATGAGAGAGGTGATCTATGAGCGATGAGGTCCAAGACATCAGAGTAGTGGGGATCGATAAGGAAAAGATAGCCATGAGCACGGAAAAACAGAGCCTCTGGATCGTCCCGTTCAAGCTTTCCGTGACCCCGAACTTGGACTGGGAAAGGAAGTATTTTGAGGTCCGCGGCCGGGATAAGAAAGTCCATAAGCAGCAGTCGCAGCTCGTCGGGGATCACATCAATGTGGAAGTCTCTGAAGTGGATGACCTCCAGAAGATCCTGGAGGCGGTCAGGGCCGAAGTCGCGAGCACGAATGTCCTTTGCGGGGAAGAGCAAAAGCAGAAGATGAAGCTCCGCTCGGACCTGGAGACGCTGCAGCAAAAACAGACGGCCGTGACGAATAAGCTCAAGGACGCCGCGGATAAGCTGCAGTTTTAATCGCCCGCATTATTTGGTTTCAGCGATCACCTGTTTTTGAAAGATTTTTCAAAAACACTCCCTTGTCTACCGGGCGACCAACAGGGAGCCGGAGACAAGGGAGCTGCACAGCTGACGAGCCGGGGCCGAAAGAATAAAGAAAGAGAGAGACAACGATGCTCGAAAAAGACGAACAAATGAAGCAGATGGATGATGCGGCGATCCAGGCCGTAGCAGAGCTCGAGAAGAATGTTGCAAGCTGGTCCGCCAAGGATCTGATCACTTGGTGGACCCGCTGGTATCTGAAGGCGGGCCATAAGCGCTTAGGCCGGGCCCTGGTCGCGCTCGGCAAGAAAGCGGCCTGAGGCGCACGGGCTGAAATTTTCCGAAGCCCGGGACATTGTATGCCGGGCTTTCTGTGAGAGCGGATATGCCTGAATCAGGGACTGCTACGTAAAGGCCAAGTTTTTGAGAGGGTGGAGTGAACGAAGGCGGCACCACACAAATGTGTTGTTCACATGACGTGAACTTGAAATAAGAATTTGACTTATTTCAAGTTGTAGACTAAACTTGAAATAAGAAAATTATGTCTATGACCTATATTTCAGGTAAGAAAATCAAACATTTTTACCTCAAAGACTACGAGTACGAGAGTTTTAGCCCGGCCTTCATCAATCAATCATTTGACTGGCAAGACAAGCGAATCACGCTTCTGCTTGAGGAGGCCATGCGACTTTTGGGCGAATTGAATGCCTACTCTGAACTGGTGCCGGACGTGGAATTTTTTATTCGTATGCACGTCGTTAAGGAGGCTACGAAATCATCCAGAATAGAGGGTACCCGCACAGAAATAGGCGAAGCGATCCTTCCTAAGGAAGAAATAGCACCCGAGAAACGGGAAGACTGGGAAGAGGTGCAGAACTATATCCGTGCCATGAACTTTTCGGTAAGCCGGCTGAAAACATTGCCTCTGAGCATGCGGCTTTTAAATGAAACGCACGAGAAACTCCTAACGGGAGTGCGTGGAAAAGAGAAGCGGCCAGGAACTATACGAAAAAGCCAGAATTGGATCGGTGGCCCGAATTTCAAGGACGCAAAGTTTGTCCCGCCTCACCATGATGAACTGCCGGATCTCCTTACGGACTTGGAGAAATTTTGGCACAACAAAGAGATCGCCCTTCCGTTATTGATAAAGACAGCCATAGGACATTATCAGTTCGAGACGATCCACCCTTATCTTGATGGTAACGGAAGGCTTGGCAGGCTTCTGATAACTCTTCAGCTCATGGAGAGCGGAGTGCTCTCGTATCCCTGTCTTTATCTTTCCGATTATCTCGAAAAACACCGCATTGAATATTTCGATTCGTTAACCCTAGTCCGTTCACATAGCGATATGGATCAATGGTTGCGTTTTTTTCTGACCGGCATGATTGAGACAGCGAATCAAGGGCGGGGGACTTTTTGCAACATCGTCCGGTTGCGTTCCCGGTACGAGGAGAAGATCACGTCTTTTGGTCGACAGGCGGTTCTCGCTCGAACGTTTTTGTTGAAACTCTTTTCCTGGCCAGCCATTTCAGTATCAATGGCGGCCGACAAGCTGGACGTTTCCTTCAACACGGCCGCCAGTCTCATCATGAGATTCCATAAAGCGGGCATGCTTAAGGAGATGACCGGCTCCTCCAGGAATAAACTGTTTCTGCTTCATGAATATGTAGATCTCTTTAAGAAGTAGACCGATCCGGCCACAAGCGCTTAGGCCGGGCCCTGGTCGCGCTTAACAAGAAAGCGGCATGAGACGCACGGGCTGAAATTCTCCGAAGCCCGGGACATGCGCCCGGGTTTTTACGTTTCAAGATGGGTGATTTCTAAAGTCACTAGTTATCAATTTTAACAGGAGGGATCTATGCCAAAGAAAATAAATTTGAGGTGGAAAATGAAAAAGTTCATCCTGGTCCTGGCCCTGCTTCTGGCGGCTGCGCCATCCGCTTTTGCCCTCGGGGTTGTTGATGCCATGACGTGCAAGCGGGTGGTCCTGAGCGCTGCCAATGACCGGACCGTACTGGTGGACCGGATGACCGGGGAAGTCAAATATGCCTTGCGGTATGACGGGACGTGGGAGCCTCTCCAGGGACAGCGCAAGGGTAAATATCAGGCGATATACAATGACCAGGTCCATCCTGAAAACAGTGATCAAGGTGCCCTGGGTGCCGGGCGGCCATGGGTAGCGAAGAGCCATGAAAACGTGCCCTTACTGCGGTGAGGAGATCCAGGACGCGGCGGTCAAGTGCAAGGGCTGCAAAGTCCTGCTGACCGGTGCTAAGCTGGTGCCTGGCAAAGACCAAGCCCCGGGCCTGCGCTGGCGGGATGTCCTTACGTCGTGGTGGTTCTGGGGCCTGGCCGTGGTCATCATTGTTCTCTTGTTGACCGGGTTAATGAAGGTGAGACTGCAAACTCTTCCGCTTTCGTTTTAAGGATGTCTAAGCCGGGTGATGGTGATAAAAATGAGACAGCAGAGTTCCCTGATACTGGTACCGGTCCTGGCCGGCGTATTATTCACCGTCGTTCCTGCGGCCTGGGCCCAGACGGTTCCTGAAAAAGCCCCGGTATCCAGCGCAGCGCAAACTTATTACAAGTCCGGGCTGGATCTGGGGGAGCAGGGCAAGTTCCCGGAAGCCATCGCAGCGTTCACGAAAGCGATCCAGAAGAACCTGACCTTTGCCAAGGCCTATAACAACCGCGGGGTGGTTTACACCAAACTGGGCGACTTCACCCACGCGGTCTTCGATTTTGTCGAGGCCATCGAGATCGACCCGACGTATGAAGAGGCTTATTGCAACCTGGGGCTGGTCTATGCCAAGCAGGGCAAATATCCGCGCGCTGTTTTTGACTTCACCAAGGCCATTGAGGTCAATCCGCATTATGCCAAAGCTTATGTCAATCGCGCGGTGGCCTATTTCGAGGAGAAAGATTACGCCAAGGCCTGGGCTGATGTGCATAGAGCCCAAAAGCTGGGAAGCGGGGTAAACCCGGAATTCCTGGCGGATCTCAAGATGGAGTCGGGAAGGAATAAATAAGCCGGGGAGATCATTTCTTAACAAAACATCTGCTGGAACGGGGAAGGACAGGTCATTTATGGAAAAAGGAACGATCACGTCGATCAATTGGAGTTCGCTGGCGCTGCGCGGGCTGATGGTCAATCTGTTCGCTTTGGTTTTTTTATTCTATCCGGTGGTAAGCCTTAAAATTAGAATTTTATTGTTCGCTCTTTTTACGTTGTTATTTGGAGTGTTTTCGATAGTGCCAACGCTGCGCGTTCGGATAACCTGGATCTTGATCTTGGAAGTTTTGCAGGGCGTGGTCAGCATCGCGATAAGTTTGGCGGCTTTTTCCTTGTCCGGACTCACGAACGCGGCGCTGATATATTTAATAGCGGCCTGGGCCATTCTGATCGGGGCCTTGAAAATAACTTTAGGTTTCTTCTGGAGCAATGAAATACCGCATCAAGGGCTGCCGAAAATAAACGGCATCATGGCCATGCTCCTGGGCGTATTTTTAATAGTCATTGAGCTTTCCGGAGCAGATATGTTGCTGGTCAGTGCCTACATCGGCGTCTATACATTTATATTCGGCCTTTCGGTCCTGGTTTTTGCCATGCATTTACGCGAATTACAGGCCGCGGCTGGTCCCCGGCCGCCATCGTCTCGGCCAGGTGCCGGGGATCCCTGCAAAAACAGGTGATTGCTGAAACTAGCCCCGGTTCGAAAGCCGTGCCAAAGTTCTCTTCGATAACTTTGGCACTCTCACCGGGGTGATTGCTGAAACTAAAGAATACGGGCAATCAAATGCAGGCGATCAAAAATAATTCGAATTTTTCACTATAACCGGGGGTTTTGTTGGTAAAATGTTGACCAGAATCATGGAGGTATCAAGTCGAGGCCTTTAATGGGCAACGCCGATAATGTTCCATGAGTATGACCGAACCCCTGTCGGGAAAGATCCCGGCCAGGGGTTTTTTTGTTTCGGATGGTCCCTGGTCCAACGTATTTAACCTGTGAGGTCCCTATGAGAGTACATCCCCCGGTAAAAGACAAAGGGCCGGTGCCGGTGATGCCGCCGGCGCTGTCGCCTGAGCCCGTGGCACAGACAATGGTCGCGCCGCTGGAGACGCCGAGCGTGCCGACCCCGGACCCCGAAGCGTATCTCCTGCGCTACCGCCACCTGCAGGAGGAGGCGGAGGCCCGGGAGAAAAAGCTTGTGGCGGAGCTGGAAGAGAAGCATGAGGCGCTTTTCCGGAGGCTGGAGGCGTCCTTTGCCGAGCGGGAGCGCAGGCTCAGCGAGGAGCTCACCTCCAAGCACATGGCGGAATACCGCAGGCTCGAGCTGGCTGCTGCCGACCGGGAACACCTTCTCCTTGAGAAGCTGGGCGTGGCGCGCCGGTTCTTGACCGTGGTCGTTATCGGCTTCGTGCTCCTCGTCGCGGTCGTCATGAGCGAACGGCTGGGCCTCGGCGTGACCTCACAGCCGGTCCTGCCGCCGGAACCGTCGGGGGAGTCCACGGCGCCTAAGGTCGTGGACGCGCTCTTGCCGCATCTGGCCGCACCGGAAGTGGCCTTGACAAAGCCGACCTTAAAAAGTGTCGGGACAGGGTCGCTCAAGGAGGCCCAAGCGGTCAAGACAGCTGGGAACCACGGGATCTTCGCGCGCGGGACTTCAACTGGGAAGTTATAATCAATACCTGCCATTTGACGGAGACCGGACGCTTTACGTTCTGTCTCCGTCTTTTTCTGTTATCACTGCCCGCTGACCGGCCCGCTTGCGCCGTCCCTTTTTGATTGGACAGAAGGCCGGTCCTTCCGGTACAGTATTGAGGCATGACAGGGCTAAGGGACCTATTATGATCGGTTTAAAGCCGATATTGACTGCAATGCAAAGACGGTTGGCTGCCGGCCGGGCGTATTATAAAGCCAATTCCGACGATGTTAAGTATGTGATATGCATCATCCTTTTAGGCAGATGGATTGTGCCGGTCGTTTATCAATATATTAGGATCATTTTTTATTAGGGACCTCCGCGATCCCGGCCGAGCAGGCCCCGCTGCGCGGGAGGATGGCGGAGGAATGGGTTGAGATGAAAAGTAAGGTCTACTTCATTCCGTTCACGAATTCCGATGATCTCACCGAAGGGCAAAAAAGGCTCAACCGGCTTTTGTCTGAGAGCCGGGTCCTGGATGTTATCCGGAAAGATGACCGGGTCGCGGTCAAGGTGCATTTCGGCGAGGAAGGCAACACCGGTTATGTGCGGCCGGAATTCGCCCGCGTCGTCTGCGACGGGATCAAGGCCCGGGGCGGCCAGGCGTTCCTGTCGGACACCAACACGCTCTATCCCGGCAAGCGCACCAACTGCCAGGACCACCAAGAGCTCGCTTACAGCCACGGTTTTACCAAAGCCAAAACTGGCGTCGAGGTCATCATACCGGACGACAGCGTCAAAGAGCACACGGCCGAGGTCCCGATCGGCCAGGCGCTGGTCAAGACCGCCAAGGTCGCGAGCCTCTACACCAAAGCCGATTGCCTGGTCGTGATTAGCCATTTCAAGGGCCACATGCTGAGCGGTTTTGGCGGCGCTCTTAAGAACGTCGGCATGGGCTGCGCCATGCGGGAAGGCAAGCTCGCCCAGCACTGCAGCGTGGCACCCGTTGTGCACGAGGACAAGTGCGTGGGCTGTGGCGCGTGCCTCAAGGTCTGCTCCGCGGGCGCCATCACCATCGTGCAGGACAAGGCGCGGGTCGACGCCTCCAAATGCATCGGCTGCGCGCATTGTGTGGCCGCATGCAATACCTGGGCCATGTTCGTGTTCTCCGAGTCCGGGGAGAATGTTTCCAAGAAGATGGCCGAGTACAGTCTGGCCGTGCTCAAGGGCAAGAAGGGAAAGGCCTGTTTCGTCAATTTTGCGATCAAGATCAACAAGGAATGCGACTGCTGGCCGTACGAGAACCCGCGCATCGGGCCCGACGTCGGCATTTTGGTTTCCACGGACCCGGTGAGCGTGGACAAGGCCTCTTTTGATCTGGTGCTGCGCTCGTCGGTAAATGACATCTTCAAGGCCGCGCATCCGGAGCAGAACAGCGCCGTTCAGCTGGCCTATGCCGAGTCCCTGGGGCTGGGGAATCGGGATTATGACCTGGTCGAAATCGCGTTATAAGGGAGCCCTTATGAGAATTTCGTTATCCTGCGCGCTGGTCCTGTTCGCGTCCGCGGCCATTGCCTTTGGCGCAAGTCCGCAGGTCAAGGTCAGTGTCGCGCTTTCCAAAGCCGCGGTCTTCGCGGGCGAAAACGTGGGCGCGACGGTGCATTTAACGAACGCGGGCGCCACGGACCTGGAACTGGCCTCGTCCGATTACAGCAAATTCAAGGAGCAGTGGGTGATCGATAATCCCCAGGTCCTCTATTCCGGCGGGGTTTCGATCATCAGCCTCAATGGTGTCGTGCCGGTCAATACGGTCAAGCCGGGCGAAGATCACGTTGAGCAAGTAAGCCTGAATGTCCCCCGGGCCAAAGATCCTTCCGGCCAGGTGGTCTTCCGGATGGGGTTCAAGGCCGCGCCTGACGCTGAACCGGTCTGGAGCGAGCCAGCGACGCTCCTCATCAAGCCGGACGAACCTTTTCCGGTCAAGATCGCGGTGACAATGCATAGTGCCGAGGTCAAAAGCTGGGAGGTGGGCAAGGTTCTGGTCAAGGTGTCCAACCCAAGCCCGCAGCCGCAATATATTGGCACCGAGATCTGCGGGATCCCTGGCGTCATCAACTGGACGGTCGACAACAAGGCTTTGGTCAGGCTGCAGTGCGGCAGCGCGGGTTGTCTCCATAATATGTCTCCTTCCGTGGACGTCGTCCTGAAGCCGGACGAGTCGTACGTTGAAAAATGCAGCGTGGGATTCAACAAGGAAAGTGTCAAAACCGGCCCGGTCACCTTCCGCATGGGGTTGCGGACGACCGGCCATGTCATGGCCTGGAGCGATGACATCACGGTGAATGTCGCGGGTGGGTCTTCAGAACAGCTCGCCCAGTGGCAAAAGACCGCGGCCTACCAGAAGGCTTTCCAGGAACAGGAAAATGTCACCTCTGCTCCGGACGGGGTCGTGAAAAGATATTACGAGGATGGCGTGTTGCGCGATGAGCGTACGGTCCGGAACGGAAAACTGGATGGCCTGACGAAATATTATGCTCCGAACGGCAAGCTGATAAAAGAAGTGGGCTACAAAGCCGGTGCAGCCCAGTATTTTGTGGACTACACACCGAACGGTCCGTTCCGGTTTGACCTGGTCACTGACGGCATGACGACACCCCAGGAGCCACCGCATCTCGTGGCGGCTTCTAAAGTGCAGGCGGCCGCGGACGTTCCAGCAATCTCCGGCCGGGAAGTCATCATGAACGTGACCGGGGTGGTGGATTCTTTCGTGGACAACGACGGGGCCAGCGGCGTGAAAGCCCAGCTCGTGGTCGTGGATTTGCAGGGCGAAAAGTATTTTTTCAGTCTCAGCCGGGATCTTTTGGTGGAGGCGGATGGTCAGCGGATCGAGCCTAAGGCACTGACTCATGGCCAGATGGTCGCGGTGCGGTATTTTCAGGACCCGGAAGGCCACAAGAGGGCCTTCTTGGTCAGAAAGATGCAATAAGGCGCAGACCGGTCATTGCTTAAACAAAAGAAAGCAGGCGATCATGATCAAGATCAACCGTGTGAGGGTCTACGCGATCGTGAGCCTCGTGCTCGGCATCCTGTGCGTGCTCTTAATCGTGTCCGCGTACCTCTTTTTTTATCTGCCCATATTTTTCGGGGTGAGCGTCTTTACGCTCAAGCAGGAAAAAACCCTGGCGGACAAGATCATGGGCGCGATCGGGGCCATTTTGGGGACGGTCGCCTTCCTCTTCATCCTGGTCGCGCTCCTGACGCAGAGTTTGACCTGATGTTTGCAAAGTTCCCGGGATTAGTATGTATAAATCCAAACAGATCTATCTGGAGTACTGGAAACAGCTGAAACAATATGTCGATGAGCAGGGCCTGGACTGGAAATTCTACTCTTTTGAAGGGGAGAGCGAGACGGTCGTCAAGATCGGATCTCCCAGATACAAGATCTGCCTGGCGCTGATCGCTGCGGACAGCAAACATCCCCGGCCGCTCATTTCCGCGGGCTTCTGGATACCGGATTCCCGCGAGGCCTTCCTGCTGTTGAGGTCCCAGCGGACCCAGATCGAGACCGCAATGGGGAAACCGCTCGTGTGGGACAGCCAGCCCGGGAGAAAGTCCTCCTGGGTCCGGATCACAACGGTCATGGACCTGTCGGATGAAAAGAGCTGGCCGGCGTCTTTTGCATGGTTCGCCGAGAACGCGGAAAAGATCAGAGATGTCTGTCACCGGCACCTGAGTTGATATAATATTAAAGCGGTCACAAGAGCACAAGTTGCGTACCTGTGTTCAGATAAGATCATGAAGGATCCCAAAAACCAAGGAGAAGTATGAAAAAGCAGTCGCAGAATGAGCCGGATATTGTTGGTCTTATCACGAAGCTTCAGGAGCAGCTGGCGGCTCTGGATAAGAAGTTGGATTCTTTAATTCACCGGCCTATGCCGCAGCCGGCCGTAACGGGTCCGGCCCCCAAGCCGGTCACTCCGCCGCCGGTCCATAACCATTCCCAGGGGAACGCCCGGCCCAATGACCATCACCAGGGCCGGCAGATGTACCAGGCCACGTGCGCGGATTGCAAGCAAGCCTGTGAGATCCCCTTCAAGCCGAGCGGGGACCGTCCGGTCTATTGCCAGGAGTGTTTCCGCCGCCGCAAGGCCGCGAACAACGTCAAGCCTCTTGCGGACCATCCGTCGAATGACACCACGCCGGCCCAGACCATCATCTCCGCGGCCAGCAATGTTCCGGTCGTGCTACCTAAAGAAAAGAAAAAGCCCGCGGCAGCAAGGAAAGCCGTTGCGAAGAGGCCGGTCGCTAAAAAGAAAAAATAACATTTCCGGCATTTTTCCCTTCCAAAAGTCGACATAAGTCAATAAGCGGTAGAACCGGTCCCTTGGCACCTGCCGCAGGCATGCTATCCTTGGAATGTATCGCACAGGCATTAACAAGGAGGTGGCCTATGACAGGAATTTGTTGCCCCAAATGCGGAGAAAAAGAGCAGCGGATACAGCCCTGGCCCGTCGGCCGGAGCACCTGGTTCGACCACGGCCCCATCAAGATCTACCCGAAAGGGCATGAGCTGCCGCTGTTCAGCCGCCGCGCCATGGAGCTGGCTTCCGGCCTCTCCGCCTGCTGCTTTTGAGAGCCAGCCGTGAGGACGCCGGCCACAAAGTGACGGCGGAAAAAACAAATTAAATTCGGCTTTGGCGGGAATTTTAATTTCTGCTACTATAAGCATCATGGATATGATGCTTATTTTATTGATAGCGGTCTTGCTGGTCGGCATTGGCGTCACGGTCTTTGCGGTCATGAATGCCGACAAGGATGGCGCGCCGGTCGAGCCAGCGAAGCCTGCTACGCCGGCTGCACCGAAGCCACCCCAGCCGGTCCCGATCATCAACCCGGAGCCGCAGAGGCCCGCAATGGCGGCGGTCGTGGAGCCGCCCCGACAGATGCTCCTTTCCGAGGGCCCGACCCCGGAACATTCGCACGAAAAGATCTCCTATAAAGAAGCCATTGCGCACGGCTGGGACATGACCAGGAAATACTGGCTGCCCCTGCTGATGGTCACCATTATTTATGTAATATTCCAGGTCCTGGGCGGGGTACTGCAGAGCCAGGTCGGCCGCAGCCATATGTCCCGGTTTGAGGTCGCTGCAGTATATAAAGACCGGGCCCGGGCGGACAGGTTTTACCTATATTTACAACAAGCCGGGTATATCAACAAGTCAGGCTTTGTGCAGAGCAGGCTGCAGGACCTGACGAACCCGGCGGACCTCGCGCTGTCGTCGGACTTCGCCGACAAGCGCACGGAGATCAGCAATTTCCTGAATTCGTACCGCTACCGCTTGCCTTTTCCCCGGCCGGTGTTCTACCTGTTCTCCTTCGGCCTGTGGCTGCTCGGCATCGTCATGATGGCCGGGTATACCAAGGTCTCCTTGCTGGCGGCGCGCGATGAACAGCCGTCAGTTCCCGAGTTGTTCAACAACTGGAACCGGGTCATCCCGCTCCTCTTGGGGGGGCTCTGCTACGGGTTGGTAGTTTTGGGAGGGTTTATCCTGCTGATCATCCCGGGCATCATTTTTATGATCATGTTCCAGATGTATATGTATCTGATCATTGATAAAGGGCTGGGCCCCATCGCGTCTTTGAAGCGCAGCCGCGTGATCACCAAAGGCAACCGGGGACGCCTGGGTGTTTTGGGGCTGCTGCTCATCCTGGTGAATTTAGCCGGGTTCCTGTGCCTGGTCGTGGGATTGTTTTTAACCATCTGGACCAGTGCGATCGCCATGGCTTATGTCTATGACCGTCTAGAGCACGATTTCTCCCCGCAGACGTAGCAACAACCGCAAATATAATGGGACATTTTCGTTCAGAGGACTAAAGGAGCAGCCATGGGGCGATCCAGCGATCCAAAGCTCGGTGAGCAGGGGTTTCTGTCTTGGGTGGGGCTGCTCCTGGCGGTCCTCATCATGGGATTTATGGCGAAGTTCCTGATGAAGGCGTATTTCCAGCAACCGCCCGTTGACAAGAATACGGCCTCCTCGCTCCAGCAGCAAGGCATCCGCACGGACAATTACCAGGTCCTCATGAACTCCGTCCGGCAAAAGTTGAATGACGTGAACCAGCACGAGCAGGCCGCCGCTAGCGGGCTGCAGTAGACGCCTGACATCACCCCGGCTCGGCGATAATTCTGTACCTGCCGGGGATGATCGTTCGAAGTAAAGAAAACGGTGAACCAGATCATTTAAATGAAAGAACATTTAACAAAGGGGGAGCCGGTGAGAAAAATCCTGTGTTGGGTGGTCGGCTTGGCGTTCGTTCTGTGTCCGGTCGCGACTTTTGCCAGCGTTGACGTCCAGGAGGGCGGCATGGTGCGGGTCAAGCAGGAATACTGGAAGAACCTCTTTGACCACACGAATGACACTAAGGACAACCAGAACTATGTCCGGGTCAAGTCTTCGCTCTGGGGCGCGGTCGCGGTCAAGGACGCGGGCGTCAGCGATTCCTTGGGCGTGTATCTTAGGCTCACCAATGAGTTCAAAGCCTACGCCTATTACGCGACGCTGGACAATCCCAACGGGGACAAGAACAAGTCCTTTGACATTAACGAAGCGGTGATCGACAACCTGTACCTGGACCTGCAGAGCGTCCTGGGTTCGCCGGTCGATCTGCGCATTGGCCGCCAGGACTTTGCCATGGAATACGGCGAGGGCTTTCTCATCATGGACGGAGCGCCCTTGACCACGGGGCGCACGTTCTATTTCAATGCGGCCAAGGCGAGCTACCGCATTTCCCCGGAGCGGAAGCTGGACATGATCTACCTCAACGACCACCGTGACGATGATTTCCTGCCCATCATCAGCGAGAACTCGCCGCCAACGGCCCTCAACACCAGCGACGAGCAGGCCTGGGTCCTGTACTACAAGTACAACAGCGTCAAGGACCTGAACCAGGAATATTTCTACATTTATAAAGAAGAAGACGCAGGCGGGGCCGGTTTCCAGGCTCTGAAGACCGAGCTCAATACCGTGGGGACCTTTGCGCGCTACACGCTTCCGGCGGTGACATTCCGGGGGCAGGCCGCGTACCAGTTCGGCACGACCGGGTACAATGACCGCACCGGCTACGGCGGGTATGCGTTCGCGGACAAGGCGTTCAGCGACGTCGCGCTCAAACCCGCGGTCAGCGCCGGGTATATCTATCTTTCCGGCGACAAGCCGGGGACCTCCAAAATGGAGGCCTGGGACCCGTTGTTCTCGCGCTGGCCGTGGATGTCGGA
>Ga0265323_10001103_pt1 | contig 13949 bp, 8 predicted proteins | sample 41225metaG_FD_193580 | JGI IMG/M metagenome (GOLD analysis project Ga0265323, IMG submission 193580) | Rhizosphere microbial communities from Carex aquatilis grown in University of Washington, Seatle, WA, United States - 4-12-25 metaG | ecosystem: Host-associated > Plants > Roots > Rhizosphere >... | reverse complement strand
AATCCGATCCGCGGAGGTTTTTAACGAAGAGGGCACGGATCCACTCGCTCACGCTCGCGGCCACCAGAAACAAGTCTCAGCTTTCAGCGTTTTCCCTAGTATCCGTGTCATCCGTGTAATCCGCGGTCAAAAGGATTGGGATTGGGGATTGGAACCAAGGCACCGGGGACCAAACCTGAAACTTGAGACCTGAAACCTGAGAACGGAATTTAACCGCGCCTGCCTGCGCCCGCCTGCGCCGGGCCTTCGGCGGGCAGGCCGGGCCTGCGGCGGGCAGGGATTACGCGGATGGCGCGGATGGGGACGAGGAAAAAGCTGACACGCTGAAAAGCTGAAACGTTGAAAGCGGATATCTGCGGTCAAAGACCTCTGATTCTGCTCTGTGGTCTCTGTGAGCTCTGTGTTGAAAATCCGATCCGCGGAGGTTTTTAACGAAGAGGGCACGGATCCACTCGCTCACGCTCGCGGCCACCAGAAACAAGTCTCAGCTTTCAGCGTTTTCCCTAGTATCCGTGTCATCCCTGCCTGCCGAAGGCCCGGCGCAGGCAGGCGTGTAATCCGCGGTCAAAGGGATTGGGATTGGGGATCGGAACCAAGGCACGGGGGACCAAACCTGAAACTTGAGACCTGAAACCTGAGAACGGAATTTAACCGCGCCTGCCTGCGCTACCAGCAAACGCCAAAGGTCCAAATCCCAAACGCCAAATCCCAAGGAATCAGGCAGAAAAAGCTGAAAAGCTGAAGGCTGAAACGCTGAAAGAGGAGCTCGGAGATTTCACCACAAAGGCACTAGCAAGGCAAAAGGCTGAACAACTGAAAGCTGAAATGGGAACCGGAGGTTCATGGAGACGCGACGCCCCGTCGCGTGTTCGAGGGAATGACGCGACGAGGGCGTCGCGTCTCCACCGATTTCAACGTCTCTGTCACCCTTTGCGTCTTTGTGTGAGAACATCAACATCAGGATTTCCATCGATGACCAATATACCAGCGAAAGACAGATGAGGAAACTGGAAACCTGAGGGCTGAAACCGGAGACTCGATTCCGCCATTCGTGTCGATTCGTGTGAATTCGTGGGCGGAATCGCAGGATCATCCTCTGCTCGCTCTGCGTTCTCCTGTGAGAAGAGCGTCCGGAATCAGAGATCGGAACCCAGGGGGCAGAGTTCAGGGTTCGGAGTTCACTCTGTCTCCAGTTCCGATCGTTTTTCCGGGTTTCCTTGGAACTTGGAGTTTGGAGCATTCACCTGCTCCGGGTTTCCTTGGAATTTGAGATTTGGAGTTTGGAGCTTTGCGCCGGCGGGCTTGGTGTCTTTGTGGTTCAGGATGGACTGGGCAGCTCCGACCAGATCCGCGACGCGGTCGGCATCGGCGTCGCTCATGCCGGGGTGCAACGGCAGCGACATCACTTCCGCACAGGCCCTCTCGGTCTCAGGCAGAACGGCAGCAGCATCGCCATAGGCCGGCTGGCGGTGAACCGGCACCGGATAGAGGACGCTGCAGTAGACTCCGCTCTGCTCGAGGTTTGCCTTGAGCGCGTCCCGGGCTGGCGTGCGAACGACGAACTGGTGCCACGTGTGCGTGCGCCCGGGCGCGGTGACCGGCAGTTTCAGCGCAGCGCCGGACAGCCGCCTCAGGTAGCGCGATGCGAGGGCGACGCGCCTGGCGTTCTCCGCGTCAAGCCGCCCAAGCCGCACGCGCAGAATTGCAGCTTGGATCTCGTCGAGCCGGCTGTTGCGGCCGTGCAACTCGCTCACATAGCGCTGGCGCCAGCCATACTGGCGGAGCAGGCGGACCTGCGCGAGCAGGGCCGCGTCCATGCCGGCAACCGCGCCGGCGTCGCCGAGGGCGCCGAGATTCTTGGTCGGATAGAAACTGAACGCCGCAAGATCGCCCCAGGTCCCGGCCTTGCGGCCGCCGACCATCGAGCCGTGCGCCTGCGCGCAATCCTCTAAGACCTTCAAGCCATGCTTCCGGGCGATTTCCATGATCGCAGGCATGTCCGCGGCCTGACCATAGAGATGCACGGGAACAACGGCCTTGATCGCCGCTCCATCCGCCGCGCTGAGCCGCCCGGCCAGGGCATTCGCATCCATCAGCATCGTGTCCGGCTCGATCTCAATAAACACGGGCTCGGCTCCGGCCGCGACGATCGCAGAGACCGTCGCCGTAACCGTGTTGGATACCGTGGCGACCCGGTCGCCGGGGCCGATTCCGAGCGCGCGCAACCCGAGCTCGATCGCATCGGTGCCGTTGGCCACTCCGACAACTCCCGCCGCTCCGAGCCAGTCTGCGAACTCGCGCTCGAACGCAGCCAGTTCCGGTCCCAGAATATAGGTTCCGCTCTCAAGGACGCGCCGGATCGCGGCGTCGATCTCGTCCTTTGCGGCGAGGTAGCTGGCCTTTGGATCAGCGGGTAGGATTCGGGGAGTCATCGGAAAAAGAAAATGCTGAAGGCTGAAGACTGAAAGCTGAAAACTGAGGCCGGAAACCGATCTATTTTACAGGAGCAAAAATGCAAAACACGGTTTTGCTGGCGACGGGAGGGAACATCCTCTGCTGCGTGGCGGCGAGCGCCAGCGAGCCGATATTCGATCTCGGATCCACTCGCCGTACCGGAACGGATTGGCCTTACGCAAAGACGCAGAGGCGCAAAGGTCTGAGGCTGAGTTTAACTCCCTCGAAAACGCGACGAGGGCGTCGCGTCCCCATGCTAATATCGGTTTGGATCGTACATGTTTGCGACGACTTTTTGGAGGGCGAGGCTCCTGCCGAGCCGTAAACCCACGGCTCGCCGGGAGGCTCGCCCTCCACTTCGGTTGCGGCGGAGCCGCGCTAAGAAATATCCGGGCTAGACATAGTTCGCCAGCTCGCTGCGAAAATAGGCCACGGTCTTCTCCAAGGCGGTCGCGACATCGGTCCGCGGGCGCCAGCCGAGCTCTGATTCGATCAGCCGGCAATCGGCATAGAAATCGCCGATGTCGATCTTCTTCCGATCCGCTGGAAACTCGTTTACCGTAAAGCGGCTGCCGGGAACAACCCGGGTGAGGGACTCCGCGAGCTGGCGCAAACTGACCTTCTCCGGGCCACCGAGGTTGAACACCCGGCCTACGGCTTCAGGCCGCGCGGCCGAAACGAGGAACGCCTCCACCGCATCGTCGACATAGGTGAAGTCACGCAACTGGTCGCCTCCCCAAACCTCGAACAGACGGCCTTCCAGCACGGATCTGATCCAGACACCCACGAAAGTCTGCCGGGCATCCTTGATCCGCATGCGCGGCCCGATGGTGTTGGTGAGGCGCAGGACGGTGCTGCGAATGCCATGCACCTGACTGTAGAGGAGGTGATACTCTTCGCCCGCAAGCTTGTTGATTCCGTTCACGTCCACCGGCCGGAGGGGATGTTTTTCATCCACGGGCAGGTAGTCGGGCCGGCCATAGATCTGCCGCGTGCTCGCGAAAACAACGCGAATGCCCGGGTTGCACAGGCGGCAGGTCTCAAGAATTGAAAGCTGTGACCGGCAGTTGATCTCCAGATCCGTCTCGGGATCGCTCATCGAGTCCATATGGCTGGTCTGCCCAGCCAGGTTGAAGAGAAAATCCTTGCCGCGTAAGAACACCGGCAGGCTGTGCCGGTCGCGCACATCGGAAATGTTGACGGTGACCTTTCGTTCCAGGCCGGCGATGTTGTGCGGGTTGCCACCGTATTCCGGGATGAGACTGTCCACGAGCGTGACCTCGGCTCCGAGGTCGACCAGGGCGCGGGCGAGGTTGGATCCAATGAAACCCAATCCGCCGGTGATGATCACCTTACGGCCCTGGTAGGCCTGGGAAAGAAAATGATCAGGGGTCATGGCGGAAAAGGGAGAGGTTTTGCGTGGCGCAAAACCTGAGTGGCTGCGCCGCGACGGAAGACGGAGCGCTGGAACCTGGAAATGGAGGCTGGCTGGTTTAACCGCAAGGAGCGCAAAGAACACAAAGACGGAATCTCAATCCGTGTCGGGTTCGATTCTGGTCTCTGGTCTATGCGCTCTATGCGTTCTCTGCGGTTGAGTTCGTATCCGTGTTATCCGCGTAATCCGCGGTTAAATGGTCTGGGGATCGAAACCAAGGCACCGGAGTTTTCACCACAAAGGCACAAAGACACGAAGGCCGATCCACGGAGGCGGAGGACAAAGGCAAAAGCTGACACGCTGAAAAGCTGAAACGTTGAAAGCGGATATCTGCGGTCAAAGACCTCTGGTTCTGCTCTGTGGTCTTTGTGAGCTCTGTGTTGAAAATCCGATCCGCGGAGGTTTTTAACGAAGAGGGCACGGATCCACTCGCTCACGCTCGCGGCCACCAGAAACAAGTCTCAGCTTTCAGCGTTTTCCCTAGTATCCGTGTCATCCGTGTAATCCGCGGTCAAAAGGATTGGGATTGGGGATTGGAACCAAGGCACCGGGGACCAAACCTGAAACTTGAGACCTGAAACCTGAGAACGGAATTTAACCGCGCCTGCCTGCGCCCGCCTGCGCCGGGCCTTCGGCGGGCAGGCCGGGCCTGCGGCGGGCAGGGATTACGCGGATGGCGCGGATGGGGACGAGGAAAAAGCTGACACGCTGAAAAGCTGAAACGTTGAAAGCGGATATCTGCGGTCAAAGACCTCTGATTCTGCTCTGTGGTCTCTGTGAGCTCTGTGTTGAAAATCCGATCCGCGGAGGTTTTTAACGAAGAGGGCACGGATCCACTCGCTCACGCTCGCGGCCACCAGAAACAAGTCTCAGCTTTCAGCGTTTTCCCTAGTATCCGTGTCATCCGTGTAATCCGCGGTTAAAAGGATTGGCGGTTCGGGTTAACCGCAAGGATCGCAGGGAACACAAAGATGGAACCTCAATCAGTAGCCGTCTCCGGTTCGTGTCTATGCGCTCTCTGCGTTCTTTGCGGTTAAATGCTTTTGGTTGTCTCACTGTGGTCTGCGATAAATGCCGCCTCCGTGGATCGTCCTTTGTGTCTTCGTGCCTTTGTGGTTCAATGGATCGGGGAAGCCTGCGCTACCAGCAAACGCCAAAGGTCCAAATCCCAAACGCCAAATCCCAAGGAATCAGGCAGAAAAAGCTGAAACACTGAAAAGCTGAAAGCTGAAACGGACTCGGAGGTTTTTAACACAGAGGCCACAGAGTTCACAGAGGAAGATCGCCCGCGAGCGGGCTTCCTACACTCTGCATCCGTGTCATCCGCGTAATCCGTTTCAAGTTTCAGCTTTTCAGCCTTTAGCATTCAGTATTTCTCTTCCGGTTGCGGCGGCGAGTGTGGCCTGCGCCACCAATCGGTTCCCGATCGGGTCAACTGCGACGCCAAAACCTTCGAGCGTCCGTACTCCAAGCAGCACCTGATCTCCACGTTCTCCAAAGACAACCCCATCGATCGTCTCATAGCCCTCCGCCCTCACAATCGCGTATCCGACGTCGCGTTGCAGAATTTGGCCGTTGGCCGTGCGGAAGCTCCGTCTCTTCAGCCTCACGATCCCGATCGTCTCCAAGACATCCGCCGGTATCCACGTCAATTCGGCTCCGCTACCCTTCTCGGCTTTGCGGCGAAGCACGAGGAGTCTCCGGATTTTGAGTTTTGAGTTCAGGGTTCGGAGTTCAGGGTTCGGAGTTTCAGCTTTTCCGTTCTCAGGTTTCAGGTCTCCTGTCTAAACTGGATACCCGTCTGGATTCCCAGATTGCCAGCGCCAGGCATCGGCGCACATGTTGTCGAGGCCGCGGCTTGCCTTCCAGCCGAGCAGGGAGACGGCGTGGGAGGGATCGGCGTAACAGGCGGGAATGTCGCCTGGCCGTCGCCCAACAACGCGGTACGGCAGCTTGCGCCCCGCGGCGCGCTCAAATGCAGCAATGGCCTCCAGCACACTGTAGCCGCGGCCCGTGCCGAGGTTGATCGCTTCTGCGCCCTCGATCAACTCGATGCACTCCACCGCGCGCACATGCCCGTCCGCGAGATCGCACACGTGGATGTAGTCGCGAACTCCAGTGCCGTCGGGTGTCGGATAATCGCCGCCAAAAACCTTGAGCTCCGCCAGACGGCCCACAGCCACCTGCGCGATGAAGGGAAACAGATTGTTCGGAATCCCGTTCGGATCCTCGCCGATGCGACCGGAGGGATGTGCGCCCACCGGATTGAAATAGCGAAGCAGGGCGATTTTCCATCGCGCGTCGGCGTGCGCGAGGTCACGGAGGATCTCCTCGATGAAGAGCTTGGTGCGTCCGTACGGATTCGTTGCCGAGAGCGGTGCGTCCTCCCGCAGCGGCAGTTTCTCCGGCTCGCCGTAGACCGTCGCCGAGGAACTGAAGACGAGGCGGAAGCAGCCGCCGTCCAACATCGCCTCGACGAGAGACAGGGTCGAACGGAGATTGTTGTCGTAGTACGCAAGCGGCTTCGCCACCGATTCGCCAACGGCTTTGAGTCCGGCGAAATGGATGACGGCATCGATGCGATGCTCGGCGAAAATGCGCCCGAGGGCGGCCTTGTCGCGGACATCCGCCTCGTAGATCGGAAACGCGCGGCCGGCGAGCTCCCCCACCCGCTTCAGGGACTCGGGCTTGCTGTTGCAGTAGTTGTCGACTGCAACGACGTCGTGCCGGGCCTCAAGCAGCGAGAGCAGCGTATGGCTGCCGATGTAGCCAGCGGCGCCTGTGATCAGAACGGTCATCTAGGGAAAAAGCTGAAACGCTGAAACGCTGAAACGCTGAAAGCGGAAACCGGACAATCCAATCGGTTTTACAGGAGGGCGCGGAGGAAAAAGCTGAAACCTGAAGAGCTGAAGGTTGAAACCGGAAGACGATCTTCTTTACAGGAGCCAAACATGCAAAACGCGGTTTTGCTCGCGACGGGAAGAAACTTGTAGCCGGGGGCGCTTGTCCTGAGCTTGTCGAATGGGCCGACCCCGGACCGGCCTCAGCGCGGCCGGCTACAACGATCCGCTGTTTCCTAGGAGGGCGCGGAGGAAGCGGAGGGGGCAAATGAGAGACCTGAGGGCTGAAACCTGAATCCGAAATCGCCGGGTCAGCCGTGGTTAGCCTGGATAATTCATGGAGACGCGACGCCTTCGTCGCGTACCTCCTTCGAAAACGCGACGAGGACGTCGCGTCTCCAAAACACAGGCTGCGTCACCGGGCCAGTCTCAGGGTTTCAATGTTTCAGGATTTCAGGATTTCCCGCTTTCCTTCTTTCCTGGTTTCCCGCCCTTCGCTTCGTCCGCCTCGTCCGGTTCGCCTTCCTGTGCCCTGGTGATGTAATAGTCCTTGTACGACTTGTCGTAGTAGTGGGAATAGTAGTAGCCAGAGACGGCGATGTTCAGGTTGTTCAGGACCGCGCCAAAGCAGGGCACGGTCGTTTCCTGAAGCTTCCGGACGCAGAACTGGGCAGCACGGCGGCGCACCCGGGCGAAGGAAACCGTGTAGATGGAGCCGTTGACGAAGGGCAGGAGCATGAGCGCGTCGCTGACAGCTGCCAGCGGGGGCGTATCGAGGAAGACCCGGTCATAACGCGCCTTGGCCTCGGTGATCAGCTGCTCGAGCGCCTTATTGGTCAGGATCTCGGCTGGGTTGTGCGCGCGCCCGCCTGCGGGCAGGACATCCAGGCAGGGATACACATTCTTCACGATCGCCTCGTCGAGCGTGATCTTCCCTGCGACGACATCGATGACGCCCTTCTTGTTCTCCAGTCCGAAAGAACGGTGGATGGAGGGCCGGCGCAGGTCGCAATCGATGATCAGGGTGCGCTCGGAGTGGCCTGAAAAGGCAAGCGCGAGATTCGTCACGGTGAACGATTTGCCCTCGCCCGGCAGCGTGCTGGTGACGAGCAGGCATTGCGCAGCCTTGCTCTCCTCCTTCAGCCGGAGGCCGGCGTAGAGGCTGCGGAAGGCCTCGGCGACCATGCGGTCGGAGTCGTTGGCCACCACGACCGAGCGCAGCGATGGCTCGCTGCCTTTCATCTGAGGAATGACCCCGAGGAGTGGCAGGCCGACAATGCCCTCGATGTCGAAGATGCTCTTTACCCGGTCGTCGATGAACGAGATGAAGAATGCGAACGCGACTCCGAGGAAGATCCCGCCGACAAAACCAAGTCCGAGATTGAGCGGAATGTTGGGGAAGATGGGTCGGGGCGCGGGTACCGCGCGATCCACGACGCGCGCATTCTGGGTTTCGATCGTGCCCGACACGGAGGTCTCCCCCATTCGGGCGAGGATCTGGTCGAGGAGCTTGACGTTGATCTCGTACTTCTGTTCGAGGCCTGCATACTCTCCCGCATAGCGATCCAGCTTCAGCGATGCATCCTCCTGGGCCACAAGCGCCTGGCGGGCTTCGGTTGTGTTGCGCAGGGAAGTCTGGTAATCGGCTTCGACGGCCGCAGCAGTGGCGTCAACCGCCTTGGCAAGTTCCGCCTGGATCTGGGCGAGCGAATTCGCTGCCTGGACCATCTGGGGGTGCCGGTCCCGATACCGGTTGTGCAGTTGGGCAATCGCAATCTTCTGTGCGGCGATCTGCTGGGTGAGCTGCACGATCAGCGACTGGCTTGCGATGAATGGAAGCTCGGTCAGCTCCTGCTGTTTCTGACGCCGCTCCTGAACCTGTTTCCAGCGCACCTCAGCGTCGGCGAGCCGGTTCGAGCTTTCGGTGACATAGGTGCTCAGCGCCTTGAGTTTCTCGGTGTTGATGTCCTTGCGCTGGTCGAGCGAAACAAGGTTGTTGCGTTCGCGGTACGCCTGAAGCTCCGCGGCCGTTTGCTCGACCACCTTGCGCTGCTGATCGGCGCGGTCCTTGAGGTCCTCGACGGCCTTCATCGAACCTTCCACCCGGACGTTCTCGTTGTAGGCGATATACTCGTCGACGATCAGATTGGCGACCAGCGCGGCGATCTGCGGGTCGGAATGCCGGTACTGGGCATTGATGATCAGGCTCAGCCGCTGAGGGACGATTGTGCGGTTGCCAAGAAGGATTCCGAGGGGCGCAGGAGCCACGCCATTCTTGGCCCGGTATGGCGCCAGAAGCCGTTCCAGATCGGCACCGGTGATGCGTTCGGCGACCTTGTGCAAAATCGCATCGCTCTCCAGGATCTTGACCTGGGTGTTGAGGTCCTCGGCCGAGCGCACCTCGTTGTCGACCACGCCCTGAACCTGCATCACGATGGGATCGCGGCGGAAGATCTGGACGGTGGCAGTCGACTGGTAGATCTTCTGTCGGGATAGCGTGTAGACCAGCACCGACGAGAATACTGCGAGGAAGATTGCAACGATGTACCAGATCCGCTCGCGCAGCGTCAGGATGTACTGCTGAAAGTTGCGTTGCGCGACGGTGCTTCCGTAGTCGGAGCCGTAGCCATAGCCACCATAGGCGCCGTAAGCCGAATAGGCGCCGTAGCCGCCGTAGCCGCCGTAACCGGCAGGTCTGGCATGGGCATCACCGCGAACATCTCCGGGCTGGCCGGGTTCTTGAGGGGGAGGCATGGGAGCCATCAGAAGGGTCTGTTTAAAACGTTTTCCTGCGTAGCAAAGAAGGAGATTGGATCAAAATTGTTTTCCACTGGAGCCGTGGGCGCTTGTCCTGAGCCTGCTTGCGGTGAGCTTGTCGAATCCGTCGAACGGGCTGACCCCGGCCTGCCCACCAAAACCTCAACCAAGGCAGGACCGGCCTCGACGCGGCCGGCTGCAAATGCGGCGAAGCTAGAGCAGGCGCTCCGGCACATAGATCACGTCGTCCTTTTGCAGCAGGATCGGATCCTTGGAATTGCCCTTGATGATCTCATCCGCATCGATGATCCGCGTCTCGGATTTTCCATCCGGAGTGTTGCGCGTCAGCTTCACCCTGCTGCGATCGGCCAGCCGGCTGAATCCGTCGGCCCGGGCGACCGCATCGAGGAGGGTCAACGGCTGCTCAAGGGGGAAATTCACGATACCAGCCTTGTTGACGGCGCCAAGCACAGTCACCGTTTTGGGAGCATACTCCCTAACCATGAGGTTGACCTGCGGGTTGACCAGAAAATCGCGATCATAGAGGCTGCGGATCAATTCCTCGGCCTGGCGAACCGTCTTCCCCTTGAGATCGACAACGCCAATCAGCGGAAGCGCCACGGTGGACTCCTGAGATACACGCACATCACGCTCGAGATCGGGCTCCTGAAACACCTGAAGGTGGATGAGATCGGAAGGCTGAAGCGTGTAGTCGGGCCGGCCCGATGGGGCGTCGGATTTCGCGGCAGCAGGATCGGCCGGCGAAGCGTCCGCACCGCGCAGCAGGCCCGGAAGGGCCGCAAGACAGCAGGACAGGATGCACAGGCCGCGCAATGCAGACTGCCACGTAGCGGAGCCGCGCCCGGCTCCGACGGCGCGAAAGGCCGCGCCGCTACGATCAACTACCGGCGGAGGATTTCGATTAGACGAGAATGGCATGGGACTCAAGGCAAGGTAAAGAATCGAGAAGACCGGGATGATCTTTCGCTACAGAAGCGGGCGACGTCAAGACGACGTGGAGGCGAATTTGCCGAGAGGGCTGGAACTTGGCGGATAAAGACGGATTCTTCAGACGCCAAACGAAAGGCGGAGAAACCGGAAGCCGGTAAACCCTGAAAGCTGAAACCTGAAGGCAGAGTTCACCACAAAGGCACTGAGACACAAAGGCCGGAGCAGGAGTCGATCTCTGTCCTTCGACTCCGCTCATCCGTTCGACGGGTTCGCATCCGTGAAATTCGCGTAATCCGCGGTAAAAAGGATTGGAAAGGCAAAAGCTGACATGCTGAAAAGCTAAAACGCTGAAAGCTGAAACCTGAGGGCTGAGACCTCAACCTCGATTCTGACATCCGTGATATCCGCAGATAACATGGGATCGGGCGGGGGGGAAATTCCACCGCGGATTATGCGGATTGCACGGATGCGTTGGAATGCGCTACGCTGTCAGCGTCTTCCGCAGTCTTGACGAGGGAAGGTGCAACCTCAGGCCGGCCTCGGCGAGGCCGGCAATAACACAAACTCGGGTTCCAAGCCGTGCGGCAGGTCCGTCTCGAAACTAGAACCGGAAGGATGCGACTGCACTGAAATCGTTGTCGGAGAAACCGGACGGGAAATTCGAGCTGTTTCCACGGAACGTGTAGCCGACGCCAATGCTCGCATGGTTGTTGAAGTGATAGGTCGCGCCGACCGTGCCTTCGAAATATTTGTCGCTCTCACCAGTGCCGATGTAGTCCATCATCCGATAAGAGACATTCACATTGGCGGATAACGTCTTGGTGATTTCCGAGGTCGCTCCAAAGTTGACGGAACTAAACTTGACCGGCGTGCCCGAACCGACGGCATCGAAGTCGCGAGCGATTCCGAACAGGAAGGACGTCTTGGGCGAGTAGAGGTACGTGAACGAAGAGGCGACATTGGAGATCGTTGTGCTGCCGCCACTGCTGAAATTGCGCCGCGCCGCGCCGACGTGGAATTCGCCGCTCAGCTTCGCAGTGAACTCGCCGCGGGCGCCGAGACCGAGCATGTTGTCGATGCTGTTCACAGCCGCACCCTTCTGCACGGTGTCGCGATACTCGTAGAACAGGCTCATGTCCACCTTCGGCGTCACCTTGTAATAGTATTCAACCGGCAGGCTAAAGATCTGGCTGTCGACCATTTGCGTTTGTTTGAAGTCGGTCCTTTTGTAGCTGCCCGTGATCGCGAACGACGACTTCTCCGAGGCCTTGATTTCCGCACCGACATCGGCATTGGTCACATCGCTTCGAATGATCTCACCGACCGCGCGGGCGCCGAGGGTATTCTGTGCAAGCTGCACATAGGACCCATCGAGCTTTGTCTTCAGTTCCTGGTCGTCGTAGCTCGTGGCAAGACGGACATTGGCCAGATCGGAATTCTGGCTCGTATTGCTCGCGTAGAAGTTAAACGCCTCACTGTAGGCGAGCATCCCCTTTGTGATCGAGTCGCTTCCGTAGTCCAGCTCGAGGCCAGGCGTCAACGTCATCAAAGAATCGCCGACCGCGTTCTTCGACCGGAGGAAGATATTGTCGTCATACTGGACCCCAGCGGATCCAGTCACGAAGAGCTCAGTCCCATTTCCATCCCCGAGGGAAGGCACTCCATAGGCGGCGACGCCGCTTATTGCGAAAAAAGTTAACAGGCCAAGTGTCGTAGTCTTCATACAGGTCGCAGGTCAGTGGTGGTGATCAAATTGTCGGGAATGTAAATCATCCGGGAGGTTTCCAAGGGGTCGCGGATCTCTCCACGACCGCCCGTTTCGGATTTTGTTCTGCAATAAAGTGGCGCTATCAGACGAAAAAACTCGTGACCACCGGAGCGATGTACCGAGAGCGTATTCGCAGGACCGGGAGCCAAGAGGGGTAGGATCTATCAAACTGTCATGAGGAATATGTGGACCTAGCGGCGGCGATGGCAACAGAAAAAACTCACGTTTTTTTCACGATCCGGTTTGACTTCACTGCCTTCAGTACCTTTCGAGTCGCGCAACGGAAAGCGGAAGAGGCTGGGCGCGACCAGCCTTCGCCAAGCCTACGGCACGGCAGGCGAGATCGCGCCCCTACCTTCGGTTGCGGCAGAGCCGCGCTAGGTCATCCGTGAAATCCGCGGTTAAAAAGGAACGGAGGTGAACCACAGATTTCGCAGAGCGCGCAGGTTCAAATCTGCGGTCAAAGACCTCCGGTTCTGCTCCGTGCTCTCTGTGAGCTCTGTGTTGAAGATCCTGCTGCGCTCCGGCTTCAGCTTTCAGACTTTCAGCATTCAGCGTTTTCTTCAGAAGGCTTCGCCCCGTCGCTTCCCGAGGCAGGATGCAACTGGTTAACAATAATCTACTCAGACCAATGAGCGGCCCAAAGTTAAGAGGATTCGTTGGCGCGAAGAATCCCGCATCGCCGTGGCGATACAGGCAAACAGAGCGTTTGGAATACGAACAGGCATGAAACTGGCCGGATAACCGTGGTTCAAGCAGAAATGAACGCAGGCCGTTTCCAAGGGCGATTGGAAACCAGTCTTTTCGGCTTCGTTCCCTTCACGATCTTCTGTAACGTGGATCGATTCAGTGAACCGCTCCCCTCCCCTTCGTTCTCCGCGCTTCCACTTCTCCGCTTTGCCGGTTTCCCGGTTTGCCGGTTGCCTCCGCCGGTATTTCTACAGCGGTTGGGCGTTCCTGATTCCGTATCTCGCGGCGTACCTGCTGTATTACGTGATGCGGTGGCCGGTGAATCCGGCGGCGGCCGAAGTGAGAGTGAGAGTGGAGAGTGAAAGTGAACCGTGGGTGCCGTGCCTGCTGCACGTGTATTGGGGACTGCATGCGATCAACGTCGTCCTCGCGGCAGTGGCCGTGGTCGCCTGGTGCAGGGAAAAACATCGACTTGGAGACGCGACGCCCCCGTCGCGTTCCGTCCCATCCGGCGACGAGGGCGTCGCCGCTCCATCTCCGCTGTCTCCTGTAAAATCGTCACAGGAGATCGCAGAGGGATCAAAGCAACGCGACGAGGGCGTCGCGTCTCCATCTTCGTTGCCTCCTGTAAAATGGCTTGGGCTGCGTTTCCTTCGATTTTGCGATTTCAAGATCTCGCGATTTTCCGCCCGCCTTCCGCCCTCCGCGCTTTCCTCACCTTCACTTTCACTTTCACCTTCACTTTCACCTTCACTTTCGCGGTCACTTTCACTTTCACCTTCACTTTCACTTTCACTGCCCCCTCCACTTTCACCCTCACTCTCCCTTTCACTCAGAATAGCGCCTTGGTTTTTTTTGGCCCTGCTATTTTGGATTCCCGGCGTATACCTCGAGTTTCCCGCCGATCCTTGGCAGCACTACGCCCGCATCAACGAATGGGCCTGGCTGAACACGGTTGGCGAACATTCAGCATGGGCAAAATCGAGCTACTTTCTCGCCTACAGCTTTCTTGGCCAAATTTCGCCGCCCACCCGGCAACTCTTCTGGTTGGATT
>Ga0265323_10001102_pt1 | contig 13950 bp, 16 predicted proteins | sample 41225metaG_FD_193580 | JGI IMG/M metagenome (GOLD analysis project Ga0265323, IMG submission 193580) | Rhizosphere microbial communities from Carex aquatilis grown in University of Washington, Seatle, WA, United States - 4-12-25 metaG | ecosystem: Host-associated > Plants > Roots > Rhizosphere... | reverse complement strand
AAAGGTAGGGATGACGTTTTAAATGGCATTGCACTATGTCGTTTGCATCATTGGGCTTTTGATGTTGGATGGTTTACATTGCTTGATAATTTTAAAATTCAGGCATCAAAAAAAATTGTTTCCTTGCCATCTGATTTTGGAAAATCAGCTACATATGATTTTGCTAAAGCATTAATATCAAATGATTCGATAATATTTTTGCCAAATAACAGTGAAATATTTCCTCATCTTAATTCAATTCGCTGGCATCGAGAAAATGTATTTCACAATTAGATAAGAAAATGACCTATTGTATTATTAGAGGTGTTTATGAGAAACAATAAAATTATTTATAAAATTGTCATTGAGGATATTCAAAATGTTGCTCTTGAAACATTGGATAGGACTCTTACAGACGAAGAAATCAATAAAATTATAGATCCTATTGTAGAAAAAATACCTTGGTATGATGCAATTCAAGATGTAATTTCGTCTAAATTTAGAAAAGATGGAGAATAAAACTTAATCTCGAAATCATCGAACCGCTAGGGCACAAAGCGAAGGAACGAAACGAGGATTTTATAATAGCATACTCTCAAATGATTAATAAATTCACAAAGCAATTCATAGATGAGTTTTGCAAAAAATACGGTTCAATCGATTGGAATAAAATAGTAATTATAAACTCCGCAGTGGTTCAGTCGAAAACAAAAAAGAAATGAAGTAAATTTCATCTCGTTCCCAAACTCTGTTTAAAAATGGCGCCTATTTTCTGGGAGGATCACATATGAAAGATGAAGAGATATTGTTTTCAGTCAGTGTCGGCTGGGTTCAAGCAGAAGCCGAACAACGCATCAATCGCAGATTAACAGATTCAGAACTTCTTTTGGTAAAAGACGGATTAGATGAAGGTCTTGGTTTTGATATAGAAACTGTTTTCGAAGCAGCCATTGAAGAAGCTGTTAGAATTGCAAAAGAGTAAATCCTCGTAGGGACGCACGGCTGTGCGTCCCTACAAAAGCAAAAACAAAACATTGTTGCCATAATCATCCCAGAAACAATGGAAATCTTATTACGGATAAAGTAAGATACCCGCGTACGCGGGTATGATAAAAAGAAACTGCTGAAGAGGTAAAGATTATAGAAAGAAAATCCTCGTAGGGATTTGATTCATCAAATCCCTGTTGAGGAGGGCGTGATAAATCACGCCCCTACAAAAAAAACATCTTCATTTCTCCCCCAGTTTCTTCACCTTCTCGCTTATCATTTTTTCCATCTCTGCGATCTGGGCATAGGGCAGAGCATTGAATATCGCTAAATGTCGATTTCGACCGGGTCTTTTTCAAATTTTGTCACTTTCCATTCCTGCTCAAGTGGATCGAAGTCGGATATTTTATTAAGCGGCATGCGCAAGTACTTGCCTAAACCTGTTGCTGCTACTTCGCCGTTTGGTAAAAGAAGCTCGCCGGTTCCTTCGAACGTGCGGCTGGTTTCGTTCGTAATGCGCCCTAAGACCCTGAGTTCTTCGTTCAATGGTATTTGTTTTTTAAACCGCGTTGTGAATTCAACCGTAACTCCCCACACTTCTTCATTTTTATTCTTCATCATAATCGCGCGGCCGATTGTCTCATCGAGCACTGCAGTCGTAATGCCGCCATGAAGTCGGCCGGGATAACTTTGGTGTTCATCCGATGGTTTGAAGATGCACACCAGTTCGTTGTTCTCCAATTCAAAAAATTCTCCTTTCAATCCGAAAGAATTTTTCAGGCCGCAGAGAAAGCACATTTTACTGTTCTGTTGTTTTCCAGTAACACGATGTTTCATATGTTTTGTAATGGGTAGTTGATTAAAAATTTATTCTTTTACCATTTTTGCGATATCGGGATATAATTCTGCCATGCAATCCGGACACAGTCCGTGGGTAAAATCCACATCCACAATGTGTTCTTTGATATAACCCTCAATTTGCTGCCAATGGTTGGGACTCGATCTAATTTTCTTACAATTTGCACAAATAGGAAGCAGGCTTCCAAGCTCCATTAATTCATGAATATCTTCTATTATGAGTAATGTCAGCGATCTATCTTCATATTTGAAGGGCGATGTTGTTACGAGAAGCGGTACGTCGGTAACTTTGTCGCCGATTTTGCGCTGCATAATGGTCTTTCTACGATAGACTTTTTCACCGCGGCTCGCCTCGTTTACTGAATTCCATAGAACACAGGTTTTGCACTGAGGACCATACCCGCAACCTTCCTCCGTATCGCCGGAATGAATACACTGAAGCGCTTCTCCGCTCCGCTGTTGAAACACTTCATCGCTCCCAAGTAAGCGAAGTGCGGAAGAATTCCAGAAAAGGATGCGCATATGATCTTCCACCACTAATATTGGGAAGGGGATGGTGTTAAACATGTTCATTAAAAAATCATTGTCTTCATATAAGTGAGGCGACATAAAAGTCCTTTCAAACTCTTTCTATAAGGTAGCAGGAGTGTGCACGAAAGGCAAGTTGGTTTTTGCATCATTTTTTCTATGGCAAGTATTCATTTTTAAATTATCCGGTTTTAAATAAGAAGAAAAAGTTGTACCTTCTTGTAAGCTCAACGCGGGTTCTTCCGCGTTTTTATTTATCACTCAATAAAAAGGATAATTCATGAAAAAACTTATTGCGGTTGCTCTTGTGCTTTCGTTGTTTGGCGGCACGGTTATAGCGCAGAAAAAAGTAACACCTAAGACAAAAAAAGAAAAAGTCAGTTATAGTATCGGTGTGAACATTGGAAAAAACATGAAAACGCAGGGCCTGGACCTCGATCAGGGACTTCTTGTGCAAGGAATCAAAGATGGACTAAATAACTCGAAAACAGCAATGACGGATAAAGATATGGAAGCAGTGGTGACTGCTTTTCAACAAGAAATGATGGGCAAAATGCAAGCGAAGCAAAAAGTCAGCGGTGAAAAGAATGCAAAAGAAGGTGAAGCATTCCTTGCCGAAAACAAAAAGAAAGAAGGCGTTGTAACATTACCCAGCGGACTGCAGTACAAAATTTTAAAAACTGGTGATGGGCCAAAACCAACAAAGGAACAAACTGTCAAGTGCAACTATCGCGGAACACTCATTGATGGAACCGAATTTGACAGTTCCTATAAACGAGGTGAGCCGACAGAGTTTCCCGTCGGTCAAGTGATCAAAGGATGGACTGAAGCTCTGCAGCTTATGCCTGTGGGTTCCAAATGGCAGCTTTTCATTCCCTCTGATCTTGCCTACGGCTCGAATGGCGCCGGACAAACGATCGGCCCGAACGCTACGTTGATTTTCGACATCGAGTTGATCTCCATTAAATAAAAGATTATCTCTCTGCGACGCACTTTTACAGTGCGCCGCAGGTGAGTATCTCAATAATGGAATTCATCCAACAACTCATAGATTTTATTCTCCACATCGATAGGCATTTGGTTGATCTTTGCGCAATGTATGGAATGTGGATTTATGCCATTCTATTTCTCATCGTCTTCTGCGAAACGGGTTTAGTAGTAACTCCTTTTTTACCGGGTGACTCACTTCTATTTGCTATTGGGTCATTGGCGGCTATCGGTGCGATGCGTGTGGAATATGCCATTCCATTGCTGATATGCGCAGTTCTCGTCGGCGATAACACAAACTATTGGATTGGGAGAAAAATTGGACCCAAAGTTTTTAGTCAGGAAAAATCCCGATTCTTTAATAAAAAACATCTCGAACGCACACACCGGTTTTACGATAAACATGGACGGATCACCGTAATTTTGGCACGATTCCTCCCTATTATACGTACGTTTGCACCATTCGTTGCCGGCATCGGACGTATGGCATATCAGACGTTTTTGCTTTTCAGCATCATCGGCGCATTATTATGGGTCAACCTGTTTGTTCTCATCGGCTATTTTTTTGGCAACATGCCGTTCGTCAAACGGAACTTTTCGCTTGTTGTTATCGCACTTGTTCTTATTCCCGGCATTCCGGCATTGATTGAATTTATGCGCCTCTTTCTTGAACGACGGAATAAAAGCAAGAATCCACAAACCGAACGATAATACTTTTCCAACTTGTGAAATCGTTCTGCCTTTATTGTCAATTTAAAAAATATTTCTCCTAAGGATGTATTATGGAATTAAGCGTCCGTCTTGCGTTACCTTCAGATGTTTCCGTCATTGCTGAGTTCAACGCAGCGATGGCGAAAGAGACAGAAGGAATTGAACTGAATCGCGACCGCTTGCAAAAAGGAGTGGAAGCATTGTTCACTGATCCGTCAAAAGGCCTCTACTATATTGCTGAAAGTGATGGAAAGATCGCCGGTCAATTGATGATCACGTATGAGTGGAGCGATTGGCGTAACGCTACCTTTTGGTGGATTCAAAGTGTGTATGTCCGTCAGGAATATCGCAGGCAAGGTGTCTTCCATGCACTCTATCGCTCTATCGAGACGATTGCCAGAACACACGGGGATGTCTGCGGTATACGCCTCTATGTTGAAAAAGAAAACGATCGTGCGCAAAAGACATACGAAGCTCTAGGAATGAAGCATTCACATTATGAAATGATGGAGATGGAGCTTGGGTTGAATTGAAAACAAAAAGCCCCGCTTTTGAGTCACTGACGGTACGCAAAGTAAATTATTTTATAGCTACGACGTTTACGCCGTGAACAAATAGAATGAAGTATCACTGGCTTTAGCCACAGTTCGAATCGTTTTGGGCTAAAGTCCGGATTTTTCGGAGATATTAATACCACGACCTGAAGGTCGTGGCAATATATTATTGTATTTTGCATACCATTAGTTAGTAAGTCAGATATATTCAAACTATTTGCAATTTCTTCTATCCTCGATATTCCTTTCTTCTTGCTCAAGTCGATACAAGCGGAACCTTCTGTATTGGAAGCAGTGTTAGATGAGAAACATCTATTAGGAGGAAAATATGAAGATCGCAGTTCTTGGAACCGGTATCGTTGGCGATACGATTGGGACGAAACTTATTCAATGCGGACATGAAGTGAAGATGGGTTCACGCACGGCGACAAATGAAAAAGCTGCTGCCTGGGTGAAGAAGAATGGAACCCACGCCTCTCAAGGAACATTTGCAGATGCTGCTTCCTTTGGTGAAATTGCATTTAACTGCACGCATGGCGGAGCTTCACTCGAAGCGCTCAACCTTGCAGGTAAGAACAATCTAAAAAACAAAATTCTCATTGATATCGCAAACGCACTGGATTTCTCTAAAGGGATGCCGCCCTCACTTGTCGTGTGCAACACGGATTCACTCGGGGAACAAATACAGCGGGCATTTCCCGATACGAAAGTTATCAAAACGCTGAATACGATGAATTGTAATCTCATGGTAAATCCCGGCCTTGTCGCCAACGGTGATCATGATATTTTTATCTGCGGAAACGATGAGGAAGCAAAAGTAACAGTGACAAAGATATTACGAGATTGGTTTGGCTGGAAATCTATCATTGATTTGGGTGATATTACAAACGCGCGTGCGACAGAAATGTTGCTGCCGATTTGGGTGCGGCTCTTTGGGAAATTTCAAAGTCCTAACTTTAATTTCAAGATCGTTCGTTGAAGGAAAGCAAAAGAAAGAAGATTCGAAAATATACGAACTTCAGAAAAGCGGCTTCATTCTTTTGATAAAGCCTTCCCAAAGTTTCTATAAAGCTGTGTGCACCATCATTGGCTAACTCACGCCGCTCTCTACGACCTCAATTTTTCCGTGTTTAGTATCGATCCTTGCTTTCAATCCCAACGGTACTGTAAGTTTACGGGGAATGTGTCCATATTGAAAATTCATGACCACCGGACATTCAATCTTCTGCGCGAAGTCTTCTTGGACTTGATCAATTGTTAAATTTGGATCGCTTGGATTACTGGGCACACAGTCGGTGAACTTGCCATAAACCAATGCTTTAAGTTTGTGCAAAATTCCAGTATTGAGCAGTTGTGCCAACATTCGGTCAACTCGGTACGGCGATTCATCAACGTCCTCCAAAACAAGTATCGCATCTTCCATAGGCGGTTGAAAAGGTGTGCCCATCAAGCAGGCAAGGAGTGAAAGATTCCCTCCCACTAATCGCCCGCTTGCTTTGCCGTGCCGGAGAATGGCCAATGGTTCATCAACTGGATTGCTTATTGGTCCAATTTTTTTATTTGATGTAAGTAAACGCCAGAAATGTTCTTCCGTATAGGGATCAAAATCTCTCCACATATCCGAACCTGTCATAGGGCCTGAGAAGGTTACTAATCCAATCTTGCGGAATATGGCAAGCTGTAATGCAGTTACATCGCTGTACCCAACGATGATTTTCGGATGTGCTTTTAACGCACGATAATCGATCATCTGAAGCAAACGTGGAGTTCCATACCCGCCGCGAATAGCAAAAATCGCTTTCACGTTTTTGTCGCGCACCATCTCATTAAAGTCCGCAGATCTCTCATCATCGCTCCCGGCAAGATATCCATAAACCGTGCGGATGTGTTTGCCGCACTTAACACGATATCCCATCTGCTCAAGGTACAATGCGCCTTTAAGAATTTTTTCCTCAGAAGAAGGAGTACTTGCAGGTGCAATGAGTCCAATAAGATCGCCTTTTCGAAGGCGTGGTGGTTTTATAATATTCATATCTTACTCCACTCTGTAGAGAAGATCACGAGAAAAATAAATCATACCCGCACATTTTAACTTCCTCTTTTTTGTTGAACAAATTTCACCAACTTTCCAGGAAGTAATCGTGGTAAAAATCGAACAACCTGTGTGCCCAGCCAATTTTTCCATCCGGATATAACAAGCGGTTTTCCTTTCATTAATCCTTTGTAGCCATCCAGCGCGACATCAGAAGCATTCATGGAAAGTACTCGGCTGGAGAGTAATTCATTAGTAAAACCTGCTCTTTTTCCAAATCCCGTTGGGGTGGGTCCGGGACAAAACGCGGTAACAGTAACACCTGTTCCGTGAAGTTCTTCAGAGAGCGCCAAAGAAAAATTCAATACATACGCTTTGGAAGCATAATAGGTTGCCATCAATGGTCCGGATTGGAACGCGGCAGTTGATGCGACGTTTAATATTTTTCCACGTTTTCGTTCGATCATTCCCGGTAGAAAAAGCCGAGTGAGGTGCGTAAGAGATGTAATATTCACCTGAATCATTTCCAATGCATCGGCAATATTCATTTTCGCGAACTCACCGCGCCAGCCAAATCCTGCATTGTTGACAAGGACATCGATGTTTCCTCCTTCACATTGAAGTACTTCGAAAATTTCTTCCGGCGCGGAAGAAACAGACAAATCTTTTGAATAACATTTCACCTGCACACCGTATGTTTGCTGTAAATCTTCAGCGATGTGTTTGAGTGTGTCATGGCTTCGTGCTACAAGGGCAAGATCATGACTTTCCCGTGCAAAGAGCTTTGCCAGTTCTAATCCAATACCGCTCGAGGCACCTGTAATAAGTGCAATAGGATTTGTGTTCATTCCTTATCAGTTCCTGGTTCAAAATTTGTCTTTTAAATTCTTATTTCACATACATTGCGATCATTTTTTCAATCGCCGCTGCACATACGGGATCAAAATCGACCGGATTCAATGCGAACATCTTACAATCGATTGCAGGGCGATACATACCATTTGCCGTGTATCCAGAACCTTCAAATGCTCCCGCCTTGCCGAGCCATCTGGGATCTTTCAGTATCTCTTTTGAACTTTTTAGCAAATTCTCGCGCTTGTCATAGTAATCAGCTGCAAGCCTGTCTAATTTACCGCGGAGTGCTTCAATGCTGTCGTACTCTGTTTTACGCCATGGTGTTGGAATCGGTGTATCGTCGGAAACAAGAGCACGCCATTTTAAGGTTTCTCTTGTGTTTGTTCGCGTCACGTTCGGTTCCCATGGTTCAACACCTTTTGGATAAAAATCTACATATGAAATTTGAGAACTGTAATACTCGTCTCCTAAACCGCCAAAGCAATGCCCAAACTCATGCACATACACATAATCCATTTCCCATTCCTGTCCGACTTTCGCCGACTGTGTGAATGATGTTGTGTACAGGTTGAAGATGCCTCCGCCGCCATAGCGATTGTCGTTGACCAGAATGGTGATAAAATCGTACGGTGCTGTGCCTGCAATATCGCGCAGTGTTCGGTTTTCTTCCGTTAAAACATATCGTGCCGAACCAAATGTATTATACATAGTGCCAAGCGCGGTGTTCTTCCATATATTTTTATCCGGCATATCGATTCCGGACTCTGCCGAAACCACTTCCATCGCACGTACATTGAAATCATTTTTGTGTTTTTTGAATGGCTGGTACGAAAAAAGCTGTTCTGTAAAATGTTTTGCATCCTTCCTAAATTTCTCTATGTCTTCTTTTGCATAGCCATCTCCAAGTATGAGGATGTCCACTTTCTTATCCGGTGAGCCGTTAATCATCACATCAAACACAGGAAACGTCTTCGGATGTTTCTTATGATTTACAACTATAGGATTATTCGGATCGACCACCACTGAGAATACCTCTCGAAATGCCATCATTTCACCGGCGGCAACGAACTTATCACGGCGATAGAAATTCACAACAACCTTTCTCTTTGGGAACGGAAAACGAACAGTTTCTTGACATGTTTTCCATACACCGCTGATCGCTTCATCCGTGGTTTGCCATTCGCCAAACAATGTTGAATATCCACGCGAATACAAGAGTGCATTTGTTTGCAGATCGCTCACCTTTACAAAACTATCGCCAAGATTGAGCGTGTCCAGCAAATTGACTTTGCTGCCGGGCCATGGTCCTTCTTCATATACTTTATCAAGTGTGATTTGTTCCTGTCCCTTTGTGCCAATGTGATAATAATCGATCCGCATTGTTGTGCCAATAAAATAGTTCTCGTATGTCTGTCCCATAGAGACGCTGGCACAAAGAAAAAGAAGAAGAGCAATGTTTTTCATAGTAATCCTCGCAATGAAAATGTTTTATACTTTTATCCCAACCCTATTCCTGTAAATAGGAGGAATGCACTGAGTACAATCAAGATGGCGGTTGTTGCCCAGCCAATTATATTCTGTAAGCGATTATTGGTATAATCCTCCATAATCTCTTTGTTATTAATAATAACCATCATACAAATGAGGACGACAGGAAGCAGGATTGCATTGATCACTTGAGTCCAGATGGTGATAGCGATCAGCGGTGCACCGGGAATGAGAATGATGCCCGCGCCGATCAGAATAATCACAGTGAAGAGAAAATAGAACTGCGGCGCTTCACTGAATTTTTTATCGATGCCCGCTTCAAATCCAAATGCCTCACAGACATAATATGCCGTCGCTAACGGAAGAATTGCTGCGGAAAAAATAGATGCTACAAATAATCCAAACGCAAACAATTGACCCGCCAGCGCACCCGCTAGAGGTTTTAATGCCATTGCTGCGTCCGATGCTTCGTTAATCTTAACACCATTCACATGGAGTGTTGCGGCGCATGCGACAATAATAAAGAATGCAACGACAACCGTCGCTATGCATCCAAGAACTACATCCCATAATGTGTATTTATAGTCGCTGACTTTTAATTTTTTTTCGATCACTGCCGACTGCATATAAAATTGCATCCACGGCGCTACAGTGGTACCGATGATACCAAGAACAGTAGTGATGTACTCGCTATCGAAATGAACGGTCGGTGTAATAATTGCCGAACCGATGACTTTCCAATCAGGACCAGCAAGAACAGCAGATACAACATAGGAAAGCAGGAATACGCTGAAAAGTAAAAAAACTCTTTCGGCAAATTTATAATTTCCTTTCAATACCAGCACCCAGACCGCTAAAGCGGCAAGAGGCACGGAAATATATTTGCTCACACCAAAAATATTCATACTGCCTGCCACGCCTGCAAACTCAGTTGCCGTGTTGCCCACATCGGCAATCAAAAGGAAGATGAACATGTAAAAGGTGATGCGAACACCAAAACTTTCGCGGATCAGATCAGCCAAGCCTTTGCCGGTGACAACACCCATCCGGGCATTCATTTCCTGAACAGCCAAGAGCGCGATGAATGACGGAATTAATGTCCAGAGCAGCTTGTAGCCATACATTGCACCAGCTACGGAGTAGGTTGTAATTCCACCGGCGTCGTTATCAACGCTACCGGTGATAATTCCAGGACCCAAAATGCTTAAGAATATTGCAAGTTGACGCAGAGCTGGATTGTCTTTGAGTCGTCGGAAGAAATTCATCTTAAACAGTGTCCTCTTCTTTGATCTCCGGGTACAGAGATGCTACGGCATCGCGATATGAGACCAATCCCTGGAGTGTGTCATCATCATCCACAACAGGAATCGCTTCAAAGTTGTATTTGAAAAAGAACTTTGCAACACTCCGGATACGTGTATCAATTTGCACCGAAACCGGTTGTTCAGCCATAATATCTGCAATTAAAATATTTTTGTCACTCATCAGCAGATTGCGCAGGCTGACGACCCCTTTGAGCCGTCCATCATCATCGAGAATATACGCATATCGATACACCTCACATTTTTCACATTCTACGCGAATGCGTTCCAGTACCTTGTTTACCTTCTCGGTCGCTTTTGCAGTTATAAAGTCAGTATTCATGATACTGCCGACACTAAATGCGGAAAGTTGAGAAAGTTCTTTTAGTTCGGTCACCTTTTCCTCAGAAAGCATTGCATAGACTGACTGCCGTTTTTGTGCATCACAAGCATCGAGAAGGTCAACCGCTTCGTCCATTTGCATTTCGTTGATGATGGGCGCCAGTTTGAATGGTTCCATCGATTCAACAATTTGCAGGCGATTCTTGAATTGCATCTCTTGGAGTGTCTGAGCGGCAGTAAAATGATCCAGCGACTCTATGAGGGCGATGCGTTCGTCAGTGCCCAGGTCTTCAAGAATATCAGCGAGATCGGCGGGATGGATTTCTGATAGCTTCGATGCATCGGTCTTCAATTGTACCGATGCATACACCGATGTGGTAGCTGTTGGCTGAACATACTTCCATGAAACAAACTCATCTTTCAGGTCGCGATCAGTAACCCACCGAAATGCGGCATTCACCGGACGCAGGAATCCGAGCCGCCGCAAAATTCCTCTGGAACCAATATCGATGTGAACTACCCACAGGTTTGTACTTTCTTTTGCTTTGTCTTCTATAAGCAATTGAAGATCGTTCACACGAACTATTTTGTATCCCTCTGTTGAAATGATCTGTTTATCAAGGAATGTTTTACAAATGAGAATCTCGTTTTCTGCCGCTTTTCTTTGCTGCTCAAGATCCATCGCGGAATCATCGATCGCGATATGTTCTTTGAATACTATCCGCTTGACATTGCTCCATGGAATATATATTGGCGGTTTATGGCGATATGTCCGCACCATCAATCCTGTTACACGAGGATAGACTTGGGATGTAGTTGCAGCAAGGTCAACCAGTTTGCCGATTCGTCTATTGTCGCTGATCCGGACAACCGGTAAATGAATGAACTCACTGAGATATGAAAAATTAACTACTTCAAGAGCCATGGAATTATTATGATTTAAATATATTTCTCATTTGTCGCAAAATGTTTCGTACCACTTTCCGATGGTACAATACAATTAAGGACGATGTCGTAACAAAATTTCATCTCGGTTTCCCTCCGATCGGATGGGTGGCAAGATTCGTATTTGCGGAGAAGCAAGCAGAGCTTCGCTTTAAAATAAGAATTCTTTTTTAGAAATGAACTCCATAAAATGAAAAAAGTGTATTTTCTTCCGTTGAGTCCATCTCAGACTCAAGCACGAGAAACGACACTGAATATTTGAAACTCACGCCTCTTTTTCGTACCATCGAAGTAAGAATAAACACAATTGCTATACGGAATTTTGTGTGCCGATAATTTCATTTATTTCACTCCTGCTTGGTGGATTCATCGCTGGTGCCTTTGGTGCCTTGCTCGGACTTGGCGGCGGCGTCCTGTTAATTCCGTTTCTTGTGATGGTTCTTGATGTCCCGATGCATCAAGCGATTGCGACAAGCATTATAGCGGTGATTGCCACATCGAGTGCTGGTGCTGCAATGAACCTTGAGCGCCGCATCGTCCATATACGGCTTGGAATGCTGCTGGAAATTGCCACAGTAACAGGCGCTATTCTCGGCGGAATTACTGCTAACTATTTGAGCGCAAGCGTTCTGGCCAAACTCTTCTCTGGACTGTTGTTTCTTGTTGCACTCGTTATGATTTGGCGGGCGCAGCAGCATACCGGTCAGGAGCCGATTTATACGGACGGCACTCTTCCCGGATCATTTTATGACGATGCCAACAGAAAAGTCGTACATTATACAGTGAAGAAAGTACCGGCTGCAATGCTTGTTTCGCTTGTCGCTGGCAATGTTTCCGGATTACTTGGAGTCGGCGGCGGAATTTTTAAAGTACCAGCAATGAACATTCTTTCCGGCATTCCGATGAAGGCGGCAACAGCAACGAGCAATTTTATGATTGGCGTGACTGCAGCGGCAAGCGCATTCATTTATTTTGCACACGGACATTTGAATCCTTTTATTGCTTCAACCGCCGCACTTGGCGTCCTTGCCGGCTCAACGACAGGTGTTCGCATCAGCCGCAGAATTCATGGCAACGTATTGACGTGGATTTTTTCTTTAGCTTTATTAGGAATTTCGATTCAATTGTATCTGCGATAACTATATGCCGGAATTTATTTCCATATCAAATAATGTTAGGCACGATGTTGAACGCTGGACAGGCCGAGTGCTTCGGATTGGTGTATGGGTTAGTGCAAGTTTTATGATAGCAGGATTGCTTATCGCAGCGATATATCCTTCAACAGTCATTGCACTTTCCAGCAATCCAACACTCAACAACTTGGTAATGCGGATGTTCTCCGGCTCATTCGATCCTGTAACGCTGATGTTTGCAGGACTTATCATACTGATGTTCACGCCAATACTTCGCGTCATCACTGCCATCGTTGGATTTGGAGCGGAGCGTGACTGGCGATTCGTATTTGTTTCTTCTATTGTACTTTTACTTTTAACAGGTGAAGTTGTGTATTCTATTTTTATTAAAGGATAAAAATCCAATGTCATTTACGCAAAAACTTCGTGAGGTTCAGGTTCAACAAAAATCTCTTCTTTGTATTGGTCTCGATGTTGATGCAGATAAAATTCCACAACATCTGCAATCATCATCGAATCCCATTTTAGAATTTAATCGGCAAATCATTGAGGCAACACACGATCTTGTCTGTGCGTACAAGCCGAACCTTGCATTTTATGAAGCAATAGGCGAGCGCGGTTTAGCCACGTTACGGGAAACATTGAAACTCATTCCCAAATCCGTTCTCACCATTGGAGATGGCAAGCGCGGCGATATTGGTAATACGGCTGAGCAATACGCGAAGTCGCTCTTTGGCGATTTCGGCTTTGATTCGGTTACCGTCAATCCCTATATGGGCTTTGATTCCGTCGAACCATTTCTGAAAAATCCGGAGAAAGGGATCTTCCTGCTTGCACTGACTTCTAATTCTGGATCAAAAGATTTTCAACGGCTCAAGATAAATGGTAAACCGCTTTATGAAAGAGTAGTGCGGATAGCAAAAAAATGGAATATAAACCGAAACATCGGTCTGGTTGTCGGGGCAACGCATCCGCGCGAATTGAAATCAATCCGTAAGATTGTTCCGGAGATGCCAATACTTATTCCCGGCATCGGTAAGCAAGGCGGCGATTTGAAGTCGGCAGTTCGTGACGGTTGCGATAAAAACGGACAGCTTGCTATCATCAATGCAAGCCGCAGTATTATCTATGCATCATCAGGAAAAGATTTTGCAGAAGCAACACGAGCAGAAGCAAAGAAGATGGTAGAAGAAATGAGAAATTATTTGATTAAATCGAGTTAGCGATTATATGGATAAAAAAACCATAAT
>Ga0265323_10001101_pt1 | contig 13950 bp, 13 predicted proteins | sample 41225metaG_FD_193580 | JGI IMG/M metagenome (GOLD analysis project Ga0265323, IMG submission 193580) | Rhizosphere microbial communities from Carex aquatilis grown in University of Washington, Seatle, WA, United States - 4-12-25 metaG | ecosystem: Host-associated > Plants > Roots > Rhizosphere... | reverse complement strand
GATAAACCAGGTCCGCTGCGGCGCCTTGCCGCCGGTTTCCCAACTGAAGACGATCTCGCCGGGCACCCACGGATTGCTCTGCGTGTGGCCGATCTGGAAGCCGACGTTGACGATCGTGTTGATCTCGCCGGTCGCCAGGTTCATGCGCCGCAGGCCGCTGGTGGTCTGGCGGAAGCGCGGCCCGAATCCCGGCTGGAGCGTCAGCCCCTCGGAGAGCTGCGTGGTTTCCGGTCCGCCGATTCTGAAGTACAGGTAGTCGTCGTTGGCATCCACGGCCATGTCGCCGTCGAAAATCATGGTGGCCGGTACGATGCCGCAGACGCGCTGATAATTCGCCGCCGGTTTCACGGTACCCGCGGCCACGTCGGCGAAGAGTTTGGCGAGGTCGATTTCGAGAATCCGCCGCGGCCCGCTGGGCATGCGAGGTCCTCTGCCGCCTGGGCCTTGTGCATCCGGCCCGCCAGGCCCGCCGCGGCCTCTGCCCCCCGGACCCTGCGCGTCGGCTGGTCCGCCGGCGGGTTGCCCGGAGCCACGGCCCGCGCTGTCGGGTCCGCCGCGGCCTCTCCCGCCTTGGGCCTGGGCATCGGGTGGCGCGCCGGCCGGCTGGTCAGGTCCGCGCCCTCCGCGTCCGGCCTCGCCGGGAGCCCCGCCCGGGCCTCTACCGCCGCCAGGGCCACCCTCCAGCACGTACAGCTTCATCGACTTGTTGCCCGCGCACAGCATTCCCTGGAAGCCCGTCTCGGTCACCTGCACGATCAGACCGGTCTCCTCGTTCACGGCGAAGGCCTGCGAACCGGTTTCGCGCTGTCCGCGGAAGATGAGCCACTTGCCATCGGAGGTCCACTGCCGGTGCGTCTGATAAATCTTGGATTGGTGATAGACGTCCGTGCTGGTCAGAAAAATGAGCGGCAGACCCGTAACCGGATCGGGGACGATCTTCTTCTCGGATGGCCAGGTCCGGCCCATCTGGGCGAACGCGGCGGAGGCCGCCAGCGACATAACGATGGCGAGCGAAGCGGCGGTTTTGACTCTTCTGGAAGGCATGGTTGGTTCCTGTGGTTTCAGATCCGGCAAACCAAGAGCATATGGTCGCGACTGGCGCAGCCGATGTCAAGGCGAATGGAGGGCGGTATGAGAACGGAGGGGAGCCGATGACACATCTTGCCAGCCTGACCGTGCGCGGGTTCAAGACGATTCGCGATTTGACGGAGTTCCCGCCGGGACAGATCACGATGCTCATCGGGCCGAACGGAGCGGGTAAGAGCAACCTTCTTTCGTTCTTTCGATTGTTGTCGCGAGCGGTCGCGCCGCCCGGTGGCCTGCAGGCCTTTGTGGCCGAGCAGGGCGGGGGCGAGCGCACTGCTTCACGATGGGCCGTCCAAGACGCGCGAGATCGAAGTTTCGCTTCGGTTCGAGGCTGATGCCGGTGACAACGAGCACGGCTGCCGCCTGTTCTACGCCGCCGGAGACACGCTGGTCTTCGCCGACGAGTGGTACCGTTTCCGGCGAACCGGCATGGCTCGCCCCCGCAAGTAACTGGGTGTCCGACAGTGGGAACCGAGGCTGATAGCCGAAGCCGAGGGAGGGAACTCCACGGCAGGTGGCTCAAGGAGGATGCGGGCAACCTGGCCGCGGTGCTCTACCGGCTGCACGAGGCGGAGCCGGCCTATTACCGGCGCATCGTCGAGACCCTCCGGCTGGTGTTGCCGTTTTTCGCCGATTTCGAATTCCAACCGGAATTTGGCAGGCTGCTCCTCAAGTGGCGGGAGCGCGGCTCGGATCAGATATTCGGAGCGTCGCAAGCCGCCGATGGGATGTTGCGGGCCATGGCCCTGGTCACACTACTGCAACAACCCGAGGCCGACTTGCCGAATGTCCTGATTCTGGATGAGCCGGAACTCGGCCTGCATCCGTACGCGATCGAGGTGCTGGCCGCGCTCATCCAGAGCGCTTCTCAGCACTGCCAGGTGATCGTCGCAACCCAGTCCGTCTCGCTGATCGACCGGTTCGAACCGCACGATATCGTGGTCGTCGACCGGCAGGGGCGCGAATCCAGTTTCAGCCGATTGAACGATTCGGACCTGTCCGCCTGGCGCGAAGAGTTCACCCTGTCCGAGCTGTGGGAAAAGAACGTCCTCGGCGGCAGGCCGGCGAGATGATCCGGCTGCACGCCGTGGTCGAGGGCCAGACCGAGGAAACCTTCGTCAACGCCGTGCTGGCGCCCGAACTTGCACCGCCCGGCGTGGTGCTCGACGCTCACCGGGTTACTACGGGACGATTGAAGAACCGGACCTTTCGCGGCGGTTTCGTGAAGTATGGCCACATCCGCAAAGACGTCGACCTGTGGATGCGCCAGGACGATCATCCCGAGTCGTGGTTCACTACCATGATCGATCTGTACGCCTTGCTGTTTGCCGAGCCGCGGAAGTTCGATGTCGCGTTCCCGGACGCGACATCTAAGATCGACGATTTGGTGTCGATCCGCGAGGGCTTCTCCAGCCCGGAGCCTATTGACGATGGCTTCGACACCGCCCCGTCCAGGCGAATCCTCCAGACGTTTCCCGGCTACAAAAAGACGGTTGCGGGCCCCGAGATTTCGGCGCAAATCGGGATGGCCTGTCTTCGGCGGGAATGTGCCCACTTTGACGCTTGGATAGCTGGAGTCGAACGCTTGGCCAGCGCCGCTCGTTAGCCTACAGCTCCTCCAGCACCGCCGCCGCGTGGCCCTTGGCTTTCACCTTGGCGTAGAGCTTCTCGATCCGGCCGTCCGGGCCGATGACGAAGGTGCTGCGCTCGATGCCCATCACCTTCCTGCCGTACATGTTCTTCTCTTTCCACACGCCGAAGGCCTCGCTGGCGGCCTTGTCTTCGTCCGCCAGCAGCGTGAAGGGCAGCGCGTACTTCTGCTTGAACTTTGCCTGCGCGGCCGGCTTGTCGGGCGACACGCCAACCACCACAACGCCCTTGGCGGCGAACTTCCCGATGAGATCCCGGAACTCGCCGGCCTCGATCGTGCAGCCGGGCGTGTCCGCCCTCGGATAGAAGTACAGCACCACCCGCTTGCCCTTGAGATCGGACAGGCGAAACTCCGCGCCCGTATCGGTGCGCAATACGATGTCGGGAGCCTGGTCGCCCACGTTCAGCATTTCGTCACCCCAGTTTCCGTTGCAGCAGTTCGGTCACCGCCGCCACGCCGGCCTGGCCGCGCGTGGCCTTCATCACCTGGCCCACCAGGAAGTTCATCACCGTGGTCTTGCCGCCGCGGTACTGCTCCACCTGTTTAGGATTCGCGGCGATCACCTGGTCCACGATCTGCTCCAGCGCGCCCGAATCGCTGATCTGTTTGAGCCCTTCCTTCTCCACGATTTCGGCGGCAGTGGCGCCGCTGGAGAACATCTTGGGGAACACTTCCTTGGCCAGCTTGCGGGAAAGCTCGCCGGAGGCGATCCGCTTCAACAGTTCGCCCAGGTTCCCGGCGCTCACCGGCGATTCGGCGATCTCCTTGTTCTCGGCCTTCAACAGGCCCATCAGGTCGCCCATCACCCAGTTGGCGGCGGCTTTCGGATCGCCCGACACCTTGGCCACGGTTTCGAAATATTCGCTCACGGCGCGCGTCTGCGTCAGCACTTCGGCATCGTACTGGCGCAAGCCGAACTCAGAGACGAAGCGGGCCCGCTTGCGGGCGGGAAGCTCGGGCATGGAGGCGCGCAGCCCGCCCAGCCAGGCTTCCGGGATGACGAGCGGCGTCAGGTCGGGCTCCGGGAAGTAGCGGTAGTCGTGCGCGTCTTCCTTGCTCCGCATGGAGAAGGTCTCGCCCAGGTCCGCGTTGTACAGCCGGGTCTCCTGCCGCACGCGGCCGCCGCCGTCGATCACCGCCACCTGGCGCGCGATCTCGTACTCCAGGGCCTGGCGGAGGAAGCGGAACGAGTTCAGATTCTTGACCTCGACCTTGGTCCCCAGCTTCCCGGCGCCGTGCAGGCGAACCGACACGTTGGCGTCGCAGCGCAGGTGCCCCTTCTCCATGTCGCAGGTGGAGATCTCCACGAACTGCAGGGTCTGCTTCAGCTCCGTCAGGTAGGCGTAAGCCTCCTCGGAACTGCGCATGTCCGGCTCGCTGACGATTTCGATGAGCGGCGTGCCGCTGCGGTTCAGGTCCACGTAGGAGCAGCGGTCGGAATCCTTGAAGCCGTCGTGGATGCTCTTGCCGGCGTCGTCTTCCATGTGCACGCGGGTCACCCCGATCCGCCGCGGGGCGCCCTCCACCACGATGTCTACGAAGCCGTGTTCGGCCAGGGGTTCGTCGTACTGCGAAATCTGGTAGCCCTTGGGCAGGTCGGGATAGAAGTAGTTTTTGCGGGCGAACCGCGATTGCGCCCGGACCTGGCAATTGAGCGCCAGGGCGCCCTTAATGGCGAGTTCGACGGCCAGACGGTTGAGCACCGGCAGGGCGCCAGGGAGCCCCAGGCACACCGGGCAGACATTGGTGTTGGGCGGTGCGCCGAAACCCGTGGGACAGCCGCAGAAGATCTTGGTGGCCGTGGCCAACTGAACGTGCACTTCCAGCCCGACGACCGTTTCGTAACGTGCAATGGCCTCCGGAGAAGCCAGTTCCTGAGCGGAGGAAGACATGGTGTCTTCCTATTATAGTGGCGCCGGCGGCAGCGGAACGGCGCGCCCGCGCCAGGCAAGGTACGCCTGGTGAAGCGCGAATCCCGCCGGCAGGAAGATCGCGAAACAGATCGGCATCACGTAGCGGTTGGTGTACTGAATCAGGTAGTAGATCAGCGGGTAGAATACCAGCGCCGATCCCAGCAGCCGCGCCTGAAGCCGGTAGTTCGCTCTCCACATAACGGCCATTCCGATCCAGGCGAAAAGGCTCCAGAGAGAGCGCACCACGAATGTGGACCGGTTGGACGGAATGTCCGCCCAGAACTCGAAGGCGCGGGCCAGCGTCAGCATGCCGGCACGCCGGGGATGGCGCTGGATCCACCCGGCCGCCTCGTGCAGGCGCCGGCGATTGTATTCCACCTCACCAACGTGCCGGATCTCATCCGCCGCCGCCGCGTGGCACGAAGGATGGACCGCGCAATACCATCCGGAATGCCAGTTGTCCTGCTGGGAAGGCTGCGCGCCGTCGCCGTTGGATACGGCCATCTCCAGCCCCAAATTGTCGCGCATGAAGATCCAGGCGCCCAGGACGGAGTGGTTGCGGATCGTCCACGGAACCAGCATCAGGATGGCGATCGCGCCGGCAGTTGCCATTTGCGCGAGGCGCCGGCGCACCGGAATGGGGCTTCGATACAGCAGCAGGATCAACGCGTGGAGCGGGAGCACGATCACCAGGGAAGGCTGCATGTGGAGCAGCAGCCCCCAGCCCAGGCCGAATAGCAGCGTGTCCACGAGCCGGGCTTTCGCCCGGGTGCACATCCGGTAGATCAGTACTGTCAGCCACAACATGAGCGCCGCCGCCGCCCATTCGTCGCGGCCGCGAAACACCTCGCCCGCGCGGAAGGCAGGGTAGATTGCGGCCAGCGCCCCGGCGATTGCGCCCGGTTCGGCGGCCAATCCGAGCGCCCAGGTGGCCGCGGGAAAGGACGCGTAGAGCAGCCCCAGCCCTGCGATGCAGATCCCGTTGCGGATACCGGCCGCGGTCTTCCCGTAGCCGAACATGCGGTAGATGTACGACGTTTCCAGCGGATACAAAGGAGGAAGGTGAGCCGTGGGACCTGTCGGCAGGCCTTCGAAAGGATCGGCGAACCGGCCGGAGCGGCTCAGAGTGACGGCGACGGCGATCCCTTCGTCCCCCGCCTGCATGCCGGCCGGCGTCAACCGCCCACCCAGGAAATCGTTCTCGGCTACGTGAAGGAGAAGGAATCCCCGTACCGCAACCGTGAGCAGGAAAATGCCTATGGGGAACCGTAGGCGGCGCATCCCACGAGGGTAGCACACGCCCGCCGGAACGCCGGTTCGGATTACTTCACGCTGATTGTGGCGGTGTTGCTGGCCTTTCCGCCGCAGGTCACCACCAGGGGATTCGCCCCGCTCTTGACGCCCGCCGGCACCGTGATGTTGGCCTGGGCCAGGCCGGCGTAACCCGGCGTCAACCCGATGAAGCCCACCTGCGCCGTGACTCCGCCAATGGTGGCGCCGCATCCCGCCGCCGCATTGAAGAACGGGCTGGCCGGCGTGGCCGCCCCGTCGGCGATTGAGCCGGAGGGAATCACCGCGCCGATTCCGGTCAGATAGGCGATGATCGTTCCACCGCCGGCGATCGGGTTGTTAGTGCCGTTCAGGCTGTAGTCCGGATAGTTCTGCGCCACTGCGCTCCCGGTAGTGGAAACAAACAGGCCGGGCGCCGAGGCCACTACCGGAACGGTGACGGTGTTGCCCGCCCCGCCGGCTTCCGCGACCGTGACACTCGCCGTGCCGGTCTGAGTGGACCAGGGAACCTGGAAATTGACCTGCCCCGAATTGACGAAACTGATGGGCGCGGCGACGCCGTTCACCGTGACCGAAACCCCGCCCAGGGTCTTGGGCAGCGGCGGAGCGGCATGCGCGGCGGCGGTGGCGAAATAGCTGCCGTAGACCGTTCCCAGAGATCCCGGCGCAAGTTGGGCGGCTCCGCTGGCGGAGTTGGCCACGCCGCCCGCGTTGATGGCGGGGTAGGCCGGCGTCAACTCGCGGATCACGGCGTTGACGTTGTCCGACACGTAGACGTTGCCCTTCCCGTCCACGGCCAGGCCGCGCGGGAAATACAGCGATCCGGCGGTGGCCGGGCCGCCGTCGCCCGCATAGGTCATGGCGCCGTTGCCGGCGATCGTCACGATGGTGCCGTCCTTCAGGATCTTGCGCACGCGCGAGTTGTAGGAGTCGGAGATGTACACGTAGCCCGCCGCGTCCACGGCCAGCCCCTCGGGAGTGTTCAGGAGCGATTGCACCGCCGGGCCGTTATCGCCCGCGAAGCCGAGGAACGTGCCGGAGCCGGCCAGCGTCGTCAGGGTGACGCCGGAATATTTGACGATGCTGTGCTGCGCGGTATCGGCGATGTAAATGGCCCCCGAGGCGTCCACTGCCAGGGCGATGGGCTCGACGATCTGGCCTCCCGTTGTGCCACAGCCCAGCACGCAGAACATATTGGTCCCAACCACTTTGCGAATTTCGCTGTTGCCGGTATCGGCGATATAAATGTTGCCGCTGGCGTCGAGCGCCACGCCCGAGGGGCGGTTTAACTTGGCGTTGAGGGCCGGCCCGTTGTCGCCGTTGGACCCGATTTGGCCGCCCGTGCCGGCGATGGTGGTGATGTTTCCGGTGGTGTCCACTTTGCGGATCACGTGGTTCCCCGTGTCGGCGATAAAAATATTGCCGCTGGCATCGACCGCCACGCCTTCCGGGAAATTCAGTTCCGCGCTGGTAGCCGCCGCGCCGTCTCCGGCCCATCCGGGCGAGCCCGTTCCGGCCACGGTGGTGACATTGCCGCCGGTCAGCAGCCGTATCCGGTGATTGCCGGCGTCGGCGATGTACACGTTGCCTTTGGAATCCACCGCAATGCCGCCGGGCGCATTGATCAACGCGGTGAGCAGCGCATTCCCGTCGTCGAAGCCGGGCGTGGATCCGATTCCCGCCACCGTCGTGATGTTGTACTGTTGGGCCCAGGCCCCGGCACAGCACACCGCCGCCAGGAGGATTCCCCCGTGGAAATACCGAATCGACATAAACTCCATGATACGCATCCGCAGGCCCTTCATGTGACGTTGCCCGGAAGCCGCACCTGTTTCCCCGGAGCCACACCTGCCCGGCGTCAGGTTCGGCCGCCGCTGGCGGCAGCGAGGCGCTCTTCCAGTTCCGCGATAAACTCCTGTAGCAATTTGCGGTCCGCGGCCTGCCACTTGATCACCACGAACACCCGCCCGCGGGCGAAAAACACCGTGTCCGACGAAGGCCGCCAGCGCTGGGTCAACTCCAGCGCCACGCTTTCCGAAGACAGCCCGTAGACGCGCGCGTCCAGCTTGCCCGGGCCGCCGTAGGACGCCGCCAGCAGGCGTTCCACCTCCGTCCGCGGCACTGGGTCCGGCGATTCCGCGACCGGCATTTCGCCAAGCGAGATGCGCCGCCAGCCGCCAGCCGCGGTTTCGGGGAACAAACCGGCGGGCAGTTCCACCCTGGGCCGGCAGGCGCTAAACGCCGCCGCCAGAAGCCCGATCCATCCCGCGCATTGGCGTCGTGTCATCGCTATCGATTGTGGCACGAATGTGAGGCGGACTCGCTTGCCGGCGACCAGGCCCCCTTGGCTGCGTTGTTGCGGCTTGAGCGTCATGCAGCCAGGTGGGACAAAGCCGAGGCCCCAAGAGGGGCCCTCGTTGAGACGGCACATTCTGTGCCAATGAACGATGCGCCGTGCTACTCTGCGGCGCATGAGACCAGACTTTTACACCAGGATCGTGCTCACCGTCATTGCGCTCTGCCTCGTGCTGATCGCCTGCAATCAATACGTCCACCCGGCCATCGCCGCTGGCGCCCAAGATCTGTTCGCAGGGGTGCAGTATGTTGGACATGGGGAGTTTTACGACTCGCGTTCGGGCGAGATCCTCGTGTATGGACTTTCCGGCTCCGATGCACCCGGCGCACTGCTTTACAAATGGAAGATGCCGGGACCCGGCGTAGCGCTTACCCAGGAATTCGACTATTACAAGTCGCACCCCGTGAAGTAGCCTCTAAGGACGGCGGCCAGGACTGTCTCGCCACCGGTCCTCCGCGCAACCACCGCCAGATGAGGCCGGCCCCGCTTTCCGGAAACGTCAGAATGCACCCGGCCGCGAAGAAGCGCCGCTCGTAAGCTCTTGGCGACAACTCAGCTCAATTCAGACCCCGGAGGAACGTCTTCATCTCACGCAGAACGTCAGCCTCTTCGTTTTGGAACATGTAGTGATGCGCCCCGGGAAGCTCCACAATTTGAGCCAGTGGGTCGGCATGCGTGAGATTGGATTCCCATCTATGGATGAACTCCAGCAAAATGACGTTCAGCCTTTCAGAATCGCGACGATCCTCTTCATCTCTGGGTGCCTTCTCTTTCCACTGCTCCGCCATTGGCCGCGGCACCGCGATAAGAGCCAGCACCGGGACAGTGATTCCGGTGTAGTCCTTGCGGATAGATCCGTTGTCGATCGCATGTGAAACGTAGGTTGGCGTGCGATACTTGCCTACCGATCCGTCAGGGTTGACTTCATAAACACTGCGGATCTCGGCCGCGGGAAATGGAAACACGCCGATTCGTTTCTGATAGGCCTGGTACGCTTCGATTGAAGCGTTGTCCGCGGCCGTTCGTTTTAACGGCGCCGCCGGGGCGTCGCTGGCGTGTTTCGTTGTGAGCGCCCGGTATTCAGCGTTGTTGAACGGGTAGTCCATCGGGTCGGCATTACCGTCGAGGTAGATAATCGCCGCGAGGTCGGGCGAGTGCTTTTGGCCCAGAAAGGATACCTCGGAACCGGCCATCGAATGGCCCACGACGACTGGCTTCACAATACGAAGCGATTGGATGACACGCCAGACATCTTCGGCCAACTCGGGTACGGAATAGCCGCGTTCCGGCTTGCTGGACAGGCCAAACCCCCTACGCGTAACTCCGTAAACATGACAAGTGTCCGTGAGCTTCAGGGCGAAGTCTTCGTAGATATGTGCGGAGCTGCCGGAACCGGCAAGTAGGATCAGAGGGCGGCCACTACCTCCCCAATCGACGGCCTCGACCTTTACGCCATCGCCCACATCGACCAAGGTCGTTGTGGGTTCCGCCGCATAGGCAGTCGCGGCCAGCACAAGCAGAGGGACGAGCATCCGTGCTTTCATGATTTCTGAAAGTATACGGCAATACGCGGAAACGCCATGTTAATCAATGTGGGGACGGCCGGGCAGGTTGTCTGGAAACGCACGTTACTGGCATTGGCCGGGATAAGTCCTCCATAACGCCGCAGCGATTGCCGGTTCCAGCCCACTTGACAACAGGCTTATCGGAAAGTGAGCGGCAGCCGGCCCTGGTTGTCTTAAAAAGCGTAACTTCCGGGACAAACCCGGCGACGCCTGAAATCAGAGCCTTCAGCGTCTCAAAAGTCAGTCCTGGAACGGAGGCCGGATGGCGGCCGTCGCAGCGCCGGGGCCGCCATCGGCGCCGTCGCGAAATCCTGTCCCAGAGCCAGGCAACGTTCTTGCCCGCGCATCGGACTCTCCCGGTTCTGCGAATCCATTCGGACGCTCAGACGTACTGACGGGGCTTCGTGCAACCTCCACAGTGCGCCGCGCCGGTCGCCCGCGGCCCGGTTAGGTTATGCTGGCAATTTGACACCCGCGTTCACTCTTCCGCAAGCCGCCGTGGCGGCGGGCGCGGCCTTTCTGGCCGGCGCCATCAACTCGGTGGCGGGCGGCGGAACCCTGGTCTCCTTTCCGGCGCTGATCTGGCTCGGCCTGAACTCGGTAGCGGCCAACGCCACCAGCACGGTGGCCATCTGGCCGGGGACGGTGGGCAGCGCCTGGGGCTACCGCCGGGAAGCCGGCGGCGTGGCGCCCCGGATGTGGCTTATGATCGCGCCCAGCCTGGCGGGCGGCCTGGCGGGCGCGTGGCTGCTGCACCTCACCCCGCCCGGCGTCTTCGACCGGCTGGTGCCGTTTCTGATCCTATTCGCCACCCTGTTGTTCATGGCGCAGGAGCCGGTGCAGCGCGCCCTCGGCACAGGTGCCGCGGCCAAACACAAATCGACTGCCTGGTTCGCCGGAGGGATGCTGTTCCAGCTCGCCGTGGGCCTGTATGGCGGCTATTTCGGCGCCGGCATCGGCATTCTGATGCTGGCGGCCCTGAGCATCATGGGGCTCGAGGACATCCACGAAATGAATAGCCTGAAGGTGGTGTTGGGCGGCAGTGTGAACGGCATCGCGGCGGTGTATTTCATTTGCAACGGAATGGTGGTCTGGCCCTACGTGATGGTAATGGCCGTGGCCGCAATTCTGGGCGGCTATCTGGGCGCGGGCGTGGCGCGCAAGCTGGGGCGGACGGCGGTGCGGCGCATCGTCATCGGCGTGGGATTCGCCATGGCGGTGTCGCTGTTCGTGAAGAAGTGACTGGCCGGTCCGCGGCCAAATCCCGGGGCGGCGCCGGCTGGCCTCACCTGATTTCCGCGTGATGGTTGAGGGGCCCCGCGCCGCTGCCAAGCCCGGGGGCGGTGCGGATGGCTTCGTGGATGAAGCGCTTGGCCTTGGCCACCGCGTCGCCCATAGGGAGGCCGCCGGCCAGGCACGCCGTGATGGCGGCGGAATACGTGCAGCCGGTGCCGTGGGTGTGGCGCGTTGCGATGCGCGGGGCGGGGAACTGGCGGAACCCGGCGGCGTCGCTGAGCAGGTCGATGGCGTCGCCCTCCAGGTGGCCGCCTTTAATCAGCACCGCCCTGGCTCCCATTTCGTGCAGGCGGACGGCAGCGCGGCACATATCGTCGAGCGAGTGGATGGCGACGCCTGAAAGCATCGCGGCTTCCGGCACATTGGGCGTCACCAGCGCGGCCACCGGCAGAAGCAGCCTGCGGACCACGCGCATGGCGCCCTCGGCCAGCAAGGGGAGGCCCTGGCTGCCCACCATTACCGGATCCACCACCAGTGGAAAGCCGAACCGGGCCGCGGCGCGCGAGACGGCTTCGGCCACCGCCACCGACCCCAGTGTCCCGGTCTTGGCCGCCGCCGGCGGCATGTCCTCCAGCACAGCCTCGAGTTGCTCCAGCACCAGGCCGGGATCGAGCGCTTCCACCCTCGACAGGCGCACGGAGTTCTGCACCGTGATGAGCGTGATGACCGCCTCGCCATAAACGCCGAACTGGTGGAAGGTCTTCAGGTCGGCCTGAATGCCGGCGCCGCCCGAGGCGTCCGAACCGGCGATGGTGAGGGCGATTGGCGGCATCTCAGTTCCCGGCCCGCTCCTCGGCCAGACTGGCCAGGTAGTCCTTCTCGGAACGGTCGACAAACGCGCGGTACCCCTCCGGGTCGATGAACGGATTCACGGCCGCGCCGGCCGCCATCTTCCGGTACTTCTCCGCCAGCCCGTAGTAGACGCCGTGCGAGCCCAGGAAGACGTCGCACTTCAGGGCGCGCAGGGTGCGAAACGTCTGCGCAAAATCGCCGGCAATCCCGGCCCAGGTCGGCTGGCGGATGAAACGGACGCCCGGATTGACGGTCGTCCCGCCGACGATAACCACGTCGTAGCTCCTGCCGCCCTCCGGGACGCGCAGGGTCCAGGTGGTGCATCCGATGCTGTGGCCCGGCGTGAGATGGGCCACCAGCGTGACGCCGCCCAGGGTCACCTCCTCCAGATCCCGGATCGCGTGGTCCACCTTCACTGCCGGGTACGAATACTCGCGCCCCCATCGCGGGTCGGACTTGCCTCCGGTTTCCAGCACGTCCACCTCGCGCTGGCTGGAATAGATCTTCGCTCCCGTCATACGCTGCATGGCCGCCTGGCCGGCCACGTGATCGAAATGTGCCTGGCTGTTGAGCAGGATCCTTACGTCCCCGAGTTTGAATCCCAGCTTGAGGATGCCATCGCGGATGATGGGCGGCGTATCTTCGTAGCCGCTGTTGACCAGGATATGTCCCGCTGGCGTGGCGATCAGGAAGGAGGCGATGTCGCTCGCCCCCACGTAGTATACGTTGCCGATCACGCGGTGGGCCGGGAACGGCCGGTTATCCGGGCGCTCGTCCGGCGCCGCCGCCGTGACTGCCAGCGCGGTGAGACCCAGTGCCAGAAGACGGTACATACCTTGCCATGGTAGCGCGGCGGACTTCACTGGCCCATGATCAGGCGCAGGGTGCGGATCTCGTCGTTGTGTACGTCCACCGTGCCGGTCGCCTGCCTGCCGTCCTTCTCCACCGTGATGCGGTAGGCGCCTGGCGCCAGTTGCAACTGTGTGTTGGTGACTTGCGCGATGCGCTTCCCATTCACCGTCACCGCGGCGCCTTCCGGCAGGCTGGAGAGCATCAGGGTACCGTAGGGCGCGCGCAGGATCAGGGGCGCCATCTCCACCGGTCCGGAGCCCACCTCCACGTCGCGGTGCTCCACCTGGTAACCGGTCATGCTTACCGAGACGGTGTGATGGCCGGGAGTGGCCAGGAGCGAACAGGGCGTGCTGCAGGCGGTGCCGGGATGGCTGTCCAGGATGGCCGTGGCGCCGCCCGGAGAGGTGATCACCTGAACCGGTTGCGGCTGGTAGGAGGGAGCCGGAACGGGCACTGTCGCCGTGGCGGGCGGCGTAGCGGGCTGCTGCTGGGTGGATTCAGCAGGCTTGGCCGTGTCGGCGGCGGACGGCGCCAGCGGGCTGGGCTTGGTCTGATCCGGGCTGGCCGGCTCCGGCGCCGGCGGCGCGGTCTGGCCCGCCGTGGCGGAGGCCGGCGCCTCGGTCTTCTCTTCGCTCTGCCCCACGCCCCTGGAACCGGTCCACATCTTGTACTGCGAGGCGATCAGCGCCAGCAGGGCCACCGCCACCAGGATGGCGCCCAGGAACGGCAGGAAGCCGGATTTCCGCGGGGCGGCCATTTCGCCGGTAGCCGAATCGCCGCGATCCGGCCGCCGGGCGGGCGGCAGGTCCAGGGAGGGCCTGGCGACGCCATCGGCGAGTGTGGGTGCATTGGCGCTGCCGCCTCGGGGCATGGGCTGCCAGCCTTTGGTCGCGGCGCAGGCCTTCTCCAGCGCTTCGGCGAACTCGCGGCAGGTGCGGAAGCGGTTCTCCGGCTTCTTGGCCAGCGCTTTCCGCACCACGGCGTCGATGGGGCCGCTCAGGCTGGGGTTCAGGCGGTGGGGAGGCACGGGGTCCTCGGCCACGATCTTGAAGACCACCGTGGTCAGGTGCTCGCCGGTGTAGGGCTTCTCGCCCGTCAGCATCTCGTAGGCGATCACGGCCAGGGAGAACTGGTCCGATCGGCCATCCA
>Ga0265323_10001100_pt1 | contig 13956 bp, 9 predicted proteins | sample 41225metaG_FD_193580 | JGI IMG/M metagenome (GOLD analysis project Ga0265323, IMG submission 193580) | Rhizosphere microbial communities from Carex aquatilis grown in University of Washington, Seatle, WA, United States - 4-12-25 metaG | ecosystem: Host-associated > Plants > Roots > Rhizosphere >... | reverse complement strand
GCACTTCGACAACATACAGACCATCAAGGAGGCCGTGGCTCTGGGCAACGGCATCGCCATCCTACCGGCGCGCACCATGCAGACCGAGATCGCGCAGTCGCGCCTGGTAGCTGTGCGGCTCAAGGCCCCCGGCCTGGTGCGTCCCATCGGCGTGGTGCACCGCAAGCGGCACACGTTGCCCGGCGCGGCGCGGGCATTTCTGGAGCTGCTGAAGACGGCGTAGAGCGGTCCGGTGTTGGCGGTCATCGAGAAACTTTGGTTTTTGAGTGTTAGCCGCGGACATCGCCGTGATGTCTCTCCCGGGGCAACGCGCGCCGGTTCGATCATTTGAGCATTGTTGCGGGGGGAGTGAGCGTGTCAGCGGCTTACGATGGACACGCTGGCGATCGCGAGGCCGGGGTCTCCTCCGCGCGATTCCACCACTTGGTTCATCTGCGCCCAGATAGCCTGAATGGCGGGCGGGGCGTTGTCCGGGATGGCGGCGTCGCGCGCGCCAGTTCGGCCTCGGCACCCGCCTTGGCGTGGAAGGTGATCGCGACGGTTTCGGGCTTAGGCGCGGGCTGCTGCGCCACCAGCACGCCCATGGTAACCGCGGCCAGAGCCGCGAGTGCTCCTTATCTCATCTCTCCCCCTCTCACTGATTCCAGAATCCGGTTACGCAAGCGATCCGCCCCCGCGCATCGAGCACAAACACGTTGACGCCGCTCATGCGTTCTGTGCCGTCCGGCCCGCGCACCACCCAATCGGCGAGCATCGTGTGCTGGCAGTGGCGGACCGCGCCCTTGCGTTCCAAACGGACGCCAGGCATGAAGCGCAGCGACGCAGCGATGTGGTCGTTCAGCTCGACGAGGCCGTCGATATGGGCATAGCGGTCACGAAAGCGAACCTCAGGCGCGGCGATCGCCTCCAGGGACCGCACGCGTTCGGCGCCGTCGCTGATGGACCATGCCGCGAACCATGCATCCGCAAGGCCGGGCGCGCCGGCGTTGATCTCGTCCGCTACGAGGTTGGCGAACAGCGACAACTGGAAGCGCCACCCCTGGACGTGCTGGTCGCGCGCGTCCGCTTCGGCGAAGCTATGCGTGAGGTGAAGCCGCGTGCCGCTTTCGACCTCTTCCAGCCGGATGGTTACGCGCGAGCCGCCCGGCGGAATCGGCTTGCCACTCTCGTAGCCGTAGGTGAAGACGATGCGCTCGGGCTCGACGATCTCGAGTACTTCGCCCATCGCCAGGACGCCGTTGGGATAGCGGATGAGCACGCGGCCGCCGGGCCGCGGGTCAATGGCGGAGCCGGCGCTCCACCACGCGGCCCAGCGGGCGGTATCGGTGAAGAACCGAAACACAGTAGGCCGGGTAGCCTCAATTACGAGTGTGCGTTCGAGCAAGTGTGCTAGTTCGGGCATTGTGTCTCTTCAACCTTTCTTAGATCTCTGCCTACGGTGGCTCGGCCGCGGCCCCCGGCGGCTCTCTTCCAACTCCGCGGCGAGCTTCAGGCCGTGCAGCGCGTCTTCCCACATGCTTTCGAGCATCTGGCCGACCGGGCCCAGGGCTTCTTTCCGGGCGCGGTAGAAGCGGTATTGGCGATCTCCGCGCACATCGAGCAGACCCGTTTTTGTGAGCATACCGAGGTGCAACGAGACCGCGCCGAAGGTGACATCCGGCATAGCGCGGTGGATGTCCCCGGCACTGCGCTCCTGGTTCCACACCAGCCGAAGGATCTCGCGGCGGCGGGGGGAGCCCAGCGTGGCGAGGACTGCGGACCCAAGCTTCATGGATGTATTTTAGTGAAAACTATAATAATGTCAAGGAGAATCTCTGAGAAGCAGTCAACTGCCAGCGGTCACCGATACGCAACGCGCCTTGACTGCCCCGTTCGTGCTCGAAGAGATCGCGGCTGGCAGGCTCGGCGGGGGCATTTCCGCGGCAGTTGGTGCGGCCTGAACCCCGGCCATGAGACCGGGCCTGCGCCCGCGATTTTACTTTTACCCCTCACTTTCGCACGGATTGAGCCGCCGGAACTGTGATACGATCTCGCCAGAGTATCACTCAGAGAGGAGGGACTTACCCCTATGTTCGCACCTGGCCTTGACCAAACGGCCCTTCGGGAAAAGCAGCAGATCCAGCAGGCATTGCACCTGATCAGCATCAAGTACAGCGAGTACATCGCACACAACCCGAGCGTGCAGACGCTGATGACGAGTTACAACGTGCTGGTCAAGTTCATGGCGACGGGTCCGTTCATGATGAACCTGAGGCTGTCCGGGCAGGCACCCTCGGGATGCACGGTGAATGGCTTTACCGACTATCTCACGCACCCGCCCACCATTTACATCAACCGCGGCACGGCCACTCCAGCGACGCTGGTGCACGAGTTGCTGCACTATTTGACCCACGCGAACTTCCGCGAGGCGTTCAAGACGAAGCCCGATGTGATCGAGGGCGTGACGGAGTACTTCACGCGCAAGGTCCTGGGGCGCGTGGACCACGGGAAGGACCTCGAAGAACAATTCAACGTCGACCGGACCGGCATCTACGATACGCAGCACGGCGATGTGACCATGGGCCGCGGCATTCTCAAGGGTCCGATGAGTCCCACGAAGCCTCCCAAGGACTTCATGAAGAAGGCCTACTTCCTGGGCGATCACGAGTGCATCGAGATCCTGAAGCAGATATTCTGACGGCTTGACGGTTGAATACCGGCGGAGCTAGACCCCGAGCCGGAAACCGTCGTTCGCTTCGGCGATATCGCTCAGGCTCGGGTTTTCGGCCGTGAGCGTGCTGACCAGCGCGCGAGGGTCGACGTCAATGAGATCGGCGATCGCGTACCCCAGCGCTTCCACCAGGTCGCGGCGCCTGGACGGGCCGAACTCGCGGGAGAGGCTGCCGTAATTGAGCCCGGCCACGGTCTTCGCCAGATCGCCGAAGTTGGCACAGGCGGCTGGCACGGAGGTTGCGAGCGGTTTGAGGAGAACGAAAAACAACCGGTTTGCTGTCACCGCCATAGCGGCAGCAAACGCCACCACGATGGCCAGGGCCCCCCATTGGCCTGGCGGCGTCACCGAATTTGCCGCTGCTGAAATCGATAACGCGGAGATCACGGCTGCCGCTACGACCGCGAAACCGATCCCGCATGAGTATTCCAATCCGGGTAGCTTCAGACCGGAAGCCTGACTCAACTCGCGCCAGTGGCTCCGCCGCACAACCCCTTCGGGGATCAGACAGTCCACCGCCGACGCCGGCGTGATCGACCCTTTCCGAACGTGGAGCATCTCTACCAACGCCCGCCTCAGCCGCCAGAAAACGATGCTGGTGTAGCAGCGGTGCGAAATGGTGCCGCCCTGCCGCGACAGGAGCGCGCGGCACAGATCCTCGAAATGGGAGTCGTCACCGAGTTCGCCGGGTTCGAACCTCACGCCAAACGCGCTTTCGATGGTTTCTATCAGGGACCGTACGTCTCCGTGCATCCGCCGCCTCAGGCGAAGATCTCTTCGAGCGGCACCAGGATCGCCGGGCTATCGGTGCGCAGCTCCGCGACCTGGCGCATTTCGCCGGGGCTGCACCGCCATGCCTGGCGCAATTTGGGGTCGAGGATCCACACGTACGGAACGCCGAACTCCAGGTAGTCCTGCACGCGCTCCTGCATCTCGGAGAGGCGGTCGTCGCGGGAGAGGATCTCGATGCAGATGAAGGGTGGATGGGTCAGAATCTGTTCACCGGGCTCGGGACCAGCCACAACGCAGACGTCGGGAATCCGAAATCGAGTGGGCCTGACCTGAACGCGCTGTTCGGTTACTACGCGAATGCCGGCCCGCCGCTCGCGACTGAGGAAAAAGCCCACTAGCAGAGCTTGCACTCTCCCGTGATCCCATTCGCCCACATTCCGCTCCATCACCTCGCCCTCGAGGTAATCGCAGTCCGGGCGGTAACACGTCGAAAGGTACTCGCGCACGCTTACCAGTTCGTGGGTCCGCATAAAACACCAAAGCCGGAGACTCCCTCCACGGGAAGCCTCCGGCTTTCAGGATAGCAAAACGGCCTGGCTTACTCGGCCAGCGACTCTTCCCCGGTATCTTCGGGAAGGCCGCCGGCGTACTGCAGCCGGGTCTCCTCGTCGTAGCCGGGAACCACGTCGAGCGAAGGCTCAGCCGGCGGTTCCTCCACCACGTCCTCGCCCGCGATCTTCACCTGGCGGTAATACTCCATGCCGGTGCCGGCCGGGACCAGGCGGCCCATGATGACGTTCTCCTTCAGGCCGCGCAGGTAGTCCACCTTGCCGTTGATGGCGGCTTCGGTGAGCACGCGCGTGGTCTCCTGGAACGACGCCGCGGAAATGAACGAATCGGTCGAAAGCGACGCCTTGGTGATGCCGAGCAGCATGGCCTTGCCCTGAGCGGGACGGCCGCCGGCTTCCGAGGTCTTGAGGTTTTCGGCGCGGAACTTGAACTTGTCCACTACCTCTTCGGGCAGGAACTCGGTATCGCCGATGTCCTCCACCTTCACCCAGCGCATCATCTGGCGCGAGATGACTTCCAGGTGCTTGTCGTTGATGTTGACGCCCTGCAGACGGTAGACTTCCTGGATCTCGTTGACCAGGTACTTCTGCAGTTCCTTCTCGCCCAGCACGTCCAGAATGTCGTGCGGATTGCGCGGCCCGTCCATCAGCGGTTCGCCCGCCTTCACGCGCTCGCCTTCCTGCACGTTGATGTGCACGCCACGAGGCAGGGAGTACTCGCGCTGCTCGCCATCGTCGCCCACCACGAAAATCTTGCGCTGGCCCTTGGTCACTTCGCCGTACTTCACCACGCCGTTGATTTCGGCGATGATGGCCGTCTCGCGCGGCTTGCGCGCTTCGAACAGTTCCACCACGCGCGGCAGACCGCCGGTGATGTCCTTGGTTTTGGTGGTTTCGCGCGGGATCTTGGCCAGCACATCGCCGGCGTGAACCTCTTCCCCGTCGTGAACCATCAGGTGCGCGTGGGTCGGCATGAGGTACTTCTTGGCTTCCGACCGCGAACCCTGGCCGCCCTCGGGCCGCACCACGATCTGCGGCTGGCGCTTCTCCTCGGCCGAATCCGTCACCACGAGCTGCGACATGCCGGTGACTTCGTCCACCTGCTCCTGCATGGTCAGCCCGTCCACCAGGTCCTTGAAATGTACCACGCCGGAAACTTCCGTGAGGATCGAGAAGGTGTACGGATCCCACGACAGCAGGATCTGGTTGCTCTTGACCGGGGCGCCGTCGCTCACCGTGATGCGAGCGCCGTACACCACGTCGTAGCGCTCCTTCTCACGGCCCTTGTCGTCCACCACCACGATCTTGCCGTTGCGGTTCATGGCGATCAGCTCGCCCGTCTTACTGCGAACCGTCTGAATACCCAGGTAGCGGGCGAAACCGTCGCTCCGGGACTCCTGAGTGGACTGTTCGCTGATGCGCGATGCCGTGCCGCCAATGTGGAACGTACGCATGGTCAACTGCGTGCCGGGCTCGCCGATGGACTGCGCCGCGATCACGCCCACCGCTTCGCCGCGCTCCACCAGGCGGCCGGTGGCCAGGTTGCGGCCGTAGCACGCCACGCAGACGCCGCGTTTCGATTCGCAGGTCAGCACGGAGCGGATCTTAACGCGCTCGATGCCGGCCGCCTGAATCGCCGCCGCCAGGTCCTCGGTGATCTCGTTGTTGATGCCGACGATGATGTTGCCTTCGTAGTCCTTCTGGTCTTCCAGAGCCACGCGGCCCACGATGCGGTCGCGCAGGGGCTCGATGATTTCGCCGCTCTCGATGATCGGCTCCACGTAAATGCCTTCGGCCGTGCCGCAATCGTTTTCGCTCACGATCACGTCCTGGGCCACGTCCACCAGGCGGCGCGTCAGGTAGCCGGAATCGGCGGTCTTCAGGGCGGTGTCGGCCAGACCCTTGCGGGCGCCGTGCGTCGAAATGAAGTATTCGAGCACGTTCAGGCCTTCGCGGAAGTTGGCCGTGATGGGCGTCTCGATGATCTCGCCGGAGGGCTTGGCCATGAGCCCGCGCATGCCGGACAACTGGCGGATCTGCTGTTTCGATCCGCGGGCTCCGGAATCGGCCATGATGTAAATCGGGTTGAGGTAGCGGCCGGTGCGGTCGTCGTCTTCCATGGCCTGGAACATGGAGTCGGAGACCTTTTCGGTAACCTTCGACCAGATCTCGATGATCTTGTTGTAGCGCTCGCCGTGGGTGATGGCGCCGTCCTGATACTGGCTTTCGACCGCCACCACTTCCTTGTCGGCCTCGGCCACCAGGCTGGCCTTCTCGCTGGGAACGACCATGTCGTCGATGCCGATGGAGATGCCGGCGCGCGTGGCGTACAGGAAGCCCAGCGCCTTCACCTCGTCCAGCATCTGCACGGTAACCACCAGGCCGAATTTCAGGTAGCAGTACTGCACAAGTTGGGCCAAGCCCTTCTTCTTCAGTAGGCCGTTGATGAACGGCATGTCCTGAGGCAGGCTGTCGTTGAGGATCACGCGGCCGACGGTGGTCTCCATGTACTGCTTGACAAACTCGATCGGCTCGGTGTGCAGGATGTTCTGGTTGTCGAAGGCGTGCACCAGATCGATGACGCGGCCGGTGTAGCGCAGTTTGATGGGCGTGAGCGTCCCCACCTCGCCCATTTCGAGGGCGATCAGGACGTCGTCGGTCGAGGCGAACGTGCGGCCCTCGCCCTTGGCGCCGGGACGCGCCTTGGTCAGGTAGTAACAGCCCAGCACCATGTCCTGCGTGGGAATAGCGATGGGAGCTCCGTGCGCCGGCGACAGGATGTTGTTGGACGACAGCATCAGCGTCGAGGCCTCAATCTGCGCCTCCGGCGACAACGGGATGTGCACGGCCATCTGGTCGCCGTCGAAATCCGCGTTGAACGCGGTGCAAACCAGCGGGTGGATCTTGATGGCCTTGCCCTCGACCAGCACCGGCTCGAAGGCCTGAATGCCCAGGCGGTGCAGCGTGGGAGCGCGGTTCAGCAGAATGGGGTGGTCCTTGATGACCTCTTCCAGAATGTCCCAAACCACCGGGTCCTGCTGCTCCACCAGTTCCTTGGCCTGCTTAATCGTGGTGCAATGGCCGCGCTGCTCCAGACGGTGGTAGATGAACGGCTTGAACAGTTCGAGCGCCATCTTCTTGGGCAGACCGCACTGGTTCAGGCGCAGGTCCGGACCCACCACGATGACCGAGCGGCCCGAGTAGTCCACGCGCTTGCCGAGCAGGTTCTGGCGGAAGCGGCCCTGCTTGCCCTTGAGGGTATCGGAAAGCGATTTCAGCGGGCGGTTGTTGGCGCCGCGCAGTACGCGGCCGCGGCGGCCGTTGTCGAACAGCGCGTCGACGGCTTCCTGCAACATGCGCTTTTCGTTGCGCACGATGACGTCGGGGGCGTGCAGTTCGATGAGCTTCTTCAACCGGTTGTTGCGGTTGATCACGCGGCGGTAGAGGTCGTTGAGGTCGCTGGTGGCGAAACGGCCGCCGTCCAGCGGCACCAGGGGGCGCAGTTCCGGCGGAATCACCGGGATCACGTCCAGAATCATCCACTCCGGCTTGTTCCCCGATTTGCGGAACGATTCCACCACGCGCAGCCGCTTGGCGTACTTCAGCTTCTTCTGCACGCTCTGCTCGGTCTTCATGTGCTCGCGAATCTGCTCGCTGAGCAGCTCCACGTCGACCTTTTTCAGCAGCTCCTTGATGCCCTCGGCGCCCATCATGGCGACGAAACGGCCGGGGAACTCCTGATCGAGCTGCCGTTTGCGCTCGTCGGCAATGACTTCGCCGCTCGTTAGAACTCCCGTGTCGCCCGGGTCCACCACCACGTAGGCTTCGAAGTAGAGCACCCGCTCCAGTTCGCGCAGGGTGATGTCCAGCAGGTGCCCGATGCGCGAGGGCAGGCCCTTGAAGAACCATACGTGGGAGCACGGGCTGGCCAGTTCGATGTGGCCCAGCCGCTCGCGGCGCACGCGCGCCAGGGTGACTTCCACACCGCACTTGTCGCACACCACGCCGCGGTGCTTCATGCGCTTGTACTTGCCGCACAGGCACTCCCAGTCCTGCGTGGGGCCGAAAATGCGCGCGCAGAACAGCCCGTCGCGCTCGGGCTTGAAGGTCCGGTAGTTGATGGTCTCCGGCTTGGTGACTTCGCCATGGGACCAGCTCCGGATCTTTTCCGGAGAAGCCAGGGAGATGCGGATGGAATCGAAATCCGCGATCAGATTCGCTCGATCGTACGGTGAAGATCTCAAAATGGCCTCCAGTTCCAAAAACCCTAATCAGCCACGGATGAACACAGATTAAGCCCCGCTTCGGGCTTGCGTTCCTCTGTGTTCCTCTGCGTTCATCTGTGGCCCGTTCCTGTCTTAGTCCGCAGCCAAAGCCGGCTCTGGAATTTCCCGAGCCTTCTTCATCAATTCCACGTCCAGGCACAGCGACTGCAACTCGCGAATCAGCACGTTGAAGGACTCCGGCACGCCGGGCTCGATGGCCGCCTCGCCCTTCACAATGGCCTCGTAAATCTTGGCGCGGCCGTACACGTCGTCTGATTTCGCCGTCAGCAGTTCCTGCAGGATGTAGGCGGCGCCATAGGCTTCCAGCGCCCAGACTTCCATTTCTCCGAAACGCTGTCCGCCGAACTGCGCCTTGCCGCCCAGGGGCTGCTGGGTGATCAGCGAGTAGGGGCCGATCGACCGCGCGTGGATCTTGTCGTCCACCAGGTGCGACAGCTTCATCATGTAGATGTAGCCCACCGTCACCGGCTGCTCGAACTCCGTGCCCGTCAGTCCGTCGAACAACTTGGTCTTGCCCGAGCTCGGCAGCCCTGCGTCGGCCAGGGCCTTCTTGATTTCCCGCTCCGTGGCGCCGTCGAACACCGGGGTCGCGAACTGCACGCCCAGCGCCTTGGCGGCCCATCCCAGGTGGGTTTCCAGAATCTGCCCCACGTTCATGCGGGAAGGCACGCCCAGGGGGTTCAGCACGATTTCCACCGGCGTCCCGTTGGGCAGATACGGCATGTCCTCTTCCGGAAGGATGCGCGCGATCACGCCCTTGTTGCCGTGGCGCCCCGCCATCTTGTCGCCCACCGAAAGCTTGCGCTTCATGGCGATGTACACCTTCACGAGCTTGATCACGCCCGGAGGCAGTTCGTCGCCCTTGCGCAGCTTGCCGGTCTTTTCGTCGGTGATCTTCTCCAACACCGCGATCTGGCGCGAGGTCATCTCCTCGATTTCGTCGATCTGCTCGTTCAGCCGCGGGTCCTTGTTCGCCAGGCGCATGCGTTTCAGATCGCGCGACTTCATCTTCTCGATCAGGTCGCGCGTCAGCTCGGTGTCTTTCGAGAGCAGGCGCTTGTTGGTCTTCTCGTCGTGCAGATCCGCCAGCAGCTTCTTGCCGTCCAGCAGGCTGCCCAGCCGCTTGGCCCGCTCGTCGGTCAGGATGCGGATTTCGTCCTGCAGGTTGCGCTGCAGGCGCTGGATCTGCGTTTCCTCGATGGCTTTCGACCGCTCGTCCTTCTCCTGCCCCTTGCGCGAAAAAATCTTGCAATCGACGATGGTGCCTTCGATGCCGGGCGGGCAGTACAGCGAGGCGTCCTTCACGTCGCCGGCCTTCTCGCCGAAGATGGCGCGCAGCAGTTTCTCCTCCGGCGTGAGCTGGGTTTCGCCCTTGGGCGTCACCTTGCCCACCAGGATGTCGCCCGGCTTCACCGTGGCGCCGATGCGGATGATGCCGCTCTCGTCCAGGTTGCGCAGGAAACTATCAGCGATGTTGGGGATGTCGCGGGTGATTTCCTCCGGCCCCAGTTTGGTATCGCGCGCCTCGATTTCGAACTCCTCGATGTGGATCGAGGTGTAGTAGTCTTCCTTGACCAGCTTCTCGCTCACCAGGATGGCGTCTTCGAAGTTGTACCCGCGCCACGGCATGAAGGCCACCAGCACGTTGCGGCCCAGCGCCAGTTCGCCTTCGTCGGTGCACGGGCCGTCGGCCAGCACCGTGCCCTTCGGCACCCTCTGGCCCACCTTCACGATGGGCTTCTGGTTGATGCACGTATTCTGGTTGCTGCGCTTGAACTTGGTGAGCTGATAGATGTCCGCGCCCACTTCGCGCGAGAGCTGCCCTTCGTGCGCGGCTCCTTCCACGCGCACGATGATGCGCTCGGAGTCCACCGAATCCACCACGCCGGAACGCTTGCAGAGAACCACGGCGCCCGAATCCCGCGCCGTTACGTGCTCCATGCCGGTGCCCACGTAGGGAGCGTCGGCGCGCAGCAGCGGCACGGCCTGGCGCTGCATGTTCGAACCCATCAGCGCGCGGTTGGCGTCGTCGTTCTCCAGGAACGGGATCAAACTGGCCGCCACGCTCACGAGTTGCTTCGGGCTGACGTCGATGTACTCGATCTCATCCCTCGGCTTCAGCACGAAGTTGCCGGCCTGACGCGCGTTGGAGAGGTCCGGAACAATGCGGCCCTTCTCGTCCAGCCCCACGTTGGCCTGCGCCACCACCCACTTGTCTTCCTCCCATGCCGAGAGGTATTCGCAATGGGCTTCGAATTCGGCCGGCTGCTTCTTGCTGCTGAGCTTGCGGTTGGACTCCTCCACCTGGCCGCGCGGCACGATGTCGCCGACCTTCAAATCCACGTCGCCGGGGTTGAGAATCTTGACCTCGTCGATCACCACGCCCTTGATGACCTTGCGGTAGGGGCTCTCGATGAAGCCGTACTCGTTGATGCGGGCGAAACACGACAGCGAGGAAATCAACCCGATGTTCGGACCTTCCGGCGTCTCGATGGGGCAGATGCGGCCGTAGTGGGTCGGGTGCACGTCGCGCACTTCGAATCCCGCGCGCTCGCGGCTCAATCCGCCTGGTCCCAGCGCCGACAGACGCCGCTTGTGGGTGATCTCAGAAAGCGGGTTGGTCTGGTCCATGAACTGCGAGAGCTGGCTCGATCCGAAGAACTCGCGGATGGCCGCCATCACGGGCTTGGCGTTCACCAGGTCGTGCGGCATGGCCGTCGACATTTCCTGGTACACCGACATCTTTTCCTTGATGGCGCGCTCCATGCGCACCAGGCCGATGCGGAACTGGTTCTCGAGCAATTCGCCCACCGCGCGCACGCGGCGGTTGCCCAGGTGATCGATATCGTCCACCTGCCCGATGCCCTTGCGCAGCTTTAGCAGGTACTTGATGGTGGCTTTGAAATCCTCGCCATCGAGCGTGCGCTTGTCCAGGGAGGTGGCGTCGGCGTGGTCGTGCAGCTTGATGTTGAACTTCATGCGGCCCACGCGCGAGAAGTCGTACTTGCGCGGGTCGAAGAACATGCCCTGGAAGAGCTGCGTCGCCGTGTCGAGGGTCGGAGGATCGCCCGGCCTCAGCTTGCGGTAGATTTCGATGAGCGCCTCGTTCTGCGTCTTCACCGCGTCCTTGCGGATGGTGGCCGAAATCACCGTGCCCACGTCGTCGCGTTCCGGGAAGTAGATTTCGAATTCCTCGATCCCGGCATCCATCAACTTGGTCATCGCCGTGGCGGTCAGCTCGCTGTTGGCGTCCGCCAGAACTTCGCCGGTCGACATGTCCACCACGTCGGCGACCATGTGGGCGCCCTCGATGTCGTTGGGCGCCACTTCCGCCTGCAGGATCTTGGCCTTCTGAATATCCTTGAACACCGACGGGGTGATCTTCTTGCCCTGCGCCACCACCGTCTCCCCGCCCTTGCCCGTTATGGCGTAGGACAGCTTCAGCCCGGTCAGCCCCTCGTCCACGTTCCACATCAGCTTCTTGTCGCGGATCGAGATCTTGCTCACCCGGTAGAAGGCGCGCAGGATCTGCTCGTCGGTCTTGAGCCCCAGGGCGCGCAGGAATACCGAGCCGTAGAACTTGCGCTTGCGGTCGATGCGGACGTAGAGCACGTTCTTGTTGTCGTACTCGAACTCCACCCAGCTTCCGCGGTAGGGGATGATCTTGCCGAGGAAGTACCCCAGGGGCGCCTGCTTCTCGAAGAATACGCCCGGGGAGCGGTGCAACTGCGACACGATCACGCGCTCGGTGCCGTTGATGATGAACGTGCCGTTATCGGTCATCAACGGGATTTCGCCGAAGAAAACCTCCTGCTCCTTGATATCCCGCACGCTTTTCTTCTGCGTCTCCGGGTCCTTGGAATACACCGTCAGGCGGATGGTGACCTTCAGCGGGGCGGCATATGTCATGCCGCGCTCCTGGCACTCCTGCATGTCGTATTTCAGTTGCAGGCCCACCGGATCGCCGCACTTGTTGCAGAACGTCACCACGTTCTTGTTGAACGTGCCGCAATGGTTGCACAGAATGTCCCCGGCGTGGAAGGGATCGGTGCGGATGGTGGCGCCGCAACTCCGGCACGTGCTCCGGAGGTGGTGCAGGCCCTTCAGGTTGCCGCACTTGCACTCCCAGTTGCCGATCGAATAGTCCACGAACTCCAGCTCGCTCACCCCGCGGAAATCCGAGATGGGAAACACCGAGTTGAACACCGTCTGCAAGCCGATGTCCTCGCGCTCGTTCGGCAGAAGATCCATCTGCAGAAAGCGCTCGTAGGATTTCTTCTGAACTTCGATCAGGTTGGGTATCGGAATGGAAGTTTTGATCTTGGAGAAATCCACTCGCTCACGTGCGGCGGCGTTTAGTTGCGTATCCATTCGTTAAAACTCCTGACGGCAGACCATCCAACGCAGAGACTGCGTTCAACACCACAATGCCAATGGCGCGCCGGATGTGGGGAACCGGTGGAGCGCCGAGAGATGAAACCGGGGCGGGAATCGAAGAGGCGCCGGGGGACTGATGGATATGAAAACCGGCTCGGAGGAACTTCGAAGACACCAATCCTGTGCTGTCGCCACTGGCGTGGAAACGCACAAAGCTCCCCTCTGTGCAGTTCCACCCGGCCTGCAATTGAAGTACCAGGATTTGGGAATCACAGTCACCAATTGGGATCGAATCCGGCTGAATCGAAAGCCCAACTACTCATGCTAACAGGACCTAGGCCCCGCGTCAAACCCCAAAAAACACACGTCGGGCGAGGTCCGCCGGAGATTTGTCTCCAGACCTCACCCTCCGCTTGCCAATCGTTACTTTACTTCGACGGTGGCGCCCGCGTCGACGAACTTCTTCTTGATCGTCTCGGCTTCTTCCTTGCTCACGCCTTCCTTCACCGGCTTGGGAGCCCCATCCACCAGGTCCTTGGCTTCCTTCAAGCCCAGGCTCGTGACCTCGCGAACGGCCTTGATCACGTTGATCTTGTTGGCGCCCGCCGCCACCAGAACCACGGTGAACTCGGTCTTCTCCTCAACCGCCGGAGCCGCCGCAGCAGCGCCCGGAGCGGCCGCCGCCGGCGCTGCCGCCGCCGCCGACACGCCGAGCTTCTCTTCCAGCATCTTGACGAGCTGAGAGGCCTCCAGCAACGTCAGCCCTTGAATCTGATCCGCAATTGCGTTGATATCCGCCATTTCTCTTCGAACTCCTTAGATATTCAAAAATCGACTGGATTCGGGACAGCCTGCCGCCCGCCCCCAATCCGCCAGAACCTTTACGCTCCGAACTTGTTTTCCTTCACTCCCTGGTCCACGACTACCGCCAGGTTGCGGCCCACGCCATTGATAGCCCCCAGCAACCGCTGTGCCGGAGCGTTGATCAAGTACAACAGCTTGGCGAGAATCTCTTCCTTCGCGGGCAGGGTTGCCAGTTCCTGGATCGACTTCACGTCGATTGCCCGGCCCTCCACCAGCCCGGCCTTGAACGTGAAGGCGGGATTCACCTTCGCATACGCCGTCAGGGCCTTGGCAAGTGCCACCGGATCGCTGGTCGTGTAGGCCACCGACGTCATCCCGCGCAGTCCCTTCAGCACCTGCTGGGAGGGCGTGCCTTCGCTTGCCAGGTCCGCCAGGTTGTTCTTCACCACCCGGTACTTCCCGCCCGCCCCCCCCCCCC
>Ga0265323_10001098_pt1 | contig 13989 bp, 15 predicted proteins | sample 41225metaG_FD_193580 | JGI IMG/M metagenome (GOLD analysis project Ga0265323, IMG submission 193580) | Rhizosphere microbial communities from Carex aquatilis grown in University of Washington, Seatle, WA, United States - 4-12-25 metaG | ecosystem: Host-associated > Plants > Roots > Rhizosphere... | reverse complement strand
ACATTAAGCTCACCCTTGAGCACGTGCTCGGCAATCGCAGACGCGCCGCCGACGTGTTGGGGATCAGCCTGCGGACGCTGCAGAACCGGCTCGCCGCAATGCGCGCGGAGCCGAACCCGAAAGCCGCCAGCTTATGAACTGCCTGCCTCGGAGTCTACCGGCGCTGTTGAAGGATCATCCCGGCTCGTTTGGGTTCACTTTCCTGAAATCCCGTGTTCGCCCACGATGGCCGTCCTCTGCCCGGCGGCACGGTTTACGAGTACCCTTGATCCAGGCTGCCGCAATCTCGGAGTGTGGGTGATGCAGTTTTTGCGCTGTTTGTACCTTGTTTGTGGCTTTGGTAGCACTCCGCCATTCGCTGGCCTCCCCGGGAACGGCGAACCGCGGAATCTGCGGCCAAGGTCCGTAGAGGCTTCCGCGCGGAATTCGGCCAAGCAGTAATGATTGGCCCTCACCGTGCTGCACAATCGAAGAGGAAATGTCACAATGACTCGTCCTTTGAAGATCCGGCGTCCCAGCGCTTATGGGGCGATACTCGTAATAGGTCTAGCCGCGTTATACGCACTTACGCTGCCGGTGGCAGCCCAAGATTCGCGCGGGCGAACGATCACTTGCGCATCTACCGACTTCCAGCGAAGTTATTGCGCCGCAGACACAAGGTCGGGCGTGAGCTTGATCCGCCAACTGGGTGAGGATAGGTGCCAACAGGGCTCTACCTGGGACTACACCGACCGCGGCATCTGGGTGGATCGTGGATGCCGAGCGGAATTCGCCCTGTACTATCGCGCCCCCGGTGGCAACTGGGATGGCGATAGGCGACGATTCACGCGGCTTGACCCGGGAGCGGTGGTTCCGATTCGTACCAACCAGTTCATCAATTCAGAACGCAGCGACGGCCGGATTTACACGGCGACAGTCGATTACGACGTTGTGGATGATAACGGACGGCTAGCGATTCCCCGTGGTTCGGCTGCCGAGTTGATAGTCCGGGTAGCGCGAGACCACGATCTGATCCTGGATCTGGAGTCTTTAACGGTGAATGGACAGCGGTATGCCGTACGAGCGGACGCGGATCGGGTTGAATCCAGAGAGAGCGTTGGAGCGAATCGGCGGACCGGCGAGTTCGTAGGAGGGGGCGCCCTTTTGGGGACCATTATAGGGGCTATCGCCGGCGGGGGAAAGGGAGCAGCGATCGGCGCTGCAGCAGGAGCCGCGGGAGGCGCTGGAGCTGAAATTGCGACGAATGGAAGGGTTGTGAGAATTCCTGCTGAATCCGTATTAACGTTTCGTTTGGAACGCCCACTGGAAATGGGCGTGCCAGACTCCGGGTTAGATCGCGACGGGGCGCATTATCACCGATAATCGATGGAGCTTGACGCATCCGGTAACACGAGTAGATCAGTGTGTCGGGTATAGTTTGTCTGGAACCTAGACCGCCTAGCCAGACCGACGCGCGAGTTGCCCAACACGAATGGACACGTTTCATCAGGTAGGCGGCAAACTCCAGTCTGTTTCCAGACTGCAAGTTCGAATAGAACATCTGCCTGGCCCGTCTCCCGCCGGTAGCGGTCAACCCCGGGCTCTGTGCAGCGGACGTAATCGCGAATCTTATAGATGAAAGGTCATCGACGATATGGGAAAGATCATCGGTATTGATTTGGGCACCACCAACTCCGCGGTCGCCGTCATGGAAGCCGGCCAGCCTACGGTCATCGCAAACCAGGAAGGGGCCCGCACTACGCCCTCCGTTGTGGCGTTCACCAAGACAGGCGAGCGCCTGGTTGGGCAGATCGCCAAACGACAAGCCGTCACCAACCCCGCGGCCACGATATTCTCGATCAAGCGGTTCATGGGCCGCCGCTACGACGAAGTCAACGAAGAAATGAAGATGGTCCCATACAAAGTCGTCCGCGGCGACCAGGACGACGTGCGGGTGGAGATCAATGGCAAGAAGTATTCGCCCTCTGAGATTTCTGCCATGATTCTCACGAAGTTGAAGGAGGCGGCCGAAGCCTACCTGGGCGGCAAGGTCACGCAGGCTGTGATCACCGTTCCAGCGTATTTCAACGACGCCCAGCGCCAGGCCACTAAAGATGCGGGAAAGATCGCTGGCCTCGAAGTGATGCGCATCATCAACGAGCCGACCGCGGCTGCGTTGGCCTACGGACTCGACAAGAACAAAGACGAAACCATTGCCGTCTACGACTTCGGCGGCGGCACCTTCGATATCTCCATCCTGACGGTAGGCGAGGGGATGGTGGAAGTCAAATCCACCAACGGCGATACCCACTTGGGCGGCGACAACATCGACCAGCGGATCATCGACTGGATCGTCGCCGAGTTCAAGAAAGACAATCACATCGACCTGTCCAGGGACCAGATGGCGCTCCAGCGCTTGAAGGAAGCCGCGGAGAAGGCCAAGATGGAGCTTTCAACCCTGCTGGAAGTTGAAATCAACCTGCCCTTTGTCACCGCGGATGCGACTGGACCCAAGCACCTGATCATGAAACTCACGCGTGCCCGTTTCGAGCAGATGGTGGAAGACATCATCCAGCGCTCGGTGGGGCCCTGCAAGCAAGCCCTCGCGGATGCCGGTGTGACGCCACAGCAGCTCGACGAAGTTGTCCTGGTGGGCGGACAGACCCGCATGCCGCGAATCCAGGCGCTGGTCCGCGACCTGTTCGGCAAAGAGCCGCACAAGGGCGTGAATCCGGACGAAGTCGTGGCGATCGGTGCCGCGGTCCAGGGCGGCGTGCTGGGCGGCGAAGTCAAGGACGTCCTTCTGCTGGACGTGACACCGCTTTCGCTCGGCATCGAAACCATGGGCGGCGTGTTCACCAAGCTGATCGAGCGTAACACTACCATCCCCACCCGCAAGAGCGAGACATTTTCGACGGCGGCCGACAACCAGTCGTCGGTCGAAATCAAGGTCCAACAGGGCGAGCGGACTATGGCAAATGACAACCGCCTGCTGGGTGTATTCCAACTGAGCAATATTCCGCCAGCCGCGCGCGGCGTGCCGAAGATCGAAGTCACGTTCGATATCGATGCCAACGGCATCCTCAACGTGGCCGCGAAGGACACGGCGACCAACAACGAGCAGAAGATCACCATCACTTCCTCTTCCGGACTCTCCAAAGACGAGGTCGAGAAGATGGCCAGAGACGCCGAATCGCATGCCGCGGACGACCGCAAGCTGCACGACACCATTGAGGCCAAGAACAAGGCCGACGCCATGGTCTACAACGTCGAGAAGACGCTAAAGGAGCATCGCGGCAAGATCGGCGAGGCTGCCGCGAAGGAAATCGAATCGGCCCTCGAAGAGGCCAAAAAGGCCATTGGGGAGAATGACCCTGGCCGGATCAACACCGCTGTCGATCGGCTCACTGCTGCCAGCCACAAGCTAGCCGAGGCCATGTACAAGTCCACTTCCGGGCAACCCGGCGCCCAGCCGCCGCCTTCTGACGGCGGAGATCACGGCAAAGAGGCCGGCGGCAAGGACAATGTGGTTGACGCCGAATTCGTCGACGTCGGTCAATAAGAAGGACGCTCTCTCGTAATGTTGCGCATCTGAGGAACTATCCGAGCCGCTTTTGACGCCATAGAACCCGGCGGAGACAAGAGCGGTAGCGGGGTCTGCGGATAGCCAACGGTGAAGGTAGTCGAGACTCTTGGGAACACGGGCCAATCGCGAGTGTCCGTTTCTCGAACCACGACTGGACATTTGCCCAGTTCCGCCCGGCTGATATCAGGGCTGACATTCGCAGTGGGCGTACCGCGCCGAGGGGCGCGAGTGTCCCTAATCAAACACTGGGGACAATCGAAGTGATGTAGATTGGGCGCCGCGTTTGAAAGGCGAAAAGGAGATTTCAACTATGTACTACTTTTGGGGAATGCATGGGTATTGGTGGTTTTTCTGGATCTTCATCTGGATCCTGTTCTTTTCCTTTATGATGCCAGTGAGGCGAACCACCTACAGGCAAATGCAATCGCCTCTGCAGCTCCTGCAAAGGAGATATGCCGCCGGGGAGATGACCAGCGAGGAATACGAAGAACGGCGGACCAAACTCCTGCGGGATGCCAATACGAAATAGGGATCGCTCTTCCGAGCGATGACCGGACTGGACATTTGCCCAGTTCCGCCGGCTGATATCGAAGGCTAACATTCGAAATAGCGCATCGCGCGGAGGCATTCCATGAGCGGCCGGTCAGAGAAGCCTATCCCATCGCCGGAGCGGACGGCAGCGGTGCTTGCAGTCAGTCCTTTACCCGCCGACCACGTTCGACTTCGAGAGATTCTCTCACAGGGAAACTGGAAACTGCATGAGGCTTCAGACTGCTGTGAAGCTCTGGCGTTGTTGCGCGACCAAAATGTTGCGGTGCTCCTCTGCGAGCGTGACCACGCCGACGGCGATTGGGAAGACCTTTTGAATGCCACGGCGACACTGCCGGCTCCACCGAGCCTTGTCGTGTTCTCTCGTCTGGCCGACGAGTCCCTCTGGGCAAAAGTGCTGAATCTGGGTGGTTTCGACGTGCTGATGACGCCTTTCGAACCGGAGGAGGTCTTGCGAGTGACCTTCAATGCCTGGAGCCGCTGGGAATGCGACTTTGTTGCAAGCACCGCTAAAGAGGCGACTCGTACTGGGAGGCACGCGGCCGTCAAGGCGGCTCCGCCGGAAGAGGACTGGCTCCGGGCGGAAGGGGAGATACGAACGCGACCGTTGCCAGCACGGCGGTCAGCGAGGCGTGACCGGCAACTCGGCGGTGCAGCGTAGTTGTGCCGGGATAGTCGGCCCGTACGGGCGGAGGGATGGCGATGAAGATAGCACATACCGAAATGGGCGGGTTCCAAGAGATCCTGGAACGAAGAGCGGCGGAGCTAGTTCAGGTACTGGGCAAGCGGGATGGCATCGCAATCGAGAAGAGCGCGGACCAAATGGATCAGATTCAGTATGCGTCGGAACGAGATCTGGCGATTCGAAACGTGGACCGAGAGTCCAGCCTACTGCGTGACGTGAAAGCCGCATTGCGACGGATTCACGACGGCTGCTTCGGAGCGTGCGTTGAGTGCGAATCGGAGATCAGCCCAAGACGCCTCGCGGCCGTGCCATGGGCGTCACGTTGTGTCCAGTGTCAGGAGGCTGCCGATCGGAATAGGCGGAAGAGAACGGAATCTCTCGACGCGGATCTAGGCAATGCGGCGTGAAAGAGCTAAGTTGTGAAAACAGCGTCCAGCAATCGAACCATCGCGTTTCTCGGCGACTACTTGCCGCGCAAATGTGGCATTGCGACGTTTACATCCGACCTGCTTGGAGCTGTGGCAGCGCGGCATCCCCAGAGCCGGTGCTTCGCGGTGGCGATCAACGACAGCGAGGGGTGCTATCGGTATCCGGAGGCCGTTCGCTTCGAGATTGAGGAGCAGGACCTGAGGTCTTACCTGTGCGCCGCCGACTTCCTGAATACCAGCGGCGTGGACATCGTCTCGGTCCAGCACGAGTTCGGAATATTCGGCGGGCCGGCCGGCAGCCACTTATTGGTCCTGCTGCGCGGATTGACAGCGCCGGTCGTCACCACGCTCCACACCGTTCTTCGCACGCCCAACGCCGACCAGCATCGCGTGATGCGGGAATTGATCGCTTACTCAACCCGGCTGGTGGTCATGACGGAACGGGGACGAACCATCTTGCAGGAAGTGTACCAGGCGCCGCCGGCCAAGATCGATCTCATCCCGCATGGTATTCCGGACGTGCCATTCGTCGCCCCGGATCATTACAAGGAGCAGTTTGGGGTGAGCGGAAAGAAGGTGTTGCTGACCTTCGGGTTGCTCTCGCCGAACAAGGGGATTGAACATGTGCTCCATGCTCTCCCGGATATCGTGGCGGAATTTCCCGACCTCGTTTACATCGTGCTGGGCGCCACGCATCCCAACGAGTTGCGCACGCGAGGCGACACCTACCGCCTCGGCCTCGAGGCCATCGTCAGGAATAACACACTCGAGAACCACGTGATCTTCCAAAACTGTTTTGTGGAGCTGAAGGAACTGACCGAGTTCATTGGAGCGGCAGATCTTTACATTACTCCTTATCTGGACGAAGCCCAGATTACGTCGGGAACATTAGCTTATGCGTTTGGCGCGGGCAAAGCCGTGATCTCGACGCCGTATTGGCATGCCGCCGAATTGTTGAGCGAGCAGCGGGGCGTACTGGTGCCATTCGCGGACCCGAGGGCGATTGCGCGCGAGGTGAGCGGGTTGTTGCGCGATGGAGCGCGCCGCCACGCCATGAGCGATAACGCCTACAAGTTGGGCCGCACAATGGTGTGGAGCGAGACGGCGGGGCGGTACATGCGCTCCTTCGAGATGGCACGACGGCCGGGGGCGGCGGCGATACGAAAAAGCGCGGTTGGCGTTCATCGGGCCGGCATGGCAGCCTAGTTCATCGGTTCATGAGCGACGAGCGCTCCATTAAGTCTCAAAGACGATCGGAGAAGTGAGAATGGTAACAAGAACGCCATTCTGGCGGTTGTTGGCGGCGGTTTCTGTTTTGGTCTTGTTTTTCCCCGTGCTCGCCGCCTGCCAAGAAGATCGAGGAACGTCAGTCCGTGATGAATCGACCCGCTTTGACTACTCGAGAAGCCACGGCTTTCCCCGTGGTTTATATCCCTACACCGTTCCCTCCCTGGCCGGCCCGCGACTGGACAACTCGCCACGGCTCCAAGACCTGATTGTCGGCGGCAAACTGACGCTGACACTTGATGACGCCATCGCGCTGGCCCTGGAGAACAATCTGGAGATCGCCGTGACGCGGTACGACCTGCCCATTGCCCAAACCGACCTGTTGCGCGCGAAGGGGGGCGGCGCCACACGTGGCGTGGCGGGATCCTATCAATCCACCACCCTTTTTTCCGGCAGTCTGGGTGGAGGAGTGGGCAGTGCCGGAGGCGTTGGCGCAGGTGGCGCGGGAGGCGTCCTGGGAGGCGGCATCGACCGCGTTGGTTCAACGGGCTGCTGTGATCCGAACCTGCGTGTCAGCTACGGCTGGAGCAATGCCATTACGCCCCTGAACTACACCGTGGTGAGCGGTGTGCCGATTGACACCACTCACCAGGAGTCGGCTTCCGCCGTGTACAGCCAGGGTTTTCTGACCGGTACAAGCCTGTTCCTGTCCGAGAGCAGCTCGCGTCTATCCTCAAACACCACAAAGAGCATTTTCAATCCGGAGCTTGTTTCGGACTTTTCGCTAGGTGTAAGTCAGCACCTGTTACGCGGCTTTGGCACTCGCGCCAATGCCAGATTCATCCGCATCGCCCGTAATGATGTGAAATACTCCGCGAGTGTTTTCCGGCAGAACGTGATCACAGCGCTGGCGGTCGTGATGACCAGTTACTACGAACTGCTGGCCGACCAAGAGAGCATTCGCATGGCACAAGGGGGACTGGAGTATGCGCAGAAGCTTCTGGCGGATAACCAGGGGGAAGCGAAGAGTAGGCCCGCGGCCCAGTATGATGTGCTTCGGAGCCTGGAGGAAGTCGCTTTGCGGCAGGAAGATTTGCTGGCAGCGCAACACACCTTCTCTCAAGACGGCCAATCCCTGAAGGCCAAACTCTCCAAGAGTTTCAACGAAGAGCTGGCGAGCATGGAGATTATCCCTTCGGACCGGCTGCCTGAGCCGCGTCCCGACGATGTGCCCACTCTGGCCGAGGCCTTGAAGGAAGCTGCGACCCATCGGCCGGAGATCGAGCAGGTCGAGTTGAACTTGCGCAATCAGGAGGTCGTGATCCAGGCGATACACAATTCGCTGTTGCCCTCGCTGGATGTTTATGCCTCCTATTACCGTGCGGGACTGGATGGGGCGTTGAGCCCTACCTTCACGAATATCCTCCACGGCGACTTCCCCAACTATTCCTTCGGGGTGACGCTCGACATGCCCCTCCGCAACCGTACCGCCCAGGCCGACGCCGAACGGGCGCTGCTGGAACAGCGGCGGTTGCAAGTGAAGCTACAGAATGCGAAGAATCAGGCCGTTTGGGATGTCAACAAAGCTTGGAGCGGGGTGCGGCAGGCACGGGATCAACTCTCGGCCGACCAGAAACTGGTGACGCTCGCGCGCCAGGTGCTCGAGATATTGCGGCAGAGGTCCACCTTGGCGTCGGTCGCGGTGGAGGAGGTCATCACGGCACAACAGAATGTGGCTATAGCCCAAGGCCATGTCGTGAAAGCCCACGCCACCTATGCCAAGGCATTGATTCAGTATGAACAGGCGACGGGAACCCTCCTGGAAAGACACAATATCGAGATGTCAGAGGCCGTCAAAGGGGAAGTTCGCGGTGTACCAATCAAATAAACACATCACTTCTTTGGAGCTTCGCTCACGCCGCCCCGCATCGGGCGGCGACCACTCAGGTCAGCCTGCTTCATGGAAAATCCGGGAATCTTCGCCCCCTCGGCCCGCCACATGGAACAAGGACGGCAAACCCCGCCTTTTCAGTATGTTCTGTGGATACCTCTCCGATGATCGAGCCTTCCTTTCCCGAACCAGGACTGGACACTTGCCCAGTTCCGCCGGCTGGTATCGAAGGCTGACACTCGAAGTAGAGCATTCCGCTGAGGAATCCATGAGCGGCTGATCGGAGAAGTCTATCCCATTGCCGGAGCGGGTCGCAGCGGTCCGTGCAGTGAGTCCTTTGCCCGCTGATCGCGCCGGGCGGGCAACGTGCTTCCCAGGGAGGCAACGGAGAATACACGAATCAAGAGGCTTGACAGTTTTGGCTGTGCGCAAACTTTAGCCGGAGGTGCAATATGTCGAAAACCGCAGTTGGTTTGTTTGAGAATCCGGGCGTGGCCGACCAAGTCGTCCACGATCTCGATGCCAGTGCTTTCCCTCGGGGCGAGATCCGCATTCTAGGAGAGCCCCGGAGTATGGGGGACACCGGGATCATGGGTACCCCCCACACCGACTTCGAGGTGGGTCTGGACCGGGAGATCCAGGCAGTTGGGGCAAGCGAACGGGAGGCGAATGCTTACGTCCAAGGAGTGCGGCGTGGAGGAGTCCTCGTTTTCGCGACAGGATCGAACGCAGAGGTGGACAAGGCGGCTGAGATCATGAACCGCCACAATGCGATTGAGGTTGAAGAACTCATCGGCCGCGAGCCGAACACTGGGAGCATGATTGACGAGAACATGCCTGCCGTACGGGATATTTCCGCCCAAACCGGGCGGACCCGCCAATCGGGCGGCGGCGCCCGCATGTTCGTATGGTAACTCGTCAAGGCGGGTCCAGAAAACGCAATCGGCAATTTCAACGATAGGCCAGCACAATTGACATCAGCCAATTCGAGTCTGTGAAGGCCTCCCAGTCAACAACCGCCCAAGAGGGCGAAGACAATGTTAACGAACGCAACGAATCTGAAGGGTCTTGTGATCCGGGCCACGGACGGTGAGCTTGGAGCTGTAAATCAGTTCTATTTCGACGATGACAAATGGGCCATCCGCTACCTCATCGTAGAAACCGGCGCCTGGTTTGGCGGCCGGCGCGTGCTGATCTCGCCATTCTCCGTCGCTCAAACGGACTGGCCGGCCAGGCAGTTAGATGTGGCGCTGACGAAGAAGCAGGTTGAGCATAGCCCGGAGATCGACACGCACAAGCCCGTCTCCCGCCAGCACGAAGCCGCATACCTCGGATATTACGGGTATCCCTGTTATTGGGGTGGTCCCAATCTTTGGGGCCCGGCGTTCTACCCAGCGGGCTTGGAGAGTTCGACATGTGCCTCTGCGGAGGCGATGGCGGACAGAATCCGGCGAGAGTCCACGGATTCGCATCTGCGCAGCAGCGAGGCCGTCACTGGTTATAACATTGAGGCGACCGATGGTGAAATCGGCCATGTGGATGGGTTTGTCGTGGACGACGAAGCATGGGCCATCCGCTACATCGAAGTGGCCACGAGGAATTGGTGGCCGGGCAAGAAGGTGCTGGTTTCGCCCGCATGGATTGAACGGGTGAGCTGGCCGGAATCCAAGGTACACGTCGGCCTCTCCCGGGAAGCCATTAAGAACGGCCCTGAGTACGTGGAATCCATGCCGATCACTCGAGAATACGAAAACCGGCTCTACTCCCACTACGGCCGGCCTCCATATTGGCTACACGAAACCGAACGTCAGTCCGCCTTTTCCATGCGCGGAGTTTAAGTTAGGGGCGTGTGCATCCTGCAAAGCGGGCGTTGATGAGTTTCACCCGCTCTGCTGCCAGTTCGGGACAATGTCTATTGAGTCTCGCATAATAGAGTGACAGTTAGATTAAAAAGAGAGGCCTGCGTGACGCAGGAAGGAAAATGGAAGGCGAGCCGTGTGACTCAAGCGCCGAAGACCGCGGCGGAACGATGCAGTTGCTACGTCGAGTGCATCGGGGCAGAGGTTCGCCATTTCCCTGGCTTTGATGTTGTTCCACACTCCTTCAGTAGGATTGAGGTCGGGTGAGTAGCCAGGCAACCATTCGATTTGCAGCCAGTCTCGCTGTTCGCGAAGGAATTCCTTCATCAGGAGGCTGCGATGCGCAGGAAGGTGATCCCAGACAAGGATCACCTTGTGTTGTCCGGCAAACCGCTTGAGTTGTTTGAGGAACTGAATCAGACTGACCGCGTTGTAGCTGTCAGGTTTGGTGCGGGCAAACAAGCGCGCGGCCTTTCCATCCCAGCGAAATCCCAGAGCCGCCGCTACCGAAACCCTGCTCCAGTGATTGCCTCGCGGCCTCAGGATCGGGGTTTTGCCGCGCGGCGCCCAACTGGTGCGGACTGATGGTTGCTGCGAGAAACCGGATTCGTCTTGGAAGAAGATCCAGGCTTGCTGACGAACAGCGTTTTTTTTAAATCCGGCCAGCGAACGTCTTTCCAGTATTGGACTTTGGCTTCGTCTCGTTCCTTGGCTTGCCGCTCCGGCTTCTGCGCCGTCCAATTCATCGATCCCAGAATCTTCCAGACATGGCCGGGATGAAACTTTTCGCCGGTCACGCGCTCCACCACTGTGGCCACTCGCGGCAACGTCCACAACTCGGCGCTGAAGCCATGGTGACGTGCACCTTTCAGTAAAGCGGTCTCGACCTTTCGCAGTTGTCCGGCACTCAGACGGGGCTTTCTACCGGCGCGGCCGGCTGCTTTCAGAGCGCCGGTACCGCCTTTGCGCCACTGCTGGTACCACCGCGACGCACTCTGCCTGGTCACTTTCAACTGCCGCGCGATAGAAGCCAGCGCTGACTCTCCTTTTGCAAACAGGCGCGCGGCCTGTTTGCGACGGCGCTCCAAAGAAATGAAATCGCGTGTCTGGTGACTGGCCATACCAGAATTGTACGGCTGTTTTGATTCACTGTCACCTATAAACGCGAGATACTGTCACTCTATTATGCGAGACTCAATAGGTTCTGGAAAGGAAATCATGAGGATATATTCAACTACCACAATTACCCTAGCCGTCGTGACGACCCTCCTCTTCGCGATCTCTGGTTTCGCGCGCGACCACAGAGCACTGAACGGCACCTGGACCCTCGTTCCTTCCAGAAGCGATTTTGCCGGCCAGCCCGTCGTTCAAACCGGTACCGTGACGATCGCCGATCGCGATGGCATCCTCATCGTCTCTCGCAGTTTCAGGTATGAAGGTGCCATTGACACCTACTTCTACCGCGACATCACCGACGCCGAGAACAATGCCACGATTCACACCGCCAAAGACCTCAAGAGCAAGACCAGGTGGGATCACGAAGTCCTGAAAGTGACGCCCACGCAAGCCGGCGCGGTTACTCCCGAAAGCTACACCCTTGCCGCGGATGGCACCATGATGGTCAGCGTCGTAAGACCAGAGCACAAGCCGATCACCCTGGTTTTCCAGCGCGAATAGAGCAACTGTCCCGAGGCGACGCTTGTCCAGGCCACGACAACAAGCAGCCGACAGCCCGCGACGGCTGTTGAAGGACTCTCGGCGACTCGACGCGTAATGTACTTGGCGAAAGGATTGACCGTGGTAGACAACTCCTTAATGAAGACAACGATCTTGCTTTTGGTCTCCGATCCGGTTGTGCGCTCCATTCTCAAGGAGACACTGGAGCGCGAAGGATATACCGTCCTGGCTTCCGGAGACCTGGGGCAGGCGGTAGACCGGTTGCAGGAGTGCACTCCTGATCTGTTGATAACCCGCACCTATGTTCAGAGTTTGCCTGGGCACGAGGCAGCTATGTATTTGCGCACGAAGTGCCTGGGAATGAGGATTCTAATGCTCGGGGGGCTTCTTGATGACGAGCGGCTTCAGTATCGAGCGGCGCAGCAAGGATTTGAGGTATTCCCAAAGCCATATACTGCGGCCGCGCTACTTCAAGAAGTGAGGCACGTCCTGAGTAAACCGCGCGGTTGAACGTAGTAATGACCCGCTAGACTTCGAACGACAGGAGGGACATGCTTCACAACCTGGAAACCTTGACTGGATCATCCGTGATTGCGACAGACGGCGAGATGGGAAGTGTCCGCAACTTCCTTGTCGACGGCCAGTCGTGGACGATTCGCTATTTGGTAGTCGACGTGGGAAGCTGGCTTACCCGGCGAGATGTGGTTATTGCGATCACGGCGGTGGAGCAGCCCGATTGGGTGAAGAAAACCTTCCACGTCCACTTGACGAAGGAACAAGTGCGCAACAGTCCGGATGTCGATACGGAGAAGCCGGTTTCCCGTCAGCAAGAAATCGCCATGAAGGAGTACTACGGTTGGCCTGTCTTTTGGCTGGACACGGAGTTTTTCCCTTTGTCCGTAACTTCGGCTGGCAGGGAATACCCGGTGCACACAGAGGAAGACTCGCATCTTCGCAGCGCCTGGGACATGGCGGGCTACCAGGTGTGGGCCACGGACTGCGAAGTCGGCCGCCTGGAGGGCTTCATCGTGGACGACGCCTCCTGGCATCTCGGCTACTTGGATGTGAAAGCCGGAGATTGGCTTCACAGCCGCTCGGTGCTGGTTCCGACTCGCTGGGTGAGCTCCGTTTCCTGGGCCGATCACCGCGTGAATCTGCATCACTCCCAAGCTGCCTTCGGCGCTCGCGAGAAATGACCATACTTTGCTCGCCAAGAGTTACCCAGCACCACGAAGCGGTGAAAAGCCTTTTGCCACCGCCAAACGCCATTCTTGCCCACGGGCAAGACACGTGCAAACCGGCCTTGCCAGCATTGGTGCGGGTGTTGGTTTTCATCGGCGCACGGATGCCTTCCCACGCGCTGAGCACTTTACGCGCCTCCGGCGCGGATGACGGAAGAGCAAACCGCACGCCTTCGGCGTGGATGATATCGCTGGCCTCGCCTCTTGCCCTGGGGCAAATCGTGTTCTTCGTGTGGGTCACTCTATCCGAGCACAAATGGGTCATTCTTGCCGAGCGCCGAGGAGCTGCCTTGAAATCGGAGTAGACCACCCGCTTGGTGGCGGCGATCTGCGCTATCTGTTGCAAGCTCAACGCACTGTCCCATCCGGTGCAAAGGGTGCACCTGAAGTGCGAAAGTTGCGTGCGCGCGGTCTGCAAATGCCAGTTCTATGGCATCCGTCTTCGGGTTCAGCCGCGAACCACGCGGCACTTCGACTGTCTCCGCATAGTGGCAGGTGAAGTGCCTGGGAAAGTCCCACGATGCTTGCCGTTGCGCTTTTAACTGCAACCGGGGCCGATGGGCTGCTTCCAGATGTTGCAACGGCGCATAGAGGACGGGGTTGGCCATTTGAAGCCAATGCTCATTCGCCAAGACTGGACATTTGCCCAGTTCCGCGGCTGATATCGAAGGCTGACACTCGAAATAGCGCATCCCGTGGAGGAACTCAATGAGCGGCCGGTCAGAGAAGCCGATCCCATCGCCGGAGGGAACCGTAGCGGTGCTTGCAGTCGGTCCTTTGCCCGCTGATCGCATTCGACTTCGGGAGATTCTCTCCCAGAGAAACTGGAGACTGCATGAGGCTTCAGACTGCTGTGAAGCTCTGGCG
>Ga0265323_10001096_pt1 | contig 14011 bp, 9 predicted proteins | sample 41225metaG_FD_193580 | JGI IMG/M metagenome (GOLD analysis project Ga0265323, IMG submission 193580) | Rhizosphere microbial communities from Carex aquatilis grown in University of Washington, Seatle, WA, United States - 4-12-25 metaG | ecosystem: Host-associated > Plants > Roots > Rhizosphere >... | reverse complement strand
CTGCCGCGCGCCGAGATCGAGGCGCTGGCCGCCGAGCACAAGAAAAACCCGGGCGCGCGCACCGCCCAAAAGACACTGGCCCGCGAGGTCACCACGCTCGTCCACGGCCAGTCCGCCTGCGACGACGCTGTTCGGGCCAGCGAGAACATGTTCGGCGGCAGCCACGAGGTCTTAACCGAGAAGGTGTTTGATGATTTCGTTCGCGCAGTCCCTCCCAAATATATCGATCCGAAAAAGTTTGAGGGTGCCGGCATGTCCTTGATCGACCTCGCCGTCCACGCCGGACTGTGCTCCTCCAAGGGCCAGGCGCGCAAGGACCTCGAGGCCGGCGGACTTTATCTCAATACTGTCCGCGTCACGGATGTGAATCGGCCGGTTACAACCAGCGATCTCCGTTTCGGCAAATACATCCTTCTGCGCAAAGGGAAGCGGGCGAACGCGGTGGTCAGCACCGAGACCGTGAACCGCGTGCAAGGCTAATCCTTGAATTTCCCTCTTGAAAATGCGACGTCGGGCCGCCCGCTGCGGCGGGTCGGTGTTGAGCTCTTTGCCATTTCCTTCGTCGTCCTCTTTCAGGAGCTGACCCTGATCCGCTGGCTGCCGGGGCAAATTCGCGTCCTTGCCTATTTTCCGAACCTGATCCTGCTGAGTGCGTTTCTGGGACTGGGCCTGGGCTGTTTGCGATCCGCCAAGCGATCGTTGCGATGGATGTGGCCGGCGAGTCTGGTCGTGCTGGTCATGACTGGCTGGCTGCTTAGCCGCGTTGCTTTCACCCAGAACTCCGTGACCGAACACCTGTGGCTGCTCTACTATGACCTCGGCGACAAGGCACCGGTATTTGGTGATGTGCGTCTGCCCATCATCGCCTGCTTTCTCCTGAGTGCCATCAGCTTTGTGCCCCTTGGACAGATGCTGGCGGAACGTCTGCAGGAATTCCGGGCACGCTCCTCGGCCCTGTGGGGTTATTCGTGTGACATCCTGGGCTCGCTGGTCGGTGTGGTTGCCTTCGCCATCACCGGGTTCGCGCGCACCACCCCGCTGCTGTGGTTCGCAGTTTTTCTAGCCGCCGGGGTGTTCTTCTTCGCCGGCCGGTGGCGCGCGGTGCTGGTCTACCTAACCATCGCGTTGGTCCTGCTCGGCTTGGTACGGCATGCAGATCGTGCGGATTATTACAGCCCATACTACGCCATCAACGTGACCCGGATGCCCGACGAATCCGAGATCGCCATTCTGACCAATGGATCGCTACATCAATACGCCCTTCGACTCCGGCGGGCCGGATTGAATGTCACGGATATCGTCGAACAGGGATACCACCTGCCTTATCATTTCCTCGACCGCCCACCGGGCAAGGTGCTGGTGCTGGGCGCAGGCACAGGCAACGACGTGTCGGTCGCCCTTGATGAAGGCGCCGAGCGAGTGGACGCCGTCGAAATCGATCCTATCATCCTTGACCTCGGGAAACTCCATCCCGACCGGCCTTACGACTCACCGCGGGTGCGGCTGATCAACACCGACGCCCGCGCCTTCCTGAACGAGTCTACCGAAAAATACGACCTGATCGTTTTTGGTACGCTCGACTCGATGACCCGCCTCTCCGCCCTGTCGAACGTACGTCTGGATAATTTCGTCTATACCCAGGAATGTATCGCTGCCGCGAAGGCGCATCTCTCGCTTCAGGGTGGTCTGGTCCTGTATTTCATGTCCACCAAGGTCTACATCAACCAGCGGCTCTCGGGCTTGCTGGCTGAGGCCTTCCAGCAACTGCCATACGTGATCGCCGGTGAGTATCGTATGTTTAACCACATCTATCTCGCCGGAGCGGCCTTTGAGCACGTGAATGGCGGGCAGCGACGCGTGAACTACCCGCTGCTGAAACCCCTGTTCGCGAAGGTTGGATTCCTGCAAGACGACTGGCCCTATCTTTACCTGCAGGATCGGGCGATCAGCGGCTTTTACGTGCTGCTGATCGGCTTTATCGCCCTGATCGGGATCGTCTCCGTCGCCCTCGTCTCCCCTGAAATGCGGCGCAGCCTTGTCCGCGGCGGCCTCGACGGAGAAATGTTCCTGTTCGGCCTCGCCTTCCTGCTGCTGGAGACGAAGTCGGTGACGACCATGTCCCTTCTCTGGGGAGCCACCTGGCTGACGAGTGCCGTGGTTTTTGGCGCCATCCTCGCCATGGTGCTGGCCGCCACTCTCCTCACGCAATGGCGGCCGCTGCCCTGGGCGTTGTGCATGGGCGGATTGATCTTGTCCCTCGTCGCCGCCTATTTCGTCCCGGTGCACGCCCTGCTGCGGATGAACGAATTCGCGCGGCTCCTGCTGTCGATGGCTTTCGTCGGCACGCCGATTTTCTTTGCCGCGGCCTGCTTCGCCCTGCTTTTCCGCGACCGCCCTGAAGCGAACACGGCGTTCGGCTGGAACCTGCTCGGGGCGGTCGCCGGCGGGCTGGCCGAGTTTGCCTCAATGATCACCGGCATCCGGGCGCTCTATCTGCTCGTGCTGGTCGCCTACCTTGGCGTGGTCCTGCTGCGGGTGCGTGCGCGGGGAAAGACCCGGCCGGCTGCGGCAATCATCCCCACGTAAGCGAGCCGGCCGGCAGAGCACCCAGCCCTTTCGGGTCGTTCGTGGGCGGCGGGGTGACCTTGCTCACTTCGGCGGCTCCCAGAGTTCGATGCGGTTGCCCTCGGGATCCATGATCCAGCCGAACTTGCCGTACGCGGATTCCTCGGTCTTCGGGTCGACCCGCACGCCATGCTTCTTCAATGCGGTGAGCGTGCGCCGCAGGCTGGTCACGCGGAAATTGAACATGAAGGGCTTCTTGCTCGGCTTGAAGTAGTCCGTGTCGGCGTCGAACGCGCTCCACACGGTGTAGCCCTTCTTTTGCGGATTCCTTGCCTCCCGCCAGTGGAACTGCCAGCCGCCCCACTGGGGATCAAGCGGCAGGCCGAGATGCTTGCGATACCACTCCTGCAGTTTCTTCGCGTTCTTCGCCTTGAAGAAAAATCCGCCGAGACCGGTCACGTGTTTCATGGCAAACAGGAAACCCACATTCCGCGGATTTTCAGGTAATAATTTCCCGGGCCTTCGGGGCACCCCGTGAAATTCGCGGCACCTCAGTAGAAGATCGCCTCGCCGAGGGCAGCCTCGGTCGGCAGCAGGCCGGTGGTCATGGGCAGCGTCTGCCGGCAGCCGCCGAGGTTGCAGGCAAATTCCGCCCGGCCCCGGTTGAAATCCGCGCACCAGTGGAAATACCGGCCGTCGGTGTAGGCGAACGTCATCTCGAGCGACAGCGTCGCGGCGGCGGCGGCCGGCCTGATCTCGTACGCCGTGCCCGCGGCGCCGCAGGCCTCGAGGCGCCCCTGCATCCACTCCCGCAGCACGCGTCCCTCGGCGGCGTACGCCGGCTGGCAGATCAAGATCACGGACTTCAATCCCCGCGCGATTGTCTCCGGTGTGAATGCGCTGAGAAACTGGCCCACCGACTGCCGCACCGGCAGCAGGCGCGCGTGGACGAGGTCACGGAAGCCGTCGGGCCGCGGCCAGGCGTAAGTCCGCGCCTCGGGAGTGGAGACCGCGGTGTCCAGCAGGAAGCGGTTGGAATTGCGCAGGAGCCACTGGTAGGTGGCGATCTTGTTCACCTGCGACATGCGGTGGACCCAGTAGTAGATGGGCAGATCGGTCTCGACGATGATCGACACCTGATCCTCGAGATACTCGCGGTGTTCCTGCGGATAGCTGAGCATCACCGCCTCGATGCAGCTCATTTCCCGCTGGGACTCGCCGATGAAACACTCGCTGTAGATTTTCGCGCGCATGGCCAGGTCGGTCTCGCCCTCCGGGCGCGGGCAGAGCACGAGGATGCGCGCCGGGTAGCGCTGGGTGAAACGGAGCGCGGCGTTGAACTGCGCCACCCCGTCATCCGGGGTGGTCGGCAGCCCGACGTGCAGCACGAGATTCATCTGCGACGCACGGAATTCCGAGGGGGCGGCCGTCCGTCCCGCCGCGCCGTCCCCCGGACTGCCTTCCCAGAGCCGCGCGAGACTCTGCGCAATGCCGCCCACGGGCACCTCGAGGCCGGGCAGCGCGTCAAAAACGGCCGACTTCATGGGCGGAACCTCGATTGGACCATTGGGACTTCCTTGGAGTTTGGGATTTTGACCTTGTAATTGTCGCGGCTCCGCCCCGTTCATGGCTTTCGCCACTCATGTCCGCGCGGGGTGACGAGCGCCTCGGCGGATGCCGGGCCCCACGAGCCGGCAGGATAGCTGTCCAGGTCTTCGCGCGGCTGCGCCTGCCAGTGGTCGAGGATGGGCGTGATGAGCTTCCACGAGGTCTCGGTCTCGTCGCCGCGGATGAAGAGCGTGCCGTCGCCGATCATCGCGTCGAGCACGAGCCGCTCATAGGCCTCGGGCGTGTTGGAACCGAAGGTGGTGGCGTAGCGGAAATGCATTTTCACCGGCTGCGTGCGCGTTTCGAGGCCGGGGATCTTGGCATTGAGCAGCACCGTGCTGCCCTCATCGGGCTGGATCTGGAACGCGAGGGTGTTGGCCGCGAGGTCGAACTGCCCCGTCCCGGCGAAGAGCGTGCCGGGCGGGCATTTGAACTGGATGGCGATCTCGGTGACGCGGCGGGCCAGGCGCTTGCCGGAGCGCAGGTAGAACGGCACGCCCGCCCAGCGCCAGTTGTTGATGGCGAGGCGCAGCGCGGCGAAGGTCTCGGTGGCCGACTGCGGGCTGATGCCCGCCTCCTGCACATAACCCGGCACCTGCTGGCCGCCGACGAGGCCGGCGGCGTACTGCGCGCGGGTCACGTCGCCGCCCGGCCCCAGGGCCAGCGGCTGGATGGCCTTGAGGAGCTTCACCTTCTCGTCGCGGATGGCTTCGGGATCGAGCGATACGGGCGGCTCCATCGCGGTCAGCGCGAGGAGCTGCATGGTGTGGTTCTGGATCATGTCGCGCAGGCAGCCGCTCTGCTCGTAATAGCCCGCGCGCGCGCCGACCCCGCCGTCCTCAGCCACGGTGATCTGCACGCACTCGACGAAGTTGCGGTTCCAGAGCGGCTCGAAGATCGCGTTGGCGAACCGCTGCACCAGCAGGTCCTGCACCGTCTCCTTGCCGAGGTAGTGGTCAATGCGGAAGACCTGCGGCTCCTGGAAGACGCCGGCGATGACGCGATTGAGCTCGCGCGCCGAGGTGAGGTCGCGGCCGAAGGGTTTCTCGATAACCACCTTCGACTCGAGAGGCGAGCCAAGGTGGCGCCGGGCGAGGCCGGAGGCGCCGAGGTTTTCGAGGATGGGCCGGAAGGCCGACGACGGCGTGGCGATGTAGAAGACCGACTGCAGCTCGCGGGCGGCCTGCGTTTCGAGCTTCTGGAGGAGCGCCTGCAGGCGGTCGAAGGCGGCGCGCTCGTCGTAGCCGCCACCCAGGTAGAACGTGGCGCGCGCCACCCGGTCCCAGACCGCGGGGTCGAGCCCGCGGCGCGAGAACTCCTTGATGGACGCCTCCGCGTGTCCGCGGAATTCCTCGTCGGGGACGGGCTTTCGGCCGAAACCCACGAGAAAGAAGTCGGGCGGCAGCAGGTTGTCGTGGCTGAGGTTGTAGATGGCCGGGATGAGCCTGCGCGCGGTCAGATCGCCGGAGGCGCCGAAAATGACCACGACGGTCGGCGGCGCGCCGCGGTATTTGCTCAGTCCCTGCAGAAAGGGATGGCGTTGAGGATCAGGCATGCGAAGGAGACAAGATGACGGTCAATGTCCAAAACACAAAAACCAAAAGCACGAAAACCCGGGGTCCCGCCTACCGCAGGACATGGTAGCCCTTCGGGAACAGCGGCACATTCTGGAAATGCAGCACCTGCGGCGGCAGTTTCGTGCTGGTCACCACCTCCGCGATATCGAACCGGAACGTGCGCGGCCGGGCGCGGAGCTGCGTAAGATAGGCGTGGATTGCACGGCGGAGCACCCGCTGCTTGCGCCGGTCGACCGCGTGATAGCCGGGCACCAGCGCGGTGTCGGGGCGCGACTTCACCTCCACAAACACGAGCACCTCGCCATCGCGGCACACGAGGTCGATCTCCTCGCGCTGGTCGCGCGGGTTGCGCCAGTTGCGCGCGACAATCTCATAGCCCTGCCGCCGGTGGAAAAACTCGGCCGCCAGCCGTTCGCCCTCGGCCCCGCGCTCCCCGGCGGAGGCGGACCGGTGCTCCCCCAGGTGAAAAAGTCGTTTAAGTTTAAGCCAGACCAGCATGCGTGCCTCGCGGGCCGGACGGAATCCAGCCGGCTTGGCGATATTTCTCATTGCGGGGCCCCTTCGGGCGTGGCAATTCCAGAATAAGCGCGCCAGCGCCGCGCAACCCGCCCTTCTCATCATGTCTTCCTCCTCCCTTTCCGGCCAGCTCCGCCGTTCCCTCCTCCTCCGCATCCTCTCCAAGCCGACGCCCAGCCGCGAGGATCTTAATTCCGTCATCGAACTGACCGCCACCAAGGTCGTCGAACAGCTGCAGTGCCAGTCGATGACCTTGTACCTCGTCGAGGGCGACCACATCTCCTTCCGCCACGTCTACTACTCGCCGACGCTGTGGGGCAACGACAAGGCCAAGGAGGAGCAGTTCAAGCAGACAGCCGTCAAGCTGCTCGAAATGAAGCTGCCGAAGGGCACCGGCAACGTCGGCAAGGTCATCGAGACCGGCCAGCCGCTCTTCTTCACCAGCAAGGGTCCCGACGCCGCCTCGCTGAAGAACATGAACACGGGCTTCGAGGTGCACTCGATGCTCACCGTGCCGCTGAAGACCAACATCGTCATCGGCGCCATCCAGCTGCTCAACAAGGAGATTTACGCCGGTACCAACGGCCTGTTCGAGCAGAAGGATCTTCCCATCCTCCAGGAACTCGCCGTCTATTCCGCCACGCTCATCCAGCGCATGCTGGATCCGAAGTTCCAGCTCGGTCCGGAGGACACCGCCAAGTTCGTGGCCAAGTTCACCGACCTGCCGCTGGTGAGCAAGATCGAGGGCCTGGAGGTCGAGGACAAGCTGGTCGAGATCACCGGCCAGGAGATCATCCGGCGCGAAGGCGTGTTCCCGGTGAAACGGACCGGCACCAATACGGTGTCAGTGCTCATGGCCAACCCGCTGGATTACGCGAAACGCGAGGCGTTCCAGCAGGCCACCGAGATGACCATCGACGAGGTGCGCGTCGCCCCCGCCACCCTCATCGAGCAGCTCATCAAAAAGTATTTCAAGGAGGCGGGTAAAGGGAGCCGTCCCGCGACCGGCGATAGCGATGCCGACATCGCCGCGGTCGCCGAGCTCATCGACACGGCCTACTCGCCCGCCGGCGGCGAGGTGAAGACCGAGGAACTGGAGAGCGAGGACTCCGGTCCGATCATCCAGCTCGCCAACCGCCTCATTGAGGACGCCTACATCTCCGGCGCCTCCGACATCCACGTCGAACCGCTGGAAAAGGAGCTGCTCGTCCGCTACCGCGTCGACGGTCTCTGCCAGGAAAAGCTCCGCCTGCCGAAGCAGGTGGCCAACGCGCTGGTCACCCGCCTCAAGATCATGTGCAACCTCGACATCGCCGAGCGCCGGCTGCCGCAGGACGGGCGCATCGTTTTCAAGAAATTCACCAAGAAAAACATCGACATCGACCTGCGGGTCGCCACCGGCCCGATGAACTTCGGCGAGAAGGTGGTCATGCGCATCCTCGACAAGCAGAAGTCCACCCTGCCCCTGACCGCGCTCGGCTTCTCCGAGGAGAACCTCGCCAAGTACCGCGAGTGCATCCGCCAGCCCTACGGCATGATCCTGCATTGCGGGCCCACTGGTTCGGGCAAGTCGATGACACTCTACTCCGCGCTCGGCGAGGTCAGTACGCCTGACGTGAACGTCCAGACAGCCGAGGATCCCATCGAATACACCCTGGCGGGTGTCAATCAGATGCAGATGAACCGGCAGATCGGCCTCACCTTCGCCCGCGCGCTCCGCTGCTACCTGCGCATGGACCCCGATGTGATCCTCGTCGGTGAAATTCGCGATCAGGAGACCGCCGAGATCGCCATCGAGGCCGCGCTCACCGGCCACTTGTTGCTGTCCACGCTCCACACCAACGACGCGCCCTCCACCATCGCCCGCTTCAGCGAAATGGGTGTCGAGGTGTTCAACATTTCCGCCTCGCTCGTCTGCGTCTGCGCCCAGCGCCTGTTGCGCCGCGTCTGCCGAAACTGCAAGCAGCCCTACGAACCGAAGGACCGGGAGAAGGACCTCATCACGAAAGCCATCGGCTGGGGCGGCCAGATCTTCAAGGCCAACCCGCAGGGCTGCCATCTCTGCAGCGGCAGCGGCTACAAGGGCCGCGTCGGCATCCATGAGCTGATGACCAACAACGATGAGCTCACCGAAGGCATCAACAAGGAGATCGAGACCGCCGAACTGAAGCGCATCGCCATGCGCGGGGGCATGAAGACGCTCCACCAGGACTCGATGCTGAAGGTGAAAGAGGGCACCACCACGATGGAGGAGGCGCTGGCCAACGTGCCGCCCGACCTCATCCTCTAGGGACGGCGCGGGCAGGCCGGCTGGTCGCGGGCATTCAAGTTCGGTCGTCGGACAGCGATGTCCGTTGCTGGGCGCACTCGGTCACCGCCGGATCTTCGGAAGCCGCCCATCCGGGTTTCTGCCCTCCTTCTTAGCTGACTTATTCCTTACTAAAGACGATGGGGACTGACATGCGGGTGTTGACCGGGCGGGTATTTTTCCGCCCGGGGCGGAACTTCCATTTGCTGACAGCCTGAACCGCTGGCACCTCGAACTCGCGATGGGTTGAATTGATGACGTAGGCGTCGCGCACGTCACCGTTGGCATCTACGATGAAACCGACGTTGACCTCGCCCGTGATGCCGTTCCGCCTCATTTCAGAGGGGTAAATTGGCTGTTGCTGGATGCGTGCCACGGGGATCTGGTCGAGTTGAGAGGGATCAAAGACCTGGCCGAGATTATGCCCGAAGCCGGTCGGGCGACCGGGCGGGATGGTCACGATATTCTTGCCCTGCTCGATGCCGGGCGGCAGGGGCGGAGCGATCGGCTGCACGAAACCGCCGGTGTCCCTGATGACCGGTATGTCCTTGAGGCTCGGGGGAGCAAAGAGCACTTGAACAGCATCGTCCTCCTCTGGAGGCGGATCATTCGTCTTCTTGGGCTCTGGCGGCTCCGGCGGAAGGGGCGGCATCACAATCTGAATTGTGTCATCATTCTGAGCCGAGATGTACTTCCCATCCGGGTGTCGGTTGAAACCCAGGAGGAGTCCGGTGATCAGCGAAGCCGAGGCCAAGGCACCGATGAGCAATGGAACCGAAGCTTTCATATACCGGATAACGCAGCAGGGGGTGATTTCTTAGGCCGAAAGTACACGCTGCTCCACGCCGGACGGCCGTGCAAAAATATCGCTCGCGCCGGCATCCTCGCCGGTGCAGACTCGACGCATCGCCGGAGCTGCTGATGTCATCCCGCCGGCATCTGACAACCGAGGATCAAGCCATGAAATCATACACCTTCCCGGCGGCCTTCGTTGGTGCGGTCGCCCTGGCCGCACTGCTGTGCTGCTTCGCCCCCCAGACCCGCGCCCAAGCCGGACCCGAGTCCAAGCTGACGGTCGGCATCTTCAGCCGGCCGACGCTGGTGCAGGTGTTCTACCGGTCGGAGTTGTGGAAAGCCAAATTGGGGGCCATGGCTGCGGAGCAGAACAAGGCGGTCACGGCCGGCGATGCGCCCAAGGCCGACCAGATTGACCGGGAACTCAACGCCATGCAGGCCCTCGCCCAGAAGCAACTGTCCGGCGACGCTCCCCTGAAGAACATCTATGATCTGCTCCAGCCGGAGTGGCCGGCCATCGCCAAAGAGGCCGGGGTGGACCTGATCGTGGAAATGCCGCTCTATCAGGCGACCGGGGTGCGCGTCGTCGACGTCACGCCGTTCATCCTCAAGCGATTCTCGCTGAAGAAAAACTAGGCCCGTTTTTCACGCCTCCGCCGGCGCAGTCACCGGCGTCTCCGGTCCGGCGGCCGCGGTGCCGGCCGTGTTCACGGCGTCGGCCACGGTGGCAGGCACGGCCTCGGCCTCGCCGCGCTCGTGATTGAACCGCATGGAGACGGTCTTGGACACGCCGCGCTCCTCCATTGTCACGCCGTAGATCCCGTTGGCCGCGGCGATTGTGCGCTTGTTGTGCGTGATGATGAGGAACTGCGAGTCCTTGGTGAAGTGTTTCAGCAGCTTGGTGAAGCGGCCGATGTTCGACTCGTCGAGCGGCGCGTCGAGTTCGTCGAGCAGGCAGAAGGGCGAGGGCTTCACCATGTAGAGCGCAAAGAGCAGCGCGACGGCGGTGAGTGTTTTCTGCCCGCCCGAGAGCAGCGAGATGCTCTTCAGCCGCGTGCCGGGCGGCTGGGCGATGATCTCGATGCCGCTCTCGAGGATGTCCTCGGCCTGGACGAGGTCGAGGCGCGCGCGCCCGCCGCCGAACAGCGTCTCGAAGGTGTATTCAAAGTTCTTCCGGACCTGCTCGAAGGTGGTTTCGAACTGCTTTTGCGAGGTGTGGTTGATCTCGTCGATGGCCTTGAGCAGCTCGGCCTTGGCGTTGGTGAGATCATCATTCTGCGTCCGGAGAAAATCGTAGCGCTGGCGCAGCTCGGCGTATTCCTCAATGGCGACGAGGTTGACCGCACCCATGCTGTTGAGCCGCTGACGCAGCGCCTCGATCCCGGCCTTGATCTCCTCCCAATTCGTCTGGTCAAGCGCGGCGAGGTCGGTCGCGGCGGGCTCGCCCTTCTGCTTCTTGGTTCTGCGCTTGGGGGGTTGCGTCTTCGGTTTTGGTTCGGAGCTGTCCGGCTCTCCGGTTTCCGGTTTCCGCTCTCCGCTTTCCCCTTCGTCGTCGTCCAGATCGAGCGGCTTGAGGTCCGGCGGGTCATCGTCAGCGTGCCAGAGCAGGAGCTTCCAGTTCACCGTGGCGAGGTCGGTCTGAAATTCGTGCTGCACTTCCTCGGCGAGGAATTGGGCCCGCGAACGGTTCTCGGCGAGCTTGACGTCACCGCGGCCGAGCTCCTCCTGCGTGACGTCGGTTTGCGCGCGTAGGTTCTGCTGGCCCTCCTCGATCGCGGTGACCTGACGTTCGAGCTCGACGAGTTCGCCCCGGATCTTTTCCACGGACTCCTGCGCGATCACGAGCGTGCGGGCAATCTCCCCGGCCACCGCCAGCCGGGCGGCTGACTCCTGCTCCAGTTCGGCGGCCTGCTCGGTCCAGACCTCGACCTCCTGCTGGCGTTGCGCCAGCAGCTCGCCGATCTGGGCGCGGCGCCGCTCCATTTCGCCCAGGCCGCGGTCGAGCACCTCGACCTTCTGCCGGCGTTCAGCGAGTTCGAGGCGCGACTGGGCGAGCGCCTCCTTCTTCTGGTCGCGGTCGGTGCGGAGGGTGCCAATCTGGTTTTCGAGCGCGAGGATGGCCTGCCGCTGGGCGGCGACCCTCTCCTCGGCCTCGGCCAGGGCGGCCTGGGCGCGGATCAGACGCGCCTCCGTCTCAAGCCGGGCCTGCTCGAGACTGGCCAGTTCCCGCGCCATGCGCTCGAGGCGCCCGGCCACTTCCTCGCTGGTCTTGTCGGCGTTGCGCGCCTCGGCCTGCACGGCGGCCACCTGCTGCGTGGTGGTGAGCACGTGCTTGCGGTGCTGCTCGAGGCCGGCTTCCGCCGCGGCCAGCGCCGCGCCGAGCTTGTCGATGAGCGCGCGCTGCTCGTCGTGGAGCTTCTGCTCGCGGGCCAGCTCCCGGGCGGTCTCGCGCAGGTCGATCTCGCGCTGCACGATGCCGCCGCCCGGCCGCCGTTGATGGCCGCCGTAGACGAGGCCGCGCCGGTCCACCAGTTCGCCCTTCGGCGTGGCCACGAGGAGGAACGCGAAGTCCGGATTCGCCCGCCAGAATTCGAGAAAGGCATTCAGATTCTCCGCGACGTAGCACGCGGCGAGCAGGCTGATGATGGGATGCGCGGGGTCCAGGTTGGCCAGTGCGACCGTGGCCGGCTGGAGGAACGATGGCAGCCCGACGGACGGGCTTTCCGGAATCCGCTTTCCGGTTTCCGCGATCTGGAGGCAGGCGCCGCCGATCTTCTGCTCCTCGAGGTTCGCCAGAATCTGCCGGGCGACGGAGAGATCGGCCACGGAAATGGCCTCGACCGCGGAGCCAAGCAGCGCCTCGAGGGCCTGCCCGAATTCGGGCTTCACCTCGAGGCCGTGAGTGATGGGGGCAACCCCCCGGCCGGCCAGGACGGTGTCGAGCCGCCCCTGCAAAAGGGCCTTGGCCCCCTCGCCGAAGCCCTCCCATTTCTCATGAAGCTGCTTGAGGAGGCGCAGGCGCGCCGTGCGCTGGGCCAGCGCGCGGTCCAGCTCCTGCAGGTGGCGCTGCCCTTCCCGGAAGCGCTGCGTGGCCTCCTGCAGCGCATGCTGCGCGGCCTGCACCTCGTTGTGGGCGCGGCTCTGCTCGACGCGCGCGGTCTCGAGGCGTTGCTGCTCCTCGCCCGCCCGGGTGGTGGCCGCGGCCATGGCCTGACTCACCTCCGCCATCTGCACGGCAAGCTCGTCGTGCCGCACCACGCTGGTCTTCGCCTCGACTTCATATCCGGAGCAGTCGGTGCGCAACCGCTCCAGTGTGCTCTCCCGCTGGAGCAGGTCGCCTTTCGCCTGCTGGAGCTGCTGTTCCTGCCGGCTCAGCTCTCCCTCGACGATGGCCAGTTCGCGGTTGCGTTGCTGGAAAGCGGCGTCGGAACTGCCGAGCAGACTGAGCTGAAGCTGCTTGTCCTGCGTCCCGCTGTCGGCCTGCGCCGCCACCTCGCGGAGTTGCATCTCGAGCTCGGCCAGGTTGTCGCGGCTCGACTGGATGCGCTCCTCGAGGCCGGTCTTCTTGATCCGGGCGAGCCCGGCCTGATTCTCGGCCTGCTCCTTCTGCGAACGCAGATCGAAGACCGCCTGCTGCGCCTCCTGCACGCGTTGATGGTAGTCGCTGCGGCGGGCCTTGATATCATTCAACTCGCGCTGGCGTTCCTCCAGCGCAGCGCGGTGCGCCTCGGTCGTGGCGCGCAGGGAGGCGACGTCCGCCTCCAGTCCGGCGATGGTGGCGCTCAGCTGCCCCCACTGCCAGCCGCAGTGGGCGAGGCTGAGATGGCGGAGGCGGAAATTCAGGCGCTTGTAGCGCATGGCCTTGGAGGCCTGGCGGCGTAGGCTCCCGATCTGGCGGCCGACCTCGGCGATCACGTCGGTCACCCGCGCAAGATTTTGGTCGGTCAGTTCGAGCTTGCCCATGGCCTCGCGGCGCTGGCTCTTGTAGCGCGTGATGCCCGCGGCCTCCTCGAAAACCGCGCGCCGTTCCTCGGGTTTTGAGGACAGCACCTGGTCGATCTGCCCCTGCGCCATGATCGAGTAGGATGTGCGGCCGACGCCGGTATCCATGAAGAGCTTGTGGATGTCCTTGAGGCGGCAGGGCTGCCCGTTGAGATAATAGTCGCTCTGGCCGTCGCGCGACGTGCGGCGCAGGATCTCGACTTCATGATACTCGGTGCCAAGCTGCTGCTCGCACTCCGTCAGGAGCAGGGAGATTTCGCAAAGATTCTGCGGCCGGCGCGTGTCGGTGCCTTCGAAGATGACGTCCTGCATTTTTCCGCCGCGGAGGGCCTTGGCGCTCTGCTCGCCCAGCACCCAGCGGATGGCGTCGGCAATGTTGCTCTTGCCACAGCCGTTGGGCCCGACAATGGCGGTGACACCGGGTTCGAAGCGGAGGATGGTGGGATCAGCGAAGGACTTGAAGCCGTGAAGCTTGAGCGCCTGAAGGTACATGCAACTTGGAAGAACAGACTAGAGTGGCGCGAAATTGCGACCGCAATGGGAAAAATGCACCGGGTTGTTCACAGAAAATTCGGCGCCTGACACCGGCTTGGGAATCTGGCCGGGCGGGAATGTCAGCCGTGAGTCAAGGATGTAATCA
>Ga0265323_10001089_pt1 | contig 14061 bp, 9 predicted proteins | sample 41225metaG_FD_193580 | JGI IMG/M metagenome (GOLD analysis project Ga0265323, IMG submission 193580) | Rhizosphere microbial communities from Carex aquatilis grown in University of Washington, Seatle, WA, United States - 4-12-25 metaG | ecosystem: Host-associated > Plants > Roots > Rhizosphere >... | reverse complement strand
TTCGGAATAAGTAGCGCTCATAGACTCCATGAAGCAGAATCGGGAAATGAATTATTTCGAGATGCTCTTTGCGGACATAATCGTACGCCCCAAGCTTCATCGCTTCGACCGCCACTTCTTCTGTCCCTGCTGCCGTCATCATGATCACGGGCGTCTCCATTTTCTGCTCGTTGATCCATTGAAGAACCTGCAGGCCCGTAATATCTCCCAGGTTGAAGTCCATTAACACAATGTCGATCTTCTTGTTGGAATTCAATTGCTCTATGCCCTCAGTCCCGGTGTACGCCGTTGTGACTTCGTACTTACCCGTTTCTTTCAGTTCCATTGCCAGAACATCGGCAAATGATTCTTCATCCTCGATAATAAGAACATGCAACGGCTTATCCATCAATTGCTCCTAATTACGTTAATGACATAAACGGAAATGATCCGGTAAGTAAGTTATTTTCGCGACACTCAAGATTATGGCAATTTCGAGCGGGTTTAAGACTCTTAACGATGAAGAAAGTTAATCCGAACAATAAAGAGAGTCAAGATAATTTAGAAGTTTTTCATCGTTTTATGTACTAAGAAGGGTGACACTATTGACATTGGTTGGCTCTTTGAGCCCGCATTCGGTTCATTGCGCTGGCACAAATGGAGACAGAGGTTCCAATTTCGGCTTGACGGGTTTCTGAGCGAAGTTGCATGTAGGTCCATAAATGAGGATATTCTGACCGGATAGTCAATCACTTCTTCGCATTGGGCTTTACTGAGAACGTTGTGGCAAAACCCCTCCAGGTGATAGCAGAAAAACACTATGAGAATTTCCCTGTCGGCTCCTTTTTTCTGCCAAAGGACTTGAGGGAGCCAATCCGGCTCATTTACGCCTTTGCACGCGCAGCAGACGACATTGCGGACGAGGGAAACGACTCGAGAGAAACTAGGTCGCAGCGCCTTGACGACTGGGAAGGGGAATTCAGAAGAGGAGTGGCTACGGGGAAAGGCACAGTATTCTTTCGGCAATTGGCAGAAGTCGTCATAAAGTATTCCATTCCTCAGTCGCTGTTTATTGATTTGATCACAGCATTTCGGATGGATGCCGGAGGGAAGGACTACACTACATTTGAAGACCTTTTGTTCTACTGCCGTCATTCGGCAAATCCTGTGGGAAGAATATTGCTTCACATTTTCGGTTGTGCAAACGACGAGACGTGCAGGCTCTCAGACTCAATCTGCACCGCGCTTCAATTGACAAATTTTTGGCAGGATTTGAGTATTGATATAAAGCGAAATCGTGTTTATATTCCACGTGTAGACTTCGAGCGATTTGGCCTGACTCCCGAGGATTTGCGAAACACCGAAACCGATGCTACCGGGCAACTGTTGAAATTTCAAGTCGACCGGACGAAGAAGATTTTTATGGATGGAAGGCCGCTTTTCCGGTTGATCGATAAGCGTTTTGCGTTTGAACTGAAATTGACGTACCACGGCGGAATGAGAATTTTGGAGAAGCTCGAAAGCCCCAACTGCGATGCGCTCCACCGACGGCCGGTATTATCGGGTTTTGACTGGGCACTCATTGGTATTCGATCCTTTACAGCTCGCTGAGATGGAAACTCTTCTTGTTGCAGACATAATCGAGAAGAATAAACGAAGCAATTTTTATTATTCGTTTTTTCTTCTTCCGAAACCCAAGCGCGACGCGATTAACGTTGTGTACGCATGGTGCCGCACCACTGACGATATTGTCGATGAAGACGAGAGCGTTAAGCGCAAATACGTTCGCTTGCGGTTATGGTCGCGCGAATTTGAGCGCGCGATCGAAGGAACCTCCCGTTATCCGCTGCTCAATAAGCTGAGCCAGATCATCCAGCGGTTCAACATCCCGCTGCGTCATTTTCACGACCTCATCAAAGGCATGGAAATGGATTTGTTGAAAACCCGCTACGCTACCTTCAGCGAGCTGCGCGAATATTGTTACAGGGCGGCCTCGACCGTGGGCTTGATATGTACAGAAATTTTCGGATACAAAAACGAAGGGGCAAAAGAATACGCGATCAATCTCGGCATCGCCCTGCAGTTGACGAACATTCTTCGGGATATCAAGACCGATGCCGCGAAGGGAAGAATCTACCTTCCTCTCGAGGACCTGACAGAATTCGGTTACACCGAAGAGCAACTGCTGGCGGGGACGTACAATCCTCAGTTTATTCGCTTGATGAAATTTGAGTGCGAGCGCGCCCGCTCGTACTTCAAACAGGCGCTCGAACATCTTTCCGAGGAGGATAAGCCGCTGTTCCTTGCTGCGCAGATTATGGAAGCGATCTATTTCCGTTTGCTTCAGGATATTGAGCGCGCCGAATATAATGTGTTTGCAAAACGCATCCGCCTCATCAATCTTACAAAGCTTCTGATTACCATCGAAGTGTGGTGGAAAAACAGAACGCTCTGGTCTCATGCATCTCTCCGAAAGTCGTAAACCCGATGTCGTTGTCATCGGCGGCGGCGTCAGCGGATTGACGGCGTCGGTCAGCCTTGCCGGTGCGGGCTTTTCCGTCCTTCTCGTCGAACAAAAGCAGCACTGCGGCGGCAGGACGTACTCGTTTGTCCACAAAGAAACGGGGGATGAGGTGGACAACGGACAGCATCTGATGCTGGGCTGCTACCATTCTACGTTGAAGTTTCTCTCGACAATAAACGCTCTTTCCCGCGTTGCAATTCAGAAAAACCTTTCCGTCACGTTCCGCCATGCGGAACGGGGCGTCTTTCGTCTTCAATCTGCATCTCTCCCGGCGCCGTTCAACATTTTGGTTGGCCTGCTTCGACTGAAAAGTCTAACGATCAATCAACGGCTTTCGTTGCTGCGCGTTGGAGCGGCGCTTCTTTTCGCAAACCCCGATACCGATACACGGCTGCAATCGATGACCGTTGCGCAATGGCTCGACGGGCTTCATCAATCCAAAGCAAACAAAGACTATTTATGGAATATCATTGCCATCGGGACGCTCAACGATTCTCCCGCGATTGTCTCCGCCGCGCTCTTCGTGAAAGTGCTTCAATCGGCGTTCCTGGGGAGCAAGACAGATTCATCGATGGTGATCCCGCAAGAAGGCCTGAGCGGAGTGCTGGTTGACGGAGCCCTCGATTTCTTGAAACGCCGCAACAGCGCAATTCAAGCAGAAACATCTGTTGAACGCATAGAAGTTGAGAATGGGGTTGTCACATCGGTTCTCTTAAGCTCCGGAGAAAACGTTTCTCCGCGCGCGGTCGTCGCGGCCGTTCCGTACTATGACTTGCCCAGAGTGTTTGGCGAAGCGGCATTCCGGTCATACCCTGAGTTTTCCTTTGCCGATCGGTTTGTCTCGTCGCCGATCGTAACCATTCACCTCTGGTTTGACAGGAGTTTCATGGAAGAAGAGTTTGTGGCGCTTCTCGACTCTCCGATCCACTGGGTGTTCAACAAGACGAGAATTTACAAGAAAAAAAATGCAGGCGGAGATTACCTCTCCCTGGTTATCAGCGGCGCAGCGGATTTTATCGGCCGGGATAAAGATGAGATCGTCACGCTGGCAGTGTCTGAATTGCGACGGTTCTACCCTGCGAGCGCGTCGTCGTCGGTTGTCCATTCATTGGTAGTAAAAGAAAAGCGGGCAACATTCTCGCCGCGTGTCGGAACGCAGGCTTTCCGTCCGGGGAACACAACTTCTCTGAAGAATCTATTTTTGGCGGGAGACTGGACTGATACGAAATTGCCCGCGACCATTGAAGGGGCGGCTCAAAGCGGCTATGCATGCTGCGGGTTGGTGACGGAATATTTGCGGAACACAGGCGGGAAAAAATAGGATGCGACATTTGAAAGATCACTACTCGTTCAATTTGAGAAGAGAAAGTAGATTCTCCCAAAGGGATGCCTTTGGCATTCCTCTTGCTCAGAATGGGCACTATGCAGGTTTTTTAAAAAAGCCTAAAGATTATATAGAAGAGAGAAACAAACTTTACAGCGGAAAGAACAGCCGGATCGTCGTTCCTTTTCCTAATTCAGTTTCGATTTCGATTTTGCCCTTGTGGTCGTCCATGACTTTTTTCACGATCGCCATGCCGAGGCCGGTGCCGTGCTTTTTTCCGTACGTCACGAACGGTTCGAAGATTCTCCTTTTCACTTCTTCCGGCATCCCCGTTCCGGTGTCTTTGAATTCCACTTTTACCATTCCGCCGGCATCTTCCGTTGTTACGGTGAGAGTTCCGCCGGTCGGCATTGCGTCCGCGGCGTTGCCGGCAATGTTGTAGAACGCCCGCGCGATTTTGTCCTGATCGACTTTCACTTTTCCTTTGAACATGAGATTCCGCTCGAGCTTGATATTGCGTTTCGTCAGGTCTTTTTCGATGAACGCAAGCACGCCTTCCATCACTTCGTCGAAATTCGTTTCCTGTATATTCGATGCACTCACGCCGCGGCTGAAGTCGAGAATCTCCTGCGTCATGTTGACGAACCGGTCGACCTGATGAATCATTTCGTCGGCGAGTTTTCCGGCTTCTTCGTTCCCCGATTTTTTCTTCATCACCTGCGCGTAGACTCTCAGCGTTCCCATCGGATTCTTGATGTCGTGAATAATCGTGCTCGCCATTCTCCCGACGGCCGAAAGCCGTTCATTGTTGACCATTTCCTGTGCGAGCCGCGCGTTCTCGATGGCGATGGACGCATGAATAGACAACGCGTTGATAAACTCTTCATCCTGCGTCGTGAATGGCCCCCCCTTTTTATTCAGCATCTGGAACACGCCGATAATCCTTCCGTCGCGGTTGCGCATCGGCATGCACAACATGTTGTTCGTGCGGTAGCCCGATTTTCTGTCGACATCAGGGTTAAAACGCGAGTCGTTGTAGGCGTCGGGAATGTTGATCGTTTCCCCGGTCTTCGCGACGTATCCGGACAGGCCTTTGCCGATGGGGAGGCGAATCTCGATGACCTCGGTCCCCCGAAGCGCCTTCGACCAGATTTCGGACTTCAGTTCGTCGACAACGTAGAGCGTCCCGCGGTCAGCCGAGATGGATTTGATCGCGGTTTCCAGAATGACGTCAAGAAGTTTGTCGAGGTCGAGCGTGGAGTTGACGCTTTTTGCCGCATCGATCAGCAAGTTCAGCTTTTCAACCTGCAGCTTGGAAGCTTCGAGGTTCTTTTCCAGCTCCTCAACAATAATTTCGTCCGTTGAACGGAGCCGCTTGCTGATCGCCTTCAGCAAATTCAGTGTGACGATGTGGTTCGTTTTAATCAGGTTGTCAAAATCGTGGTTGGCGATGCCCGCAACGACGGTGTTTTCAATTGCAGTGGTTCGCGCCGATCGGCCCTGGTTCTCGATGAGTTCCATCTCGCCAAAGAACTCTCCTTTTCCGAGAATGGCGAGAGGGGTTTCCATGCCGGATTTTGTGATTTTGGAGATCTTCACTCTTCCGTCAAGGATCAGGTAGAGCCGCTCGCCCCGGGTCTTCTCGTTGAAGATAATCGTACCGGCACTGAACGTCTCTTCCTTTAAAGTTTTCGCGATTGTCCGGAGGTCGTTATCGCTGATATACTTGAAAAGGGCGTTCGAACGAAGGTTCTCGATCGTCAGATTCGTGTTTTCCATGCTTGGCTTGGCGAGTTTCGGTGAAGAGTAGTTTACGTGCAAAAATTTTACGTCTGCGGAAATTTACATATTACGGCATAGAGAGTCAAGACGGAGGGATGACAGGTAGTGTTACAGTTTGAGAAATTTCACTCTCGTTCCCAAACTCAGTTTGGGAACGAGTTGCTTAACTTGTTTTTTCGTCTGAAAATATTGATCACTTGACTCACTTCGTTCCCAATCGGAGATTGGGAACGAGAAAGCGCTTGAAGCAATAGAGTCTAGCGTGAACCTGTAACACCACCGGATGACAGGCATGAATGAAAGAAAGTCCTTTCGCCGTTAGCGCCCTATTAATTAAGAAAGCAATGACTTCACTTGGTTTCAGGCTTATCGTTCGCCTTCTCCGGTGCGGGAGGCTCATTCGGCGGTTGAAAGGAGAGTATCGTAGCGTGAGCCTGCTTCAGTATTTCCCGAACGTGGTTGCTGTTGCGGCTGCTTACCTTTGCTTTCACGATGATGTTGCCGTCCTCGTAAATTCTTTCTTCGATTTCAGCAAGGTCGTGAAGCGCGGAGAGCAATTTGTGTTCGGTGTGACCAATTGAAAACGTGAGGTTGATCCGCGAGTGGTGGATCGTCTGCAGCAGCATCTCTTTCAATCCGAGAAGGTTGATTCCCCGATCTGCAGAAATGAACACCGACGGGGTGAACTGGTGCTGCAGTTCCTGCAAATGCTCCCGGTCCTGCAGCGCATCAATTTTATTGAAGACGTAGAGCGTCGGTTTGCCGGCTACTCCCAATTCCTCGAGCGTCGTGTTGACGACGCGGATCTGCTCGTCGAACTTCGGATGGCAGACGTCTATGACGTGAAGAAGGATGTCGGCTTCCACAACTTCCTCGAGCGTCCCTTTGAACGACGCGACAAGATGGTGCGGCAGTTTCCGGATGAAGCCGACCGTGTCGGAGAGAAGAATTTTGGTCGAAGGAGAAAGGACTGCCGTTCGCGTGGTAGTGTCGAGCGTTGCAAAGAGGCGGTTTTCCACGAACACGTTTGAATCCGTCAGCGCGTTGAGAAGCGTGGATTTTCCGGCGTTCGTGTAGCCGACGAGCGATACGTTGACGAAGTCCTTCCTTCCGCTCCGGCGTGTTTCTCGCTGGCGCCCGATTTTCTCGAGTTTTTCTTCGAGATGAGAAATACGCTGGCGGATCATCCGCCGGTCCGTTTCGATCTGCGTTTCACCCGGCCCTTTCGTTCCGATTCCGCCGAATTGTTTCGACAAGTGCGTCCATGCGCGGGTGAGGCGCGGGAGCAGGTACTGGAGCTGTGCAAGCTCGACCTGCGTGCGTGCCTCGTTCGTCTTCGCCCGGCTCGCGAAAATGTCGAGGATCAATCCGCTCCGGTCCAGAATTTTCCGGTTGATGCTCGTTTCCAGGTTCCGCACCTGCGCGGGAGAAAGGTCGTCGTCGAATATCACGCTTGCGATATCGTCGTCTTCCGCAATCTTTGCGATCTCCTCGACTTTTCCTTTTCCGATATAGAATGCGGGGTCGACCTTGTTCCGCTCCTGCATGATTCTGTGGATGACCGTGGCTCCGGCGGTATCGGCGAGGAGCGTCAGCTCGTCGAGGTACTCTTCTGCCTGTTTTTTATGAATGCTCCTGGTCACCACTCCCACAACGATGGCGCGTTCTTTTTGCTCTTTGATGAGATCGATCATACGAGTTCCGCCTCCGCCTTGAATAGACCCAACGCTACGCTCCTTCTTGTTTTGATTCGCGTGCAACCGCCATCTCAATCAACACGGCAATCAGAGCCGCAATGAGAAAATATTTCCACAGCTCGACGCCGAACCTGCTCTGCAAGACAACCGAGCTGAGCGATTCAGGATTTGTCACGATTGAAACGGCGCTGCCTTCGAGCCCGTACCGCCGGGCCATTTCCATAACCTCGCCGGACGCTGCCCGTTTGGCGATTGATTCAACAGGGTCCACGTTCACGGGTATCTGCACGAGCGTGTCTTTTCCCCGTGTAACGGAATAAACGCCCGGCAGCGATGAGTTGTCGATTGAAATTCCTGCGGACGAAGCGGTACCGGACGGTTGGACCGAATTCGGCTGCACCAGCGTTTCTTTTCCTTCCGGGTCGAAAATTCGGACGGTCGGGGATATGGTCTGCTGCGAGCCGATGTTTCTTTTCCTGAGTTGTGAAAGCGGAATGTCGATTCGCTCTCCCACAATGGCGGACGGGGAAGCAATCAGCAAACTTCCACCCGATGCGGCATAGAGTATTGTCTGGTACAGCAGCGGGACAAAAATTCCCTTCACCGGGAAATCCGACCATTCGGAATTTGCAGCGACGGCAAACCCAAGCATGCGGGGAGCGACCGGCCCGCCGGCAGACGGGTTGGAAATTCTTTCCCACAAGAACGGAGTTCCGTCGGAGAGCGAAATGATCGCACGTATTTCCTTCTCCGAAGCAAAACGGATCGACGTAAAAACTTTTGGAGATTCGACGCCGTTCTTTTCTTTCACCGCGCTTGCCGCCGCTTCGAACATTCCCTGAAACACCGGATGGCCGAAATCAATTTTCTCGAATGAACGGTACGCCTCCGGCGTTTTCTGCCGTTCCACCGGCATGAGCGGAGGCAGTCCGAGTTTCGGCAGCAGCAGGGCATTGTACTGATCGACGTTCAGCAAACTGCCGGGGATGAGAATGATTCCGCCTCCTTGCGAAGCGAACTGATTGAGCTGATCCGCCTGCAGCGGCGACAGGGAAGCGACGTTCGAGAGAATCACGACATCCGCCCGGACCAGCGCCGAGTATGTCAGTTGCTGCGGCGACAGCTCCGTCAACGCGATCGCTGTCGACGCTTCGTCTTCGTTATGCGCCGTGAGCGCCAGGAGAACGTATGTCGAGCTTTTCGGGTCGGATGACGATAAGAGCACGTTGACCCGTTCGGGAATGTTTACGGTGAAATAGCGGTCGTTGTCGCCGTCGAATGTGTCTTCTTCTAGTTCGACACGGCCCGAAAGAAAGCCGGCATGCTGCGGCGTTGCGATGAATTCTACAAACGAGTGCCGTCCTCCCTCAATCGTCACGCTTTTCTGCATGACCCTCGCTCCGTCCAGGAACAGATTGACAAGATGGTTTTGCACGGCCGCAATCCCGTAATTCCTCACGTCGGCCCGCACGGTAAACGGTTTTCCTTTTTGAAAGAGCGTCGGCGGGATTTCTACTTTTTCGATTCCGATGTTTTCGAACGGCTGGTCGGAAAGGGGAATGAAAAAGAGCCTGACGTTGGAATCGAAGAGTTTTTCCGTCCGGTCCGCACTTTCCGCGGCGCGCGGGTTGACGACGGTCGTTTTCTGGTTGTCGGTGAAGACGTAAATTTCTTTGTTGAAATTTTTTGACTGTTGAAGCAGGCGCGATGAAAGGCGGAGCGCGTCTTCGACGGTGCGATGTTTGTCGCTCGCTTCAGTCCTGCGGATGGCGTCGCGAAGCTGCTGAACGTCATGAGTCGGCTCGCCGATCGTAGCACGGGGAAGGTCGGAGAGCCTGATGAACAGCGCGTCGTCTCCTTCCTTCAGCATGTCGGTCAGGCTGAGGGCGGACGATTGCGCCTGCTTTAAGAACGAGCCGCGCTCGTTCCGGAGCGACATGCTGCGCGTATCGTCGAGAATGATGACGGCTGTCGTTTTGGCGTGCGTTCCGAGGCTTGCGAGCGTTCCTTTCAATGCCGGGCGCGAGAACGCAATAACGATGAACACAACGATGAGCGTTCGGAGAATCAGCAGCAGCCATTGGCGGATTTTCACCCTCCGCATTTTGCTCTTCTGCAATTCCTTGAGAAAGGTCAGGGTGCTGAATTCTATCGTCCGAAGCTTTCGAATATTCAGCAGGTGAAGAACAAGGGGAATGGCCGCCGCTGCGAGGCCGAAAAGCACAAAGGGATTAAGGAAGGTCATCGTGTCCGTTACTCATAGAAGCAGAGTGCCGAGAGGGGGATTCGAACCCCCAATGCCTTACGGCGCTAGCTCCTAAGGCTAGTGTGTCTGCCAATTCCACCATCTCGGCAAAGAGTTTCTTCACTAAAAATACGGAAATCTTGAACGAATATCAATTTCGGGTAGTGGGGTCTTTTGCTTCTCATCGTAAAAACTGATGTTCACCCTGATCCCGCCGAAAAGCGGCGGGACGCGACGGTCTCCTTCTGAGCCATAGGCTCATGCGCCTCAGGCGCAGACGCGCTTCGCTTGCTAAGGATGAGCCGTCGCGGCGGAGTCGAAGGGACCAGATTAGCATCGCTTGGTCTCCACATTCATTCAAAAGACCCCACTACCAAATTTCGCTGTTGTGCTCCATAGACCCTCCCGAGGGATGCCTTTGGCATTCGCTCCGCTCAAGGTGACCGTACGGAAGAGAAGTGGCATCAATAAAAAAAGGGACGCTCATCGCGTCCCTTTTGAAATCCGCTCGAAGTGCGAAACGGCTATAACCCCGATTGCCAAAGAGTGTTGAAATTCTTCCAGGCCTTGTAGGGAATTGCCGAAAGGTTTTTATCGCCGGCTGATTTGCCCAGCACTTGCACCGTTGGGAGTCCCGGCAAATTATTGATATTGACATACGGCACGTGCATGCCGAACGAAGCATTCATTGTTTTGATATATTGATTCGCGAGGATCCCGTATCCTTTTGAAGTGGGATGCACGCCGTCCAGGCTGAACAATCCGCCTGAAACGTAGTCGGTCTTAAACGTCTCACCGTTCACGGTTACGCCGTATAGTTTTACGTTATTAAAGAACGCATTGAAATCTACGACAGCTGCATTATTTGCGGCAGCAGTTGCGGCGATCGTGCTGTTGAAGGCGGAAATGGCTTGCTCAGTTGTCGCTTGCTCTGCAGAGTCGAGCACAAGTGCATCCGGAAATGGATTCTGGGGATGGAATCCGAACGGCTTCGTCGTGTCGATCCCTGCCGCCTTATAGCTTCCATAGAGGGCCGCGAACGGTATTCCCTGAGATGCTGCGAGATCCCGATACCATTGACCTGTTTGTTGACCAAGCAACGCTGCGTATGGTCCTCCTTCTAGGGTGATCAGAGGATCGGACTGCGGATGCGTGAAGTTCGTGTATGATGACGCTACGACCTCACCGCTTTTTTCATAGAAGAGTCCGACGACCAACGGACTGGCAGCCATTGCGCCTTTGACGCCTGCTGCGACCTTTGGTCCGATTGTGGTGAAGAAGGGAATGGCTTTGACATCAGGAATATTTCCTAAAAGGATCTTTGCATTCGGTAACGCAGTGCGCAGCGTACCCACGGCCTGGCCGTACATGCCTTGAAATACTGATGCAGGAGTTGGTCCGACAGAACCGACAATATTCTTTGATGTTCCACCGCTTGTCGCATAACCGAGCACATCGTTGTTGCCGAGCCAGAATGTTACGAGGTCGGGGTGAAGCGCGCTTGCTTGTGCGAGAATGCTAGAACCAAATGCGCTGCTTCGAAGAACCAAGCCGAAGAATGCGTTATTGCGGGGCGCACCAGCTTTCGATCCAAAATTCGTTGTGTCGAGAAAATCATAGATAATAGCACCGGGAACTCCGAGGTTGTCGTACGGCCGCGGTAGTGCCAAATTTTCCGGCGTGCCTGCCGCCGCACCGGTCGGACCGATGATTGGCCCGACGAGGTTTATGAGCTGGTACTGTGCGGCCTTGCCCGTCAGCGGGTCTGGATTGCCAGGGTCGGAGTAAAGAGGCTGCTGAAAATCTCCGAGATTTGCGCCGGCTGCTTTGAGTTGATCTGAGATCAGTTTGGGGTAGCTGTATATCTGTGAGGAATGGTACAACGCATTCGATTGGTACCCCGCCGTCAAACTATTTCCGATGGCAACGTACTTCGTCACTGTTACGCTCCCGAGGCTGGCCGACGGCCCGGAGGGGGCCGAATCGGTGCACCCGTTTGACAACAGAGCGCCAATGACGACCAACGCCGCAAAGATGAAGGTGTTCGCTTTCATTGTTCAATACTCCATACTAGTTGGACATTCATAAACTCATGATTTAGAACGTATAGCCCACGCTCACACCGATCAGGTTTGCAAGTGCGTTGTAGGTCCCATCAAATTTGGTGACGGTGTTGACAGCCTGGCGCTGGTCAAATTTCAGGAACAAGTACGAGACATCGGCGGAAATATTTTTCGTGAACTGGTAGCCGAGCCCAATGTTCACTCCGTTCCGGTTTGCATCCGGAAGGATCGGATCGACATACGCCGAGGCCACGGGTGAGTGATCGTATAAATATCCCGCGCGGATCTTGAGCGCATCCATCGTGTACTCTCCGCCAATGCGTATTATATATGTGTCGCTGTAATCTTTCGGCGAAATAACGTTCTTCGTCGGGTCGTTCTTAAAGTCAATTTCCAACTGCTTGTAGGATGACCATCCGATGTACTGGTAGTCCGCTTCAACTTCCAATTTCGGCGATACTTTGTAGGCCAGGCCGGCGAATCCTGTTGCAGGGAGCGTTAACGACGAGGTCACATTGTCGTTCACGACGTTCACGAGCGGCATCGGCGGGTTGAATGTTGCCGACCCCGATGCGCTGAGTTTTACCGATGAACGGTACGAAACGCCGGCGCTGATGTCGGGAGTGATTTTATACAGGATGCCCGCATTAAACCCGTATGCTGCTTTTGAAGTCATGTCAATTCCCACCTGCGTATCCGTGTTGATCACATTTTCCTCTTGCTGCAGTTTCACGGTCCCCGTTACGATGCTCAATCCCACGCCGATCGAAAGCTGGTCGCTGATTTTATAGGCGACGGTCGGTGTGTAATAAAATGATTGAAGGTCTACTTTCGTCGTAATGTATTTTCCGACCCAGTTCGACGGCCATTCTGTGCCAAGGCCGTACGGGTTCATGACGCCAAAGCCGACATGGAGGTTGTCCGTCACGGGATACGTTGCGTACATGCCGATAGGCGTGAATGTCTGATTAACCATTTTCGTTTCGTTTTTTATCGCGGGGTCGTTCGCATCGGCGACGGGTCCGTAAAAGGAAACTTGCGGCATGATGAACGTCGTTCCGAGATAGATCTCTGCCTGCGATTGAAACCCAAGTCCCGCGGGATTGAAATAGATTGCGGAAGGATCCGACGCGCGGGCTGCAAACGCGCCGCCTTGTGCCATCGCTCTTGAGCCAAACTCGTTCAACTGAAACCCTCCTGCAAAAGCAATTGCATTTCCCAGGATCGCAGCGACGCACAGACAGGCTGTGTGAAGGGTCATTCTTTTCAAGGTAACCTCCTTCTGAAAATATGTCTCGTTCGGTTAGTTATTTCGTTGCTCTAGATTGAGGTAATGTGCGTGTGTTATAGACTGTAGCGCTATAAAAGGTGGGTCAATTATAGCACTCTCAATTGTTAAAAGCAAGGGATGGCGGCGGGTTAATATGAAAACCTTCCAATGGACAAAAAGGCGCTGCTCTACAAACCATTATTCACTCTCGTTCCCAAACTCAGTTTGGGAACGAGTTGCTTAACTTGTTTTTTCGTCTGAAAATATTGATCACTTGACACACTTCGTTCCCAATCGGAGATTGGGAACGAGAAACAATTTTTCCAGGTTCAATCCATCCTATTGCCTAATTCGGAGTGTGTCGAGCCTATACGCAGACTTAGAAATTCTTGCTCTTGAATTCCCGGTAATATCCGTTTGCGTCAGCAGTAGCATTCAATATCATTTTCACCGGACCGATTCCCGGGGCGAACCAGTATGTCGCAAGCGGGATGTCGGGGTCTCCCGAAACCAGCCCGTCAACGAGAATATTTTTTGTGATCGCCAGCCGGTAGGTGAAGAAGGTATGACCTGCGACGGCAAGAGTTTCCTGGTCGGCGTAATGGCCGACTATTCTTAATTCGACCTTCGATGATCCGGTCCCGATGCTGTCGTCGAATGCCTGCCAATATGCGGTGATACCGTCTTCGACATCGCCGACCAAAACCCACGTAAGAGTATCCGTTCCCTGGAAGGCGACGTTCTGCAGGAATGAAAAATTCGATGAGCCGGTCGGCGGAGTTCGCAGGACGTAAAGGGAATTTACCGAGGGCGACGGAGCTGTCGTCGAATCTATGACAAGGTTCGACGTTCCACCGAGCGGTGATGTTGCGCTGTTTGATGCGACGGTCCAGCTTGCTGCGTAGACGGATCCGGTTGACGAATCGTTAACGTCCGTTCCTGCCGTCCGTACGAAGCCGGTGTAGGTTATCGTGTGTCCTGCCGTCAGCGGGAAAAGGTCGTCGGTGATGGGAGTGATTGTCGGCGAAACGGCGGTGCTGCTGCTTTTTTTGCAGCCGGCGGCAAATATTATCAAAACGGCTAGAGCAAGTGCCAACAGGATTGTCGCCGTTTTTTGAAGTCGATGCATGAAATCTCCGTAGTGTGAAATAGGAAAAAAATGTCCGGTTACTCTTAG
>Ga0265323_10001087_pt1 | contig 14071 bp, 12 predicted proteins | sample 41225metaG_FD_193580 | JGI IMG/M metagenome (GOLD analysis project Ga0265323, IMG submission 193580) | Rhizosphere microbial communities from Carex aquatilis grown in University of Washington, Seatle, WA, United States - 4-12-25 metaG | ecosystem: Host-associated > Plants > Roots > Rhizosphere... | reverse complement strand
CAGCAGCAGACAAACAAACAAACGGCGAACAAAAACAAACGCACCAGATTTCACTGGTTACGCGTTTTCGCAAACATTTAAACGGATAATTGCCGATGTACCAATGTCGCATTAAACAAGTTCACCACTTCAATTCCGGCAGCCGGCGGGCGACCTCCTCGGCGTTGGCGCGGCTGTTGAACGCGCTGATGCGGAAATAGCCCTCGCCTTTCGAGCCAAAACCGCTGCCGGGCGTGATGACCACATTGGCTTCGCTCAAAATCCGGTCGAACGCCTGCCAGCTTGTGACGCCTTTCGGTGCCTTCACCCAGATGTAAGGCGCGTTCACACCGCCGAAAACTTTCAGTCCGGCCTGCTTCGCGCCTTCGCGCAACACTTTCGCATTGTCGAGATAATGCCTGATGAGCGTCTGCACCTGTGCCTTGCCGTCGGGCGAGTAAAGCGCCTCCGCCGCGCATTGCACGATGTAACTCACGCCGTTGAACTTTGTCGTCATGCGCCGCAGCCAGAGCGGGTGCAGCGGCTGGAATGCGCTGTCCTTCGTCTGCGCGTTGAGCGATTTGGGCACCACGGTGAACGCGCAGCGCACGCCGGTGAACCCGCCGTTCTTCGAGCAACTGCGGAATTCGATGGCGCACTCGCGTGCGCCGGGAATCTCGTAGATCGAATGCGGCAGATTGGCGTCGGTGATGTAGGCCTCGTAGGCCGCGTCGAACAAAATGACGGCCTTGTGCTCCAGCGCGTATTTCACCCACGCTTCGAGCTGCGGACGATTGGCCGCCGCGCCGGTCGGGTTGTTCGGCGAACAAAGATAAATTACGTCCACATGCCGCTTGGGCGGTTCGGGAATGAAGCCGTTGCCGGGTTTGCACGGCAGATAAACGAGTTTCGCGTAAGTGCCCGCGTCGTTGGCCTCGCCGGTGTGGCCGGCCATCACGTTCGTGTCCACATAGACCGGATAAACCGGGTCGCTGACGGCGATTTTGTTTTTGTGGCCGAAAATGTCGAGGATGTTGCCCGTATCGCATTTGCTGCCGTCGCTGACAAAAATTTCATCATCGGCCACGTCGCATCCGCGGTCGCGGAAATCATTTTGGGCGATGGCGGCGCGCAGCCATTCGTAGCCCTGTTCCGGGCCGTAGCCCTTGAACGTTTCGCGCACGGCCATTTCGTCCACGGCCTTGTGCATGGCCGCGATGGCGGCGGGCGGCAGCGGTTCGGTCACGTCGCCGATGCCGCAACGGATGAGGCGTTGGGCGGCTTCGGGATTCGCGTCGCAAAACACCTTCACGCGCCGGCTGATTTCAGGAAACAGGTAGCCGGCCTTCAGTTTGAGATAATTGTCGTTTAGCAATGCCATAAAACCGAAGTCCGCAAATTAGACGACCGGCGGACGCTAATCAAGAAACCGTTCAAGCGAACAGCCTGTTCAAAAATCTTTCTTTGTAGGAGACGAGGTGACGAGTCTCATATTTCTTCGGTTTCTAAAAGACAAGTTAGAGACTCCTTACGTCGTCTCCTACTTTTTTAACGAGCCGCTAACCGGTGGGGCGAGGCTCCTGACGAGCCGCCGTTACTTCGTTGTTTTAAATCAAAGCCGGCTCGCGATGACGCTCGTCCCACCACAACATTCAACCCTCACGCCACTGCAACTGTTTTACCTGCGCGTATTCGGGATGCTGCGGGTCGAGGCTGCGCAGTTCAAATTCCGCGCCGTCGCGCGCGAGCGTGGCCCGCACCCAGCCGCTCGGACGGCCTTCCTTGAAGACGAAACCCGTTGGCGGCAGATTGACGAGCTGCACGCCGCTCGCGTGCTGCTCCACATGCCAGTTGTGCGTGTGCCCGAAGATGAACGCTTTCACCTGCCGATGCCGCGCGAATATTTCCTCAAACGCCGCCGAATCTTTCAAGCCCGTCGTGCCGCCTGGAGGCTGCAAGTTGTGATGTCCGACGAGGATTGCCGGTTTGTCCGGCCGCGCGGCGAGTTCGCGCGCCAGCCAGTCGAGCTGCGCCACACCCAATTCGCCGGGCGCGATGTCGGTGACATCCAGCGAATCGAGCAGAAACCAGTTCGCGCGGTCACTGGCAAAAACCGTGGCCTGCCGGTGTAACCTGGAACTTTGCTTCGTCACATCGCGCGGGAAAGCCTGCCAGAAATTTTCACGCTCATCGTGGTTGCCGAGGGAAAGATGAATGGGCGCCAGCGCGCGGACAGGTTCGATCAACTTTCCAAACGTCGCATAATCGCCCGGCAGGCCGGATTCAAGTGCGAGGTCACCGTTCACGATGACCGCGGCGGGCTTCGCCGGCCACGCGGCAAGTTCGCGCACACAGGCGGCGAGATTGTCCGCCATGTTGACATTGCCGTGTTTCAACGTGGCATCCGCGGCGATGTGCGTGTCGGAGAAAAAAGCGAAGGTGTGCTTGTCCCGCGATTTGCCGAACAGCCCGGCGTAACTTTTCGGAGAGGCGAGTTCCACGAACCCCAAACCCACACCCGCCCGCCCGGCGCGTTTTAGAAATTCACGACGCGTGAGTTGCGGCAGCGTGGCGGGCATGGGGCGAGCATAAATAAATTGTCCGCACCGTTCAATCGGCTTAATTTTGTGTTCATGCCAAAGGCGAAGCACTTCAAAGCGGGGATATTTGTTCAGAGCAAACCGGTCGCTGAACTTGCCAGCCTTGCCCAGCTTCTCGCCAGCGCGGTGGTAAATTTGCCCTCATCCGGCTGCGCCACCTTCTCCCATCCGATGGGAGAAGGAATATATTTATTGGATATTTAACCCAGGGCGGCTCTCGCTGCGCTCGTTTGCCCTGGGCTATTATCTCTTGCGCTTTCAGCGCATTTCGATTGGGAACATCCGTGTCAATCCGTGTTCATCTGTGGTAAAAAAACTCAAAGCAAAATCCCCGCGAGGCAGGCGGTCATGTAGGCGGCGAGCAGGCCGCCGCACATCGCGCGGAAACCGATTTTAGCCATTTCGCTCCGGCGTTCGGGCGCGAGCGAGCCGATGCCGCCCACCTGGATGGCGATGCTCGCGAAGTTCGCGAACCCGCACAGCGCATAAGTCGCAATGGTAAAACTCCGGGGATCGAGTGCGAGGGTCTTCGCGTTGGCCGTGAGGTCGAGGTAGCCGACAAATTCGTTCAGCACGACGCGTTCGCCGAGGATTTGGCCGACCTTGACGCAATCGTGCGCCGGCACGCCCATGAGCCAGGCGAACGGCGCATTGATCCAGCCGAAAATCGTTTGCAGCGTGGCCGGATGGCTGACGCCGAGGTGCGCTTGCGGCCATGTGACAACATAATTCGCCAGCGCAATCATGGCGATGAACCCGATGAGCATGGCGATGACGTTCAGCGCGAGATTGAAACCATCGCCGGCGCCGCGGCAGATGGCGTCAATAGAATTGGCCGTGGTGCGCGGCACGGTGGCGGGCGCGCTGGCGGCGGTTTCGCTTTTCTCGGTTTCCGGCAGCAGGATTTTAGCAATCAACAACGCGGCGGGACAATTCAACACCGACGCCGTGAGCAGGTGTCCGGCGGTGTTGGGGTAGCCGGCGCGGAAGCCCATGTTCGCGTAAACCGCCGCGACCCCGCCGGCGATGTGCGCCATGCCGCAGACCATGATGGTCATCAATTCGCTGCGCGTCAGGCGCGGGACGTAGGGCCGGATCATCAGCGGCGCCTCGGTCTGGCCCATGAAAATGTTGGCGCAGGCGGAAAGCGTTTCGCTGCCGCTGGTGCGCATGATCTTGCGCATCACCCACGCGACGGCGCGCACGACGCGTTGCAAAATGCCCCAGTGGTACAGCAGCGACGAGATGCATGCGACGATGATGATGGTACCGGTGACCAGGACGGCGAAAATTACCGCGTTGCCAGGTCCGAATTTATCCGCGAGCAGACTTTCGTCCGCCAGCGGGCCGAAAACAAACTTGCAGCCTTCGTTGGAAAATTGGATGAGTTTCTGAATCACCTTGCCGGCGAAATCAAACAGCGCCCCGCCCCACGGCGTTTTCAAAATCAACAGGGCCAGGGTGAATTGCAGGCCGATGCCCCAGACGACTGTCCGCCACGGAAACAGTTTCCGGTTGTAGGAAATCGCCCAGGCCACTGCGATCATCGTGAACCAGCCCAGCAGACTGATGAATTTCAGTTCCATGAACTATTTGTGGCAGAAGGCCTCGTTGACGCGCTGGCAGGCCTGTTTATAGATGTGCGGGTGCAAAACGCCGACGAACGGCAGGTTCCGGTAGCGTTCCGCGAAGTCGAGGCCGTAACCCACGACAAAGAAATCCGGAATCTCAAAACCGACGTAGTTTGCCTTCACGTTTTCACTGCGGCGGGAGGGTTTGTCCAGCAGCACGCAAATTTTAATCCGGCGCGGCTTGAGCACGCGGATTTTTGGCAGCACCCGGCTCATGGTTTTGCCGGTGTCGAGAATGTCGTCCACGAGCAGCACATCGCGCCCGCGCACATCCAGGCGCAACTCCTTCGTAAAAACCAAATCACCCGATTCCGTGCCTGCGCCATAACTCGACACGCCCATGAAATCCAGACGCAACGGCAGTGACAGGTGTCGGACCAAATCCGCCAGAAACATGACCGTGCCGTTCAGCAGCGACACCACAACGAGTTCGCGCCCGTGAAAATCGCGCTCGATTTCGCGGGCCAGTGTTTTGATGCGGCGGGCAATTTGCTCGTCGGTGATGAGGATGCGCTCCACTTCCTTGCGCCAGCGCGGCGGGACATTTCTTGCGGATATTTTTAGTTTGGCAGCCACGGCGTTCAATTCAAATGTGTTTGGAATCGTGTTCGTCCTTCTGGGTGTAACCGCTGTCCTGCCGCTTGAAATTCACCTCGTTCTTTTTGACGTAAGCGGCGAACACGTCGTCGGCACTCATACCCAGCACCTGCGCCAGGCTGATGAGGAAATGAAAAAGATCAACCACCTCGACCCGCGCGTTCTGGTCGTCGAATTTCTGATATTTCGCCCACCATTTCCACGGCACGCTGTCGGTGAGTTCGGCGATTTCCTGCGTCATGGCGCGGCAATAATTCAAAATCCATTTGGTTTTTTCCACCTCGCTCATGCCGTCGGTTTTGACGCCGATGCGTTCGTTGAGGGCCTTTTGCATGCGGAACAATTCGCGGAATTGGTCGGTTTTTTCCATGCGCCAAGCATTTGTTGGCGGCCGGCGGGATGCAAGCCGAAAACGCGGGTCTGAAACGTAAAACGTAAAACGTGAGGCATGAATTTTTTCAGTCGCGTCGCACGTTTCACGTTTCACGTTTCCCACCCCGCCTCACTTGCCGCTTGTCACTTGTCGCCCGACCACCTATAAAAACTTCATGCCAACGTTTCTGACCCAGGGCGGCCCGGTGATCTGGCTGATTATGCTCGCCGCGGCCATTGCCCTCGCCACCTTCATCGAGCGCGTGCTCTATTGCCACCGCTCGCAAATCAATTCCGCCGAATTCCTCAACGGCGTCCGCACCGTGCTCAAGCGCGACAACGTCGTCGAGGCCATTTCCATCTGCGACGCCACGCCCGGCCCCGTCGCGCGCATCGTCAAAACGGCGATTCTCAACCGCGACCGCGGCCGCGATCGCGTGCGCGAAGCGGTCGAGGAAGCCGGCCTCATCGAAGTGCCGCGACTCGAAGAGAAATTGAATCTGCTCGCCACCATCGCCCAAATCGCGCCGCTGCTGGGGTTGCTGGGCACCATCATCGGCTTCATGGATATTTTCAGCCAGATGCAGGAAGCCGGTTTGTATGCGAACTTTGGGCAGATTTCCCACGGCCTCTGGCGGGCGCTCATTTGCGCGGCCGCCGGCATCGCCGTGGCCATTCCCGTCCACGCCGGTTACAACTATCTCGTCAGCCGCATCAATAAAATCGTCCTCGACATGGAACGCGCCGCCGCCGAAATCGTCAACATTGTCACCGAGAACGGAAACGGCCATTCCATATAATGACGCGGATGGCACGAATTTTCACCCATGACCCATTTAATGCAACCATCGGTACGAATCCGTGAAATTCGCGTCCGGTTTTTTCCGGCATGAAATTTCCACGCAATTCCCGGCTGCTGCGCAGCCCGTTTGACCTGGCGCCGTTCGCTGCGGTTTTGTTTTTGCTGGTCATTTTCCTGATGCTCGACGCGCTCGCGCCCATATCCGGCCTGCCGCTGCGATTGCCGGTGGCGGACAACCTGCCCGGGACCGACAAACCGACCGTCACCGTTGCCGTGGATGCCAATGGACGGTTTTATTTCGCCAATCAAATTGTCACCGAAGCCAAATTAAAATCGGCTCTCACCAATGCCGTCCAAAAATCCCGCGAACCGCTCACGCTCGTCATTCAGGCCGACAAAGCCGTGACTTACGGCCAGTTCATCCATCTGACGCTGCTCGCGCACGACGCCGGCATCCAAAATGCGCTGCTCGCGACGTTGCCGCGTGCCGTCAGCGCGCCCGCCGGGCCATGAACGCCGCTTCCGCCGAACCGCATCCGACCGGACTTGCCGGGACGACCCGGGGTGCGCCGGAGGCTCCGCCGAGGCGGGAACCGCAAGGCAAAAGCCCGTGGACGCGCGGCCGGTGGTTGACGCTTATCGCGCTGGTTTTCGCCGCGCATGTCGCCTTGCTTTTCGTATTCGGCGGGCGAAAAGAGATTGTCCCGCGCGCGGTGACCAACGTCCCGGCACTCAAACTCGCGGACGATTCCAGCGAATGGCTCGCGTTGAACGACCCCACGCTTTTTGCGCTGCCGCATCAGAAGGACTTTGCGTCCGCCATCGGGCTGCAAACGGCCGCTTCGACACAACCATCGTTCCGTTGGACCGAACCGCCGCGCTGGCTGCCATTGTCCGCCGATGATTTGGGACTGGCGTTTAATCAATTCATGCAGACCAATCATTTCGCGGGCTTTGAACTGCAATTAAAACCGCCGCTTAATCTCAGCGCGCCCGGGTTGCCGATTGAACCCGCGCTCGCGCAAAATTCCACGTTGCGCGTCGAAGGCGAACTGGCCCCGCGACAGTTGCCTTCGCCCATCAACCTGACGAATTGGCCGTATGCGAACGTGATTGCGCCGAGCAAGGTGCAGGTGCTCGTGGATACGGCGGGCAACGTCGTTTCCACTGTTCTGCTCCCGCCCGACAGCGGTTTTGCCCCCGCCGATCAATATGACCAGGCCGACCAGCGCGCGCTCGAACTCGCCCGCGCCATGCGCTTCACCCCGTCACCGCACCTGACCATTGGCCGGATGACTTTCAACTGGCACACCGTGCCGCCACCTGCCACGAACTCGCCCGCCGTATCACCGTAGCATGAGCATTCCCGCGCTGATTGTGATTTACGTGGCCCTGCTGCTTGGCGCGCTGTGCGGTCTGGGGATCTATTCCGAAATGCGCCGCCGCCGCTTTGGACCAACCCATACGGAGGACCGGATTTTCCGCTGCCAGACTTGCGGCTACGTCTATACCGACGACGCGGACGTGGACCGCTCGCGCTGCATTCAATGCGGCAAACTGAACGAGCCGATTGTGTTTTAGCAGCGCCAAAGGCACGGGTGTGGCGCGCCGGCGGTGCAGAAATAATTGCAGCCTTTGCTGAGGCGTGAGCGGCAGGAAAATCGGCTTCAAAAGCGTGCTGGACAGAAGTTTAACCGTAAAACACACTGTCGGCCATGCAAATGGATAGACTGCACAACGGGGCGTCCATTATCTGTTAGGCCGCTTCGCACGTCATGAAACGATGGCTCATAATTATCGGTGCGATACTCGCCGTCAGTGTGGTGGCTTTCATTGCCACACTTCCAGCCGCCAAGCGTCATGCCGAGTCGCTGAATTGCAGGAGTCAAATGTACGGGATTCTTTTTGCTGCCACGTTGTGGTCCGCTGATAACGGTGGTCGCCTGCCATCTGATTTCCTTTCAATGACGAATGAATTGAGTTGGCCGAAGATTCTGGTTTGTCCCAGTGACCATTTGCACCGGGTGGCGACGAGTTGGGTTTCATTCACCACGAACAATAGCAGTTACGAGATTGTTGCACCGGGAATATCCAAGACCGACACCAATGTTGTTTTTTTGCGTTGCAAGATTCACGGTTATGTCGGTTACTCCGATGGCAGGGTGCTAGATGATTCCGGCAGAGTGCTCGTGAAGGGTCGGTTATGAAAACGTGGTCTAACAAGAGGATAGACTGCAAGTCCATTTCGGTTCACTTTCAACAATTCTATCCTGTCACGTGGAGGAAAATCCCAAAGGGATTTCATCATTCAGCGCAGCGTTGACACGATGGAATCGTGGCTACGCTGGGTGACAAACCAAAATGAAACCAACCCCATCGGGGTTGCATCCGAATCTTCCGCGATGATCCAACCCCGTTGGGGTTGAAATATTATTTGAACCCGAACTCCGAAGCGACCGGCCGAAAGTAGCGGCGACGCCTCGTCGCCACAGGGTGATAGCGACGCCCCCGTCGCATTTTTTCCGGCAGCGGCATAATCGCCGCCACAACTGGCGACGAGGGCGTCGCCGGCACCTTTCTGCGACGAGGCGTCGCAGCTACGCTCAGGCCGGCTTCGGAATTCGGGTTGAATGCAAACCCAATGTAGCTCCTTCGTCGCAACCTTGGGCTGTATGATTGAATCCTGTCGGGATTCTGATTTTCCGACTAACTTCCCGTCTTCAATTCCACCACGTCGTGCGGGGCGGCTTCGCGCATGCCGGCGGGGCTGACGCGGATGTAACGCGCCTTGTCGCGGAGCTGTCCGAGATTGGCCGCGCCGAGATAACCCATGCCGGATTGGATGCCGCCGATGAGTTGCGCCAGCACGCGATCCACCGAGCCGCACGCCTCCTTGAGCGCCTCGACGCCTTCGGGCGCAACTTTCTGCGTCGGGTTCGCAGCATGGCCATAGCGCGCCGCCGAGCCGGATTTCATCGCCGCGAAACTGCCCATGCCGCGATATTGCTTGTAAAGTTTCCCGCCAATTTCCAGGACGTCGCCGGGCGCTTCGTTGCAACCGGCAAAAATGCCGCCGCAAATCACCGCCTGCGACAGCGTCAGGGCCTTCACAATGTCGCCGGATTTCACAATCCCGCCGTCGGCCAGAATGGTGACTTTTTTCTTCACCGCCGCGCGCGAACCAACATAAAGCGCCGTCATCTGCGGAATGCCCACGCCCGCGACGATGCGCGTGGTGCAAATGGAACCCGGCCCCTGCCCTACTTTGATGGCGTTGGCACCGCACTCAGCGAGATACTCGACGCCCGCCGCGCTCGTCACGTTGCCGGCGATGATGGGCAATTTGGGAAACGCGTCGCGCAACACGCGAACGGTGTCGCCCACACCCCGGCTGTGGCCGTGCGCGGTGGAAACCGCCACAACATCCACGCCGCGTTCCACCAACCCGCCGACGTGGGTCAGAATGCGTTCGCGGTCGAGTTCGCCAAAGGCATTGCGCGTGGCCGAAACCGCCGCGCCGCAAATGAGATGAAAGCGCGCGTCGCGGGCCGGTTTGAACTGCGCGCTGCGTTCCTGCGTGATGCGCTCGATGTCGCTCATCGTGAACAGGCCGCGCAGGTTGTCCTTGTCATCCACGACGAGCAGTTTGTGAATGCCCAGATGTTCGTTGAAAAATTTGTCGGCGCGCGCGATGGGATCCTTGCCGAGTTCTTTTTGGGTGATGGTGTGGACCTGGGCGCGGGGTGTGAGGGCGTCGGCAACTTTGCGCTTGGCGTAGCGCGGCTTGACCACGTGGCCGGAAAGCAGCCCAACGAGTTTGCCCTTGTCATCCACGACGGGAAAAGTGCTGAAGCCGAATTTTTTCTGCTCAATCAAGGCCAGCACATCGCCGATGAGCTGGCCGGGCGCGACCTGGATCGGTTCCTGAATCAGACCGTGAACGTGATTTTTGACGCGGCTGACCTCGGAAAGCTGCTGGCGCTCCGGCATGTTGTAATGGATGAGGCCGAGCCCGCCGTTGGCCGCCATGGCAATGGCCATGCGCGATTCGGTCACGGTGTCCATGTCGGATGAAATGACCGGGATGTTGAGACGCAGATTTTCCGCGAGCTGCGTGTCGAGCTGCGTGTCGCGCGGAAGAATCTCCGAATACAGCGTCGCCAGCGTGACGTCGTCGAAGGTCAGGGCGAGCTTGTTGTTCGCAGGGAAAAATTGATCCGCCGGTTGGTAGAACGGATCGTCGAAACCGGAATTACGCGTGGCTGCCATGTCGGAAAATGAAGCATGACCGCCGGCTTTGGCAAGACAATTTCTGAAATCAGGTCTGCGGTTTGGTCGGCGGCGGAACTCGCACGCCCAGCCGATTTGAAGGGTCGGATTCAACCGCCTTTCCGCTGAGGAGATCGTTGATCACATTGATCAATTGCCCGGGCGTGCAACTCGATTTCAGCAAGGCCCTTTCCGCGCCGATGGCCGCCGCTTCCTGCGCCAGCCGGGTCATGTGGGCGTTGGACAGGATGATCACCGGGGTATCCTGCAGGGCGGGAGTGGAACGGATGTACTTAAGGACATCAACCCCGTTGAGTTTGGGCATCATCAGGTCCAGCACGACGACGTCGGGTTTCATCGCGGCCAGCATCCTCACCGCCACCAAACCATCTCCCGCCACTTCGACGCCGAATCCCTCGCGCAAAAGCTTCGCGCGATACACCTGGACCACCACCGTGTCATCCTCAACGAGGAATATAGTTGTCATGGCCGAATCTGCCCGCCGCTGAACCCTTTTCTCCCGAAGCGTTCACAACTATAAATCGGTCACTCACGATTGGAAAGAAAAAAGGAGGCTGCGCAAGGTGAGGGCACACCGCTTTTTCCATCAAGCCGGATTCAGTCCAGGGTCGTGAACCGGCAGCGTAAAATAAAAGGTGGCGCCGCAGTCGGGATTGTTCTCCGCCCAGATCCGGCCCTTATGCGCCTCCACAATCGAACGGCTGATGGATAATCCCAGGCCCAAGCCTTCCCGCTTGGAACTGCGGAACGGTTCAAACACATTAGCGAGCCGGTCAGGGCTAATGCCGGTTCCGGTATCGCTGACTTCGACCCGGATCGAGGCGTCATCCAGTTGCCGGGTGCGGACGACGACCATGCGCCGGTCCTCCGGGGTATCCTTCATCGCGTCGAATGCGTTCAGCACGAGATTCAACATCACTTGCTGCAACTGGGCGTTGTCACCGTTTGCCGGGCGCAGCTTCGGATCCAATTCGAGCGCGATCCGAACCTTGCGATTCAGCATGTCGCTGTGAAGCAGCCGGACGATGTCCGTAATGACGCGGTTGAAGTCCAGCAATTCCAGACGGGGCTCATCCTTCCTCACGAGCGCGCGCATCTGGCGGATTACCTCGCCCGCGCGTTTGGTGTCCCGGGCGATGTCTTCCAGCGCGCCCCGGACCTCGGCCAGGTCGGGAGTCGCGGCGGCGAGGAATCGCGAGCCGGCCTGGGCGTTGCTCAGGATGGCGCTGAGCGGCTGGTTCAACTCGTGCGCGAGCGACGCCGTCAGCACGCCCATCGTGGACACGCGCGAAAGGTGGGCCAGTTCATTGCGCTGCTGACCGAGCGCCAGTTCCGACTGCTTGCGCGCGGTGACATCCGTGTCGGCGCCGCGGTAGCCGGTGAGATTCCCGTCCGCATCCAGCACCGGAGTTCCGCTGGTCTCCAGATGCACGATCTTTCCGCTCTTGCTGACATTAGGATTGGGAAAATCCCGGAATGCCTGCCGGCCGGCAAACACCTGGAAGGCGGCGGCCTTCCGCTCCTCGCGGATCGACGGGACAAACAGATCGTAGAAATGCTTCTTACCCACCAATTCTTCTGCCGTGTACCCCAGGGTTTTTTCCACCGACGGGCTGGCGTAGGTGTAGAGGCCCTCCGCGTTGACCTCCCAGATGAACTCGCCGGCGGTCTCGGCCACCTGACGGAACCGTTGCTCGCTTTCTTTAAGCGCCTGCTCGGCGCCCTTGCGCTCGGTGATGTCAATCGCCGCGCCCAGCATCCGGGCCGGCTTCCCGTTCGCGTCCGGATACAGCCGGCCCCGGGCCGCGATCCAGCGCTGGGTGCCATCCGGCATAACCGCGCGGAATTCCCCCGCGTAATCGCCCAGGTTCTCCAACGCGCGTTGCAACCCGCGTTCCACCATATTGAGGTCGTCCGGATGGATTCGCTGGACGACCTTTTCAAAAGTGACGGTCGCATCGGGTGCGAACCCAAACAGGCAGCGCCACCGCTCCGAGGTCCAGACCCGGCTGCGGGTGATGCTCCACATCCAAACGCCAACCCCCGCCGCCTCCGCGGCCATGGTCATCCGCTCCTCGCTCTCCCGAAGATCGTCCGACAATTGCGCGGCCCGGCGCACGTCAATGCTCATTTCGCATGCCATCGCCCCGATGATGCCGACAAAGAACAGGCTGGGCGTGAGCGGCGTATGAACGACTCCCCAGAACGTCAGCACCACCTGCACAACGCCCGCCACGACGAAGAACACGATGGCCCCGGCCAGCAGCCGCGCCTGCCACCGGTCGCCCCGCCGCCACACGGCCAGCATGGCGTCCACCACAAAGATTACGAGCAACAGGAAACTCACCTGGCCGACCAGCATCCAGGGGTTGGGCACGCCCTCGGCCACGGAGATGGATTCACAGAGGAAGCGAATATGCCGCAGAGCGGTGATCTCCCGGTAATTGAGATTCGGTGTGAAGATAAAATCAAGGATGAGCGACAGTGTGCGCACGCCGCAGACCGCCCACGCGAGCCACAGTCGCCCGGCTTTTAAATAAACCCGCACGAAGCCGACGAGCGATACGATCAGCACCCAACCCGGCACATGGAACCACCTCAAGGCCAGACCGAACTCCCCAACCGTCTCCGCCCGCATCATCCACAATTCACCGGCCGCCATGCCCGCCACCGCCATCGCGGCCGATGCGAAAGCAAGGCTGGCCCACACCGCGCGGTTCCGGCACCAGACCAGCAAATGCAGTGCTGCCAGCGTGAGACACGCGGACGCGACCATGGACCAGATGATGGTGACCCAACTCATGAAGTGATGGAGGGCCAACGATTGAACCCGGCCCGGCAATGGTTCCACGATTTGGCAGGCAGCAGCCAGGCGGCGTTACGGATCCGGCGGAGATGTTGCCCCGCGCGATGGAAATTCCCGTTGGCCATTTTCGGTGGCGAGATTAGCAAAGGCCGTCCCCCCGCGCCAAGCCGGGAAATTGAAACGTCGGCGGGATATCTTTGTGCAAGGCTGGATTCCAACCGCCCGGGACAAGTTTGCAATTGAGGGAAACTGTTGAAAATCGAAGCCGCAGATTTCACCGCGGCGCAAACTGTCTGCAGGCTGCCGTGTCCTCCGCCAACCGGGGTGGCGTCAATTCGACGTTCTCTGAATCGGCGGAGGAAGTGTTGGAGTACACAGAGCAATTTTCTTCGTCATGAATGGTGAACCTGTCCGGCTCACTCGCGTTAGCGAGTAGTGGGCGACCCGTCTGATTGGTGCGGCAGAAGCTTTTATTGATGAGCGCATTGCTTTGGGACGCGTCGCATCTTCGCTTGCCGAATTTACAAAGAAATCGGGGTTGTCAGACATATCAGCGGATTTCAGTTGTTGAGACTTCGTGGCAAAGTTGTTCGGGTTTGGCAACCTTTATCCTGAGTCTGCACGAGTCAGCTCGCTTGTCATTTTGGGGGGACAAAACTGCTTGCCTGCCCCGGGGTTTTGATAGCGTTGCCTTATCCAGGTTGTGAATAACATGTGAACAGCTTGTGAATATTTTCCCTCATTGGCTTCCTGCACGGCATAAGAATTGCGGCAAATTCGCGTTTACGTTTGATGTTGTCCTAAAAATATGCATGAGCATGAGGTGTTATAACCTGAATCGTTCGTCATTTTGGCTTTGGCGGCGTGGCTGGGGGGGGGTTTTTGTCTTTTTTCTGCTGGTCTGGGTTCGGGAAGCTGCGGCACAAAATTATTTGCTGCGCTATGGCAATACGGCTGCCGGCGCGGTGACGTTTACCGGCGACACGCTGGGTCT
>Ga0265323_10001085_pt1 | contig 14078 bp, 14 predicted proteins | sample 41225metaG_FD_193580 | JGI IMG/M metagenome (GOLD analysis project Ga0265323, IMG submission 193580) | Rhizosphere microbial communities from Carex aquatilis grown in University of Washington, Seatle, WA, United States - 4-12-25 metaG | ecosystem: Host-associated > Plants > Roots > Rhizosphere... | reverse complement strand
GACCGTAATAATGCTGAATAACGGATTCTCCATAATTTCCTTTCCTATTATGCTATTGACCCCAACTTTTTCCGACTATGGCTATCGAAGACCTCGAATCGCCTTTCCACAAAAGCGAACGGTTGCCCAGTTGTGAGTAATTGATCTTCAGCTCATTAGGAATACGGACGTACCCGTCGAACGTAAAAGTTTGTAACAACTATCCCATAGAGACTTGCGCGAGCGATGAAACACCGGCAATCTATTGAATTCCTAAGAGAGACAACGGCAGATACTTCCCCTGCTTGCCGATGACCACCGAAGGATAGGCAGGGCTTGTTTGAACCAGAAGAAAAACAGCTCAATAGCCTCGCATTCCACACAGCGGACTCAAGAAATTTGCGCGAGATTATTTACCGACCACTGACAACCCCTTAACTGCACAGTCTTAGAATCTATCTACTTATCCAAAACGTTAAATCCAAAGTCGATCCCAAATCCTCTTTAGCGCAATATAAACGAACGGGCCATGTTATCCCGCGTCAATGCGTTCTTCCTTCCGTCGATTGCACTAAAAAAGGACGTGCCTTTATAAATATAAAAAATAGATAGCAACGCTATCCCACGGGTGGTTTCGTTAGAACTGCCAAAAATGTCCCCTTTAAAATTGCAAATAATGAGCATCACCAATAGGATAACCATCATATCTTTAATCCGCTCATCTGTAGCGGACTTCAACCCTCCCGATCCGATTGCTGCGAACGCACCGTACTCAAACAGGCAAAAAACTATGCCGCCGTAAAACATACTCTGCACATATCCATTATCCGAACTTCGGAAATCTTCATCCGGAATAAGAAAAATATCTCTCCCGTCTCCCAACCAGATATTCTTCGGAACGAACAAAAAATCTACCGCCGATTCTATACTACTGTCCGTCGCCATACTACCTATCCACCCCAAGTTCTTCCGAAACCTGGAGTCAGCATTTTTAGATTCCTCCTGCACGATTAAATTCAACCCAAATAACAACAGCAAAATCAAACTTGCGATCCAAAAGCCTTTCCCCCTTCCCCGCCGAAAAAATTCAAACAAGGTCATCCCCAGAACCGCGATTGCTGTGGTGATCAATCCGATCCGAGCATTCAACGTTATCGCTGGCAAAATTAGCGCGATCGCCACGACGTAAAATCCATTGAATCGCTGCCCTAGGACAATACAACACAATATCGCGATAGATTGGAAGACGGGCATTGAAAAGAAATAGTTGCCGCTGATTCCAAATCCGCGGTATTCCGCGTAATCATACCGAAACATGCTCAGCTCCCCGCCTTGCCCGTGCCGAAGCATCTCGCCATTGATTACGAAGTTCAAAGAAGGGAAAAAAAACAAAAACAAGGCTATCATTCCTTGGACGACTGCGACCGCTACCAAGAATTTTAATATAATATAATCATCCTGAGGGGAAAAATCTGCGATAATTATCGACAAAAATAGCGCACTCGGGATCACCTCGAACAAGAACAGAGCAATGCTGTAGGATCGGACGATCTTCCACTCACTCAACGCATCGACTCCGACTGAATATAATAAACACAGAACTAAACATATTATACAAACTCGCACCGTGCCGACTCCCAAGAATTTAAATAACTGTGCTCTCTCTAATAGTAGCAGATATGCCCACGCGAACGCTGCAACGAACTTCACTGGTCCAAACTCAAATTGTACTAATGGTGGCGAGTATATATATATGAATAGTAAGGCAATGATTCCTAACCCAAAGATTTTCATTCTCTTCGGAGCCCTGCGCATTCCCTCGAATCCCGAGGCATTTTCGCATTGATCCAACGGCGCTCTTCGGATTATTGAAGTATTTAAATGATTCTTAATAAGATGCATGCGAGGGCGATGAAAGGACCAACTCCATGGCCGTCCAGTTTTGCGTGGTCGATCTCCAGTTGTTTAGGGAGATCGATGTACTTGCCTGTCGAATCAATAATCGTGAGGATTCTCCCCACAGGGACTCGTCCCATTGAAAATTTACCGAAGATTGCCGAATCATAGGGCTTATATCCTCACAAATACTTCGCCAATCGCATTTTCTTGTCTTCGAGTTGATAGCAGACGCTATTCCAAAGGATTCTTAGGGAAATCCGCCCATCATACTTTAGACGTATATAATCCATCGTTCTATTGTTACGAAGAATCCGTCTTTCGAAAGAGTCATGATACCGGCTACCCAAAGCAACGTCCAGTGACGAAAGCATGGCGTTCACACGCTGCCAGTAGTGAATCCCTGCCTCGGCACTCGTCGTCACCCTCTGGCTGAGTCCACCCGGTTGTTTTCGATAGACCGACATACATTCTTTGAGGTAATGGATCTTCCCTGCTGCGCCCACGAGAATGCTTGTCGCCAGATCTCCGCTAGGAAAATCGGCGAACCCCGCTGGGAACGCGGGGAGGACTGCCCTCCGAACGATTAGGCTAGCTGTAGGTACCATCCAATCTTTCTCTATAAAATCTCGAACTGTAATGTTCAGTGGTCTATTAGGATTGAACTTCTTCGGTTTTCCTTTTAATCCGTCATAGCGAACAAATGCGTTGTGAAATGAAAGAGCATAATCCGCATTATTTTCCAACCAGCTGATTTGTCTCTGCAATTTTTCAGGGCTTGTCCAATAGTCATCTCCTTCACAAAACGCGATATATCTCCCTTTTACGGATTCCTTTACCCTTAAAGAATTCTCATGCATCCCGACGTTTTTATCAGAAATGATGACCCTAATCCTTTCTGGATAGCGTCGCTGGTACGCAAGCGCGATCTCGCGCGTCTTATCTGTTGAGCAATCCTCTCCGATGATCAACTCGAAGGTATACTCAGTCTGCTGTTTCAGAACACCATCGATTGCCTCTTTTAAAAATGACTCATGATTGTATGCGAGCATGCACACACTGACGACCGGGGATCTGACCAGTGTCGTCGGACTGCTGACTTCCGTCCATGTTTTCGAGGTTGCGGTCATGATCAATCAAAAGACGGCTCGCCTGAGCCTTATTGCGCGGCCCTTGATTTCCCATAGGAGCTCGCGAAAGACGTCGATCTTCAGAATACTGCAAGACAGACTGTAAACTACGAAGCCAACAGATACTTGCGCACACAATAGCCAGGCGGATGCCATTGGCGAGAGGCATTTCCCGACTGTCCATAGGCAGAACATCATGCTAGCCCCGGCCACCAGACAGGGAAGCGCATCACGCAACTGGCTGCCTGCCGAATATCCTAGGAGCAATCCGACGAAATGTGCGTTGACGAAAAAGCTCGCGATTCCCAACGCCACCACGCTCCATGCCATAGCTAGCACACTGATCGCTGACGTCACAATTATTGCGGAAACCCCGAGAATTTTCTTAAACGCTTCTACCTTGAAGAATAGATCGGAACGCCCCAGCGCCTTGAGAGCACTAAGGTTGATTATATGCAGGGGCCATAAAACACCACCAATAGACAGAACCTGCAGATAAGGGACGCAGGCATTCCACTTCTCGCCGAAGAGCGTAAACACCAATGGCCTGGCGACTACGGTTAATCCGAGGCAAAGCGGGACATTGACAAGCATTAGGATTTTCAATGCCTTTCGAATACCACGGTGCATTAATTGTCGGTCGCAAGCCGCTGACGACAACAATGGGAACATTACACGATCTATGACTGTTGACATCAACATAACCGGAGTTTGGCGCGTCGTATCGGCTCGCGTATAGTAACCGAGATCCTTAGCCGAATAGACCTTACCGATGATTACGGTATACATGCGATTGAACGCGGTATCCAGCAATCCCGAAACGAACAGATAAGAGCCGAAACGGAACAGCGATCGCAGTGCGGTGGAACTGAACCTGAGCGCCGGACGCCATGGACGCCAAAGCCAAAGCAAAAGGACAGACAACACCGTCGAGACCAGTCCCTGCACCGCCAGGCTCCAGACGCCCCACCCACGCCAAGCCAGAATTATCGCAACGACGCCGGATGAAAGCGTCGCCACAACACTGATTCGGGTCAGGGTTCGGAAATCCAAGTCTCTCGATAGCAAAGCAGAATGGACCGCACCGAAAGCCCCGAGAAAAAGGCTTAGAGCCAAGAATCTTGTGAGGGGTTGCAGCACGGGAGTCCGGTAAAATGCAGCGATCCACGGGGCAGCGACCACCATCAGCAGCGCGGTTGCCAGGCCCATGGCCAGGTTGAAAAAGAATACCGAGGAGGTGTCCTCGATCGATATCTGTTGTTTTTGGATCAATGCCGCACTGAATCCTCCGTCCGCGAAAATGCCGGCGACTGAGGTGAAGAGCAAAATCATCGCCACAGTCCCGAATTCCTCTGGCGATAGCAACCGAGCAAGGACCACGGAGAAGACAAACTGCAATCCCTGGCGAGAAAGCGCCTCTACCGAGCTCCAGCCGACCGCCGAGATAGCCTGCTGCTTGAGCAACACCTCCTTCATTCAATCTCTTTCGCTCTGCGCTCACGAAGGACATGCCGCAGCTCTGCAGAACGGCCCAAGGCCATCCGGACGATTCTACAAATCAACTCTATGTCGCCTGATCCCACGGCGGTCCCCGTTGGCAATACGATGATACGAGCAGAAACTCTCTCGTTCTCGGGCACAAGCAACCCTGCATTAGGATAATACGACTTATATGGCTCCATCCGGTGGCACCCGGGCCAGAAGTACTTCCGAGCCAGCACATTCTCGGCGTGCAATACCTCAACCAGCTCGTCTCTTGTCAAGCCGGCCACGTCTGGATTCACCTCAACGACAATATATTGGAAATTATTGGCGTCACACGAATCGTAGCTGATCAGTGACAATCCGTTCAATCCACGCAGACCCCTCTGGTAGCATTCGTAGTTGCGCTGGTTATTGTCAACGAGCTCTGTGATCGCCTCCAAGGAGGTGATCCCCATAGCGGCGCAAACTTCTGTCATCTTGCCGCTTGTGCCCGAATAGACGACATTGTCATAGCCCGAGAATCCAAAGTTGCACATCAGTCGGATCTTGGCAGCCAACTGGTCATCGTTGGTCACCACCGTTCCACCTTCGAAGTTGTTGAGGAACTTGGTTGCATGAAAACTAAAGACTTCGCGGCGCCCAAATCCACCTACCGGCGCCCACGGTGCGTACAGCTGAATGCATGCGCGGCATCATACATGACCTTGAGCCCATGGCGTTCCTCAATCGCCTCGACCGCCTCCGTGTCGCACGGCCGGCCCCAAACATGGACGCCGATTATGCCGGTGGTGCGCGGAGTGACCAAACGCTCGATGCCTGCCGGATTGATGTTGTAGGTTTTCGGATCCATGTCGGCAAACACCGGTGTGATCTCCTGCCACTGCAGTGCGTGCGCAGTCGCGATAAATGTATAGGACGGGACAATCACTTCTCCCTTCAGGTCTAGCGCCCGAATAGCAATCTCGAGTGCAATCGTCGCATTGCACATCGCCACACAATATTTGACGCCCACAAACTCGGCTATCTTCTTTTCGAACTCCTGCACAAAAGGTCCGCGATTCGTCAACTAACCATTGGCGAACACTTCGTCCACTCGTCGCAAGAAAGCCTCGCGATTGGGAGTGTTGGGTCGGCCCACGTGCAGAACCTTCGCTAATACCGCAGCTTGTCCGAAAATTGCCAACCCTTTCCCACTACCAATTCATTCTCCTTTTCGCTTCTTCATCTTCTCTCTTAAGGGCAGTTTGAATAATTAAGTCGTTGCGCAACAATATGTTGGCATGTAACATGCAGTAGATATTGCATGAGCACTTACCAACCGAGTTTCTTTGATGAAGCCGATCGCCTTGAGAAGCTGACTAAGCTGAAGGATCCACTGGAGGATTTGAAGCAGCATATTGATTTCGAGGTTTTCCGCGCGCAGTTGGACAAGGTGTTTAACAAAGACAGGAAATCGGCGGCGGGCCGGAAACCCTATGACGTGGTGCTGATGTTCAAAATTCTGATCCTGCAGCGGCTCTATAACCTCTCGGATGAACAGGCCGAGTTTGGAGTATATCGGGCTGCCGCGCATCCGCACGGGAGTCGGCCTGAGCAACCTTGCTTACAATCTTCTTCGGCATGTTCAACTGATCCGGCTGGGCCGAGTGTCCGTTTAGGTCCGGTGCGCCCAGAGCGATAAAAGTTACGCAGGGCGCTTTGGTTGAATGGCTTACATCGTTTTCAGTTAACAAATTCGCAACGTCATCGCTCCGGCAATCCACTCGGCTATGCCCCAAATCGATGGTTCCTCTCAAAAAGGTGATTGTTCAAAGTGCCCTTAACAATACGACCTCCGCAATAGAACGAATACCATTCCCATAATGTGCGCTGCAGGACTCTCTCGCATCTCCTCCATCTCATACAAAACAACACGCAGGTTCTTCACAGAATCTGGTGAATAGAAACTGAGTTATATAATTGGATCACCAAAGACGCCAATTTCCTTATCAGCTCTCACATTTGATAACCATGTTCGGCTATACGTGCAATCTATCTTTTATGATCATCCACTCTTCCCTTGTCTGATCATCTACAATCCGCATCACACTCCGGATCTTGTCTCGAACCTTATTCGGATTAGCTTCAAACCTTCTAATGCGATCTATCAAATCTTCGCCGAAACAGCCATTGCTCATATTCACATGGAGTTCGGGAAGGCCTAAAGAAGCGGCCATTCCAAGCAATTTTTCATGAGTGCTAAACGAAAAGACTGGAGTGCGAAAACCCAATGGAATGATCTGCCCATGCCCTCGCATCGCCAGAACGAAACGCGCATCACGATAATAACGCATTACTTCTTCACATCGGTCGAACGCAAATTCCCTAAATGGTAGAAGTTCTGTATTTTCCATCCCTTCCGCAATTTCCATCGAAAACGATATGTCTTCGAACACGTGTGGGATAAGAATCACCTTATAGGATTTGACAATCCATCTGATTACGCTTCGTAACTCCGCGACAAAATCTCTTCTGAAATCGGACGTTTTATATCGAAGCTCACTCTTGTCATTTGCGACTTCCACCACGACGAATGGTTCACGAATCCTCTCTCCCCAATTGCGGTCCAATGATACATGAAAGCCTGGATCAGGAACAACCCTCGCTTCAAGTTTTGTCGCTCGTTTAAGCCTGTCTTTGCTGCCGTCATTTCGCACCGAAAAGTAAGCTGCGTGCTTTATGGTTTCCGCAAGGTGTTTGATTCCATGTTCGGGGATCTCCCCCTCGCCTTCGAAATAGTTGTAGCCTGCGCCGTAAACGATAAATGGTATCTTGATAGAGCTTATCAGGTCTTTGTCAATAAGCCAAAACCACCCCTGAGGCCAGTGTTTACCATGTATAATCCCTCCGCCACCTATCACCAACAAGTCGTACCGCTTGTTGACGACCTCATTGATGTAATACGGTGTGAATTCTCTTCCTTGGAGGTTTGTTTCTCCAATTAGCGTCAGCGGCAGGTTATGGCGCAGCAGATTTTTGACGCCGAAACCCAAGGCATAATCACCGACGTTATAATTCAAGCAGTATGTGTGTAAGATCTTAATGGATCGGATCCACGGCTGTCTGATTAAGGACGAATTGAGTTGGTCTTAGATGCCTACTGTCAAGCAGTAACGAATATACTGATGTGTCCTCGATTTGATTTTCTGGCGTCGCTTTCCGGGTCAATCTGGTCCGATGCACCACGGGAGAACGGTCCTCGCCCAGATTCTCGACGGACTGGAAGTCAAAGAGTTTTCGCGCTGCGCGATGCGGTATCCGATGCAACGCGACACGCCGACGTTGTCGGCCTACGATCACTTCGCGACGATGGTCTTCGCCCAGCTGACCTATCGGGAGAGCCTGCGCGACATCGAAGCGTGCCTTGGCTCGCGCCGGAGCTTGCTCTACCACTCGGGGATTCGCGGCACCATCAAGCGCTGCAATCTGGCCTATGCGAACGAACACCGCGACGCGCGGATGTTCGCCGAGGTGGCTGCGGTGTTGATGCGCCGAGCCCGTCGGCTTTACGCGGACGAGCCGACCGAATTGGGTCTGGACGGCGAGTTGTTCGCGGTCGACGCCAGTCTGATCGAACTGTTCTTCCGCTGGATCAAACAGCACCTGCGCTTGCGTGGATTCTTCTCCACAAGCCCCAACGGCGTCGCTGTCCAGATCTGGACGGCGATCTGTTCTTACCTGTTGGTCGCGATCGCCAAACGCGAACTCGCGCTCCCGGGTAGCCTTCATCAGGTTCTGCAAATTGTGTCGATCTCGGCACTTGAGAAAGTGCCTCTCCTTGAGTTGTTTACAGAAAACTATACAAGAGAACCACCATTTGATAATCTCATCCAATTGGAGCTCAATGGCTTCTGATCAGACACGCGTGGGATCGGATCCTTATCGATCTCAAACGCGGTCGTCCAACAATGCATCGATACACGAAGGGTCAAAGACTGGAATGCGCTTGGCACGCCAGACCTCGTCGCGCTCGCGAAAACTATCGTCAATGAAGATGGCCTTGGGGTCGCGGACCGCAACGGACTTGGGCTCGTGCAGACCCAGTGAAACCACCTCATCGAACAAGTTTTGAAGGCGGTACTTACACAACGAGTCAGACAATCCCTCCGCATGACGTGTGAGCAGCACCAGCCTGACACCGCGGTTAAGCGCCTGAAACAGAAACTTCACTAAATCAGGATTTACACGGCCACAAACGATGATAGTGTCGTCGAAATCGATGTAAATCGTTCGATAGTCCAAACTCCGCCGACAGCGATTCACGAATGAACGATCCAGCGTCACCGGCCCCTGCGGTTCTGGCAAATTCACGGCAATCCGTTCCGCTTCGTAGAGGCTCAACAACGGCAGGTTGATACCCATGGCTCGGCACACGCCCGAGGTGCCTGCTATTCTTGGAGCCACTTCCAAAATTTTCAAGGAACCAAACCGGTCCCGCTTCAACTGAAAGAACCACGCGCCGTGAAACCTCAGTCGGCTGGAAATCTTCCGGGCAATATCGCCGGCTTCGGGAAGTGACACCGACTCCGAGTTCGTTGCAATTCCCGCCTTGACCCGGTGGCGGATGCGAGGACTACAAAAAAGCAAACCTTGCTTACGGTCGGAGAAACAATCCACAGTGTATTCCTCGCCCGGCAGATACTCGACGATGATCCTATCGGGGAATTCGTCCATCGCGTTCTTTAAATCTTTCGGATCACAGGCCAACCGCACGCGCTGGCTACCCTGGCCGGCGTCTGGCTTGAGGAAGACGGGGAATTCGGTCACTTCTTTCGGGCTTTTGTAGATATGCGGTGTGGGAACGTGCCTTCGAAGATACCGGTAGGTAGCGGATTTCGACCGGGCAATGCGGCAGATTTCCGGCGGCGAGGTCACGATTCGACAATGGATCTGCCTCGAATTCTCCGCAAGGGCGAGCAGCACGTCGTCGTAGGCCGGGAAGATGAAATCAATTTTTAGTCCGGCAACCAAGGAATTTAGCTTCCCAATCCAGCCCTTCTCATGAATCGTCGGCAAAATAAAATGATTTTGGAAAACATACGAGGCGTGATTGGAGACGTTTGAGCCGGCGGAAAAAAGCTTCACTTCCTTCCGCCACGCTAGCGCCCGCCATATTTCCATTCCAATCTCGGTTCCGCCAGGAAACACGAGAATCCGCCATTTTGCTACTGGGTCAGTGCTGGCAGAAATCTCGTTAGTAGTTTCGATCATCATATTCTGGATATCTGGGGTCGCTCGAAGGTCCGATCGAAAAGGGTCAGGCTTTGTGGTTTGTGGTTGAGCGGCTATTCTGAGGTGCTGCCGGGTTTGTCGATCCGAGGTCGATCCAAGAATGTCGCGTCTCTGACTTTTGACAAGCGCGCTTGGCAGTTGAAAGCACCAAGGGCGGAATCGGACCAATGCGGCTTCTACAGGAGGCAGCGGAGGGGGCGGAAGGCAAAGGCTGAAACCTGAAACGGTGCTGCGGTCGATGAGTTTTTGCCCACGGAGAGTTCACCACGAAGGCCAAGCTTGATTAGCCAAGCCGGTTGCCAAGCTGGCCTCCTGCCTTCCTGCAGAAAATGGAAGCAAGGTCTCTACCTGTATTTTGATCCCACCCGACTGAGGAGCGCGGCTTTTACCTCACTTGCGCGAACAACTGCCGCGCTAATGACTTGGCAAACAGTCTGGATCATTTGCACTTCCATGGCTGTTCCGGTCGGCATTACGATTATTCGTGCCGCAATACGCTCAGTCTCGGGCAGCAACAAGTGCGCATTCGGGTAAAACGAGCGATACGGCTCCATCCGGTGGCAGCCGGGCCAGAAATATTTCCGTGCCAGCACGTTCTCTGCATGCAGGACTTTGACCAACTCGTCCCGGGTGAGACCGGTCTTGGCTTCATCTACCTCCACGACCAAGTATTGGTAATTGCCGCGTTCGGCGGGATTGTAAGGCATGAGCGCCACGCCGGGAATGCCGGCCAGACCGGTCCGGTAAGCCTCGTAATTGCGGCGGTTCACCGCCACCAAATCCTCAATCCCTTCTAGATTCGTTAAACCCATGGCCGCGCAAACTTCAGTCATTTTGCCGTTGGTACCCAGATGGATGACATTATCGTAGCCGTGAAAGCCAAAATTGGTCATCAAGCGGATCTTTGTCGCCAGAACTTCATCATTGGTAGTGATAGCCCCGCCCTCAAAAGAATTAAGGAACTTCGTGGCGTGGAAGCTAAAGACTTCCGCAAGACCAAATCCGCCAATCATCCTGCCATTGTGCGAACAACCGAAAGCGTGGGCTGCGTCGAACATGAGCTTAATTCCACGCCGTTGTGCAATCTCCGATAAGGCTTCTACGGGGCACGGCCGCCCCCAGACGTGAGTGCCGAGAATAGCAGTCGTGCGAGACGTGATGTGTCGCTCTATCTTCGCCGGATCCAAGTTGTGGGTTGCTGGATCCATATCCGCGAAGACCGGCGTGATCTCCTGCCACTGCAGGGCGTGCGCAGTGGCAATGAAAGTATAGGACGGAACAATGACTTCTCCCTTGAGGTCAGCGGCACGGATAACAATCTCTAATCCGATGGTGGCATTGCAGACGCAAATGCAGTGCTTCACACCAAGGAACGCGGCGATGCGCTGCTCAAACTCCTGCACGAGCGGCCCGTTGTTGGAAAGCCAGCCCCGGTCGAGCATCTGCCCAGTGCGCTCCAAAAAGCATTCACGGTTAACAACGTTCGGACGGCCAACATGAAGTGGCAACGTGAAGGCGGGCGGGCCGCCAAATACTGCCAATTGAGCATGCATAGCAATGGGTTAAGGTTACTTGCCGCAGGCGAGGATTCTGGCGGGAACGCCCGCCACGACCACTCCGTCTGGAACGTCGTCGATGACCACAGCGCCTGCGCCGACAATTGCTCCTTCGCCAATGCGCTTGTGATCGATTACCGTTGCCCCGATCCCAATCCACGCGCAGCGGCCAAGGTGCACGTGACCTGCAATGTTTACACCCGGTCCAACGTGCACGCCGTCGTCGAGGGTGCAGTCGTGATCCACTATGGCCGAAGTGTTCACGATCGCTGATTCTCCGATCGTCGATCCAGGATTGATGACTACTCCAGCTGCAACCATCGAACCCGCGCCGACCACGACATCGGGCGCCACAATCGCTGATGGGTGGATGGCACTTACAAGCATGAAACCGAGGGATTTTACCAGCTGGCCGGCCGACAGTCGCCGGGTATTGGCGCCAAAACCGATTATCACACTTAATAGGCCATTGTGTTGCCGTTTTTCAAACTCGTCGCGCCCACCTAACACCGTCGCCCCGCAAAAGGGTTCGTGCCGGCGGCCAAGATTGATGTCATCGACGAAACCGACGATCTCAATGCCGCGCGCCCGCAGAATCTCCGCGACCACCTTTGCGTGCCCACCGGCACCCCAAATCACGACTCGCTGATGCTTTGCGGTATTCATATTACCAAATTCCCGACGATTTTGTCCCGCCGATTCCTCGCGCTTCAGGAAATAGGAACTAGGCTACGATTGACGGCTCAGGAGCCGATCGGAAAGGGAAAGACTTTGTGGTTGAGCAGCTACCTTGGCGAAGTTCCAAATCCCAAAAGCCAAATCCCAAGGAATCAGGCAGAAAAAGACGAAACCCTGAAAGCCTGAAACGGAACCGGAGTTTTCAACACAGAGGACCCTGAGTTCTCAGAGGGGGCTTCTCTTTGCGCCTTGGCGAGCTTTGCATGAGGAAATGGACTGGCCCGACCTTTATTACAGAAAATTACGAAGAGGACAATCGTTATCTGCATTCATCTGCGTAATCTGGTACGTCATGAAAAGTTCATCTAATCCATCAGACTGCAACGTGTCTGACCCACCAAAAGGAAACGAGGTGGGTAGTGCCGCCGACATGCCTGGGGGAGCAATCCTCCTCATGAAGTTTGGCGGTTTCGAAGGTGTGAGCCGTAGCGATGAGCGAATCCGAATCAGCCCCGTTACGCAAAACCCGAGGGCGGCTACGCTGTCAGATAAGCCGAAGCCAGCACTGGCCGTGAAGATGTTTCCGGGAGCAGCGGTCGGGCTCTCCGGGGTGGAAGGGAACGGCGCGCATCGAAGGATGGGATGGAAACATGAGAGGTCCATTCGAGCTGAGGGGGCTTGGTCCCCTCGCCCGGGTCTGGGAATCAATAACCGGGTCCGGTGTTCGCGATGGAAGTCGGAGGGGCACATAGTAGCGAAGAAGCGGGTAATGACCGTGGAGCGAAGGAGCCCTAATGCAGAAGAAGCGGACTCAGAGGTGAGCGTGGGCCGATTGGTATGAAAGTACCCACTACGGAACAAGGTGCGGTAGCGGAGCCCAAGGCGGAGACAACGCTGAAGGAACTGCTGATGCCCCCCAAACTGGGGAATTATGAAGGGGTCAGGTTGTACATTTCACCCTCGTCGCGAGGCACGCGCCGGAAGGGAGGAGACGCCCAAGGGCGAAAAACCAATGCTTTTTACAGGAGCTCGCAGAGGAAGCGGAGGACGGTGGCTGAAAAGCGGGAAACTGAAACGGTGCTGCGGTCGATGAGGTTTTGCCCACGGAGAGTTCACCACGAAACACTCGAAAGACACGAAGGTCGGCTACTATCCCTCGATACGATCACGCCAGTAACCGGCTCACTCCTTTGGCATCCCGAGCAATCCGCGTTTCCGCAGCCGCGCGCGCTCGCGCGAATCCACCTTCCTGCCGCCCATGGCCTTGATCCATCGTTCGATGCCGCGGACGTCCTTCGGCAACTCCTTCGTGACACGTGGATCGGGGGTGATCATTCCGACTTTAACGCTGGTCTTGGATGTAGCGCTCATGGTTCTTCTTGAAATCCTCGATGGCATACGTGAGGGCGCGATTGAAATCGTAATGCTTGGGCCGGGGGAATTCTGAAGGGGTCGGAATTCTGAAGGGGTCGGGTTGTACATTTCACCCTCGTCGCAAGGCACGCGCCGGAAGGGAGGAGACGCCCAAGGGCGGAAAACCAATGCTTTTTACAGGAGCTCGCAGAGGAAGCGGAGGACGGTGGCTGAAAAGCGGGAAACTGCGGCTTCAATTAATTCTTCGCGGGCTTCCGGAAGAAACTCGTACATCATCGCTTCAGCCGCTGATCCAGTTCCGCAAAAACATTCGCTCCTGGAATCCCAACCAAGAGGCCCTCATCGTACCGGCAGATCCGATCCTTAATTTCCGTCTCCCAAGCCAACCTTGTCAAAGGTCCAAATCCCAAACGCCAAATCACAAAAGCCAAATCACAAGTACCAAGTACCAAGGAAGCAGAGCTCGATCTTTTTAACACAGAGATCACGGAGGGCGGCAGGCAAAGCTGAAACACTGAAAAGCTGAAAACTGAAACGGGAAACCGACCCTTTTACAGGAGGCAACGAAGGGAACGGAGGACGGCGGGCAAAGCTGAAACACTGAAACCGATCTCGGAGTTTTTAACACAGAGGTCACGGAGTTCACAGAGCCCGAGCGTCGGAGTTTTCACCACAAAGACACAGAGGCACGAAGGCCGATCCACGGAGG